>Ga0209231_1000306_pt1 | contig 30640 bp, 24 predicted proteins | sample Deesub45470m_DNA_FD_188086 | JGI IMG/M metagenome (GOLD analysis project Ga0209231, IMG submission 188086) | Deep subsurface microbial communities from North Pacific Ocean - 450_OLKR46/470m Metagenome (SPAdes) (version 2) | ecosystem: Environmental > Terrestrial > Deep subsurface > Unclassified ... | reverse complement strand
AATCGCCCGCGCCGCCGATTTCAGTGACCTGCTGCTGGATGAGGTGTTGACCACCGCGCAATTTACACACGGCAATCTGCCGCCTGGCAGCTATTTCTGGCGGGTGAGCGGCCGCACTGCCGGCGCAGAAGGGGGCTTTTGCCTGGCGCGAAAATTTACCCTGACCCAGGACCGGCAGCCACCGCTACTGGAGGTCGAGCCGCCGCCGGCAGAGGTCACCGCGGCGACCCTTGAGCTGAGCGGGCGCAGTGAGCCCGGTGTCCGGGTCTACATCGGCGCGACCAACATTCCCCTGAGCGCTGACGGCACCTTTCACCACCGTCTGACCCTGGAAGCGGGAATGAATGTCATTGTTGTCGAAGCTGCTGACGCTGCCGGCAATGTCAGTTATAGTTCACATCAGCTCTATGCACGCCTGGAGAAGGCCCCATGAACCGAACTGTCACCCAAAGGATTTTCCCGTGCTGAGTCGCATCCGCTTTCCGATCCGGTTCAAGATTCTGTTGACCCTGCTTGGCGTGGTCACCATCGCCGTCAGCGTGATCACCTTTTTCATGGCGAACTTGTTTCACAATGACAAGACGGTCTACATTCAGGACCTGGCGGTGATGACGGCCGTTAGTCAGGCGGAGAAGAGCCGTGCACTGTTCGACAGTTATGGTGAGCGGCTGCAGGTCTTCGCCCGACTGATGCTCGATCGATCAATTCCGACGACGAGTCGCGGCCACCTGTTGCGCGAGACCTTTGAAACCTACCGCGATTTCGTTGCCATCTCTCTCTACCCACCGGAAGGGGAACCGATCACCGTCTTTGATGCGGCCGCACTGAGACAGTCCGGCCTTGAGCGGAGTGATCTCGACCGCTTCGCCGTTGAGCATCCGTTACCGATCGAAATGATCCGCAGCGGAAAAAGCGAGCTGATCAACGCCACGCTCGACGACAGACTGCTGGTTCTGCGTCTGGCAGTCGCCCACATCGATAACGATGGCAACACCACAGTCGCCACCGCCCTGATCCGCATAGAGCGCCTGCTTGCTCTCTGCAGCCAGTCGGACGTTTTTGTCACCTTTCTCACTGATGCCTGGGGGCGCTATTTAATCCACCCGGACACCGGGGCGATGGTCGCTCATACCGAAGAGACGATTCCAGTCCCCTTTACCCAACTGGAGCAGATGGGGAACGTCGGCATGGTCCGCGAGTACCATCTGCAACAGGGGGATGTCATCGCTGGCATCGCCCCGGTCGGCATCAGCGGCCTGCTTGCCATTGCCCAGATCCCTAAAAGTGCGGTCTACTTAACGACCCGCGCCCTGCTATCGAACATGCTCTATCTCTCTCTGGCCCTGCTGATCTTTTCCGCCCTGCTCAGCCTGGCCTGGTCGCGACTGATTACCCGGCCACTGGAACAGCTCTCCCGCGCCACCCGTGAACTTGGTCAGGGGCACTTTGACGTCAACGTTCAGGTCAACACCCGTGACGAGATCCGCGAACTGGCCGATTCGTTTAACAGCATGGCCTTTGAACTCGACGGCCGCGATAAATCGTTGAAAACGACTCAGGCCGCCCTGGTCCAGTCAGAGAAGATGTCTGCATTCGGGCAACTTGGCGCCGGCATTGCCCATGAAGTCAAAAATCCACTGGCAGGGATACTCGGCCTGACCCAGCTCGCCCTGCGCCGCCTCGATCGTGATTCACCGATCTACCACAACCTGGAACTGGTCGCGAAAGAGACCAAACGCTGCCAGCTGATTATGGAAAACCTGCTCCGTTTCGCCCGCAAGGAGGAGGTTGCGTTTGACGCCGTCGATATCACGCGGATCATTTCCGACACCGCTGCGATCGTCGAACACCAGCTCGGTATCAACCAGATTACTCTCAACACGGAAGTGGCGCAAAACCTGCCGACAATAGAAGGAAATGCCAACCAGTTGCAGCAGGTGCTGATGAATCTGGCGATCAACGCGCAGCAGGCGATGAAAGGGGGGCCGGGAACCGTCACCATCCGCGCCGACCTCAAGGGGAAAAACCAGTTACGCATCCAGATCGAAGACGACGGGCCGGGGATGCCGGAAGCGATCCGCAGCAAAGTATTCGAGCCTTTCTTTTCGACCAAACCATCCGGAGAAGGGACCGGGTTAGGTCTGTCGGTCAGCTACGGTATTATCCGCGAACACCGGGGCGAAATCTCCGTCCGCAGCGCTCCTGGCGAGGGCTCGATCTTTACCATCGTTCTGCCGGCGATGACTGCAGGGAAAAGTTGACAAGGTCGGGAGGCTCCACCATACTTGGCGATTAATGGAGCTTTTTCATGCGTATTCTGATTGTCGACAACGATATCCGTACCCGAACGGCCTTGAGTGATTTTCTCGCTGAGGCAGGGCACGAGCCGGTCACCGAAGGCAGCGGCAGTCTGGCCCTGACCCGGTTTCGGCAGCAGCCGTTTCCGCTGGTGATCCTGGATCAGGTCCTGGTCGAGATGGATGGGCTCGATCTGCTGGCGCGGATCAAGGCAGAGTCGCAGGCGACCGTCGTCATCGTTCTCTCCAGTTTCCCCGTACTGGCTGCCGCAGTCCGCGCTTTGCGCCTTGCTGCTTTTGACTATCTGATCAAAATCGGCGATGACTTCGATCAACTGCGCGGGGCTTTAATACGGGCCACAGCGCTGATCACCCAGCAACAACAGCAACAGCACCAGACCGATGCACTGCGACAGCACATCAATAACTTGATGGAAGAGAACCGGCGACTGGCCATCGATCAACGCGACCTGACCACCGGGCTGGAAGAGACCGAGCAGTTCAAACGGCGGGTAGGTGCCGAGATCGACCGCAGCCAGCAGCATCAGCGCAGTTTCTCGGTTGTCATCATGCGCTTCGGTAACAAGGTTAAAAACGACAGCGAGCCAGTCGAGATTCACGGTCTGGAGCAAAGCTTACCGGCACTGGTCGAAAAGGTGCGCGACCGGTTGCGGCAGTCCGACATCCTGGCCCGCTATGATGAAAACACCTTGAGTCTGATTTTACCGGAGACCGGACGCGAAGGGGCACTGCAGGTGGCGCAAAGTATTGCCTCTTTGTGCAACGACATCGCCGCGGCTCTGCTCGGCGAACAGAAGAGTACCGACGGCCTGCTGCAAGTCGGCGTCGCCTGTTTTCCGCAGGACGGTCTCGACCAGACCGCTCTCATAGACCGGGCCAGCCGGACGACCGATATCGGCTCGTCGAGCGTTCACTAACCACTGACCATTTGACATATACAAAGTTCAGGAGGAAGCATGCAGTCCAACGATCTGTCCAGCCGCATCCTTGTCGTCGATGACGAGCAGAGTCTGCGCATCATCCTGTCGCAGGTGCTCAGCGATGACGGCCACATGGTAACAGTGGCCAGTAACGGTGAAGAAGCAATCGAGCTGTTCCGTAAGGAGCCCTTTCCTCTGGTTTTTACCGATATTGTCATGGGGAAGATGAACGGCCTCGAACTGCTCCGGCAGATCAAGGAGATTGCCCCCGAGACCCAGGTCATCATCATCACCAGCCACGCCTCTCTCGATACGGCGATCAACGCCTTGCGCAGCGGCGCTTACGATTATCTGATCAAGCCGTTTGAGGAGCTGGAGATGATCTCCAATGTTGCCTTTCGCGCCGTCGACCGACTGCGTCTATCGGCTGAAAATGCCCGGCTGCTCGGCCAGCTCAAGGAGAAAAACGACCAGTTACTCACCGCCAACATGGCCCTGAAGGAGTTGGCCATCCGCGACGGATTGACCGGTCTTTACAACCATCGCTACTTTCATGAGGCCCTAACGGTCGAAGTGCTGCGCTGCCGGCGCCATAGTCGCGGTTTTTCACTGCTGTTTATCGACGTCGACCGCTTCAAAAACTACAACGATTGCAACGGCCACCCGGAAGGCGATCGCGCCCTGCGCACAATTGGAGAATTGATCGGGAAAAACCTGCGCGCCTCCGACATCCTCGCCCGCTATGGCGGTGAGGAGTTCATTGTTATTCTCCCTGAGAGCAGTCTTGAAGTCGCCTGCGGACTGGGTGAGCGGATTCGGCAGATGATCGAAGAGCACCCGTTCCCTGGCGAGGCGTCGCAACCACTCGGTAAATTGACCATCAGTCTCGGCGTCGCGACCTACCGTGACGATGGTGACGACAGTTCAACCCTGATGGAGATCGCAGATCGCCGGCTGTATATGGCCAAGGACAAAGGCCGCAACAGCCTCTGCTCCGAAGGATAATTGTTTGTGGGCAGCTTGCATTGGCGGGAATAGGATTGACTTTCCCCCGCCGGCTGTGCTAACTGACTTTCCTGTAGAAATAGAAGGAGACGCAGATGTATTCCACCCCGGCAGTGACAGCAGCACGAGCGAGCATTGCAGCGGCCGCAAGCAAGGCCGCGCAGGGGTGGTGTGCTGCAGTCCAACCGGTTGCTTTATCCTGACGGTACGGACATCATGATCGAAAGGCCATGGCAGTGCAAACCATGGCCTTTTTTATTGCACGCCCGCAGTAAGCACTACGACCGTTTTATCAACAGGAGAATGTCATGCGTAACAACATCGTCCATATCGGGGCGGGAGAACTGACCTACGAAATCCGGGCCATTGTCGAGATCGCCGACAAACTGAAAACCCTCGGCATCAATACCAATATGGAGAATATCGGCGACCCGATCGCCAAAGGGGAAAAGATCCCCCAATGGATGAAAAAAATTGTCGCCGACCTGGCCATGCAGGACTGCAGCTACGGCTACTGCGCCACCAAGGGGGTGCTGGAGACGCGAAAGTTTCTTGCCGATTTGACCAACAAGCGTGGCAAGGCGCAGATTACTGCCGATGACATCATCTTCTTCAACGGCCTTGGCGATGCCATTCAAAAAGTCTATGGACTGCTGCGCCGCGAAGCCCGTGTTATCGGCCCGTCACCGACCTACTCCACCCACTCCTCGGGCGAAGCGTCCCATGCCGGCCAGCGCCCGGTCTGCTACCGCCTTGACCCGGCCAACAACTGGTATCCCGATCTCGACGACCTGCGACTGTCGATCAAATACAACCCGGCCATCTGCGGCATCTTGATCATCAACCCGGACAACCCGACCGGTGCCGTCTGGCCGGAGCGTTTTCTGCGCGAAATCGTTGCCATCGCCAAGGAATACGACCTGTTCATTATCTGCGACGAAATCTACCTTAACCTGGTTTATAACGGCCAGTCGACCAAACCGATCTCCGACCTCATCGGCGATGTGCCGGCGATCTCGATGAAAGGGATCAGCAAAGAAGTCCCCTGGCCCGGCTCCCGTTGCGGCTGGATTGAAGTCTATAACGCCGACAAAGATCCGATGTTCAAACGCTACATTCAGAGCATCCTCGACTCGAAAATGGTCGAGGTCTGCTCGACCACTTTACCGCAAAAAGCGATTCCGGCCATCCTCAGCCACCCCGACTATCCGGCCTGGCTGGCTGAGCGCGTCAGCCGTTATGAGAAATACTCCAACATCGCCTACAACATCCTCAAGCAGATTCCGGAACTCAAAGTCAACCGGACCAACGGTGCCTTCTATATGAGCGTCGCCTTCAAGGAGGGGCTGCTGAATCACACCCAGACCCTGCCGATCGAAAACCCGGAAGTGCGCAGTCTGGTCGAGGGTCTGGTTAATCAACCCGGCGTCTCGGTCGACAAGCGCTTTGTCTACTACCTGCTGGCCTCAACCGGTATTTGCGTGGTACCACTCTCCTCCTTCTTTACCAGCGAGCAGGGCTTCCGGATCACCTTGCTTGAGCGCGACGAAGCCACCTTCACCCGGATTTTCAAAAATATCGCCGCAAATATCGCGGCCTATCTGGTCTCCTAGAATGATGACGGCGGCCGGCACCAACTCTGGGTGCCAGCCGCCGTTTTGCCGCCCATGTCAACCTTGACCCCCACCGAAACCGGCCGCCCCATTGCCGACCGCTCCGAACTAGTCGCCTGGATCGCCCAGGGGGCCAGACCGGCCGACGAGCTCTGCATCGGCGCCGAGATGGAGGCCCTGGTGGTCGATACGGCCACTGGTGCCGCCGCCGATTTTTCCCGCATTGAAACCCTGCTGCAACAACTGGAAACCAACGGACCCTGGCGCGGCCAGCGCGAAAACGGTCATCTGGTCGGATTGGCTGGCGAGCGCTCCTCCATTACTCTGGAACCGGGCGGACAGATTGAACTCTCCGGGGCCCTCTGTCGTGATGTGCATTGCAGTCACCGCGACTACCTGCGCTACCTGGCACAGATTGCCCAGCGCGGCCGCGATCTTGGGTTGACCTTCCTCGGCCTCGGCACCCAGCCCTTCTCAAGGCGCGAAGAGATCAGCTGGCTACCCAAAGACCGCTACGCCATCATGGCGAGCAACATGCTCAAAACCGGTCGCTACGGTCAGGATATGATGAAACGCAGTGCCGGCCTGCAAGTCAACCTCGACTTCACCGACGAAGCCGACTGCATGGCCAAACTACGCCTCGGCCAGCAACTTACGCCACTGCTTTACGCCCTGTTTGCTAACTCACCCCTGCTTGATGGGCAACCGACCGGCTACCTGTCGACCCGCGGCCTGATCTGGGGCGACACCGACCCGGCCCGCTGCGGCCTGATCCCGACCCTGTTCGCGCCTGACGCCCGATTTTCGACCTACGTTGACTACGCGCTGCAAGTCCCGATGTACTTCATCATCCGCGGTGGCCGCTATATCGACCTTACCGGCGAGCATTACCCCTTTGCCCGCTTTCTCGCCGAAGGGTATGCCGGACACCAGGCTCTGCCCGGCGACTGGAGCCTGCACCAGTCAACCTTGTTCACCGAAGTGCGCTTGCGTCCACAGATTGAAATCCGCTCTGCCGATAGTCTCCCCGGTCCGTTGACCCTGTCGGTCAGCGCGCTGCTTAAGGGACTCCTCTACGACAGCGATGCACGTCTGGAGATGAGCCGTTTGCTCGCAGACCAGGATCTCCTTGAGACCTACAAACTTGCCCCGCGCCTCGGTCTGCGCACCCCTTGCGGCACAACCACCCTGCAGCAGATCGCGATTGAAGCTCTCGCTCTGGCGCGTGACGGTTTACGTCGCCAGCGCCGCCCCGGCTGTATCACCAATGAAACCGACTACCTCAACGGCCTGGACGACATCGCTCAAAGTGGCGTTACCCTCGCCGAACGCTTGCTCAGGGATTGGCACGGTTCACATACCGACAAACTCGCCACCCTCTACGCCCACGCTGCCCTGCCTGCCTGACCCTGCTCTTTTATGCGAACTGTGCTTCCGCACAGCCATCCCCTGCACATTGCTGAGCAAAAAAATACGGCTTCCCCCCTGTTGCAGCCTTCAGTCTTCCTTTATGCTCGCACCATCTTCAACAACAACTCCTTCTTCTCCATAGTCGTACAAAAGCTCCAAAAGAAAAAGCGCCGACGGGCGCTTTTTCTGTTTCAGACCTATAACCCAAACGAAGATTGGCCACCAAGGCACCAAGGCACCAAGTAAGCCATATTGACGCAGAGGCGCAGAGACGCTGAGAAAAACAGGTCTTTGGTGGGTCAAGAAGCAAAAAAGTCTTGGCAGTTAACAAAAACAAAGTCTTGGGTTTTCTCTGCGTCTGAAGCACCTCTGCGTCAATCAAGTCTCTTTGCTTTTCTTGGCGCCTTGGTGACTTGGTGGCAAACCTTTTTGTTGGTTATAAACCCTTTTGAAAACGGCTAACCAGCAGCCGCCACCAACCCCTCAAGTTCATCCAGCAATCCGGCCATGACGTCATAGCCATTCTGCCAGAAGGCCGCATCGTTGAGATCCAGCCCGAGCTTGTGTACCAGATCAGCCGGGGTGTCACTGCCGCCGGCGGCAAGCAGTTCCAGAAAGCCGGGGACAAACGCCGCCCCTTGCGCCTGATACTGGCGATAAAGCGACAACACCAGCAGTTCGCCAAAGACATAACTGAAACAGTAGAATCGGGCATGAATGAAGTGACTGATATAACTCCATCCCCAGCGATACTCATCAATCATCTCCACCTCAGGGCCGAACAGCCGCGCATTCTCTTCCCACCACAAACGACAATAATCATCAGCGGAGAGTAGCCGCTCGCCGCGCAGGCGATGCGCCTTCTGTTCAAACCGGGTCAGCACCGTCTGGCGAAAGGTGGTGGCAATCATATCCTCGAGCTTGCCGCAGAGCAGGGCTATTTGCAGCTCACGATCCGGCCGCTGTTGCAACAGGTGCCGGGTCAGGAGCATTTCGCCAAAAACACTGGCGGTTTCGGCCAGAGGCAACGGCGCGTGGTAGTGATAAAGATTCTGCCGCCCGGAGCAACTGTAATGCACCGCGTGGCCGAGTTCATGCGCCAGAGTCGAAACGTCGCGCAGAGTGCCGGTGAAGTTGAGCAGCACAAACGGCTCCTCCTCCGGCGTCATCCCCATGCAAAAAGCGCCGCCGCTTTTTCCCGGGCGCGGCGCGATATCGACCCGGCCGCCGTCCAGCACCCGCTGTGCCCGCTGTGCCAACTCCGGTGAAAAACCGTTAAAGCTCTCCAGCACCAGCTGACGCGCTTCGTCAAAGGTAAAGCTGCGCTGACTGCTACTCACCGGGGCGTAGAGGTCGGTGTTGCGCAGAGTATCAAGCCCGAGAAGACGACGCTTGAGGGCAAAATAGCGCTGCGCCAGAGGGTAGTTGGCCTCGGAGACCGCCAGCATCTGCTCAACCATCTCCGGTGAGGTTTCACTGGTCATGCAGGTCGGCGTCATCAGATCGGGATAACGGCGCAAGTCGGCCTCACGGCCGTGGTCGAGCAGCAGGTTGTTGAAACAGGTCGTCAGTACCAGTTGCTGATCGGCATGGCGCTGTAAAAAGGTGGCAAAAGCGGCGCGGCGCAGCTCACGGTCGGGGTGATAGAGAAGGGCGAGCAGTTCTTCACCGGTGACATCGCGCTCCTGTTCTTCATCCGGCAAGGTGAACCGATAGGTCAAACCGGAACAGAGTTCGTCGAACAGCTGGACGAAAGCCTCCTTTCCCGATAGATCCTTGCGCCGGATCACCTGTTCAACCTCTTCGTCCAGAGTGTAAGGTGCCTGAAGACGCACATTCTCCAGCCAGTGGCGATAGGGAACAATCCTGGGATCAGTCAGCAACTGTGCGGTCTGCTTTTCGCTCAAGCGCACAATCTCCAGCTCCAAAAACAGGGTTGCCTCGGTCACCGTCGCCATGGTCTCGCGCACTTTGGCCAGAAGCCCCTGATGTGCACTGTTGTTGCTGTCGGCGGCAAACAACAAACTGGCGTAGTGATAGGGCTTCAGGATCTGGCGTTGCACGGCTTCGTAATCGGCCAATACCGCCGCCAGACGCTCCGGCGTCAGGGCCGGATCGGCAATCTTCTGCCGCCAGTTGTCACGAAACCGTCCGGCGATTGCCACCGCCGTTTGCAGATCAGCGGCCAGGGCAGGATCATCAACCGCAGCGTACAATCCCTCCAGTTGCCAGCATTCAGCTACAGAAATATCACTCATTATTTTAACCTTTCCACGGTCAATAAAACGGACCGATAAACAAACACCAGGGTGGCCACCAAGACACCAAGGCACCAAGGCACCAAGAAAACCATATTGACGCAGAGGCGCGGAGACGCAGAGAAAACCCCAAGACTTTTTTTGTTAACTACCAAGACTTTTTTGCTTATTGATCCACCAAAGACCTGCTTTTCTCAGCGTCTCTGCGCCTCTGCGTCAATCAGCCTGTTTGCCCTTCTTCGTGTCTTGGTGACTTGGTGGCCAATACATCCTTCTTTTTTGCTTATAGAGCCGATATAAATCCGGCCCACGTTAACTATCTCAACGACCGCTGTCAACCTTTGCTCCGCACATGCGTCTAACCGTCAGTCAGATATTCTGGGGAAGCCATTATCGACCATGACCACAACGACAATTGACACACAACCGCCCGGCAGGTACGCTCCCGGCATGGAACTGCTTGAGGAGACAATTCTAATCACTCAGGCCCGCGCCGGTTGCGATGCCAGCTTTCGGGCATTGGTGGAGGAACACTCTCCGGCGCTGTTGCGTCTGGGTTGGCGTCTGCTCGGCAACCACAGTGACGCCGAAGATATTGTGCAGGAAGCCTTTTTACGCCTGCATCGCACTCTGGTCACTTTTCGCGGCGACAGCCGTCTTGGCACCTGGCTCTACCGCACGGTGACCCGCCTCGCTATCGATACCATGCGCCGGGAAAGACTGAAGCGTGCGCTGTTTTTCAGCCGCAAAGACAACGAAGCAGCCGACCCGGTGGAACTGTTCGCCGACCCGAAACCGGGCGCAGAGAGCCAGCTCATCGCCCGGCAACAGCTGACTGTCGTGCGCCAGCAACTGCGCAAACTCTCGGCACAACAACGGGCGGTCCTCACCCTGCGCCACCAGGAACAGCTCCCTTTGCAGGCAATTGCCGAGCTGCTCGGCATCAGTGAAGGCACAGTCAAAACCCATCTGCACCGGGCCGTGCGCTCTTTGCGCAACGCCCTTGAAGAGACGGAGGTAACGCCATGACCAACTCCAACTGCCCCGATCAGGCGCAGCTGCTCCTTGCTGTCGGCAATGGTCTTGATACTGCGGCGCGTGCTGAATTCGAGCTGCATCTTAAGCACTGTTCCACCTGCCAGCGGGAGTTTGCTACCCTCAAAACCATCGATAGCGCGTTGCCGGCAACAGCCTGGACTTGCACCCCACAACAGGCAGCCTCTTTTGCCACACGCGTTGAGCGCGCTCGAATGCGGCCCAAAATCCGGCGCATCTTCTGGCAGGCCCCGCTCGCCACGGCAGCAACAGCGGCCATTGCCATCTTCCTTTTTCTGCCGGACAACCGGCAGCCGGTCGGCAACAGTCCGCCTTTGATCCCGCAAGCGGAAATCGCACTCTTTGCCGATCAGGAGTTGCTGGAAAACCTCGACTTACTCCAGCAACTCGACTTACTCGAAGGGTTGTCGGAGGCGGGATGAGAACTCTGTTCATTTTACTGCTCGCTTGCTTCTGCTCTGCCGCGCTGGCGTTCGCTGCGCCTGAGACAACGCCCCCTGCTGTCGCCGAGGAAGAGCCGGCAAACGATGCCGACATTATTGCTAATCTGGAACTACTCGAACTCCTCGTTCTCCTCGAAACACTTGATCAGGAAACCGGGCCGGAGTCATCACCATGAAAAAATTTATTGTTACCTGTCTCAGTCTGTTGGCACTTTGTCTACTCCCGACTTTTGTCGCGGCCAACGACACCCCGGCACCGTCGCGCGATACAGTTTCGGCTGCCGAACGTTGGCAACAGATGACCCCGGAGCAACGGACGCAACTGCGCCAGGAGTATCAGCGTTTTCAGAAGCTCACCCCCGAGCGCCAGGAACGGCTACGCCAGCGACTGCAACATTTTCGTCAACTACCGGCCGACGAACAGGATGAAGTACGGCGCCGGTTTCGCCATTGGCGCGATCTGCCACCGGAGCAACAGGAGCGTTTGCGCCACCAGTTTCAACGCTTTCAGGGTTTGCCTGAAGAGCTGCAAAAGGCACTCAGGCGGGATATGGAACAACTCCGTACCCTGCCACCCGACGAGCGTCGCGCCCGTCGTCAGGAGCTGCGTCGGCAGTATTTTGAATCGACGCCAGAAAAGGCAACGCCAAGATCGAGTGGGCAGCCTGGATCAGGTGGTCAGATGAGATCGGGAGGCCAGTCAGGCTCCGGAGGCCAAGGTCCGCGACACTGACGGTCGGACAGCTTAAACTGTGAGCTATATTTGCCACTAAGTCGCCAAGGCACCAAGTAAGGCATTTTGACGCGGAGGCGCGGAGGCGCAGAGAAAACTGTAAGCCTGTGTTTAATCCCAATATTTTTGGGTTGCAAGACAAGCCGAAGGCCTGTTTTTCTCTTCGCCTCCGCGTCTCTGCGTCAATCACTCTTTGCCTTTCGTTGCGCATGAAGCATCACTGCGTCGATAATTGATCCCATGTCGCCCTTTACGCGGCACTCAAGCTGTGCTAATACTCTCATTCATAACATTGTTATCGGAAAAGAGGAGCCGGCATGAGCATCGAGGACTACTGCAAAAAACTCGACAGTCACCTGACCGGGATCACCGATCCGGAAAAGCGTCTCGAAGCTGCTGCCGGTATTATGGGACAGGCTTACAAGGTCCGGGCCGATGAAGTCGCCATTTTCGTCCTCGACGACGAAAAGGACATCCTGCACTTTTGCTGGCCACGCAAACTGAAAACCATCGGCTTTTTGCCGCTGTCGTCCATCGATTCCCTCGCCGCCCGCACCGTGCGCGAAAACAAACCGTTCGTCAACAACCGCTTCGCCTCGGTGCATCACGCCTCAATATTCGAACGCGTCCGTCTCGAGCCTTCGGCAGACAAGCCGATGCCGATCCAGAAAATCATCAGCGTACCGATCCCCGGCAGCGCTCGGGTGCGCGGGGCGATTCAGGTTTCACGCAAAGGGGATGCAGTTGATGATGTCACCGATTTCAGCCAGCGCGACATGACCTACCTGGTCGACATCGCCAATGTCATGAGTCGACATCTCGACTGAAACCACACTAAATCGATTTGACGCAGAGGCGCAAAGACGCAGAGAAAATCGAGAACCACAAACAAAAGCCCGGCAATTGCCGGGCTTTTTGCTGCAAATCTATCGACGACCAGATCATTAAGATAACGGCATCTTTAACCCTCTCGCTTGTAAACCCTGCTCCGCCATATCCATAAAGAGCTTGCGGCAGAACCTCTAGGGCTGGGCACCTTTTACCGGTACCGGGGCTATTGTTTTCGGGTACGCCATCCGCGCAGCCTCCGGCAAGCTGTAACTGTGCAGCAGAGCACCGGCACTCCGCACTTCAAGCACATTGCCGCGCACCGTAAACTCCAGACCATCTTTGCCCGGAGCCACGACGGGATACGGTTGCCAGTCGAGTTGCGGCAGGGCAGCTCGCAGCTCACTGAACACTATTTCGCCGGTGCTGGAGGGATCGACAAACCAGGCTTTTATCTGATCAAAACGGCGCACAGTCCCCCCCGGAGCCGGTTCCGTACCGCTGAGCAAACGGGCAGTGGCAAAACCGGCGTGCACCTGAATAATGGAAAGGACGCCAACAACTTTATCAAGCCGGCCGATAACATCACCGCTGACCGGGTGACGAATGGTCTCACCAGGGGAAATGGCGCCGAACAGGTCTCCGACCCGAACTCCTTGTTCTTTGGCGGCATTGACCATCACCTCGCCGGCACCGGCCCACAACACCACCCCCTCAACCGGAGTGAAATCCTGTATTAACGCCGGGGGGACCGCCGCGGTCGCTGCGCCGCTAACCAAAAGGGCAGCGATTATAAACAGCCCAGTCAACCAAACTTTCATCAGATCACCTCGTTTTAAACCCGTCACTTTTTATGCTGTCGCTTTAACCCTTGTATACCTGCCTTGATCGACAAACCGGCTGCTTTGTTGCGCGTCAGCGATCAGGACCAACCAGACTGTTCACTTTGGGATGTTATGCGCTCAAGTCCCCTGTCAAATTAAATGAACAGGCCCGGAAAAAATTCCGGGCCTGCTTGCTGCCGCTCACTTGAATCAAGGCAATTCGTAGACAACCAGGGTTGAACGTTGGCCGCCTAGTCCCAGCAGAGACCCATGCGAGAAAATAACCGCCATGACCAGTTCATCTTTCCCGTCATTATCCACATCGGCAACTGTATATCCTGCCAATGCGCCACCTTGCGGTTTGGTCTGCCACTCTTCACGCAAACTGCGACCATCCCAGCGATAAGCAATCACATTCGATTTTGTGAATTTGCGAGTATTGAAAACGCGCGAAGAACCTTCATTAACCGGAACCAGCAACAGCCCCGAATCCAGGGTCTTGAGCGCTGCCTTTAAAAATCCGAACAGCGACGTGCCGGCGCGGCTATCGGGGTCGATTTGCCGGATATAGGCTTCGGTCCCCCCCTGTGACTCATTACTTTCCCACATCAAGTCGCCGTTTTTCTTAAAAACATTGAGTTGATCATTCAGATTAAACAGCGCGTACAAAGGGGGCTGTCCCGGCTGCGGAATCAGGCTGAATCCATTGACTGACGCCTTGTCGTTCGGACGCAAAAACTCCTTCCCGCTTTGCAACTGCCCTGCTTGTCGCTCCATGCGAAACAGGTTTCCGTCGTAAGCCCGCCCCCGACTGCCGACGCGTTGTCCGAGCAGGACCGTCCCTTCATCCGGAACCGATACGGTCCCGAACAGATACTCGATACGGCTTTGGGTGACCTGAAACGCACCATTAATCAGCTCGACGCAAAAGGAGGCCAAATCGTCAATTTCGGAACCGGGGGAGACCTCCACCGCCGTCACGTAGAGCTCGGCGCGACCATCACGGTCGAGATCGACCGCCTCCAGTTGCAGAATTCGGGTCCCCGGCCTTTCGAGCGTAACACCCGCCACATATTGACCGGCGACGATCCGGCCAAGAGTCAAGGTGCTGTCGGTGGCCGTTATGATCTCATTACCCGGTTCACCATCAAAATTGCCGACTGCTACTCCATTGATGATTCCGTCAATGTCAGGACCATACCAGACCCCTTCCTCCTTCTCCTGCTGCGCCGGAACAATGCCCGGCACAGTGGCAGCAAGAACAATCCCGACCGGAGCGGTGGTCGTGGCCGGGGCGGGGACCGGGGCAGGGGCGAGAGCCGGGCGGCTGACAACCGCAGGGTGAACTCCGGTAACCGGATAGCTGGCAATCAGGGTGAAGCGGCCATCGCGCACAGTCAGCGCTTCGGCACCGAGAATAAACAGAGCCCCGTCATAGCCGTTAAGTGCCTGTGCATTCTGCGGCCGGCTCTGTTGTGCGGCAGCGTAAGAACTCCAGTCTAACTGGGGCAGGGCCGCGCGCAACTGCGCATACAACCCCTCGCCCTGTCCGGTATAGTCCCAGAAAGTGGCGGCAACTCCAACATAGCTGCTGACTTTTTCCCCCTTGGTCAGGGGACCACTACCCGACAGCTGCACTGCGTGCGAATAACCGCTCTTCACCTGGGTCACCTGTAGCAGCGCCTTGACGCCATCGAGGCTCCCGAGGATCTCTTTGGTCACTGGATGGATGATCGGTTGCCCGGCTGCCATCACCGTCAAAAAATCCCCCGGACGAATTCCTTGCGCCGCATCGAGATCAACCAGATATTCACTGGCCGTCAGGGGGAGGACAATCACCCCGCTACGCGGCTTGAAATCGGCGCCAATCTGTTCAACGACACCGGCAAAAGCCGGCAGAAACAGAAAACCGTGAACCACAACTGCCAGCAGAACCGCCCGGGTAAAAAAAGAAAAGCGCACCGTAAGAACCTCCACAAAAAGTTAGAAACCACGATTCGTTGCAACCCTGAAGCGACTCAGCAGCTCAGGTTGAACCGGCCGGAAACTCCCTGTGGCAGTGTAGCAGAGAAACCGACCCCGGCACATAAGAGTTTTCAGCGCCGGCAACCGGCCGGGTGGCAAGAAAAGGCAAAACCGGTTTATCGGCTGTTGCCTGCATGCTTTTGGCGATCGTCGACCTGATACCGGCCTGCAAACCGAAAAAAAACCCCGGAGGCGAACCTCCGGGGTGTGTTGCCAAACGTGCGACAAACTTAGAAATTGATGTTCATCATGACGGTGGCTTTCCAGATGTCGTCATCGTTGCCCGCGCCCGCATCTTTCCAGTAATCGCCAAGGCCGGCATAGGCCAAGTTGACGCTGGTGTCGAGTTTTTCGGCAAACACTCTACCGATGCGAGCCGCAACTTCGTAACCGAGCGAATCATCAACGCCGGTCGGAGTGTCAGCGGCCATGAAATAACCGGCGCCGAGCTTGGCGTAGTAATCACCCAAAGCCAGATCAGCCTTGGCGCTGAGGCCAATCAGGCCGGTACCGTTATTGGTTGCCGAAGCCGTGGCAAGACGGCCACCGGGGCCATTGTTATAAAAGGCATCGGTGTAGAAAATCATCAAGTTTTCTTTGGCGAGGTCGTAGTTGCCACCGAGATTCGGGGTGAACGCTTCGGAATCGGCATCAGAAAAATCATCAGCACTCATGTACAGGACGCGTGCACCAAACTTGTTCTTGTCGGCTTTGATATCAGCTGCAATCGAAGCGGTATAACCGGTAACGTCAGCACCACCAGGAATATCCTCGCTGCCGGTGACGTAGAGGCCAAAAGCGCTGATACCGAAATCGTCGCTGATCTTGGCATCTGCACTGGCGCCGACAAAGTAGAGGTCGAGCGGGTTCGTCATAAAGAAGATCGGGCTGTCGCCAGGACCGGCGGAGGTCAGAGTGCCCTGATTCTGGTCGAGCCATGCGACATCGAGGCCATATTTGAGCGAGCCGGCGTTGCCGTCGGCCGACACCATGTAAAGATCGGTGTCATCATAATTCAACTTCGAAGTGCCTTCATCCGGCTTTGCCCAAAGACCGGTCAGCTTGAAACCGTCAGTCAGAGCCAACGAAACCTTGGCAGCCGACCAGTCGTCAGCAATCAGCAGACCCTGATAACGATCACCCAGACCTTGGAGGCCAACCGTGGCGTTGACCATGCCCTGCTTGTAATTCATGTAGACGTTTTTGGTCTCAATCGAGGTACGGTCGCCACCGGGGCCGCCGTCTTTGCCAGAATCACCCCAGGTCGCATCAACTTCACTGAAGTGGACCAGACTGAGGTTTTCATTAAGAATGTATTCAGCCTTGAAACGCAGACGGGCGTCGACCATCGACTGGGTCTTTGAGTCAAGGGCAGCAGCATTCGGGCCATCAAACGAAACCAAGCTGTCATCGCTGTTGGTGGCAATACCCTGCGTGCGGTAGTAGCCACTTACCTTGAATTCTGCCAGCGCCGGGGTGGCGACGGCGACGATTGCTGCCAGAGCAACCAGGGCCAGTACTAATTTCTTCATGCTTTGCCTCCTAAAAAAGTAATCCTAATTTTTGTGCGGAAACCTCCGCGTGCCCCCAATGGGCATTTTCTGCACATAAACGACTTCGTTGCAACATCTGCACGAAGGGTTAAAAATGTTTATTTTGCGACTTCATTCAACACCACATTTTCAGAATGCCGGCCGGCCCGTTGGTCTTGTCAGCTGCGCTTTGCACCTGCCAGGACGACCTGTCTCCGTCACCTCCTCTGTCGGACCGTTATGACCATAGAGCGTTTATGCATCCATGAACTATCACATATCCGGTAAAGCTCTAATCAAACACTTATTTATTCAATAACGGTGCCAATCACATCCTCACCGCAAAAACCGCTGTTTTACCCTTTTTCCGCCTCTTATCGAGCCCGTTTGTGTTTCGATTTGACCACACTGTGGTTTTATGACTACGCAAATAGAACAGTTGTTTAAAAAATCCAACCATTGCGCGGCTAATCTTTACCGAGTGTTTCAAGTCTTGCCGTTAGATCGACCGCACTGAGCAGACCGCGATCACGAACCACCTTGAAATTGCGATCAATCAAAACCACCCGTGGAATGCCGAGCAGACTGTACTTTCGCGCCACCTGCCCATCATCAATGGCGACCACTGAGGGGAGCGACGTGGTGCGCTGCTGCAGATCGGCCTGAACATCCTCGAGCGGTTCGTCGACATAAACCTCAACAACTGCGACGTTGTACTCTTTTAAAGCCGCGCTGGCGGCAGCCAACTCCTTGACCTGGGCCTTGCAACCCGGACACCAGGTGGTGGCGATTTTAAGCACGATCGGCTGACCACGAAAGGAGGAGAGCCGAACCGTCCCCCCCGCGACGCCAGACAATTCAAAATCAGGGGGTGCTGCGCCGACTTCCAAGCCCCAGCCACTGTGTGGTATAAGCAGCAACGCAACGACGAACAAACCGAGCAGATCTCTTTTCTTTTGAAAAAGCCTCTGCCGCATCATCCTGCTATTCTCCTCGCTGAATCGTTGTTTTCTGTTCTGCCGCAGCGAGTATACCAAACTGAAACTTACGTGCCACCCTACACGACCGATAAACGTGGTGTCAAGCCAAAATTAAACGAAAACAAACATCGTTTTATATACTTTTAAAACAGCCACCTGTCGTCAATCATTGTACTTTATGTATATCAACCCTTATCAACAACTGGATGATAAATTTTTCATGTTTTCGAGATAAAACAACGGGTTGACGCTCAGTGCCCCGCCTGACACAGTTCGGTCAAAACGCCACCGGTCGCCTTCGGGTGTAAAAAAGCGATCTGCGCACCATGTGCACCACCCCGCGGGGCTTCATCAATCAGACGCACACCGTCAGCCTTGAGCCGGGCCAGCTCCGCAGATAGGTCGGCGACCTCATAAGCTATGTGGTGAACCCCCTCGCCGTTCTTCTCCAGAAACTTCGCCACCGGGGAATCATCGGTCGTCGCTTCAAGCAGCTCAATACGACTCTCACCAACAACCAGAAAGGCGACTTTCACTTTTTGCTCGGCAACGACTTCGGTCCCCTCAAACTCCATACCGAGCACATCACGGTAAAACGGGATGGACATATCAAGGCTCTTTACGGCAATACCGATATGACTAATTTTACGTAGCATCTTTACAATCTCCTTGTCAGGGGATGTTTAGGTTTTGGTTAAAAGCTTGTTTGCCACTAAGACACCAAGACTCCAAGAAAACCATTTATATACAGACTTATAATCAAAAAAAGGTTGGCCACCAAGACACCAAGTCGCGAAGAAAGGCAAACAGCCGGGATGGACATAGAGGCGCTTCATCCGCATAGAAAAAATCAAACGTTTGGTTTCATGGCTCGCCGAAGACTAGCTGTTCGCCGCGCCTGAAGTGCCTCTGCGTCAATTCGGTTTTCTTGGTGATTTGGTGACTTGGTGGCCAACTTGACCTTCTTTTCGGTTATAGAACAAAACGTCTGATTCCGCTCTTAATCACTGGAACATTGAAGTTAATCAAAAAACCAAGGCTCATTCCGGTCATTTTCATATAACTGAGAAGCTGTGCCTGCCAGATCGGATTCTCCTTATCGACAGCTTTTAACTCGCAGATAATCGAATCGTCCACGAGTAAATCAAGCCGCAGCCCTTCATCAAACACAAGATGCTTATAAGTAATAGGCACAACTAGCTGCCGCTGTACCCGGCAGCCCTTCTGCTCAAGTTCATAGACCAAACAGGTTTCGTAAACACTCTCAAGCAGACCGGGGCCCAATGCCTTGTGGACTTGAAAAGCCGCATCGACAATCAGAGCCGCAACTCGATCCAACGAGTCATTATCAGCCTGCATTCCCCCTCCAGAATTTGCTTTTCTTGGTGACTTGGTGTCTTGGTGGCACAATCAGAGCATCAGTGCCGTTTAAACGCCTCCAACAGACGCCGCGCCGCCGCCCCTGGTGCGGTCACGCCGGTGGCGACGGCTTCCTGCACGGTGCCGAGCAGGTTTTCAACCTGACGATCATTCATGAACTGATCACGCAGACCGTCCATGACCAGACTCCACATCCAGTCGCTGGCCTGCAGTCGCCGCTTATTGGCGAACTCGCCACTTTGCTCCATCGCCGTCCGGTAGGCTTCGACCAGCTCCCAGACGCCGGAGATGCCGTCACCGTGCAAGGCACTGACCATTTGCACCGGCACCTGCCAGTTGCGGCTTTTGGGCTTGAGGATGTGCAGAACATTCACATACTGCTGCCGGGCCAATTCGGCGCGCGGTCGATTGTCGCCATCAGCCTTGTTGATAACGATGGCATCGGCAATCTCCATCACCCCTTTTTTAATCCCCTGCAGCTCATCTCCGGCACCGGGAAGTTGCAACAGGAGAAAGAAATCGACCATCGAGGCGACGGTGACCTCCGACTGACCGACACCGACCGTTTCGACGATAATCACATCAAATCCAGCCGCTTCGCACAGCAACATGGTTTCGCGGGTCTTGCGCGCCACGCCGCCAAGATTGCTGCCGGAGGGCGATGGACGAATAAAGGCACTGTCGAGTCGCGATAACTCTTCCATCCGGGTCTTGTCGCCAAGGATACTGCCGCCGGAGATTTGTGAACTGGGATCGACCGCCAGCACCGCAACTTTATGCCCACGGCCCGTCAGGTAAAGGCCGAAAGCCTCGATAAAGGTACTCTTGCCAACGCCGGGAACTCCGGAGATACCGATGCGCATCGATTGGCCGGAGGCGGGGAGAAGTTCGTCAAGCAGGGCGGTTGCGGCAAGGGAGTGGTCGGGACTGCGGCTTTCAACCAGGGTGATCGCCTTGGCGAGGGAGCGGATGTTGCCGGCGCGAACCCCGGCGGCGATGTCATGAAGTTTTTTCACTGGAGAGCCCTGATCAGACGCAGAGACGCGGAGGCGCAGAGAAAACCTGGACTTCACTTTTGCCAGGTAAAATTCTCTCCGCGCCTCCGCGCCTCGGCGTCAAATTTCAAGTTTTTATCAACTTTCGCCTATTTGCGTTTTTCTTCGATGGCATCGAGGGTCTGGCCGGCCGAAGTGATGATCGGTGTTCCCGGGCCGAAGATCCTCGCGGCACCGGCGGCGTAAAGGGCATCGTAATCCTGACGCGGGATAACCCCGCCGCAGACCACGGCGATATCGTCGGCACCAAGCGCTTTCAACGCAGCAGCCAGTTGCGGCACCAACGTTTTGTGTCCGGCCGCCAGGGAGGAGACGCCGACGATGTGAACGTCGTTCTCCACCGCCATCTTCGCCGCTTCGTCCGGAGTCTGGAACAGCGGACCGACATCAACGTCAAACCCGGCATCCGCGTAGGCCGAAGCCACGACTTTGGCGCCACGGTCGTGACCGTCCTGCCCCATCTTGGCGATAAGAATGCGCGGCCGACGCCCCTCCTTGGCGGAAAAGGCATCAATACGCTTCTTCAGTGCGGCAAAATCGTCATCGCTCTCGACCACAGATCCGTATGCTCCTGACACCAGTTTGATTTCTGCCTTGTGGCGGCCGAACACTTTCTCCATCGCATCGGAAATCTCACCGACGGTGGCACGTTGGCGGGCCGCTTCGACACAGAGTCCGAGCAGATTGTCGTTGTTATTTTCGCACGCGGCGGTAATGGCGTCCAGCGCCTTCTGGCAGGCGGCACTGTTGCGGGTGGCGCGGATCTTGTTAATGCGGGCAATCTGCCCTTCGCGCACCGCGGCGTTATCGACATCGAGCACGTCGATGGGATCTTCCTTGGCCAGCTTGTATTTGTTGACCCCGACGATCACGTCGCGACCGGAATCGATGGCTGCCTGCTTCTTTGCCGCCGACTCTTCTATCCGCAACTTGGGCATGCCGCTCTCGATCGCCTTGGTCATACCGCCAAGGGCTTCGATTTCATCGATAATCTTCTGCGCCTCGGCGATCAATTCGGCGGTGAGGCTTTCAACGTAATAGGAGCCGGCGAGGGGGTCGACCACGTTACAGACGCCGCTCTCCTCCTGAATCACCAGCTGGGTGTTGCGGGCGATGCGTGCCGAATGATCGGTCGGCAGGGCGATCGCTTCGTCGAGGGCGTTGGTGTGCAGCGACTGAGTTCCACCAAGCACCGCCGCCAGAGCTTCAAGAGTGGTGCGGATGACGTTGTTGTAGGGATCCTGCTCGGTCAGCGACCAGCCCGAAGTTTGACAGTGGGTGCGCAGCATCAAAGACTTCTGGTTCTTTGGATTGAACGGTTTGACCATGTGCGCCCAGAGATAGCGCGCGGCGCGCAACTTGGCCGCCTCCATGAAGAAGTTCATACCGATGGCGAAGAAGAAAGAGAGCCGCGGTGCAAAGGCGTCGATGTCCAACCCCTTGGCGATGGCGGTGCGCACATATTCGAGACCGTCGGCGAGGGTGAAAGCGAGCTCCAGGGCATTGTTGGCCCCGGCCTCCTGAATATGGTAGCCGGAGATGGAGATGGAGTTGAACTTCGGCATGTGCAGGCTGGTGTATTCGATGATATCGGCGATGATCCGCATCGACGGTGCCGGCGGGTAGATGTAGGTGTTGCGGACCATGAACTCCTTGAGAATGTCGTTCTGAATCGTCCCGGCCAACTGCTCCTGAGTGACGCCCTGCTCTTCGGCGGCAACAATGTAGCTGGCGAGAATCGGCAGAACGGCGCCATTCATGGTCATCGACACCGAAACCTTGTCGAGGGGGATATCGCCGAAGAGAATTTTCATGTCTTCAACCGAATCGATGGCGACGCCGGCCTTGCCGACATCACCCACCACCCGTGGATGATCAGAATCGTAACCGCGGTGGGTGGCGAGGTCGAAGGCGACTGACAAGCCCTGCTGACCAGCGGCGAGGTTGCGCTTGTAAAAGGCGTTGGATTCTTCGGCGGTGGAGAAACCGGCGTACTGGCGCACCGTCCACGGCCTGCCGGCATACATGGTCGCCATCGGACCACGGGTAAACGGCGCCAGGCCGGGGAGAGAATCGAGGGTTTTCAGATTCTGCAGATCGGCTGCCGTATAAAGCGGCTTGACCGTAATCCCTTCCGGGGTCTGCCAATTGAAACTGGCCAGATCATCGACCTTGGCCTCCTTCTTCGCCAACTTTTCCCAATCGGCTAAATTTTTCTTCTCGAAGCAACTCATGAATTAAGGGTCCTTTCAGAAGAACACGACAGCAAACCGCCATGTTTACATATGATTTGGGGTTAAAGCAGAATGGGGAAATGCGACTATCGGGTCACAACCGCCAGAACTTCAACCTCTTCACCTTCGAAGGAGAGCAGTCGGTGGCGCAGGGAAGAATCGAAATAGACGGCATCCCCCTCATTGAGAGTGAAACGTTCATCTTCCAGAATCACTTCTGCCCGCCCTTTAAGGATCAGCAGAAACTCTTCCCCTTCGTGATTATACAACGTCTCTTCGTCTGGCCGCTCGGCAACGGTGAGCATGAACGGCTCCATCTTTTTGTTGCGTTTGCGGTAAGAGAGCGCCTCGTAGGTGTAGCCGTGACCGGTCCCTTTGGGTGAAATAACCCGGCTGACCACCCGGCGTTCGGCGCGACGGACAACCTCGTACTTGAGCTCTTCCTCCTCTTCTTCGAAGAAGAGTCCCATCTTGACATCAAAAAAGCGGGCGATTTTAGACAGAGTCGCAATCGGCGGCGACACATTATTATTTTCAATCTGCGAAATCAAAGCCGGAGAGAAGCCGGTCTCACGAGCGACATCCTGCAGGGTCAGCTTGCGCGCCTTACGCAGCTTCTTGATTTTAGCGCCAATCTTGTATTCCACAGCCATGCCTTCTCACAAAATAGAAAGAGGTTTTATTTAAGCAGGGTATAGCCGAAGGGGCTAGAATTGTCAATCCCTTTATTTACTGAGGTTAAAACCTGCTTTACCTTCGATGAAGGGGTCATCCCACCCGACTCCACTCTCACCGCATCCCTATTCTACGGCAAAATTGCTTAACGTTAAAACCCCAAAATGATTTTAGTCGGACTAAAACGACACCTTATCGTCAACTGCACCAAATAAAATTGATTTTTTTTTGCTCTAAGGTGTTCCTTCGACATGAGTTGGCGGTAAAAAATACCAAATGGTGGTTTATTCTCGATATTACGTGTTATTCCAGCTAGTTGGCCTGCCATTACAGCGGTCGGCAATTCATGAATCAATTCACATTTCAAAACCAGTGGTCTAGCAGGCAAAACAAAATTCGCTCGTAACATATTGTTTTATCAAAGGAAAATGAATTTTTAGCCTTGCATGTTCGTCACATGCTTCTATACTGGGGACAACGTTAAAGCAAGCGGAGACAAAAAGTCGAACCGCCAAGAAGGAGAATCCGATGAAATGCCCGGTATGTAAAAACAGCAAGTATGTTGAATTCGATCTGCACGCAGATGGCTTTGCGGAAGATATTGTTGAGTGCTGCATCTGCGGCAGCGTCTGGTCGGTCAATCATGGCAAGACTGAGGTTGTTCGTGATGCGCAGCGTGGTTCGTTTCTCGAAGCGATTTCCGAGCGTGTCGAATGCGACGACTACGGTTACGCTGCGATCTGACCACCGTCCCAGTTAAAACAGACGTTACGCTTCAACCATAAAACCGATCATCCTGAGAACGGTCAGGCGTTGGTTTTGTCGGTCCTATAAAAAGCAGACAGCCCCGCTATGATGACGGGGCTGCCTGCTTTTTTTCTTTACACAACGAATCAGTAAATCAACTTGAGATACTCTGCTGTCTGACTGCGACGCTCACGCTCGAGCTCTTGCGGATCGACCTCGACAAACTTCTCGTCCGGGCTGACCTTGAACAGCGGCTGCCCCTTGGAAACGATGACTCCGTCACCGCGCTCAAGCAGGATCTTGTCGATGGTACCTGAAAACGGCGCCAGCACCTTGTTGAACATCTTCATGACTTCGATGATGTACAGCGGCTGCCCTTTTTCAAAATGCATCCCCTCGCTGACGAACAGTGGCAAACCCGGAGCTTCCTGGGCATAGTACATGCCGCCGCACAAGGAGACGATTTCGTCGGCCTTGGTCGTCGGTGGCGGCACCAGAGTCTTTTTCATCCGCCCCTGCAGCTCGGCGTCGTTGAGAAACTCGGGGATGGTCACTTCCAGATCGGCCTCAACCCGCAGCTCCCAGAACCGGGTTTTTTCGGCAATAAGGAAAATGATGCCGAGGAGCTCCAGTCCCGCCTCGTAACCAGCATGGGAGGCTTGAATGGACGCCCAATCCTCTTTACTTAAACCGGCCTGAGGCTTTTCCTTCAACAGCAACTCGTTAAGCTTGAAGTAGTCGTCCTTCTCCAGCTTGAACAGCTGCCGCAAATGAGCATAAAAGCGCAGCGCTGCCTGTAGCAACTCGTTATCATGGCCCCAGATCACTTCAGCTGCCGGTTCACCAGGCTTATTGGCCATGTTGAGATAGCTATAGGTTTCGTCAAGAATCACCATCGGGTTGCGCAACCAGGTCATTTTACCCTTATCGAGGCGGAAATTTTTCTGGTTGATGCTCAGCCAGCCGGACAACAGGTGCGGATTGTCGAGCAGTGCCTCCATCGGCCGGGTGATCAGGGTTCCTTTACGATCAAGGAGTTCAGAGATGTTCTTTTTCTCCTCCGCGAGGCGCTCCGGCTGGTCAGCAAACAACTCGGTCATCCGGGCGGCGTAATTCTTTTTCATCTGCAAAAAGGCATAGACCGGATCGATCCGGCTGGCCTCTTCCTTGAGCAGACTGACCAGGGTCAGATAGGGGACAACGAAACGGGTGGTCGGCTTGGCCATGACACCGTTACCGAGGAACCAGTTGACCAGACCATAATGAAAATCGAGGTTGGTCGCCAGATCAGTGCCGCGAATCTTCATGTTGCAGATGACCCGGGAGAGGTGCTCATAGCTGGCCAGACGATCCTCCCCCTTGGTCAGCAACAGGGCGATATTCGAGTCATAGGCACCGGCAACCCGGTAGCGCATGAACTGACCGGTGTCGGGGTTCGGCATGCAGATCCCCTGATCGTCGCGAATCTCACCTTCGATCGGCTTGGTCCAGTAGCGGATCATGCCACCGGCGTGCGGAGACAAGGAAGCATCGGTGGCATTCAGACGCGCTTCAGCACCAGCGCCAAAACGGGGGATACGCTCCGGTTTCGGCAGACGGGTCTTGTGCCGGGCCAACAGCGCCATCGCCTCCACCAGCGACTCAACGATGAAGAAATCTTTTTTATCTTTGGGGTTGGTAAACTTCAGGCTGTAACAGAGCTCGCTGACCCGATGCTCGACCTGAATCCGGGTATTGACCTCCATGAAATAGTGCCGGTCACGGTCGACGATACACTCAAAAGTCGAGGCCGAGTCGAGGCCGACGGCCTGACCGAAACGGGCCGCTTCTTCTTCCATGCGCACCAGAACCTTAAGGTCGGTCTCCAGCGCTTTGGCAACCACTTTGTTACCGGCTTTTTTGGCCTTGTCGATCTCCAGCGCCAGGCTCTCCTGGGTGACAGAGATTTCGAGCAGTTTCTGCTCATGCATTTGCAAAGAACAGTCGCGGCCGCCAAGAGTCACGCACCACTCGCCGTTACCGAGCAACTGGATCTCATTATGCCGGGTCTGCTCGATATTGAGCTCGACCAGCACGTTCTTGTTGTCACCGACACCGTTGGCTTTAACTTCGTTAAGGACTTCACGCACCAGTCCCGGAGCCTCGCTGGCAGCCTTGTTGATATCGGCTTCGCTGGCATTCTTTTTGACCAGCAGCGAGCCGCCAAGGATGCGCTGCCCCTTACCGCCGCCACCACCAATCGCCTTGATCCGGAACCGGCTCTGCGGATGTTTGCGGAACAGCCCGGCCACCTCGGTCTGTACCTGGGCACCAAGCTCTTCGATGGAGTAGAGGTCGATCCCTTTGGCGTACGAGGCAAACAGGATGTGGTCGGCAAGGTCTTCAAGCGAAAGCTTGTCATCCTTGAGCACTTTGGCATCGCAAACCAGCCCTTCGGCCTTGACCAGTGCCAGCAGTTTGGCGCGGGTCGGATGTTTCTTGACCAGGGTACGGGCGGTGACATTATCGATGCCCGGCGTGACGCTGACGTTGACCCGCAAAGCGGTCCGCTTGGCCTCGTCCTTCTTGCCGGCCGAGGTCTGGGTGTGGGAGCAGGGGCCGATAAACTTGAGCCCCGCCTTTTCAATCGCGGCGACAAACTCGTCATCTTCAGCCATGAATCCGTAACCGGCAAAGATCGAATCGTAGCCATTGTCTTTGGCCGCCTGAATGATCTGGTTGATCCGCTCGATGCGCTCTTCCTTGCTGGCGCCGGAATAGTCCGGAACCCGATGGACACGTGTCGAATCGGTCAACTGGCGCAGTTCCGGAGCGAGAGCGTTGGGGTAAACGATGGAATCCTTCTCCGACAGCAGAATGCCGTAGTGAGTGATCCCCATCTCCTCGTACACATCCATTGCCTCTTTACGGATCGGCCCACGGCAAACAATCAGCGGCTTGAGGTCCTCACAGGCAAAGGAGCGAACCCACTCGGAAGTGGACTTGCCGAGACGACGATCGCGGTGAATCAAAGGATTATTTTTATAGTAATCGGTCATGGTTAATCTTCTCCAGTTCGATTGAACACACTTTTCTCTTACAACGGGACGACCTGGCCGTCCCCCGGAATCGGCCGCTTAATGGAACTCGCGCTGCGGTCCGCTCATCGGTGACGGTTTGTAGTGGCGGAGGAAGAAGTTCATGTTCTCGGCCAGAACCTTACGCAGATCGGTCGGCATGACGATGGACGAGATCGAGCCGAGACTCAAGCCCTCCTTCGGATTCATCAGCTCCTTCTCATAGCGCAGATTCAACCCGGCCTCTTCGGCCTTGAGCCAGTCGGCAGCGTCGGACTCGGCATCGCGCTTGGCGGCGGCAGCATCCATACCGGCAGCAATGCGCTCGGCAGTCCCCTTCTTGATCATCTCGGGAACAATGCCGCGGATTTTACGCATTTCGCTCTTGTAAACAAACTCCTTACCGGCCGGCCCCATAACCGCAAGGCGGGTCGTCGGCAGAGCCAGAACCAGATCGGCCCCGGTCGGGTAGTTGTTGTAGGAGGCGTAAGCGCCGCCGTAAGCGTTGCGCAAAATCAGCAGAATACGCGGGGTGCGCACATCGATGATCGAATCGAGCATCGAGCGACCGGCCTGAACGATGCCGCGACTCTCCTGCTCGCGGCCGGGGAGGAAACCGGTGGTATCTTCCATGAAAATAATCGGGATGTTGTAGATATTGCAGAAGCGAACGAAACGGGCGATCTTCACTGCCGAATCGCAATCAATCTGACCGGAAGAGACCGCCGAATTGTTGGCGACGAAACCGACAACGTTGCCGTCGAGACGGCCGAAAGCGGTGACCACCTCTTTGGAGCGCTCCGGCTGCAGTTCAAAGTAATCGCCATGGTCGCAGATTTGCTGGATAACGATTGAAACGTCGAAAGGGGTATTGAACCCGGTCGGCGAATTGAAGGCCTTTTTCAGCAGAGTGTTAATCTCCCAGGTTTTACGATCGATCGGATCGCTGTTTTGCTGGTAGGGAGACATAACACCATTGTTGTCCGGCAGGTAACTGAGCAGGCGTACCGCTGTGCGCAGAGCAGCAACCTCATCACTGACGGTCAGATCGACAACGCCTGATTGGGCGTGGACCTTGGGGCCACCGAGCTCTTCCGGGGTGATGTCTTCGCCGAGCACCGACTTGACCACCCCCGGTCCGGTGAGACCAAAGAAGGTATCGTTCGGCTGAATCATGAAACTGCCCTGCCGCGGCAGATAGGAGCCGCCACCGGCGTTGAAACCGAACATGCACATGATCGACGGCACGACGCCGCTGATCTTGCGCAGGGCGGTGAACGCTTCAGCGTAGCCGTCAAGGCCGCCAACCCCGGCCGGGACGAAAGCACCGGCAGAGTCGTTCATCCCAATCAGGGGAATCCCCTTCTCGCCGGCCATCCGGAACAGACGGGCAAGCTTGTTACCGTTGGTCGCATCCATGGAACCGGCCCGGACGGTAAAATCGTGACCGTAAAGTGCAACATCGCGACCATTGATATTGAGGATACCGGTCACCAGCGAAGCGCCGTCGAGATTCTTGCCCCAGTTCTGGAACAGGATGTTCGGCTCGTTGGCGGTGAGAACTTTGATCCGCTCCCAGACCGTCATGCGCTTTTTAAAGTGCTGCTTCTCGATTTGAGCGACACTGACCGACTTGATCGGACGCTGGATCAGCTCATGGCCAACCTTCATTGCCTCTTCGTAGCCACCGGCGACGCCGGCAATTTCGCCCGGAATGGTAAACTCAACCTTTTCGGGTGGATCGAAGGGGTTCTTCAGGGACGGTGTAATGGTTTTTTTCGACATTGCTGCCTTCCTCTGTGGTTGGAATGGGTTTCCCCGGTCTGCGGTGAGGCAGGGGGACCGGAGGGTGACCTTGTTGACATTGTTGTACGGTACGCAAGCATCTATCCCGAACGACCAGAACCGTTTGTGACGTCTTGCGCAGCGAAGATACCGAGTCAGCGTCAAAAAATAGAAAGAGGTTCTATTCCTGATAGCACCCGCTGGGTATAGCGAAATACCCGCAGAAAGTCAACTCCATTTTTAACTCTAAATAAAAATCCTTTACCCGCGATAAACCACTGTATTGCGGTGGAAACCGCACGATCATTGACTTTTCACCCTGAATCAATTAACTTGACCGTCGATTCGACCACCCACTGCTGGCGGTCATCGCAACCGCCCCTTAGAAGAAGGTCGACTGATTTTGCCTAAAACCCCTCTTGAACTCCCTGTTGGCATCCGCATCTGGAATGATGAGCTGCGCCGCGGTCGGCGCCATCTGTTTGAAGGCTATACCTTCGAGCCCCTGGAAGGGACGACGGACTCGTTCCGTTTCACCCTGGCTGCCGCCCCGGAAAAAATCCCGGCGATCATGCGGGAGCTCTGCGCCGCCGGACAGGCCGAAGAAGCTTTCCTGATCCTCGAATATTATCCCGACGAGCAGTCCATGGCGTCGGGCGATGCCGAAAATCCGCCGGCGGCACCCGATGTTTACTACTCACCCTACCTGTCGATCGACGAAATATTTACCGGTCTTGAGCCCTATCTGCTGCGCCTGCTGCATGACGGCTTTGTCGGCTTCGGTCTGGCCAACAACCGGCTCGGACTGGAGATCTTCTTCTCTGAAGAAAAGACCCTGACCTGCTTCACTGACAACCATATCCGGATTACCAACCTGATGCACCGGCTTGGTCTTCCGCACGTCGGCGAAACAACTTTTCACCTCGACCTCGGGCACGATCACTTCTCGCTCCTCTGCCACCCCCGGCATGAGTTACCGGAAGCGTTGGCCAAGCTGGACAAGAGCGATCTCGATTCAATCCACTTCTGTGGTGAACTGGTTGATCAGTTCGGCATGTATCCGGTTGAGGAGACGCTCTCTTTTTTCCTCACCCGGCGCGAACAGGATAGCATCGAGGCGGCGCTTAAAAAACACCCCGACTATGACGACTTCGCCTGTGAGGACTTCGGTGCCACCTTGCTCGATTGGAACGACTTTGTCGGCGAATGTGAAATCGGATTTGAAGGTGACCTCGACGATTACCGTCTCGGGCTGCATCTGCGCGACATCATTGCCTACGTGATCGGCCAGGTTGATACCCCCCTTGGCACAAAAATGCGCGATATCCTCGCCGAAACCGACGAACGGTTCCAGAAATTACTGACCGATCGGCGGAAACGCTTTGACCAACCGGACAGCAATCAAACGCCACCCCCGTTCTGGTACCAGGGGATGGTGGCGAGTCCCGGCGCCACCTTGCGCCGCGACCTGATCCGTCAGGGCTGGTTCAAGCCGCACAACTAAAAAGCCACCGGAGTCTTTCATGATCGCATTGCTTTCTGCCACGGCACAGGAATCGCTGCTGCTGCAACACGAATTGGCCGGCGCTGCAGAAACCCGCTGCGGGCACTACCTGCTGCGCAAGGGGCGGATTGCCGGCCTCCCGGTCTCGCTGCTGCACTGCGGCGTCGGCAAGGTAAGTGCCGCCCTCGCCACCGAAGCGCTGCTTGGTTTTCGCAAGCCGGCGGTGGTCATCCTCTTCGGCTGTGGCGGGGCCTATCCC
>Ga0209231_1000305_pt1 | contig 30654 bp, 36 predicted proteins | sample Deesub45470m_DNA_FD_188086 | JGI IMG/M metagenome (GOLD analysis project Ga0209231, IMG submission 188086) | Deep subsurface microbial communities from North Pacific Ocean - 450_OLKR46/470m Metagenome (SPAdes) (version 2) | ecosystem: Environmental > Terrestrial > Deep subsurface > Unclassified ... | reverse complement strand
GGTCGACAGAGTCGCCAAAGCGGCCCCAATCCCCCCTGATCTCTCCAGGACCTCCAGCACCCCCCACCGCACACCCCGGAACCCAAAACCACAAACAAAAAGGACTTGCCATTGCTGGCAAGTCCTTTGTTTTATTGGTGGCCCCGACGCGATTCGAACGCATGACCTACCGCTTAGGAGGCGGTTGCTCTATCCGGCTGAGCTACGGAGCCTAAAAGGGTTTACCTTATACCGTAGGGCGGGCCTTTATGCAAGGGTTTTCCCCCCTCCCCTTTGCCCCGCGACCTAGAATTTCAGCAGGCTGTAGACCTTACCGTCAGGGAGACGCTTGCGTCCTTCGAGAAATTCCAGTTCGGCCATGAAGGTGCACTCGACAACCTCGGCGCCGCACTCCCGGACCAGATCGACGACCGCAGCCATCGTCCCGCCTGTGGCCAGAAGGTCGTCGGCAATGATCACCCGGCTCCCGGCAACGAAGGCATCTTCATGGATTTCGAGAGTATCGGTGCCGTACTCCAGATCGTATGTCTTGCGCAACGTCCGGAAGGGGAGCTTGCCGGGCTTGCGGACCAGGGTGATCCCGGTACCGAGCTTGTAGGCCAGGGCCGAACCGAGGATGAAGCCCCGGGCTTCGACTCCGACGACCTGGTCGATTTTCATGCCGATGTAGCGATGGGCGATGAGATCAATCATGCGGTGAAAGCTTTTGCCATCGGACAGAAGGGTTGTTATGTCTTTGAAAACAATGCCTTTTTTGGGAAAATCATTGATGTCGCGAATGATATTTTTCAGGTCTTCCATCGGTATTCCTCTTTCAATTGAATTCAAGGCCCCAAAGAGCTGAGGCCGATACTATGAGCGGATGCCCAGTTCCGCATCGCTGGGACCGGAAGCCTCCTTCTCCTCCATGATCTTGCGGAGCTTTTCCAGGCTCTTGGCCTCAATCTGGCGGATCCGCTCCCGCGTCACACCGAAACGACGGCCGATGGTGTCGAGGGTCTGGGGTTCGCGATCCTCCAGGCCGAAACGGAGGGTGAGAATCTCCCGTTCGTTGTCCCCCAGGGATTCGAGCCATTCGGTAACGTGGGCGAATTTGTCGAGATCTTCGATGAGTCCCGAGGGGTCGACGGAGCTGGTGTCCTCGATGGTGTCGATGAGGCTGTAATCGCTGTTTTCCCCCATCGGGTGCTCGATGGAGTAGGTCTTTTTGACCAGAACCATCAGCCGCCGGATATAGGCCGGATCGACCCCCATCGCCTCGGCGATTTCGGCGATGTTGGGTTCGCGGTTAAATTTATGCACCAGTTCCCGGCTGATCTTGATGAATTTATTGATGTCGTCCGAGACGTGAACCGGCAGGCGGATGGTGCGGCTCTGGTTGACGAGGGCGCGTTCGATGGACTGGCGGATCCACCAGGTGGCATAGGTCGAAAACCGGCATTCCTTGCTCAGCTTGAAGCGTTCGACGGCTTTGATCAACCCCATGTTTCCCTCCTCGATGAGATCGAGAAAGGGGAGTCCCCGGTTCATGTAGCGCTTGGCGATCTTCACCACCAGGCGCAGGTTCGATTCGATCATCCGGTCGCGGGCGGCCATGTCCCCCTGGGAGATGCGGAGAGCGAGGTTGCGCTCGTCTTCGGCCGTCAGCAGGGTGGTCTTCTGAATTTCCTTGAGATATATCTTGATGGCGTCATCGGAGTGATCATCGTAACCGGCGGCAGCTTCGGCTTTTTTTTCCTCTTCTTCCTCGTCCGCCTCCTCCTCTTCAACGTCCTCTTCCCCCTCGACAGGATCCAGGTCGGCGTCTTCTTCGGCGGAATCGACCTCAAAGCCAAAATTTTCGAACTCGTCCGTCATTTCGTCCATCAGCAGGAACTCCTCACCAAAGTCCAAATGTTAAAAGGGCCTGAAAAGTCTAAGAGATGGGTCAGGTTAAGGCAAGTAAAAAATCGGATTGACCGCTGCCTTGCCATGACGGATTTCAAAATAGAGGCGTGCCGCGCCGCCCCCCGGGGGGGTTCCAGAAGCGGCAATCTTCTGCCCCTTGCTGACAAAGGCCCCGGCCTCGACGAGATTTTTCCGGTTGTATCCGTAAACGGTGAAAAAAGAATCGTCGTGCTTGAGAATAATGAGATTGCCGAACCCCCGAATCCCGTCTCCGCTGTATATGACTCGACCGGCCGCGGCGGAGACGACCGGAGTGTTCGGTTCGGCGGCAATTTCCAGTCCCTTGCAGGGTTTTTCGGCCTTCTGACCGAAATTGCGCACGACTTTCCCCCGAAGCGGCCAGAGGAATTTCCCCTTGACCGCCGGTGGAAGGGCCTCAACGGCGGAAGGTTTTGCCGCCGCAGTCGGTCGCGTCGACCGGTCGGCCGGGGGAGGTTGTCGGGAAACGGCTTTTTTCGGAGGGGCAGGGACCGGACGGGGAGCAGGTTTGGGGGGTGTCACCGGCCTGGAGACGACGACCGGAACGTCCAAAAGCCGCGGAGCGTCGGGAATGAATATCTGTTGGCCGATCTTGAGCTGGGTCGGGTCATCCACCCGGTTGATGCGGGCAAGATACAGCTCATCGACACCGTAGGTCTTGCTGATCCGGTAAAGGGTCTGGCCGGGCTGCACGGTGTGATATACCCCCCCCTGGGCGGCACAGCTGAGCAGCACGAGGGCTGCAAGGAGGGTGAGAATCAAGCGAATCGGCATAAAAAGACATCCGCCGTCGGGGTTCGGGGAGCTTGCAAATCTATGACAAGGTAGCGGAGTTTCAACCCCTGCGTCAAGGGATCGGATTGCGGCTCCTTTCCCTGCAGTCGGGCCCCTGCTCAGTGAAGGACGTGGCGAATGACCACGAATCCGCCGATCAGCAGCGCCACAAAAACAATGCTCAGGAGATTGAAGTACTTCTCGACGAAGCCGCGCATCGCTGTCCCGTAGCGATAGATCAGCCAGGCCACGAGATAAAAACGGAGGCTGCGGCTGATGGCCGAAGCCAGCACGAAGACGGGAAAGTTGATCTGGAACACCCCGGCGCCGATGGTGATGACCTTGTAGGGAATCGGAGTAAATCCGGCGGCAAAGACGGTCCAGAAATCGTAGGCGACAAAGAGGTGCTGGACACTGGCGAAAACCTGTTCGGTGAAGCCGGGGACATAGCGGTAAAAATAGCCGGACACCCCCCCCCACAACCAGATGCCGATTCCGTAACCGAATACCCCGCCGAGAACCGAACCGACCGAGGCCAGGAGCGCAAAATGGAAAGAGCGGGCCGGGACGCTGATGCACAGGGCCAGCAGCAGGACATCGGGGGGTATGGGAAAGAAGGACGATTCGGCCACCGCCAGCAGAAAAAGAGCCGGGGCGCCGTAGGGGGTATTGGCCCAATGCAGAACCCAGTCATAGAGTCTCCGGATCACCCACATCGGTTCAGCTCTCCCCTTCCTGCCAGCCGTGACGACCGATGAGAGGGACAAAACGACAATCGATGAGACGCTCCTCGGTGAACCGTCCCTCGGCGACCTTGGTGATCCGCATCAGAACCTGATCTCCCCGACTGCCGACGGGAATGACCAGACGGCCGCCGATCGCCAGCTGATCCCGATAGTGTTCAGGGACCGAAGGGGCCCCGGCGGTGACGATGATGGCATCGAAGGGCGCCTCCTCATCCCATCCCTGGGTACCGTCGGTCACCCGGATATTGACGTTGACACAACCGACGCTGTCGATGACCCGGCGGGCCCGGCGGGCCAGAGGCGCGATCCTCTCCAGGGAATAGACCTTGCCGGCGATTCGCGACAGGACTGCCGCCTGGTAACCGGATCCGGTGCCGATTTCCAGGACCCGCTCCCCACCCTGCAAAAGCAGGGCTTCGGTCATCACACCGACCGTCGAAGGCTGGGAGATGGTCTGCCGCTCGCCGATCGGCAGGGAAAAATCGCCGTAGGCCTGACTTTGAAACGCTTCTTCGACAAACAGATGACGGGGGATCTGCAGCATGGCCTCGATCACCCGGGGATCTTTGACACCCTGCCCCTGGACCTGCCGCTCCACCATCCGGCGCCGTGCAATGGAAAAATTCATCGGCCAGCACTTCCTCTATTCAAAAGAGACGGGGGTCTGCATCGTTGATATTTTCCAACCCCCAGCAGGCCAGGCTCTCAAAGGATCGATAATTCGTCAGATCGAGATGCAGCGGCGTCACGGAGATGCACCCCTCGAAAATGGCATGAAAATCCGTGCCGTCCTCGTTCTGAAAACCGAGTTCGCCGGCTCCTATCCAGTAGTATTTTTTTCCCCGCGGATCGATCTTCTCCACGACCACATCGCCGTAGATCCGCTTCCCCTGCCGGGTGAGTCGAACCCCGTCGGCGACGCCGGGGGGAACATTGACGTTGAAAAAGGTGTCCGGAGGGAGACCGCGCTCGAGGATCCTTTTGGCGAGCTTGACGGCAAAGGCCCCGGCGCCGTCGAAATCGTCCAGGGCATAGGAATCTCCCGCCAGGGAGACGGCGAAGGCGGGGACCCCCATCAGGGTTGCCTCCATCGCCGCCGAAACCGTCCCCGAATAGGTGATGTCGTCGCCGAGGTTTGCGCCGCGATTGATCCCCGACACCACCAGATCGGGACGCTCATCGAGCAGGCCATGGATGCCGAGATGAACGCAATCGGTGGGGGTGCCGTCGACGGCGAAGACGTCGGGGCGGATCAGTTCGGCGCGCAGGGGGGAGTGAAGGGTCAGGGCGTGACCGACGGCGCTTCTCTCGCGGTCCGGGGCCACGACGATCACCCGGCCGAGTGCCGACAGGTGAGTGGCCAGGCTGATGATTCCGGGAGAGTGCACGCCATCGTCATTGGTAACCAGAATCAGCAAGGGCGCCTCGAAGAAAACGGAAGATGACCGCGTGCAGAGAAGAAGGGTTCCCGGATTCAGGGGGAGGTCTGGATGGAGATCCTCAAGGCACGGAGGTCTTCGCGGATTTCCAGCAGAAGGTCGCGGCACGCCTGGCCGGAGAAAGCATCGGTTGCCGGCTCCGCATCGTCTGCGCCGCCTTCGTCGAGCTTTTTTTTGGCGCCGGCGAGGGTGAAACCCTGCTCGTGGAGGAGATCCTTGAGCAGCAGAACGAGGTCGATGTCCTTGCGGCGATAGAGTCTCTGATTGCTGGTACTTTTTTTGAGTCGGAATTGAACGAACTCCGACTCCCAGTAGCGCAGCACATGTGCCTTGACCCCGGTAAGGGCGGCCACCTCGCCGATCTTGAAAAAAAGCTTGTCCGGAATCTTGTCGTCCATCGACGAAGGGGATGACAACGGGAAACCGACTACTCTTCCCCGTTGATGGCGCTTTTCAGCACCTGGCTGGGTTTGAAGGTGAGAATTCTCCGGGAGGAAATTTCGATTTCGTCACCGGTCTGCGGATTGCGGCCGCGGCGGGTCGCCTTGTCCTTGACGACAAAATTGCCGAAACCGGCGATCTTGATCTTGTCGCCGTCTTCCAAAGTGTTCTTCATCAGGTCGAAAACCATCTCGACAATTTCGGCGGATTCCTTCTTGGAAAAACCGGTTTTCAGATAAACACTTTCAATAAGGTCCGCCTTAGTCATAATCCATCCACCTCCCGAATAGTACAGATACCTGAATTTACGGGTTTTTATATCATACGATTCGGCAGGGAGCAACCGCTTTTTAACAACAAGGGCGAAAGTTTTAAGAAAAGGCGGTTTCCTGCAGGTTCAGAACCCCTCGGCCCGGGGGTTTTTCCCCGGGTCCGGGGATCCCTCAGCGGACTTCAGCCCCCAGTTTTTCCTCGAGAGCACGAATAATTTTGCCATGGGCCTTGCCGATTTCCTCCTCGGTAAGGGTCTTTTCCAGGCTGCGGTAACGGACCCTGATGGCCAGGCTCTTCTTTCCTTCCGGGACCCCTTTGCCGCGATAGAGGTCGAAAAGGACAAAATCCTCCACCAGTTTCCCGCGGACGGCGGCAACGGCATCGAAGAGCATCTGGGCCGTCACCGCTTCGTCGACCAAAAGTGCGCTGTCTCGATAGACGTCGGGGAATCGGGAGAGCGGCCGGAAACCTTCCGATTCACGACTGACGGAGAGAAACGCCTCGATGTCAAGATCGAGCAGGTAGACCGGGGTGTCGATGTCGTAGTTCTGGAGAACGACGGGATGAACTTCCCCGAGGGTCCCGAGAACCGCCCCGGCGGACTCGATCCGGCAGGACTTCCCCGGATGGAGATACGGTTCCCCGGCGTCGGCCGGCCAGAGGACCTTATCGACCCGGAAGTGATCGATCAGGTCCTCGACCACCCCCTTGAGATCGTAGAAATCGACCATTGCCCCCCCTTGAGTCCATCCTTCAGGGGCACGCCGGCCACAGAGGGCCATGACGAGACGGCGCCGCTCGTCAGGGAGCTCTTCGCCCGGGCGGGGGAGGAAGACCGGGCGCAGTTCAAAGAGCTGCAGGTCCCGGGTGCGGTAGGCGAGATTGCGCGACACCGTCTCGAGGAGGCTCGGCACCAGGGAGGTGCGCATGACGGACTGGTCCTCGTTGAGGGGATTGAGAATTTTCACCGTTCGGCGCCGGGCATCCCCGGCCTCCAGGGCGATGCGGTCCCAGGCGGCGGGCGAGATGAAGGAGTAGTTGATGACTTCCGAGAAGCCCCTGGCAACTACGGCATCGCGAATCCTGGCCACTCCCCGCTGGCGCCCCCCGGACAGGTGACAGATCATCCGGCTCACGGGCATGGTGACGGGAATTCGATCGTAGCCGTTAAGCCGGGCGACCTCCTCGACAAGATCGATTTCCCGTTCCAGATCGTGGCGGGAGAAGGGAACCATGACCTGCAGCGCCTCCTCCGGAGCATCGGGAGCCGGCTCGACGGCGAGGCCGATGGAGCGCAGGAGTCGCTGGATTTCGGAAAGCTCGAGCTTGAGGCCGAGAATCTCGTTGGTGAGGCGTCCTTCGATCCGCAGCTTGCGCTCTCCCATCTTCTGAGGATAGATGTCGATCCGGCCGGCGGCGATCTCGCCGCCGGCCACCTGGAGAATCAGGGCCGCGGCGCGGTCCAGAGCCAAGGGGACGATGTCGACGTCAGCGCCGCGCTCGAAGCGGTGGGAGGATTCGGTGTGGATGCTGAGGCGCTTGCTGGTGCGGCGGATCGTCGGGGGGTTGAAATAGGCGCTTTCCAGGAGAATATCCCGGGTATCGGGCTGAATTTCCGAGTTCTCTCCCCCCATGATCCCCGCCAGGGCGACGGGACCGATCCCGTCGCAGATGGTCAGGTCCCCCTTTTTAAGGGTGCGGTCCTGGCTGTCGAGGGTGGTGAAGACCTCCCCTTCCCCGGCCTGCCGGACGACGATTTTCTTCTCCCGCAGCAGGTTGAAGTCAAAAGCGTGGAGGGGGTGGCCGAGTTCCATCAGCAGCAGATTGGTGACATCGACCACGTTGTTGATGGACCGCTGGCCGACGGCCTCGAGACGGCGCACCAGCCAGTCGGGAGAGGGGCCGACGGTCACTCCGCGGATCAGACGGGCGGCGTAGCGCGGACAGAGTCCGGGCTCATCCACGGTCACCGAGGTCAGCGAACCGATGGCCGGTCCGGTTTCCCGCAGCTCGGCCACCGGCAATTGCAGGGGGCGGCCGACCATGGCGGCGACTTCGCGGGCCACGCCGACGACGCTCAGGCAATCGGCGCGGTTGGGAGTCAGCCCCAGTTCAAAACGGACATCCTTGAGTCCCAGGGCTTCGAAGACCGGCTTGCCGAGAGGGAGACCGGCGGGGAGGATGAGGATCCCCTCCGACTCTTCGGCCAGACCGAGTTCTTTTTCGCTGCAGAGCATTCCCAGCGACTCGACGCCGCGGATCTTGGATTTTTTGATCTTGAAATCCCCGGGGAGAACGGACCCGACCTGGGCGAGAGCGATGAGGTCCCCGGCCTTGTGGTTGCGGGCGCCGCAAACCACCTGCACCGTGCCGCTTCCCGTTTCGACCTGGCACAGGGTCAGCCGGTCGGCTTCGGGGTGCGCTTCAACGGAGGCCAGACGGGCGACAATGACACTGTCGAGCCCTCCGCCGATGATTTCCATGGCATCGACTTCGAGACCGGCCATGGTCAGGCGGTGGGAGAGTTCCTCCGGAGCCAGGTCAAAATCGACAAATTCTTTCAGCCAGTTGTAGGTTACGATCATTTCATTACATCCTTTAGTGTCCCGATTGGTTGTTTCCGTCCAGGCTCCTAGAATTGCTTCAGGAAGCGCAGGTCGTTTTCGAAGAACAACCGCAGGTCGTTGACCCCGTATTTGAGCATGGCGAGGCGTTCCAGTCCCATCCCGAAGGCGAACCCGCTGTAGGCTTTGGAGTCGTAATCCACCGATTTGAAGACTTCGGGGTCGATCATGCCGCTGCCGAGAATTTCCAGCCATCCGGAATTTTTGCAGACCCTGCACCCCTTGCCGCCGCAGATCACGCACTGGATGTCGACCTCGGCGCTCGGCTCGGTGAAGGGAAAAAAGGACGGCCGGAAACGAACGTCGATCCCCTTGCCGAAAAACTGCGCCAGAAAGGTGGTCAGGATCCCCTTCAGGTCACCGAAACTGACGTTGCGGTCGACCAGAAACCCCTCGATCTGGTGAAACATCGGACTGTGGGTGATATCCGAATCGCGACGATAGACGGTCCCCGGGGCGATGACCCGCACCGGAGGAGCCTGTTTGAGCATGGTGCGGATCTGCACCGGCGAGGTGTGGGTGCGCAACACGACGTCGTCGGAGATGTAGAAGGTGTCCTGCATGTCGCGGGCGGGATGGTCCTTCGGCATGTTGAGTGCTTCGAAGTTGTAGAAATCTTTTTCGATTTCAGGACCTTCTTCGACGCCGAAACCCAGGGAGGAAAAGATTTCGACGATCTCTTCGGTCACCAGGGTGATCGGATGCTTCGATCCCGCATAGAGGCGGCGCCCCGGGAGGGTGACATCGATACGCTCACTCGCCAGACGACGGGCGATCTCCACCTCCCGCAATTCAAGGAGCCGGCTTTCGAACAGAGCCTCGATCTCTTCCTTGACGGTATTGGCCAGGGCTCCTACCACCGGGCGCTCCTCGGCGGAAAGCCCCCCCATACCCTTCATGAGGGCCGTCAGTTCGCCCTTCTTGCCGAGAAAGCGAACCCGTCCCTCCTGCAGCTCCGATTCAACTCCGGCTTCAGACAGAGCAGAGCGGGCCGCCACCAACATTTCTTCAAGTCTTGCCTTCATAAACGCCACCGAATCCCTGGACAATAAAGAAGAAAGGAAGCCAGGCGGCTTCCATCATCGAACATCGAATCCCCATAAAGAAAAAGAGATGAGGGGGAAGCCCCCCTCATCTCTTTTTTTCCAGAGTCCTACGGAAGCTGGGCCTTGGCCTTCTCGACGACGGCGCTGAACCCCTTGGGGTCGACGACGGCGAGCTGGGCCAGAATCTTGCGATCCAGACCGATCTCGGCCTTTTTCAGACCGAAGACCAGGCGGCTGTAGGACAGTCCATTGTCCCGGGAAGCCGCGTTGATCCGGGCAATCCACAGAGCGCGGAAATCACGCTTCTTGACCTTGCGGTCGCGGAAAGCGTAATTGAGCGCGCGGTCCACCGCCTCGGCGGCGCTGCGGAACAGCTTGCTCCGGGCACCACGGTAGCCTTTGGCCAGATTCAGAACCTTGTTTCTTCTGCGTCTCGCTTTGAATCCTCTTTTTACTCTCGGCATTTTCTACTCCTTCAAGGTGACAAACAAGCGGGATGTCCCGCTGCCGGATCTGAAGGGGGAGACTATTCCCCTCAGTTCTCGGACTTAAAGCCGAGCCTTCCGATCTTCCTTACATGTAGGGGATCAGACGGCTGATATTCTTGTGATCGACGGCGCTGACGATGGACCCCTGACGAAGCTCACGCTTGCGCTTGGTGGTCTTCTTGGTCAGAATGTGGCTGGTGAAGGCCTTGTTGCGACGGATCTTGCCGGTTCCGGTCTTGCGAAAGCGCTTGGCCGCACCGCGATTGGTTTTGATTTTGGGCATGCCCCATCTCCTTTATCTGCATTATTTGGATGTCAGTCAGGTCGTTCGGCCCGCTGGTGGACCGGTTTAAAAGACCCGCGCTGCCAACTACTTCTTCAACGGACCGAGAACCATGGTCATGAACCGGCCGGACATGCTGGCATGGGACTCGACCACGCCGATATCCTTGACCTCTTCGGCCATCCGGATCAGAAGCCTGCGGCCGAATTCCGGATGGGTCACTTCCCGGCCGCGGAACATCACGGTCGCCTTGACCTTGTTGCCTTCCTCGAGAAACCTGCGGGCGTTTTTCAGCTTGAACTGAAAATCGTGCTCCTCGGTCTTGGGCCGCATCTTGACTTCCTTGAGCTCGACCCGGGCCACCTTCTTCTTCGCTTCGGCTGCCCGCTTGCTCGCCTGATACTTGTATTTGCCGTAATCCATAATCCGGCAGACCGGCGGCTCCGCGCTCGGCGAAACCTCCACAAGATCGAGGCCCCGCTCCGCAGCAGCGGCAAGAGCGTCGGCCAGAGTCAGGATACCGAGCTGTCCACCCTCGTCATCGACGACACGGACTTCCTTAGCGCGAATCGCGCGATTGATGTTGGTCTCTTGCTTAGCTATGGTGCCACCTCCTAGTGGTATTGCCTGCTCTCATCCTGCACGAAGCGGATGAACTCGTCAGGCGTCATGGGGTCAAGATTCTTGCCCGAACGGTGGCGGGGTGCCACGGTTCCGGTTTCTTTTTCCTTGTCCCCGATCACAAGCATGTAAGGGATTTTTTCCAACTGTGCTTCGCGGATCTTGAAGCCGAGTTTCTCGTTGCGCAGGTCCTTCTGCACCCGCACCCCTTGGGCACGCAGGGTTGCAAAGACCTCCTCGGAGTATTCGGCCTGGGCATCGGTTACGTTGACGACAACGGCCTGTACGGGAGAGATCCAGAGGGGGAAGTTGCCGGCAAAATGCTCGATCAACACACCGATGAACCGCTCGATGGCTCCAAGGATGACCCGATGGACCATGACCGGACGGTGTTTTTCGCCGTCACTCCCAACATAGGTGAGATCAAAACGGTCCGGAAGCGTGAAATCGCATTGGATTGTAGCACATTGCCAACGCCTGTCAAGAGCGTCCTTGAGCTTGATGTCGATCTTGGGACCGTAAAATGCCCCGTCCCCCTCGTTGATCTCGAAGGGAAGGCCGGAGTCCTTGAGAGCGCCCATCAAAGCGGCCGTGGCCCGTGCCCAGTCGACGTCGCTGCCGATGGACTTTTCGGGGCGGGTGGAAATCTCCATTTCGTATTCGAAACCGAAGATCGCCATCACATCCTGAACAAAACGCAACACCCCTTTGATCTCACCATCGAGTTGCTCGGGGGCACAGAGGATATGGGCGTCGTCCTGGGTGAATCCCCGTACCCGCAGCAAACCGTGGAGCACCCCGGATTTCTCATGGCGGTGCACCGTGCCGAGTTCGAAATAGCGCAGCGGCAAGTCGCGGTAGGAGCGCATCTTCGACTTGTAGATCAGCATGTGAGCGAGGCAGTTCATCGGCTTGATGCCGTAGCTCTGCTCATCGATCTCGGTGAAATACATGTTCTCGCGATAGTTTTCGTAATGCCCGGAAATCTTCCACAGCTCGGTCTTCAGGATCTGCGGACCCATGACGATGTCGTAGCCGCGGCGCAGATGCTCCTTGCGCTCGAAATCCTCGAGCAGGGTGCGCAGCATCGCCCCCTTGGGATGCCAGATCACCAGGCCGGCGCCGGCTTCCTCGCTGAAGGAGAAGAGATCGAGTTCGCGGCCGAGCTTGCGGTGATCGCGCTTGCGCGCCTCCTCGAGCCGAGCCAGATAGGTCCTCAACTCCTTCTTGTCCGGAAACGCCGTGGCATAGAGGCGCTGCAGCATGGCGTTCTTTTCGTCGCCCCGCCAATAGGCGCCGGCGACGCTGGTCAGCTTGAAGGCCTTGATGTGGCCGGTGGAGGGGAGATGGGGACCGCGGCAGAGGTCGACGAAGTCTCCCTGGCGGTAGAGGGAAACAGTCGCGTTGGGGAGATCCTCGATCAGCTTGACCTTGTACTCCTCCCCCAGGTCGCGGAACATGGCGATGGCGCTGTCGCGGCTGACCTCCTCGCGGGTGATGGCGAGATTGGCCTTGGCCAGCTCATCCATCCGCGCCTCGATGCCCTCGAAATCCTCGGGGGTGAATATATGCTCGGGGCTGAAGAAATCGTAGTAAAAACCGTTTTCGATGGCGGGGCCGATCGTCACCTGGACCTTGTCGCCGAACAGATCCTTGACGGCGTGGGCCATGAGGTGCGCGGTGGAATGGCGATAGACTTCAAGTCCGTCACGGGAGGTAAGGGTGACCAGTTCGACGCGGGCGTCCTTGTTCAGGGGGGTACATACATCAACCAACTGACCGTCGACCCTGGCGGCGACGGCCTGCTGGGCGAGACGCTCGCCGATGGTCCGGGCGACATCGAGGGAGGTGCTCCCCGGGGGAAGCTCTTTAATGGAGCCGTCGGGCAACTCAATACGCACCATGTTCGCCACTCCTGTTCTCCGCGAATGAAAAGAGGCATCCGGGGATGCCTCAATCAACGGTTGCAAGTTTTTTTTGGTAGGCACGCCCGGGATTGAACCGGGGACCCCTACCGTGTCAGGGTAGTGCTCTCCCACTGAGCTACGTGCCTACATTCGAAACGCCGTACTTGTAACAAAAGAGCCGAAACATTGTCAAGTGATTTCAGTAGGACCGGAGTATTTTTTTGCCTGCCGCGGCGACCTTTTCCTTCCGGGCTCCGGCCAGGAGTTTTCCGAGCAGCGCTGTGCGCTGCGGCGGCGCCAGCTGGCCAATGGCGGCGGCTCGCCGGTAAAAAGCCGCCAGATCTCCCCCCTCCTGGCGCAGCAGGAGGCGAAAGACGGGGACCAGGTCACGGTAAGTGCCGACGGATACCAGGCGGGCATTATTGAGGTCCCCCTTGAACCAGGAATCATATCCGGCGAATCCGCCCCAACCTTCCTTGAGCTCCCCGTATTCTTCCCGCAGTTCGGCAAAGAGTCGCTTCTTGCCGGACTGCATCGCCTCCCGGTCCAGGGGCGAGGCATAGAGGGCGAGCAGGCGGTCGCGAACCTGCTGCAGAAGATGGACAAACTCCTCCTCACGCCGGGAAGCTTCACCATAGAGGCGCCGCGCTTCTTCATTGCCGTTCCGGCGCAGCCAGCGCTCCACCCCTTCAAGCTCCACGGTTTTGGCAAAGGCCTCGTTGAAGGAGGAATCGCCCCGCACGTAGAGTTGTTGATGGGCCAGTTCGTGAAAGATCAGTCCGGCCACATTCGCCTCCGGCCGACGGCTGAAGGTATTGAGGACCGGGTCATCGAACCAGTTGAGGGTGGAGTAGGCATCGACTCCGTAGAGATAGACGTCCCCCCCCTCCCCTTTGAGTTTCTCGGCGAAGCGCTTGGCCCCCTTCAGGGAAAAATAGCCGCGATAGCTGACGCAGCCGGCCACCGGGAAGCACCACTGTTGGGGCGTCAGGGAAAATTCCGGCGTCGCGACCACGTTCCACACCGCGTAGGGACGCCCCAAGTCGGCGTAACTGCGATAGCTGCCGTTGTCGGGAAGGAGGAGTTCGCTGCTGGCAAAGTCGCGCATGGCCAGCACCTTCTCCAGATGATTTCTGAGTTCCGGGGAGGTGTCTGGCGCCGCCAGAATATTGTTGATCGGCTCTCGTTTGGCCATCAGCGACAGCTGTCCGCCGACGCACTGGGCGTAATAACCGACGCTGCCGCAGGCGGCGAGGATGCCGAGAACGCCGAGAACCGAGAACCACAACAGGGTCCGGGGAACGAGCGAGGTCATTAGCTTCCGATCTTTGTTCATACCCGTAATGATAGCTCACTCTTCCCGGAGGGGGCAAAAGAAAAAATGCGAAAGTTCAAGGACTTCAGCTCTGAATAGTTTTATTTCGGCCTCACATTATACATCGCTCTTTTTCGAAGCGAGGTAGAGATGCTCGACCTTCTTTCGTGCCCAGGGGGTCTTCCGCAGGAATTTGAGGCTCGACTTCACCGAGGGGTTGAGGGTGAAACACTTGACCTCAAGGCATTTGCCCAACTCATCCCAGCCATAAAATTCAACCAGACTCTTTACAATCTGCTCCAGGGTCACGCCGTGCAGTGGTTCTCGTGCCTGTGGTTCATTCATGGGCTGGGCAACATCCTTTTTGGGCATGGAAATTTCTCCAGGGGTCAGAACGGTTTTCATCACTGTTCTCTTCCAGCGCGCCGCAGCAGCAGGAAACGGCCGGCGTACCAGAGAAGAACAATCAGGGCGATCAGCGGCAAGGCAGGGATAAAGAGGCCGGTCGCCTGCGCCAGAACGGTCCCGGCGAAGAGGGCGGCCACCGGCACCGGCAGGTAGCCTCCGATCCGCCCTTGCCGGGCCAGCGTCTCCCCCGGGGCTCCGAACAAGTTGTCGTTGACCCCGTGGCGACGAGCGACAACGGCGAAAAAGACCACCATGATCCAGTCGGAAATGCCGAAAACCGGCGCCAGCCCCACAGAACCGGGAAAGACCAGCTTGACCAGCACCATGTCGATGAGCGGCGCAGGGCCCTCCGGCAGGCGGTAATATTGTTCGATCTCCCGGGCAAAACCGGCGGTCGGACCGTGGAAGAAGCTGACCAGATCGGCCAGCGTCATCACCAGGCCGATGGGCAGGATTTCCCACAGGCGGGTGATATGTCGAGCCAGTACGGTCCCGGTCAGGGTTGCCACCAGAAGGAGCAGACCCGACTTGATCACCGTCAGCAGCGGCGACCAGGCCTCTCCGGGTGGCACCTGGTTGATCAGCCAGATGCTCAGGGCCAGGAGCAGTCCCCAGAAGAGATAAAAGAGGCGGCTGCGGTACCAGGGGTGCAGCAGCAGAACAGGGAGGATCAGCTGCCCTGCGGCAAAAAGCTGCAGGGCGAGAAAGAGTGCGGCCCACCAGAGGCCTGGCGCCACCATCAGGCGTCCGGCGGCCCAGAGGCCGAGGAGCGAACAGCTCCACAGGAGGTGGCCGGCGATCAGCCAAAGGATCAGGCGACGATTCGTCATAAGGGCAATGACCTCCGCCATCGGTATCCCTCGACGCCGAAGCCGGAAAACGGGAGAGACGAAGGGAAGGGAATTAACCCCGACAGGACCAAAGGAACCAGGATCTGCTGGGCTTCCCTCATTCCTGCAATCAAAACGACAGCGGCGGCCAGTGCCAGGAGGACTCGCATGCCGTGGACTGACTTCAATTCAGGATTTGTCGCAAACATCTCTGTCTCCATAAACGCTAAGAAAAATTGCCGCCATCTTACGCCAAAAATCAGGATGAAGTAATTATTCTCTCAAGGCAAACATTGGCGACTTCCCCTCCGAGCCCTTCGATCCCCCCGAAAAAAAAGGAAATTCGACGGCAGAGCGCCGATCCGCACCATCTCGGCTTGTTCTCGCGCGTCGATAATGTCATAGTGCGGCAAATTTCATGGGGGGTTGACACCCAAGGCGTGCCAACGCAGGCTTCGGGTTCACCCCTGTTTCCGCCGATACCCAAAGGAAAGGAACAAAGCAATGGTTCCGATGTCCGTCCGTCAGGCCTGGGAAAACCTTCAGGAGTCCCAAAAAACCGTCATTTGCCGCTCCTGTGCCAAGAGGCAGCCGCTCGTCTTTTCGCGCTGGGTCGATGCCGCCGGCCTGAAAAAATTTCGCCACGACTCCCTGGTCAACCGCAAGGGGGGATCGGCGCCGCGCCTCGACGCGGCCCTCTTCCGTGCCGAAGAAGGTCAGCTGGCCAGGGACCTGCTGGTCGCCTACTTCACCGAACTGTCACCGAAAATAAATGACGACTATCTCGAAAGGCTGGAAAAGGCCGAAAAGGAAGATGCGGAAACGAAGTTGAATATTTATGCGGCCCTGGCCCACAGCCACAAGGACTCGCCCTACATCAAGCTCTATCTGGCAACGGCGCTCTGGGTGGAAGAGTTCAAGGAAGAGGACATCCAAATCGTGGAAACGCTGGCGGCAGAGCTTTCATCAGCGGCCGGGGCATAATCGCCCCATGAACTTTACCCTGGTCGCCACGGCCCTCGCCTGGGGAGGGTTCTTCGGATATCTGGCCCTCCGCCTTTTCGACACCCTTCTCGGCATCGGGTTCTGCCTGCACGGGCTCCTCCACTGGCGCTGGAAACGTCTGGCAAGCACCGTGGCCACGGGGGTGGCCAAGCCCGAAAACATTCTGGGTCTGCTGCTCAAGCTCACCCTTTACACGCTGGTCTTCGCCGCACTGCTGCGCTTCGGCGACGACCTCGCCCTTCACCGGCTGCGCCTCGACTATTCCGGAAGCGGCGCCCTCACCTTTTTCCTGGCCGCCGCAGCGCTGGTTTTCATCCGTCTGCCGGCGACGCGGCGCAGACTAGCTCACTACTGGAAAATGAGTCACGAATACGATTATGCCGACAGGCGGCGCCGGACGAAGATGCTGAATTGAAGGTCTTGACGGGCCGGTTTCCCTTATCTTTTTACAGGCAGAAAATGAAAAACCGCCGGCGCCTCATCGGCACCGCGCGGTCTCCAATTTTCTATTTAATTTCCAGCTCAGTCGACGTTCAGGCCTCGCGCACCTGGTAAACTCCACAATGTGCCTCCGTATCGTTGCGGTGGACAATGAGCTCAAGAGCGACCACATCAAGTTTCTCTCCGACACTCGCCACCCCTTCGGCCACCCCGTCAATTTTGTCGACCAGCATCTGATGGCCTTCGACCACAAGATCGAGTTTGTGCTGAACATCCTCCATCAAAACACCGACTTCCCGGGCCAGCATGTTGGCAATGGCCTTCAACTCAGCATCTGTCATCTTTCCCCTCCTATGTTGCATATCCCCTCCAAGGGAGCAGCAAGTCTTTGGCCTGAAACTACCCTGAGGTCCCCTCCTCTGTCAAACTGAAAACTACCCCGGAGCTTGGTCACACTGAGTTTTTCACTCCGGTTTTTGAATTTCTCCCGAGACCGGTTGCGGTAGCGGCTCAACGGATTCCGTAACGGTCGGCGGCACATCTTCCACCACCGGCTGTTGAGATGGTAAGTCCGGGACGATCGGTTGGTCCTCCTCCGCTGGCCCTTGCAACGGTGGCGGCTCCGGAACAGTCGGTTCCAACTCCTCCTCCGGAGCCGCCGGCGCTTGCGCTGGCAACCCCGGGACGGGAAGGCGGACCGGGCTTTGGCTTACGGTGAATCGCGTCAGGCCGATGAGCTGCCCGGAATCGGTGATCACCTGCACCTGCCAGCGGCCGAGCGAGTCCGCCGGAAAGTTGCGCTTGTGGGTCCAGGCACGATAACCCTCCTTGCGGCCGCCGGCAATGTCGAGGGTGATGCGATCCACCTCGACGCCCTTGTGCAGCCAGACATGATGGATCTGTTCCTGAAGTCCGCGCGGGGCGGCAACGGCGGTCAGGGCATACAGGCCATCCCGATGAAGGGAGACGGCATCGATCCGATCGAGGCTGGCGCCGGCGGTGCGCTCCTCAGGATCGATCTGTTGGGACAGGGTAATCTCGACGAGTCGCAGGGTGGCCGGGGGGACCCACCTGCGCCCCTGCCAGAGCCCTCCGGCCAGCGCCACGAGCATCAGAACCAGCAAAGGGCGTTGCCACCAGCGGTCGTTCCGCAACAGCTTGCCGAGACTGGGGAGGCTGAACAGCAGCGCCATCAGCAAGGCCAGCGCCAGGCTTTGTCCCGTGGTGAGATGCAGGATCAGCGGCAGAGCCACCAGCAGAACGGCAAACAGGGACAGGGTATGGAAGACGATGAAGAGCGAGCGCCGGGGCGCGAGGTGTTTGTAGTAAATCGGATCAATCACCGAGATCAGCGCGCACAGCAGCAACAGGACGGTAAATACCGCCTGGCCGTGGTCCCAACTGGTGACGACGAGAAAAAAAGGCAGGACGAAAAAGAGGCTTTCCTGCTGAACCATCTGGGTGGCGTAACGCAACAGGGTGGGAGGGAGATCAAAGCCGAAACGTCGCAGGAGTCCGGCACGCAGCCAGTTTTCCAGCACCAGCCATATCCAGCTCGACAGCATCAGCAGGGCAATCAACTGGGCGTAGGATTCACGCCTTTCGACCAGGAGAAAACTGGCGACGCCGGAGACAAACCCGAACAGTGCCATCAGACCGGCATGTCGCTCGAAAAGGCCAACCAGACGCAGAAAAAGGGGGTTCAGAAACGCCATAAAAATAGAGTACTCCGGAGGTCAATCGCAAAAATCGAAACAGGCATGAGGTGCCGCCCGTCTGATCGTGTCGTTGAATTTTTCAGGATTGCCGGACCAGGGTCAGGAGATAGAGAAGGTTGCCGACCTTGACGGAGCGCTCCCGGCGAAAGTCGAAAGGAGCCGCAAGCGTTTCCACCTCGTCGGGGGTGAGACGGATGGCCGCCGGCGGACCGGGACGGCTCTCGACCTTGTCGAACTCGATGACCACCAGTCGTCCGTCGGGGCGCAGCACCCTGGCCGCCTCGCGCAGCGCGCCCTCCGCGACGCCCTCTTCAACCAGATCGTGGAGCACCGTCGCCAGCAGGGCGACATCGACGCTTCCGTCGGCCAGCGGCAGCCGTTGGCTCACATCGGCCACCCTCGCCCGGATCTGCTCCAGGCCCAGGGTGCGGGCGCTCTCCTGCAGCGCGGCAATCCCTTCCGGCCACAGATCGAAAGCATGGATTGCCCCAGCCGGACCGATGAAGGGGGCGCTTGCCAGGGCGTAATTGCCGACTCCGCAGGCAAGATCAAGAAGGACGGTATCGGGCTGCAGGCGCATTTCGCTGAGAACCAGTTCGGCATCGACCAGATCGATGCTGCTCTTGCCGGCGGCGATGGGGTGGGTCATGGTGGGGCTCCTTTATTGAACGTTCAAATTTTCCGGCCAGCCATGATCCCTGCCCCATTCGGCAGATCCACCGCCAACCGCTTAACCTCCACCAACCCGGCCTGCTGCAACAGTTCTTTCAACTCCGGTTCGCTGTAAGCTTTCCCCTGCGGCGTTCCAAGGAGCATATTCAGGGAGAAGAGCGCCGGGAAGAGCGGCGCGGCACGATCGGCATCGAGGATGAACTCCTGCACCAGGAGCAGCCCGCCCGACTCCAGGGCGCTGACGGCGTTGGCCAGCAGCTGCGCGCACCCTTCCGGGCCCTCGCCGTGCAGGACGTGGGAGAGCCAGGCGACGTCGAACCCGCCGGGAATCGGACCGGCGAGAAAATCCCCGGCGGCAAAGCTGATCCGCCCGGCCATGTCGAAACGCTGCAGGGTCGTCTCGGCGAAGGGGCGCGTGGTCGGCAGATCGAAAATCACCCCCTGCAACTGCGGGTTCTGCTGGCAGAAGTGGATGGCGTAGGTCCCCGGTCCGCCGCCGAGATCGAGGAGGCGACGATGCCCCGACAGGTCGACCTGAGCGGCCACCTTGGGCGCATTGAGCATCGCCAGATTGAACATCCCCATGAGAAAACTCTCGCGTTCCTCGGCCGAGGGTTCGTGAGAAACCCGGCGGCGCACCGGAGCGTCTTCGCGCACCGCCTCGTCGAGACGGCTCCAGCTCTCCATCAGGTGATGATGATGCAGGATGATGTGGCCGAGATAGCCGGGGGCCGAACGGCTGAGAAACTGGCCGGCAAAGGGAGTCGCGGCGTAGCGGTCACCCTCCTTGTCCAGCAGTTGCAACGCCGCCAGGGCATCGAGGAGCATGGCCAGGCCGCGCACGGGGACGGTCAGCTTATCGGCCAGCTCGGCGGCCGTGAGCGACGCGGTCGCCAGGGGGGTAAAGAGGTCGAGTTTCACTCCGGCGTGCAGGGCACAGGTGCTCCAGTAACTCCCCGAGAGCTTGAGTAGTTCGGCCGGATTCCAGTTGACAGTTTCCATGCATCCTCCTGCGAATTTGGCAATTAGTTGGGTCGGTCCGGCCATGCATACGTCACTTCTGATCATTCCTCACGACCGGCAAAGAGAGATAAAAGGTACTCCCCTGCCCCAGGACACTTTCTGCCCACACCTTACCCTTATGGGTCTCGGCAATCTCCTTGACCAGCGCCAGGCCGAGCCCGGTTCCGGTGACGTGATGTTTGGAGGTCGTCTGTACCCGATAAAACATGTCGAAAACCTTTTCCAGAGATTCCGGGGGTATTCCTATCCCCTTGTCCTTGACGGATAGAATCGCCCTTTCGCCCTCCAATCGGGCATCGAGGGTGATCGTACTCCCTGCGGGGGAATATTTGACGGCGTTGGAGAGGAGATTGACGATGGCCTGATGGAGCAATTCTTCATCACCCGAAACCGGAGGGAAGGTTGCGGGGACGACCACGACGAAGGAATGCAGTGCCGCGGGGCCGGCAAAGAGAGCCACGACCCCTTCGATCAACGCCCTCAGATCAACGGGCTTGAAGTGGTTCTCCGACAGTTTTGCCTTCAATCGCTGCATATCGAGAAAATTGGTAATCATCTCGTTGAGACGTTCGGCTTCTCTATGCATGATCGTGTGATATTCTTTCAGCTCGGTTTCGCCCACCGGGTTCTCAATGACAAATTCGAGAAACCCGAGCATGGCCGTGAGCGGTGTCCGCATCTCGTGGCTGATGTTTGACAACATGGCTTCCCGCATTTTCTCTATCTCTTTGCGATCGCTTATATCCCGAATAACCGCAAGAACCCGTTCTTCTTTGACTTCGCTGGTCGGCGTGATGGCGATTTCGGTCCAGAACACTTCGCCATTGGCTCTTTTACAGAGCCATTCGAACGCCTGGGTTCCTTCCCTCATTGATTTTTCAATCAGTTGCAATGCTTCAGTGAAGGAATAGGGAGGGTGCCCGGCAATCAATGTCTCAATGGACCTCTGCAGGAGTTCTTCGCGGCTATAGCCGAACATGTCTTCGGAGGTCTTGTTGACCTCTAATATGCGACCCGATGTGTCATTGACAACAAGAGCATCATGCGTTGTATTGAAGATGTCTCTATAGTTCCTTTCGCTGTCCCGCAGGGCCTCTTCCCGCGATGCAAGCTTTTTCGCCATATCGTCGAAAGCCTGACCAAGCTTACCGATTTCTCCTCCACCGGCCTCATGAGCCACCCGGGTATTCAGCTCCCCGTCGGCCAGGCGCTGGGAGGAGCGTTGCAGGAGATGAATCCTGTCGATGATAAAGGTCTTGCCGATTCTCCAGGACAAGAAGAAGCCGACCAGCAGAACAAGAGAGTAGATAACCAGATTCCTGAAAAGAGCCGAATTGGATTTCGACATGACAATCCCGGTCGGAATACCGGCGCGGACATACATGTAGGGTTCCGATTCCCCGTCCAGAATCAATTTCCGATAGGTTTGAATGCGACTGTCACCGACAACACTGCTGGTCCCGATCGACGTCTCCTCCTCCGGTCCCTCCAGCATATGTCGCAAAATGTCCAAATTGGCCTGCTTCCCGACATATTTTTCCGGCTCGACGGCCCGGCCGAGGATAATCCCGTTATGGTCGAGGAGGGCCACACTGGCACCCTCGGGGAGGTTGTACCGGTCAAACATCTGGCGGTAGTAACCCAAGGACAAATCGGCACAGAGAACATCCGTCACCCGCCCCTCTTCATCCTTTATGGGGTAACCGAAATTCAGGGACGGCGTTTTTGAATTGCTCTCGACATTGTACTCGCCTGATGACAGCTTCCCGCTTGCCAGGGCGTTTTTGAAATACCTCCGGTCCGCAACTGAAAGATTCTCATTTTCCGGGACAGCGGACGCCCAGACCTCCCCCGAAGGCTCGGCAATGAAGAGGTTCGAAAATTGCGGACTCAAACTCAGGATGTCTATTAATATCGCCTGCAATTCAGAGCTTTTATGATTTTTCACTTCCGGAGACTGCGACAGGGCGATGAAGAGTTGATGGGTCGAAGCGATGAGGTTTTTCTGTTCATTGACGATAGTTTGGGCGAGTTTTTGAGTCTCGGATTTTGCATTATGAACAGCGTTTTTTCTCTGTTCGATCCCTGAGTTGACTATTATGCAAATAGCAGGCAAGGCAATGATGCCAACAATCAGGAAGAGTATGTGCTTTATTGACCATCGGGATATATGCATACGTAATAAACCACCTGAAGTATAAGATTTTGGGTCGGACCGAACCCGGGCTTCACAACTGGTTCGCCGCCGTATACGATCCCGTCTGAATTCTGCGTTGTCAAACAATCACGGCATCGTCAGCGACCGCCCCCTTTTTTTCCAACCCCCGGATCTCAATCCGGAGACATAATGAGAATTCCCCTAAATTAAAATCATGTCTCCAGTTTTCCATGCAAATTTCACTCCCGCCCCATGGCCGGTTTGATGTCGATCAGGGCTGTGCCGTCGAGGCAGTCGAGCCCCGGCACGGTCAGGACGTTGCCGGCAATGGCGGTGATCGTTGCCACGGCCGCCCCGAGGGGATTGGGGCGGTGGGGGGTGCGCAGGGCAAAGACCCCGGCAAACTCGCCGTTCTTGCGCGAGGTCTGGTGGAGACGCTCTCGATCGACACCGGAAAACCAGTAGAGGATGAGGATCCGCTGGCCGACCTTCAGTCCAAGGAGGGCCGGGGCCAAGTCGGGATCGACCACCAGCCGGCAGGATGGCCCGACGTTATCGACATTGCGCGGGCAGTCCGCCAGGGTGCGGTAGGGCGTTTCGATGCGGCCGATGGCTGTGAGCTGCATGTCGGTCATCGGGGTCTCCCTATGACGTGGATATAACGTGGGAGGGCACCTGACCGGCCAAACGGGACAGGGCACCGACCTTTCAGTGTCGCGACCACCAATAGAGGCCGGCCAACAGAGCAGGGCCGATGCATCCGATGAGGCTGGTCCAGACCGGGATCACCGTCCCGACAATGACAATTTCGGCGCCGGTGAAGAGTCGCAGGAGATGAAGGAGGGAGATCATCAGGAAAACCACGACAATGATCACTTCGACCCGGCGGGCCATGTGTTCCTTGATGATGGCGCGTTTGTGAATTTTGCGCTGCTCCGTCATGATCCCTCCTCATCTGCAAGGGCACAGGACATACCATGAGGAGGTTGCCAGTGAGCCCTTGGTACGGTGGCCTCCCCCTCCGTAGGGGCGACGCATGCGTCGCCCTGTCCGTCGACCGGCCTTCGCCCGCAATGTCAACCCCGTGAAAATCGGGCGAGGCATGCCTCGCCCCTACGATGGGCCCGATGCCGTCAACCGCCCCTGAAATTCACGCCCCCGTAGGGGCGACGCATGCGTCGCCCTGTCCTGGCGCCCCACCCTTCACCCGGAAGTTCTGGTCTTCTTGAAGGTGCGAGGTATCGTAACGGTCAGTCATCGGTCCTTGCCACCGAGATCATGAATGCACCCAAGCATCTCCTTCGCAGGAAAAAAATATTTCCCCTTCATCACCGACGTCGGACGCTCGTTCAGTTCCAGGGCAACTGCCACCGGGTTGCAGTCAAGAACATGCAGATCTTGAATCAGCCAGCTCAGGTCAATATCAGCCGTTCGCAGCGAACCGAGGACGGAGCGATCCGTATTCCGGTCAAACTGAACCGGCCCCAGGGCCAGGGTCAGCCGCCCGAGAAGCGTTGACGGTACATTCTAGGCGATCAGTGTTGCAAAAAATATTTCGCGGTGCAACCGGGCCAATTCGGCGAAATCGGCCTTGACCAGTCCCGCCAGGAAGAGGCAGTAGCGGCTGGCATCGTGGCAGAACAGCACGCACTGTCGACGGTCATAGGTGTAGAGGTTGGCATGCTAGCTCCCCAGTGGACTGTTTTCGGCAAGGGGCGCAGCCGAAACCTCGGGTAATTTAGCAGCCAGTTTTTGGGTGCCGTGGATGATCATAGTCTCAGGACAATGCGTCTTGGTTCAGCACGAGCTGAACTTTCAATTTATAGGCCTGGTTTTACCACCAAAAACCGACTTCTAGCTTACATTTCGCACGAACCGAACATCATTTATGGATTTATTACGTAGACCAAAATAGGCTTCGCTATTAAGATACTTGAGGAAATAATCAAAATTCTCTGGACAACGTCTGACTCATTTGCTATGTGCACAATGTATGAGGCGGCAAGATGAGATCTGATTGTTGATAGTGTTCAGACCTTTCCTTCATTGATATCAAAACGCCTCTCAATCGCAAAAAATGGAGGCGCTATGGAGCAATTTGAAGCTCGGTTCAAACAGGTCGATGTATTGCCGATGGTCAAGTACTTCATGGATCAGCTCAACTTGTTCAACCTTTTTAAAAAGTACGTACCGGCGACGGCCGGCAGTACCGCCGAACATGCCGAAAGTCTGTGTATTTTAGTTGCAAATATCATCTGCGATAACAAGCCGCTGTACAAGGTTAAAGAATGGTTGCGACAATATTCCGATGGCGTGGTTGCAGAACCGATCGAGGCAAGCCTTTACAATGACGACCGGCTCGCCAGGGCGCTTTCGGCGCTTTTTCGCGCAGACCGCCATTCGTTTATGACCGAGGTTTCCGGTAATGCCATTTCGATTCATAAACTGCTTGCCGAGCAAATCCACAACGACAGCACCTCGGTGACTTTCATTGGCAAATACGATACCCCCGACCCGCAAGCGGTCAAGTTCAAGCACGGTCACAACAAGGATTTTCGGCCTGACTGCAAGCAGGTCGTATTTGGTCTGAATATCACGGCGGACGGCAACGTTCCGATCAGTTTTCAGCTTTTTGACGGCAATACCACCGACGATGTGACCCATATTCCGAACTGGAACGGACTGCGTGCGTTGTTGGGAAAAGAAGATTTCATTTACATCGCCGATTGCAAGATGAACAGCAATAAGAATCTAACCCACATTTCAGGCAATGGGGGTTCGTTTATCACCATCGTCCCGAAAGATCGCAAGGAATACAAACGATTCATCAAGCATTTGAAACAAAATGAGGTGCCCTGGAAAGACGCCCTTAGTGTTGAAAGCTCACGCAAAAAAGGCGAAACCAACGTCTATCGAACTTATGAGGCCGAACGAACCAAGGATGGCTTTCGGGTCATTTTCGTTCACAGCAGTGCCAAACAAAAAGACGATGAATCCCGCAGACAGAAAAAAATCGATAAGGCCATTGCCCAGTTAGAGGAGCTGTCCCCAAAGCTCAATGCCTATCATCTCAAGACCCAGAAGGAGATCAAGGTTGCTGTCGACAAAATTTGTAAGGAGGTTAAAGAGTTTGTCGATGTCAAGATTCTAACCGAGCGTAAGCAGGTCAAAGTGAAGGCATCTCCCGGCAGGCCATCCTTAAGCAGCACCTACAAGAACAAATGGGAATTTACCTACAGCATTGAGTGGGCGTTAGACGAACGCTCCCTTGCCGACGCATCGAGAACCGATGGCATCTTTCCCTTGATTACCAATACTGATCTTGAAGCCAGCGAGGTATTGAGAAAATATAAAAACCAGCCGTTTCTTGAAAAACGGATGTATACCCAAAAAACGGTTTTGGAAGTAGCGCCTGTGTTTATTAAAAAGGAGCACCGCATCGAAGCCATGCTCTTTTTATATTTCATCGCCTTGATGATCGTATCGCTTATTGAACGTAAGATACGCATGAATATGACGAGCGAAAAAATAGAAAAACTGGCCATTTTGCCCCAAGGGATGAATACAAACAAACCGACCTGGAACAACATTCGCTACTTTTATCGCAATGTCCACTACTCGCAGATAATCCGAGATGGCGTATGTATCCAGGCAGTGGTGCAAGGCATTGGCACATTGCATGAACTGATTAACCGGCTATTAGAAATACCCGATGCGATATACAAATACCTGCAAAATGACTGGTGGCAATTTAAGGCAACATGATAAGTTTCAGCATCCTCCCAGGGAAATTAAAAAAATATTCTCCAGACGTGCGAAATGTAAGTTCTAGGCCGTTTTCAGCGGGCAAAAACAGCACTTTGTTTAATTATTTCAGACCCATAGCTTGGTCTGACCCCGAACGTCCCGACAGGGACTCTTCGAGGTTGCGAATCGCGGTGATCTGCGCCGGCCACAGGCCTTCTATTTTCAGCTCGGGCATCTGCTGCAGGCGGGCGAGGAAGGTCTGGGGAAGTTCGGCGGCCAGCTTGACGCCATAGAGGTCGCCGCTGAGACCCAGCGTGGGGAGAGTCGCATCAAGGAGAGCGGCGAGATTTTCCGGGCGGTGGAAAGCAAAAATGTTGCGCGAGCGCGGTTCGGGGTCGAGGCCGTTGGTGAAGCGGGTTTCGACGCCGGTCGACTCGTAGCAGAATGGGAGCGGATTGTGCCAGCGCGGCAGGCCGGGAGGGAGGCCCTGTGTGTATCTGGCGGACTGCACTTCGACGCCGGTCAAGGTAGTGCCGACCTTCTTCGCCTCGATCACTCCGGCGGCCTTGCCGTCGATGTAAAGGAGATAGTCGGCGAAACCGTAACCCGTCGCAAGGGAAAACTCGCGGATGGCGACGCCCCGGCCGGCATGGATGTGCGCGGCCCTGGCATCCTGCACCAACCACCCCGCCTGCTCCAGCAGCCGGTCGATCTGTTGCCTGGCCTCTGCCTCTGGTGCAGGGGTCATATCGCCTCCCGATGGCACTGAACCGCATAACATGGTTGGCTCGAACCGAACCTTCAAGACTCCCGGAAAATCAGTCTCCCCGTCACACAGGAAGGTTAAAAAAACAGGCCTAAAGTACCTCCGCGACGGCAACCCTGTCAAACGTTCTAATGAAACAAAATAACAAGGAAATTCGAGGTCATCGACCATGAATCGCGCACCATCATGGCCTCCGTCGTCCCGGAATCCAGGGCATGAAAAAAGGGCCGACCATTGCTGGTTGGCCCCTCTCGAATTCCTGGCGGACGCTTAAGGGAAAATCCGATGATTTCCTCCGGGCTGACCTTACCGATAAACCTCGTCATGACTGCCGATATCGAGCAGGATGATCTCCTGTTCGGTGATCAGCAGCGTCAGGGTGACGCGGTAGCTGTGGGTCAACCGCACGGCGTGGCAACCGGAGAGTTTGCCGGTGAGAGGGTGCAACCCGAGATGAGGCTGAAAGGGGTCGCGCTGCAGGTCTTCGAGGAGTTTGGCGAAACGCGGGCGCAGGTCGGGGTGTTTTTTGAAAAACCGGCGGGCCTGACGCAGAAACTGCTGCGGGGTGACGAGGCGAAACATCTACGCCGACTCGTCGCCGTCGAGCACCTTGAGGAGATCTGCGGCGCTGGCGAAGGTCTGCACCTTGCCAGCCTTGACCTCTTCGAGCGCAGTTTTCACCCGCGCCAGATAGCCTTCCTGCGCTTCGGCGATCAGCTCCCGGTAGCGTTCCTCGGAGAGGACGACATATTGCGGCTGGTTGTTGCGAATGACGTGCAGGTCGCCGTCGGCGATCTTCTCGTCGACCGCCGCCAATCCGCGCCGCTTCAGTTCCTGCGCCGGCAATGTATTCATAACGGGACTCCTTTTGGTACCTGATCGTGTACCGAAATGATAACCGCAACCGGCAAAAATGACAACCGGCAACGCAAAAAGGGCCAACCGTTTCCGGTTGGCCCTTCTTTCTATCTGGTGGGCGTTGTAGGGATTGAACCTACGACCCCTGCCGTGTGAAGGCAGTGCTCTCCCACTGAGCTAAACGCCCTTTATCCTTGCGATGGGACCCGTTTTATAGCAATTCCCTCCACGACTTGTCAACGAAAATCAACCGCCTTCTCCCCCTCCCCCGCCCGCCAAACGGGCGAGAATCTCCTCCGGAAGCGGCGTCGGCCGGCGGTCGGTTCCGATCACCACGTGCACGGTGCGCCCTTCGGCGAGAAGGGCTCCGGCGGCGTTGAGAGCCCTGTAGGAAAATTCGAGGACCTTCCCCTTGGCTTTTTCCAGTGTCGTCTCCACCCGCACCTCGTCTTCGTAGTAGGCAGGAGCCTTGTACTTGAGGTTGGCCTCGACGACGACGACGAAATAGCCTGCCTTTTCGAAGTCGCTGTAGTTCATCCCCTGCTGGCGCAGCAGATCTGAGCGCCCCTCTTCGAACCACACCAGGTGGTTTGAATGATGAACGATCCCCTGGGCGTCGGTCTCGACGTAGCGCACGGTGAGGGTGTAGGCGGTGGTGATCATGACGGTCCTCTGTATGTGGAATGAAAGGAACAGGGGAATGGTAGCGTATCGGGGAGGGGATGTCTTGCGGAAAAGTGCAAAAGACTGGGTTTGCCACCAAGGCACCAAGGGGACTCAAGGCCTTTTCAACGCTGGATTCCAGATCAACTCGGAAGGGCGGGGTGACGAGGGAAAGAACAAAAATATAGGTTTGGCTGTTCTTGGTGCCTTGGTGGCTTGGTGGCTAATCCAAAAAGATTTGGCGAGCCCGACGGTATCCCGCTTCGGTAACCAGCGCCCGGTCGAGAATCGTCTCGATCTGCTCCGCGCCCTTGCTGGGGACGACCTCGGCCAGATTCACCAGGGCGTCGGCGTCCCAGAGGATGCGGAACTCGGGGGAGTCGATCCCCTTCGGGGTGTGGTGGGCACCGACCAGGGCGCAGACCTTGTCTATGAAATCGGCCGGGGCCGCAAGCTTTTCGAGGAGGGCGCGGGCCACGGGGGGTCCTTCCTGCTCCTGCAGGGGGCCGGCGCAGGAGCCGAACTTGCGCTCGGCCTCGGGGATGCCGATGTCGTGGAGGGTGGCGGCGGTCAGAGTCAGGGTTTCGTCGGCATCGATGTAGGCCAGAAGCTCGGCGGCATACCCCGTCACGGCGTGGGCATGGGCGATACGCTGGGCGTCGGTGCCGAAGTACTCCTCCATCGCCGACCGCACCCCGTCGAGAAATTCGTTCATCGGATCCCCTTTTCAAAATCTTTCAACGCAGAGCCGCAGAGAAGGCAGGAGGGCGCAGAGAAAAGCTCCCCCTTCTTCTGTGTTCTACATTCTACATTCTACATTCTGTATTCTGCCTTCTTTCTTCTCCCTACAAAATCCCACCCTGAACCCCGATCTTCACCGTCGTCAGCGGGATGTCCTTGCCGCAGGCGGCCAGGGCCTGTTTGGCGATGGCGATGAGGCCCGAGCAGCAGGGGACCTCCATGTGGGCGACGGTCAGGGAGCGGATGTCGTTCTGAGTGAGGATGGCGGTAAGCTTCTGCAGATAGGCCTGGCCGTCGTCGAGTTTCGGGCAGCCGATGAGGAGCGCCCGGTCCTTGAGGTAGTCCTTGTGAAAGTCGGCGTAGGCGAAGGGGACGCAGTCGGCGGCGAGCAGCAGATCGGCGTCTTTGAGAAACGGCGCACTCGGCGGCACGAGGTGCATCTGCACAGGCCACTGGCGAAGCTGGGAGGCGCGGGTGCCGCCCTCTTCTCCCCCGTCTTTTTTCGGCTCGGCAAAGGACATCAGGCGCGCCGAAGGGCAGCCGCCACCGTGCCCGTGACCGCCGCCATAACCCTGGCCGTGCCCACCACCGTGCCCGCCACCGTGAGCATGGCCGTGGCCGGCAGGCTTGGCGCCGGAGGACTCGAGGTGCTTTTCCACGGCCTCCTCGTCGAATTCGGCGGCGGGGCGCTTCTCGATGAGGATGGCGTCCTGGGGGCAGTGGCCGAGGCAGGCGCCGAGACCGTCACAGAGGTTGTCGGCGAGGAGTCTGGCCTTGCCGTCGATGATCCGGATCGCCCCTTCGGCACAAGCCGGGACGCAGAGGCCGCAGCCGTTGCACTTGTCTTCGTCAATTTTTACGATGTCGCGGTTCATGGGGGTGCTCCTTGATAATGTCTGATTAAGGTCAATCATTAAGGATGGTGTCGATGTGTTCAATTTTTAAAGCAAAAATCTTCCTTACCACGGAGACACAGGGACACAGAGGAGAAGCATGGAATAGAGAGAAAGACTCAAGGTTTTCCCTGTGCCTCGGTGTCTGTGGTGAGAGTTTTTCAGCACCCCTCGTCCTCGAGTTCCCGCGCCTGGCGGCGCTTTTGGATTGCGCGCATCGGGCAGAGGGCGGTCATGGTGACAGTCAGCCACAGGGAGGCGAGAAGGGCGCAAAAGATGGTGAGAAACATGGGAAACCTCCCGTCAGAAAAAGTAGTGCCAGAGAAGATCGAAACGGCCGCGGAGAATGAGCCGTTTGCCCGAGTAGCGCATGATCTCTTTCACCCGCTCACGGTGTCCGGGGCGGTAGCAATGCACCGGACAGTGTTTGCAGGTCGGTTTGGGATCGAGGGGACAGCGGCGGCGACGCTCGCAGGCGTAGGCGAGAAAGTCGCGGCACTCGGGGCAGACGGCCTCCCCCCTGCCCCCTTCCTGCGGCTCGCGCCCCGGGTGCTTGTGTCCGGCGCAGTAGACGGCGGTGAAGAGGGTCAGCACCCTGAGATCGGAGAGTTCCTTGGGGTTCAGGGCGGCTGTCTTGTCGGCGTCGTCGTTCATGGTTTCTTTTTTACCACGGGGCCTCAGGCGACTCATTGACACAGGTCAAGAGACTGAAAGCAGATGCGCATCAAGCCTCTGCCTCCCCCCTGCGGAGTAGGGGGGACTGAGGGGGGTCGCTTCAAAAGACACCCCCCTGCTCGCAAGCTCGCTTCCCCCCTGTTTCACAGGGGGGATCAAGCCTTTGCCTCCCC
>Ga0209231_1000304_pt1 | contig 30687 bp, 26 predicted proteins | sample Deesub45470m_DNA_FD_188086 | JGI IMG/M metagenome (GOLD analysis project Ga0209231, IMG submission 188086) | Deep subsurface microbial communities from North Pacific Ocean - 450_OLKR46/470m Metagenome (SPAdes) (version 2) | ecosystem: Environmental > Terrestrial > Deep subsurface > Unclassified ... | reverse complement strand
CGCCCGAGTGGTATCGGTCCACATCGTTGATCTCCGGAAGTTTGTTGCAAAACCCCTGAATCAACGACTGCGGCAAGCGTCAAGCTAACCCGCTGATACCACTCAACTTAATTTCGGATCGGGCTCTTATAATGATGTGTTGACCGTCCACTTTGTTTTATCGGACATGTTTTACGGTATTGGTTCAGGAATGGGTGGAATTGGACCAAAATCTCTTGACTTATTAATTTCTGCGATAAGTCGCCAGCACGTTTCATTTGGAGGCATAGACAAGTGGAGCAAACCAGAGGAGCTTGCAGCTACTTTACTTTACGGTATAGTCTTAAATCATCCTTTCCACGATGCAAACAAACGAACTGGTTTCCTATCGGTATTATTATTGCTAGAACGCTTCAAAATTACCATCCGTGTTACGGAAAAACAATTTGAAGATTTTATTGTTTCAGTAGCTGAAAAGTCATTTCGTGAATTGGAAAAATTCAAAAGAAGTTTTTCGGATCAAGATGATGCAGATGTAAAGTACATTGCTTATTATATTCGGACAGCTACTCGGCAATCAGATAAAAAAGATTATATTGTTACATATAGAGAATTAGATGCTTTATTAAGACGATTTGGTTTTCAATTAAGCAATCCTCACGCAAACACTATTGACGTAGTAGAAATTTCCACTGGAAAGCGAATTTGTAATATTGGCTGCCATGGTCCATCAAGACAGGTTGCCAAGCCTGTTATAAAATACGTGCGGCAGGAAACAGGACTAGATTTTTTAAGCGGCTGTGATTCAGGTGCCTTTTTTAAAGGTGAAGAACCAATAAACAATCTATTGGCGAAATATTCTGAGCCGCTCGAACGATTAGCATATCGCTAACAGATAATTAATTAACACTTACCATGAATCGTATTTTTCCTATTTATGGCGAGTTGTTTATATCCGCATTTGTTGATCGGTTTCAAAGCAATAGATACGAGCATCGACGATCAACTCAATTGGTCGTTGTGACCCCACTTCGCAAAAACCCTCCTATTGCGAAGTCCGCCCTGCAAACTCCAACCCCAGCAAAATCGAACCCTGCAACACTGTGAACTTCACAAGCTTGGCACAGCACCACGCCCCGCCGCACCACCCCAAAAGCCACCCACGCCGCCCTGTCCTACTGCGCGCCCATCGGCTATAGGCCTTGGCCCGAACGGCAGAATTGCGACATCAAGGCGAATATCAGTGGCAGACTATCAGGTGCATATCATCGGCGGCGGGCTCGCCGGGTCCGAAGCGGCGTGGCAGTTGGCGCAGGCGGGGATCAAGGTGCGGCTGTCGGAAATGCGCGGGAGCGGGGACATGTCGCCCGCGCACCAGACCGAAGGGCTTGCCGAACTGGTCTGCTCCAACAGCTTCCGCTCCGACGATGCCGACAAAAATGCCGTTGGCCTGCTGCATCAGGAAATGCGGCGGCTGGATTCGCTTATCATGGCGAGCGCGGAACCTGCCAAAGTGCCCGCCGGCTCCGCGCTGGCGGTGGATCGCCACGTCTTTTCCGGTGCTGTCACCCGCGCGCTGGCCGACCATCCCAATGTCGAGATCATCCGCGAGCGCATCGACACGCTGCCGACCGACGGCATGACCATCGTCGCCACCGGCCCATTGACCGCGCCCGCGCTCGCGACCAGCATCGGCCAGGCGGCGGGGATGGAGCATCTCGCTTTCTTCGACGCGATCGCCCCGGTCATCCACCATGACAGCATCGACATGGACCAATGCTGGATGGCCAATCGCTGGGACAAGATCGGCCCCGGCGGCGGCGAGGGGAAGGATTATATCAACTGCCCGATGGACAAGGACCAATATCAGGCCTTCGTCCAGGGGCTGCTCGACGGCGAGAAAACCGAGTTCAAGGAATGGGAGGCCAACACCCCCTATTTCGAGGGCTGCATGCCGATCGAGGTGATGGCCTCACGCGGGCCGGAAACGCTGCGCCATGGGCCGATGAAGCCGATGGGGCTGGACAATCCGCGCACCGGCCGCTGGCCCTATGCCGTGGTGCAGTTGCGGCAGGATAATGCGTCCGGCACGCTCTGGAACATGGTCGGTTTCCAGACCAAGCTGAAACATGGCGCGCAGGTCGAACTGTTCCGTACTATCCCCGGCCTGCAAAATGCGGAGTTTGCGCGGCTTGGCGGGCTGCATCGCAATACCTTCATCCAAAGCCCCAAGCTGCTCGACGCGACGCTGCGCCTCAAAAGCGCACCCCATATCCGCTTCGCCGGGCAGATGACGGGCTGCGAAGGCTATGTCGAAAGCGCGGCAATCGGCCTGATCGCCGGGCGCTTCGCGGCGGCCGAATTGCTGGGTCAGACGTTGACGCCCCCGCCCGCCGACACCGCGCTCGGCGCGCTGCTCGGCCATGTGACGGGCAATGTCGCGACGGCGGATTATCAGCCGATGAACGTCAATTTCGGCCTGTTTCCGATGCTGGAGGATGTGAAGAAGAAGCAACGCAAGGAAGCCTACACGTCCCGCGCCCGCGCCTCCTTCGGCGCATGGTTGGGCGAGATGGCGATCGCCTGATGTCTCACACCGGCAAGGCCGTGGTATATTTGGTGGTCGACAGCGCGAAATGCGAAGCCGCCCCCGCCACCGTCGGCTGCGCCAACAGCGTGTGCATCAAAAACTGGTTATAATCGGCGACGTCCGCCACCACGACCCGCAACAGATAGTCCCACTCGCCGGACATGGAGAAGCATTCGACGATTTCCGGGCACTCATCGACAAAGGCCTCGAAGGCGCTGCGCGGTTCGCGGGCATGGCTGCGCATGCGGATGTTGCACAGCACATTGACCCCGCGATCGACCTTGGCGGGATCGACCAGCCGCACCGCACGGGTCAACACCCCCGCCGCCTCCAGCGCCTTGATCCGGCGCCAGCAGGAGGCGGTCGATGCGCCAACCTGTTCGGCCAATTGCGCATGGGGGATGGCGGCATCGGCCTGCAATATGGCAATGATCCGCCGGTCGATCGCATCGATCTGATAGTCCTGTTTCATATCCGACCCATATATGATGAAATTCTGTCCAATATTGCGCAGCAATGCAGGAGATTGAAACCCTTTTTCACTGGAACCATGCAATATTATCGTCATGGCCCAAAACGACATAGAGCGCCCCGAAGGCACCGCCGAGGATTGGACGATCCCGCAGGATTGGGCCTCCTACACGCCGCAGGAACATGCGCTGTGGGACCGACTGTTCGCTCGCCAAGCGCAGATGCTCCCCGACCGCGCCGTGGCGGAGTTCATGAACGGGCTGGACGTGCTGCGCATGACCCGGCCCGGCATCCCCGATTTCGACGAGCTATCCGAGCGGCTGATGAAACTGACCGGCTGGCAGGTCGTCGCCGTCCCCGGCCTCGTCCCCGACCGGCTGTTCTTCGACCATCTCGCCAATCGCCGCTTCGTCGCCGGGCGCTTCCTGCGCACGCCCGACCAGATCGATTATCTGTCCGAACCCGACATTTTCCACGACGTCTTCGGCCACGTCCCCCTGCTCGCCAACCCCGCCTTCGCCGATTATATGCAGGCCTATGGCCAAGGCGGCCTGCGCGCCGACGGTCTGGGGGCCATCGACCGGCTGGCGCGGCTCTACTGGTACACTGTGGAGTTCGGCCTGGTCCGTCAGGGCGAAGACCTCAAACTCTATGGCGCAGGCATCGTGTCGTCCCACGGCGAATCCATCTACGCCCTGGACGATCCCTCCCCCAACCGGCTTGGCTTCGATCTCAAGCGACTGATGCGCACGCGCTACCGCATCGACGATTATCAGCAGAGCTATTTCGTCATCGACAGTTTCGAGGATCTGCTGCGCCAGACGGTCGAGACCGACTTCGCCCCCCTCTACGCTGAGTTGGACGGCCTGCCCGATCTCGACACCGACACCATCCTGCCGACCGACCGCGTCTACACCCGCGGCACGCAGGCCTATGCCAAGATAAAAAAGGAAGAGGAGCCGCAATGACCGCTACCATAGACAATCCGCTGGGCCTTAACGGCTTCGAATTCGCCGAATTTACCTCGCCCGATCCGGCGGCGATGGCGGCGCAGTTCGAGCAGTTAGGCTTCGTGCCGACCCACCGCCACCCGACCAAGAATATCACCCGCTACAAGCAGGGCCGCATCAACCTGATGCTCAACCGCGACGATGCCGGGCGCGTAGCCGCCTTTCGCGGGGTCCATGGTCCCTCCGCCAGCGCCATGGCCTTCCGCGTTGCCGATCCGCAGGCCGCGATGCGCTGGGCGCTCGACCATGGCGCACAGGCGACCGAGGAGGATGACACCGTCATTCAGGGCATTGGCGGCTCCTACCTCTATTTCATGCCCGATGGCCAAGACCCCTACGCCGACTGGGCCGAATTTCCCGGCTGGCGGGAGGCGGAGGCGCAGAATAATGTCGGGCTCGACCTGCTCGACCATCTGACCCACAATGTCCGGCGCGGGCAGATGCAGGTGTGGAGCGAATTCTACCGCACGCTCTTCGGTTTCGAGGAACAGAAATTCTTCGATATCAAGGGCAAGGCGACCGGCCTCACCAGCCAGGCGATGATCGCGCCCGACCGCGCGATCCGCATCCCGCTGAACGAAAGCCAGGACGACAAGAGCCAGATCGAGGAGTTCATCCGCGACTATCATGGCGAAGGCATCCAGCATCTCGCGCTCACCACCGACAATATCTACGACACGGTCGAGAAATTGCGCGCGCGCGGCGTGCGGTTGCAGGACACGATCGAGACTTATTATGACCTGGTCGACACCCGCGTCCCCGGCCATGGCGAAGATCTCGACCGGCTACGCGCCAACCGCATCCTGATCGACGGCAGCGTAGAGACGGGCGAAGGCATCTTGCTCCAGATCTTCACCGAAAATATGTTCGGCCCGATCTTCTTCGAAATCATCCAGCGCAAGGGCAATGACGGGTTCGGCAACGGTAATTTCCAGGCCTTGTTCGAAAGCATCGAACTCGACCAGATACGGCGCGGCGTCGTGTCGGTCGATGCCTGATCGCAACAGGGGGCGGCACCACCGCCCCCTGTTTTGGCATTAGCCGTTATGACTTGTAGATTACGCAAAGTCCGTTCGTGCTGAGTAGAGACTGAGCTTATCGAAGGCTCGTATCGAAGCATCTGCGTCTGGCCCAATCCTTCGATACGTCATCTCGACTTCGCTCAATGACTACTCAGGACGAACGGGTTTGAACAATGTCGTCACACTCGAAGCCCGCCGCCCGCCAAAGCGCGCATAAAGCGTCGGCAGCACGAACAGGGTCAGCAGCGTCGCCGACACCAGCCCGCCGATCACCACCGTCGCCAGCGGCTTCTGCACCTCCGCCCCCGACCCGGTCGCCAGCGCCATCGGCACGAAGCCGAGCGATGCGACCAGCGCGGTCATCGCCACCGGCCGCAGGCGACGCATCGCCCCCTGCTCGGCCGCCCGCGCCCGCGCCATACCCTGCCCGATCAGTTCCTGGATCGCCGTCACCATCACCAGACCATTGAGCACCGCAATGCCCGACAGCGCAATGAAGCCCACCGCCGCCGATACGGAAAAGGGCATGCCCCGCAAGAAAAGCGCCAGCACGCCACCCACCAGCGCCAACGGCACGCCGGTAAAGACGATCATCGCATCGCGCACATTGCCCAATGCTCCATAGAGCAGCAGCAGGATCAGCACGAAACAGGCCGGGACGACCAGCAACAGCCGATCCCGCGCAGACGCCAGATTTTCGAACTGCCCACCCCATTCGAGATAGGCACCGGCAGGCAAGCGCACATCGGATGCAATCTCCGCCTGCGCGTCGGCCACCACGCTCGCCACGTCACGCCCGCGCACATTGGCCTGCACCACGATCCGCCGTTTGCCATTTTCGCGGCTGATCTGGTTGGGACCAGTCGTCACCGCAATCTCCGCTACGCTCGCCAACGGCACAAACGCCCCATCAGGCGTCGGCACCGGGATCTGCCCCACCGCCTCGATATCGGCCCGCTGCTTATCGTCGAGCCGGATCGTCACCGCAAAGCGCCGATCCCCCTCGAAGATCATGCCCGCATCGCGCCCGCCGATCGCGGCGGCGACCACATCCTGCACCGCCTTGGCCGACAGGCCCATCGCCGCCAGCGCCTCGCGCCGGGGACGGATGTCGAGCATCGGCAACCCCTCGGTCTGCTCGACCCGCACGTCCACCGCGCCCTCCGTCCGCCGCAGGATCGTCGCGACCTGATTGGCGGTGCGGGCCATCGCATCGGCATCGTCGCCAAAGACCTTGACCGCTACGTCACCCCGCACGCCCGCAATCAGTTCGTTGAACCGCATCTGGATTGGCTGGCTGATTTCAAAGGCATTGCCCGGCAGCACCGCCAGTTTCTTCTCCACCGCCTCGACCAGTTCCGCCTTGGGCAGTTTCGGATCGGGCCATTCCGCACGCGGCTTCATGATGATGAACGTATCGGAGATATTGGGCGGCATCGGGTCCGACGCCAGTTCCGCCGTGCCCGTCTTGGAAAAGACGAAGCGGACCTGCGGCAATGTGGCGATCGCCTTTTCGACGTCGAATTGCATTGCCTGGCTCTGTTCGACCGACGTGCCCGGAATGCGCAGCAATTGCGCGGTCATGTCGCCCTCGTCGAGTTGCGGCAGAAACTCCTGCCCCAGCGTCAGGAACGCGCCGATCGCCAGCAAGAACGCCGCCACCGCCACGCCCATCGTCCGCGTGGGCCGCTGCATCGCCCTGTCTAGGCCGGGTTCATAGCGGACCTTGAGCCAACCCATGATCCGCCCTTCCTTCTCCTCCACCGGCTTCGACAACAGCACCGCAAGCAGGGCCGGCACGAAGGTCAGCGACAGGATGAAGGCGCAGACCAGCGCCAGGATGACCGTCAGCGCCATCGGCGTGAAGGTCTTGCCCTCAATCCCCGTCAGCGTCAGCAGCGGCACATAGACAAGTATGATGATCGCCTGGCCGTAAACGGACGGCCGGATCATCTCCCGCGCCGCGCCCACGACCACAGCCAGTCGCTCGTCCAGCGTCAGCACCCGGCCTTCGCGATGCTGCCCTTCGGCGATCCGCCGCAACGCATGTTCGACGATGATGACCGCGCCATCGACGATCAGGCCGAAATCAAGCGCGCCAAGACTCATGAGGTTGGCCGACACGCCCCCCTGCAACATGCCGAAGCTGGTCATCAACATGGTGATCGGGATGACCAGCGCCGCGATCAGCGCCGCGCGGAAATTACCCAGCAGCACGAACAGGACGACGACCACCAGCAGCGCGCCTTCGGCCAGGTTCTTGGCCACCGTATTGATGGTCGAATGGACGAGCGCGGTACGATCCAGCACCGGCTGGACGATGACATCGGTCGGCAGAGAAGCGTTGATCTCCTCCAATCGGCGGGCGACCGCCGATGCCACGGTCCGGCTATTCTCGCCGACCCGCATGACCGCCGTGCCGACCACGACCTCGCGTCCATTTTCGGAGGCCGAGCCCATGCGGATCGCCTGTCCCGTCCTGACCGTGGCGACCTGGCTCAGCAGGATCGGCACGCCCTCGCGCGTCGCGATCACGGTGCGGGACAGATCCTCCGCCCCGGTCAGCCGCGCATCGGATCGCACCGCCAACCCCTCGCCATTGCGATCGACCACGCCCGCGCCGACCGCATTATTATTCTCCTCCAACGCGCGCGCCAGATCGTCGATGCCGATCCGCAACGCCGCCAGCCGCGCCAGATCGGGCACGACCTGAAATTGCTTCACATAGCCGCCGATCGAATCGACCCCGGCCAGGCCCGGCGTGTTCTTGAGCAGCGGCGCGACGATCCAGTCCTGCGCGGTGCGCAGATAGGTCGCCTGATCCGCCTGGCTCACCAGCCGCTCGCCCTCCGGCGTGATATAGCTGCCATCGGGTTGCAGCCCCGGCTCGCCCGGATCATGCTGGTCATCCTTGCGATGGGCGAGGTGGACGGTCCACATATAGACCTCGCCCAGCCCCGTGGCGATCGGCCCCATTTCCGGCGTCACACCCGCAGGCAGGCTTTCGGCCAGCCCTGCCAGCCGCTCATTCACCTGCTGCCGGGCGAAATAGATGTCGGTGGAATCGGTGAAGACGGCGGTGATCTGGGCAAAGCCGTTGCGGCTCAGCGAGCGACTATATTCCAGCCCCTCAATCCCCGACAGCGCGGTTTCGATGGGAAAGGCGACCTGCTTTTCGACCAGTTCGGGCGAGAGCGACGGCGCGCGGACATTGACCTGCACCTGGTTGTTGGTGATGTCGGGCACCGCATCGATCGGCAAGCGCTGAAGCGCCCAGCCGCCGATGAGGCAGGCGATGAGGGTCAGCAGCAGCACCAGCCAGCGCCGCGCGACCGCGAATGTGACGATCCGGTCAATCATCGATCAATGCCCATGTTCCGCTTCGCCCTTGCCGAGTTCGGCCTTGAGCGTGAAGCTGCCGGTGGCGGCGATCCGCTCGCCGCCTTGCAATCCCTTGGTGACGATGACGCGATCCCCACTCACTGGCCCCAGTTCGACCGGAACCGCCTGAAACCCGGTGCGGGTGCGCACGAACACGCTGCTCTTGCCCTCGACGGTCTGCACCGCGATCTGCGGCACGGCGATGGCGCGCCCGCCATCCCTGGATGGCAGGTCGACGGCGGCGGTGACATTCTCGCCCACGCGCCACTGCCCGTCGCGATTGTCGATCGTAGCGATGACCGGGACCAGCCGGGTCTGCGCGTGGAGGATCGGCGACACGAAGCTGATGCGCGCCTGCGCCGTGCGCCCTGGCGCGGTCACCGTGACCATGCCGCCCGGTCGCAAGGTTGCAGCATCGGCCGCTGACAGGGACAGGGTGAGCGAGAGCTTGCTGAGATTAGCGACGCGATAGAGTTCGGTATCGGCCGCTACCACCTGCCCCAGCATCGCACTTCGGCTGACCACCTGCCCACCGATCGGCGAGGGCAGGCTGATGCGGTTGAGGCCACCGCCCGCGCGGCCCGTCGCGGCCAGTTGCTGCTGCGCCAGCCGCAGCGCAATCCCCGCTTCGGTCGCGGTCGTGCGCGCCGCGATCAGATCCTGTTCGGGCGATACTTTCTCGGCGAACAGCCTTTGCTCGCGCCCCAGATTGCTGCGCGCCAGCGCCAGCCGGGCGCGGGCCGCCTCGATCTCGCCCTGCATCTGTGCCGCCTCGCGACTTTCGATGACAGCCAGCGGATCGCCCCGCCGTACCGCCTCGCCCAGATTGCGATGCAGCGCGACGATCCGTCCGCCGACCGCCGCCGTCACCACCTGCATGCCTTGCGGATCGGCCTCGATCGTCGCGGGCAGGCTTGCCGCCCCGCCCGATCCCGCCATGCCGACGGGCACCAGCAATATGCCCGCGCTACGGATCTGCGCTTCGGACAGGGTGATTGCCCCCTCCTCTTCCGCATGATCCTCCTCGCCTTCCTCATCATGCTCTTCGGCGTGACCCGCCTCATCATGCGCTTCGTTCTGCGGTGCCGTCTCGCCACAGGCGGCCAGCAGCAGGAACAGCGGCAAGGCCGCCGACAATGTCCATTTTCTCATCGGATCAATCTTTCGCAATCTGGGATGCCGGGGCGACCAGCCGGTCGCGGCGCGCCGAAGCATCATGATAGGTGGCCAGCGCATCGATCGCGGCCATGCGGGTGTCGAGCAAAGTGCGTTCGGCTTCGATCAGGTCGATCTGCCCGAACTTGCCCTCGCGATAGCCGATGCGCGCGATCCGCGCCGCTTCCTGCGCGGCGGCAAGCGCCGGGCCACTGGCGATGCGCGCCGCGGTTTCGGCATTGGCGACCTCCGCGTCTGCCGAAGCGATGGCCTGGTCGAGCTGGATTTCGGTCATCCGCCGGGTCGCATCGGCGCGTTGCCGCTCGGCCCGCGCCTGCGCCTGCGCCGCGCCGCCATTGTCGAAGATCTGCAACGGAATGTTGATGCCCATCAGCATCGCCGTGTCGTTGCTGCCCGACAGGCGGCGAGGGCCAGCGAACAGTTGCAGGTCAGGCACGCGTTGCGCGCCCGCCAGCCGCACTTGGGCATCGGCCGTCGCCACATCGAGCGCGGCAGCGCGTGCAGTCAGCATGTCGCGCATCGCCGCCCGGTCAACCGGCCCGGCAACCGCCAACGTCTCGAACCAGCGCAGGTCCAGCGCACCGGCCACCGGCGCACCGATCATCCGGCCCAGATTGGCGCGGGCGACATTGGCCAGCCGCTCGGCTTGTTCCTGCGTCGCCTGCGCATTGAGATGCGCCAGTTCGGCCCGCTGCGCCTCCAATGGCGACGCCCGTCCCGCACGAACGCGAACCTGCGCCGAGCGCAGCGCTTCCGCCGCGATCGCGACCTGCCGCTGCGCGACCGTCGCTCGCTCCGCTGCCGAAACGGCGGTGACATAGGCTTGCGTCACCGCCAGCCGCAGGTCGGCGGCGATCACCGCCTGCTCGATTTGCGCGCGGTCCTGCTGCGCATTGGCCAGCGCCACCCGCGCCGGGCGCTTGCCGCCCAGTTCCAGCGGCAGCGTCACCTGCGCCGTCGTCTCGGCGCTGCGAAAACCGCGATAGTCGCCACTGCCCGCGACATTTTCGGTCTGGATATTCAGTTCGGGATTGGGCCGCAGTCCGGCGACGCTACGCGCCGCCTGCGCGGCTAGCACACCCGCTGCCCCGCTTTCGATGGCGGGCGATGTCGCGCCCGCGCGTTCCAGCGCTTGCGCCAAGGTAAAAGATGGTTCGTCCGCCCGCGCCACGAAGGCGCTGGTGCAGCACGACACGGCCAGACAGGCCGCAAGGATGCGTTTCATGAAGATAATTCCTGAAATCAACGAGAAAGGAACCGCGACGCCGGGCGAGCGCGGTCTATTCGGTCGATGTCAGGCGATGGGTGGGCGCAATGTCCGGGCAGGTTCCACAGCGGACAGGCGCTGCACCGGGGGGATCGTCAGCCGATCGCGGGTGGCCGCTGTCCCGTCGAAAGCGACGCGCGATCCCGCCGTTCCGACATGATGGCCATGGCACCCACCATGATGATGCGGCAGGCCATTATACGCGTCGCCGGGTTGCAGGTCGCCATGCATGTCGGCCGCTCTGATCGACAGGCTGGTCTCATCTTCGACGCAGCCCAAGGCCTCGGTCGCATGCGCAAGCGTTCCCATCCTCATGGAGAGGAGAATCATGACCGCCGCACAGAAAGACAGCAAACCCCGCATGGCTTGCCCTTAACAGTCTTGCACGCGCCTGTCATCGTACGCTGACAGAGGCAGTTGCTTATCGAAAACTTTACCCTGTCCGCGCTAGGACGGGTGCCTGTTTGGATTGCCGGGATTGCCGATGCGCTTTGTTCTGACCCTGCCCCTGATCGCCGCGCTGGCCGCGCCGCAAGCCGCTTATGCCCAGATCGCCGTCGCCGACAGCGGCGACACCGGCTGGATGATGGTCTGCGCGCTATTGATCCTGCTCGCGGCCCTGCCGGGGTTGATGCTGCGCCATGCGGGCCAGGTCAATGTCCGCAACGCGCTCTCGATCATGGCGCAGGGCGCGGGCGTCATCGCGACCGTGTCGCTGGCCTGGGCGATCGTCGGCTACAGCCTCGCTTATGCACCGGGTAGCGCCTGGCTCGGCGGCGGCGCGAACCTGCTGCTCGCCAATCTCGCGCAATTGCGTGACGGCCTGACAGTCCCCGAATCCGCCTTCGTCCTGTTCCAGCTTGCCCTTGCCCTGCTTGCCGCCTGCCTGCTGGTCGGTGCCGTCGCCGAGCGCACGCGGATTGGCTGGTTCCTCGCCTTCGCGCCACTCTGGCTGCTGCTCGTCTATGCGCCGATCACCCATGCAGTGTGGGGCGGCTGGCTGGCGGATTTGGGCGTCATGGATTTTGCCGGCGGTCTGGTCGTCCATGGCGTTGCGGGCTTCTCCGCCCTTGCGCTAGCATTAATCGCCGGGCGCAGGCGCGATCCCGCCAGTGTCGGCCATGCGCCGGTGCTTAGCCTCGCGGGCGGAGCGCTGCTGTGGATCGGCCTGTCCGGCATGGTCGGCGGCTGGGCGCTCGGTGCGACCGACGATGCCGCGACCGCCTTGCTCAACCATCATTTCGCCGCCTGCGCCGCTGCGCTGACCTGGGCGTTGCTCGACCATGTGCTAGGCAAGCGCACAACCGCCACCGGCATCCTGTCGGGCGCCCTGGCCGGGATCGCCGCCATCGCCGCCTCGGCCGCGCTGGTCGGTACCGGGGGCGCGATGCTGATCGGCGTGATCGCCGCGTTCGTGTGCCGCCTCGCACAGCCCCTTGTCGCCCGCCATGTCGATGACAGCGCCAGCGTCTTCGTCATCCACGGCCTCGGCGGCGCGACAGGCATCCTGCTCCTGCCCATCTTCGCCCTGCCGCTGATGGGCGGGGTCGGCTTCGACATCGGCATCACGCTCACCGGCGCGCTGATCTCGCAAGCCATCGGCCTCGTCATCGTCGCGCTCTGGGCGATGGTCGGCAGCGCGATCGCCGCACTGATCGTCTCGATGCTGATCCCCATGCGCGCCACCGCGCAGGAGGAAGCGGACGGCCTAGACCTGGCCCAGCATGGCCAGCAGGGCTGGGACTTCCGCTAGACGCCATGGCCGTCGCCGTCGCCATTTTCGCCCATCAGGAGGAGCGCCGCATCGGTGCCTGCCTCGCCTCGCTCCCGCTCGACCGGCCCGACACCTACTTCCATGTGCTGGTCAACGGCACGACCGACGCCACCGTCGCCCGCGCCACGGCGGCGGCGGGCGGACGCGCCAACGTCATCGTCCACGACATCAAGGCGGGCGGCAAATCGCGCACCTGGAACCATATGGTCCATGGCCTGCTCACCGGGACCGAAGACGCCGTCATCTTCATGGACGGCGACGCGCAGATCGTCGCGGGATCGATCGACGCGCTGGTCGCGGACCTTGCCGCGCACCCGCACGCCAATGCCAGCGCGGGCATGCCGATGAACGGCCGCATGGCCGATTTCTATCGCCGCAACCTCAAAATCGAAGGCGGCCTGTTCGGCGATCTCTATGCTTTGTCGGGACCGTTCATCGCGGCGATCCGCGCGCGCGGCCTCCGCTTGCCCGACGATCTGATTGGCGATGATGGCCTGGTCGCCGCCTGGGCGCATACCAACCTCGCCAGCGATGCCGACTGGCAGCATGGCCGGGTGCTGGCCTGCGACGCTGCGGGCTTTCTGTGCGAACAAGTCAGCCTCGCCCGCCCCTCGACCTGGGCGATGCAATATAAGCGCCTGATCAATTATTCGGTGCGCTTCTTCCAGAACCGCATCGTGTCGGACATCATGACGCGGGAGGGGCCGGACGGCCTGCCCCCGCGCCTCGCCAGCCTCTATCCCGACTGGCTCCCCCGCTTCCGCCCGCGCCCCGGCCTCACCGGTTGGTTCGACCGCAGGGCACTCGCCCGAATGCGCAAAGCGCTTTAGCGGTCGCGGCCTGCCAGTTCCTTGTTCACGAACAGGGCAAAGCCGGTGACGATCGCGCCGGACAGCAGATAAGCGCCCGACGCCGCCAGCCCGAACTCGGTCGAGATCAGCAGCGCCACCAGCGGCGCGAACCCCGCGCCCACCAGCCAGGCCAGATCCGACGTCAGCGCTGATCCGGTATAGCGCGTCGCGGAGCGGAAGTTGGACGCCACCACGCCCGACGACTGACCAAAGCTGAGGCCCAGCAGGATGAAGCCGATCACCATGAATGCGACTTCCCCCAGATCGCCGCCATTGAGCAGCAATGGCGCGGCGACCGCGAAGAAGGCCGTGCCCACCGCCGAATAGCCGAGCAGGCGACGCCGCCCGATCATGTCCGCCACGAAGCCCGACACGATGATCGCCAGCACGCCGACGAACGCGCCGATGACTTCGATCATCAAAAAGCGTTCCAGCGGCTCGTCCGTATAAAGCGCGATCCACGACAGCGGAAACACCGTGACCATATGGAACAGCGCAAAGCTGGCCAGCGGCGCGAACGCCCCGATCACAATGTTGCGCCCTTCGCTGCGCACGGTTTCGATCACCGGCGAGGGCTGCAATTCGCGCGCTTCGTAGAGCCGCGCAAATTCCTCCGTCACCACGATCCGCAACCGCGCGAACAGCGCCACCACGTTGATCGCGAAAGCGACGAAGAAGGGATAGCGCCAGCCCCAGCTCAGGAAGTCGACGGTGGATAGGGTGGAGAGGAAGAAGGCAAACAGCCCCGCCGCCACGATCAGCGCCAACGGCGCGCCCAATTGCGGCATCATCGCATACCAGCCGCGCTTGGCCTGTGGCGCGTTGAGCGACAGGAGCGAGGCCAGCCCGTCCCATGTCCCGCCCAGCGCCACGCCCTGCCCCGCGCGGAACAGCGCCAGCAGCACCGCCGACCAATGGCCGATCGTCTCATAACCCGGCAGGAAGGCGATGGCCGCCGTCGATCCGCCCAGCAGGAACAGCGCGATGGTCAGCTTCACCCCGCGCCCGAAGCGACGATCGACCGCCATGAAGATGAGCGACCCGATCGGCCGCGTCACGAAGGCGAGCGCGAAAATGGCGAACGACCAGAGCGTCCCCTCCAGCGGCGACAGATAGGGGAAGACATGCGCCGGGAAGACGATGCACGAGGCGATTGCATAGACGAAGAAGTCGAAAAATTCCGATGTTCGGCCGATGATCACGCCGATGGCGATCTCGCCCGGCGCGATCTTCTTGCCGTCATGGGCGTGAAGGTTGCGCATGTCGCGTTCCGCCTGGGTGGAGTTGGTCTCCAGGTCAGGGCCGGGCGTGGTCGTCGCGGAGGTCATGGCGTGAAACGGGCCTTCATGCTGCGGGAACGATCCGGGGCCGCACAAGGCTGCACGACGAATCATTCCGGTGGTCAAATATACCCATGCCCCATTTCGCCACTGCGCAGGGATAGGACAAAAGGTCCAATGTCACCCCGGAATTTTCCCGACTAGACGAACCTCATGATCGCCCGCACGCCCGCCCCAAGCCGCGCATTTCTGCGCCGATTCGCTCCCCTCCTGCTGCTGCCGCTCGGCGCATGCGACTGGGTGGTCATGGCCCCGTCGGGCGATGTTGCAATGCAACAACGCGACCTCATTTTGATATCGACAGCGCTGATGCTGCTGATCGTCCTGCCCGTCATGGGCACGATCGGCTGGTTCGCCTGGAAATATCGCGCCAAGGCGCAAGCGGAAGATTATGATCCCGACTGGGATCATTCCACCAGCCTGGAACTGTTGATCTGGTCGGCTCCGCTGCTGATCATCATCGCGCTGGGCGCGGTGACCTGGACCAGCACCCATCTGCTTGACCCCTATCGCCCGATCGAACGCATTGATTCGGCGCGCAAGGTTGATCCTGCGGCAAAGCGCCTGCAGGTCGAAGTGGTGGCGATGGATTGGAAGTGGCTGTTCATCTACCCCGAACTCGGCATCGCGACGGTCAATGAGCTGGCTGCGTCAGTCGATCGGCCGATCGAGTTCAAGATCACCTCCTCGACCATCATGAACAGCTTTTTCGTGCCCGCGCTGGCGGGTCAGATCTATGCCATGCCCGGCATGCAGACGACGCTTCATGCCGTCGCCAACAAGCCCGGCACGTTCGATGGCTTCTCCGCCAACTATTCCGGCGCAGGCTTCTCCAACATGCGCTTCAAGTTCCACGCCATGGATCAGGGCGGGTTCGACCAGTGGGTCGCCCGCGTGAAGGCCAGCGGGGCGACGCTCGACCGCGCGACCTATGTGAAGCTGGAACAGCCGAGCGAGAAGGTGAAGCCCCTATATTTCGCGGGCGTCGAGCCCCGCCTGTTCCACGCCGCGCTCAACATGTGCGCGCAACCAGGCAAGCGCTGCATGGACGAGATCATGATGACCGACATGCATGGCGGCGCTGGCAAGGAATCGGCCCACGATACCAAGGGCCTGCGCCATGACGGCACGATCGACGTCGGCGGCTACCACCCGGTCGAACCCGGCAAGAAGGGCGAGATCGCCCAACCCGCGGGCATGACCCCGGCCGCCAAGCAAACCCCCGCCGCGCAGGGCAACCAGGCACCGGGTCAGCAGGATCATGAGGGGCATCATGGGCATTAGAAAATCCGCATCCGTTCGTGTCGAGCGAAGTCGAGACACGTCATGCACTGTGCGAGCGTTTCTCGACTTCGCTCGAAACGAACGGATGTTGTTAGCAAACACTCGCAGTTTGCGTCCCTCCCCCCTTTCAAGGCCGTAACGCCCATGTCCCCGCATCCCGCCTCCGAAAATAGTGGCATCTGGAAGCTGATCTTCGGTCGTCTCGACTGGAGTTCGCTCCCGCTGCATGAGCCGATCGTCGTCGGCACCTTCCTGATGGTCGCGCTGGGGGGCGCGGTGGTGTTCGGGCTGGTTACCAAATATAAACTCTGGGGCACGCTCTGGAACGACTGGTTCACCACCGTCGATCACAAGCGCATCGGCATCATGTATATGATCCTGGGGCTCATCATGTTCCTGCGCGGCTTCGCTGACGCGATCATGATGCGGCTGCAGCAGGCGATGGCGTTCAACGGCTCCGAAGGTTATCTGAACGCGCATCATTACGATCAGATTTTCACGGCGCATGGCGTCATCATGATCTTCTTCGTCGCGATGCCGATGATCACCGGGATCATGAACTATATCGTCCCGCTCCAGATCGGCGCGCGCGACGTGTCCTTCCCCTTCCTCAACAATTTCAGCTTCTGGATGACCACGGCGGGCGCGATCATCGTCATGATGTCGCTGTTCGTCGGTGAGTTCGCGCGGACCGGCTGGCTTGCCTATCCGCCGCTGTCGGGCATCGCTTACTCACCGGGCGTCGGCGTCGATTATTATATCTGGGGCCTGCAGATAGCGGGCATCGGCACCTTGCTGTCCGGCGTCAACCTGATCGCGACCATCGTCAAGATGCGCGCGCCCGGCATGACCATGATGAAGATGCCCATCTTCACCTGGACCTCGCTCTGCGCCAACGTGCTGATCGTCGCCGCCTTCCCGGTGCTGACCGCCGTGCTGGCACTGCTCAGCCTCGACCGCTATATCGGCACCGCCTTCTTCACCAACGACATGGGCGGCAACCCCATGATGTATGTGAACCTGATCTGGATCTGGGGTCACCCGGAAGTCTATATCCTCATCCTGCCGCTGTTCGGCGTGTTCTCCGAAGTCACCTCGACCTTCTCGTCCAAGCGCCTCTTTGGCTATAGCTCGATGGTCTATGCGACGATCGTCATCGCGCTGCTCAGCTATCTCGTCTGGCTGCACCATTTCTTCACCATGGGGTCGGGCGCCAGCGTCAACAGCTTCTTTGGCATCACGACGATGGTCATCTCGATTCCCACGGGTGCCAAGCTCTTCAACTGGCTGTTCACCATGTATCGCGGCCGCATCCGCTATGAACTGCCGATGATGTGGACGGTCGCCTTCATGCTGACCTTCACCGTGGGCGGCATGACCGGCGTACTGCTCGCTGTGCCACCGGCCGACTTCGTGCTGCACAACTCGCTGTTCCTGATCGCGCATTTCCATAATGTGATCATCGGCGGCGTGCTGTTCGGTCTGTTCGCGGCGATCAATTACTGGTGGCCCAAGGCCTTCGGCTTCCGCCTGGAAACCACCTGGGGCAAGCGCAGCTTCTGGCTCTGGGTCGTGGGCTTCTGGACCGCCTTCATGCCGCTCTATGTGCTGGGCCTGATGGGCGTCACCCGCCGGATGCGCGTGTTTGATGATCCGAGCTTGCAAATCTGGTTCCAGATCGCGGCGCTGGGCGCGGTGATGATCGCGGCGGGCATCGCCTGCATGTTCATCCAGTTCGCGGTCAGCATCAAGAATCGCGACCAACTGCGCGATACGACCGGCGATCCCTGGGACGGCCGCACGCTGGAATGGGCGACCAGTTCGCCCCCGCCGGACTATAATTTCGCCTTCACGCCCGTCATCCATGATGGCGACGCCTGGGCGGACATGAAGAAGCGCGGCTATCAGCGTCCCCTGACCGGCTACAAGGCGATCCATATGCCCAGCAATACCGCGACCGGCCTGATCATCGCCGGCCTGTCCGTGGCCTTCTCCTTCGGGATGATCTGGTACATCTGGTGGCTGGCGGGCCTGTCCTTCGCCGGCATCCTCGCCGTCGCGATCGGCCATACCTTCAACTATAAACGCGACTTCACCATCCCGCAGGATGTGGTCGAGCGCACCGAGGGCGAGCGCAGCGCGCTGCTCGCAACACAGGGCTAAAATCATGGCCACACGCTCCAAGATCGATCCCGCCTTCCTCGACCAGGACGGCAAGCCCCTCTTCCACTTGGGGGAGGAACCGCATCATCCCGAAGGCTCCAGCACGTCGCTGGGCTTCTGGATCTACCTGATGAGCGACTGCCTCATCTTCGCCTGCCTGTTCGCCACCTATGCAGTGCTGAGCGGCAGCTTTGCCGCGGGGCCAGGGCCGCGCGACCTGTTCGACCTGAATCTCGTCGCGCTCAACACCGCGATGCTGCTCTTCTCGTCCATCACCTATGGCTTTGCCATGTTGTCGATGGAAAAGAACAAGGTCGCGGCGACGCAGGGCTGGCTGGCCATTACCGGCCTGTTCGGTCTCGCCTTCCTCGGCATCGAACTCTATGAATTTGCGCACCTCATCCATGAAGGCGCGACGCCGCAGCGGTCGGGCTTCCTGTCCGCCTTCTTCGCGCTGGTCGGCACCCATGGCCTGCACGTCACCTTCGGCATCATCTGGCTGGTGACGCTGATGGTGCAGGTCGCCAAAAAAGGGCTGATCCCCGCCAGCCAGCGCCGCCTGATGTGCCTCAGCATGTTCTGGCACTTCCTGGACGTCATCTGGATCGGCGTCTTCACCTTCGTCTATCTCATGGGGATGCTGCGATGAGCGCGCACGATCACGACACCCACGCGCATGGCGCGCACGGCACGATGGGCAGCTATATGATCGGCTTCGGCCTATCGGTCATCCTGACGGCCATCCCCTTCTGGCTGGTCATGACCGGCTATTTCGCCAATACGCAGACCACCGCGCTCGTCATCATGGCCTTCGCGGTCGTGCAGATCGTCGTCCACATGATCTACTTCCTGCACATGAACACCCGGTCGGAAGGCGGCTGGTCGATGATGGCGCTGATGTTCACTTTGGTCCTGGTGGTCATTACCTTGTCCGGTTCGATGTGGGTCATGTATCATCTCAACACCAACATGATGCCCGCCATGACGCATGACATGAGCCAGATGCCGTGACATCTACATGCTTCTAGCAGACATCCAGAACCACAACGGTTTGGCATTGGCGATTGTGTAGTTCTCAAACCTGGCACCAAAATCCTCCCCTGCAAGGGGAGGGGGACCACGAAGTGGTGGAGGGGTGTCGCCCTATCGATGGGGCGACACCCCTCCGTCTGGCCTGCGGCCCGACACCTCCCCTACTAGGGGAGGATGACCGATGACATCGGCACATAGAGCAATATTTCCGATCGGCCTGACACTGATCGCCGCCTTGCTGTTTACGACCCTATGTACGCTTGGCATTTGGCAGGTCGAACGGCTGGCGTGGAAACGCAATTTGATTGTCCGGGTCGCTGTCCGCATTCACGCGCCGCCGGTGCCAGCGCCCGCCATAGCGACCAAATCGGACGAATATCGCCGCGTCGCCGCGACCGGCACTTTCCTCCACGACCGCGCGACTCTGGTCCAGGCGTCGACTGTCCGCGGCCCCGGCTTCTGGGTGCTGACCCCGCTCCAGCGCGTGGACGGCTCGACGCTGCTGATCAATCGCGGCTTCGTGCCGCCCGACGCCCGCACCAGCTACACCCGCCCGGCAGGAGCAGTCCGCATTACCGGCCTGCTGCGCCTGACCGAACCGGGCGGCGGCTTCCTGCGCGACAATGACCCCGCCGCCGACCGCTGGTATTCGCGCGACGTCGCCGCCATCGCCGCCGCCCGCGCCCTGCCTGCGACGCTCCCTTATTTCATCGACGCCGATGCCGGGCCGCAGCCCGACGCCCTGCCCATTGGCGGCCTGACCGTCGTGCAATTCCCCAACAACCATCTTGTCTACGCCATCACCTGGTTCGCGCTGGCGGCGATGGTCGCGGGTGCCTATATCTTCGTCATGCGCCAGTCAGGAAAAGATCGCCGGGCATGAAGGGCAACACGCCCCTGCGCGCGCGCTGGCTCCCCAGCCAATGGTCCGCCGATGCGGCCGGGCGCAAGAATATGGCGCTGCTGGTCCAGTTGCGCTGGATCGCGATCGCGGGGCAAGTTGCGACCATCCTGATCGTCCATTATGCCATGGACATCCGCCTGCCCTTTCCGTCCATGCTGGTCGTGCCCTGCATCGCGGCAGCCATGAACCTTGGCAGCATGATGGTGTTGCGGCGGCGCACCGACATCAGCCATGCCGAACTCTTCCTGGCGCTGCTGTTCGATGTGCTGGCGCTGACCACGCAACTGTATCTGAGCGGCGGCGCGACCAACCCGTTCATCTCGCTCTATCTGGTGCAGGTGGCGCTGGGCGCGGTGCTGCTTCACCGCTGGAGCGTCTGGGGCATCGTCGCCATCTCCTCGCTGTGCGCCGCGATGCTCTCGCTCGTCTACCGCCCCCTGGATCTGAGCGAAGCGTTCGAAGGGCGCCTGTTCGACCTGCATATCATCGGCACCTGGATCTGCCTCACCATGATCGCGGTGCTGCTGGTCCTGTTCATGACCCGAATCACCCGCAACCTGCAACAGCGCGAAGCTTATCTCGCCCGGTTGCGGCAGCAGGCGGCGGAGGAGGAGCATATCGTCCGCATGGGCCTGCTCGCATCGGGCGCGGCGCATGAGCTGGGCACGCCGCTCGCGCAACTCGCCGTCGTGCTGGGCGATTGGCGCCACATGCCCGAAATCACCGGCCACCCCGCTTTGGTCGAGGAAGTCGGCGAGATGGAAACCGCCATCAAACGCTGCAAGGCGATCCTGTCGGGCATATTGATGTCGGCCGGCGAAGCGCGCGGCGAAGCCCCGCAAATCACCAATGTCCGCGACTTCGTCGATGCCATCGCCCGCGACTGGCGCAGCGCCAATCCGGGGATGCCATTGCGCTGCGATTTCGGCCCGCACGACTATCCCCGCATCGTCGCCGATCCGGTGATCCGCCAGGCTGTCACTAACCTGCTCGACAATGCGCGCGAGGCGGGCGCGACCTATATCGACATGCTCATCAGTCGCGACAATCGCTGGCTCCATATTGCCGTGCGCGACAATGGCCCAGGCTTCAGCGAAGAGATGCTGGCCGATGTCGGCAAGCCCTATCGGTCGAGCAAGGGCAAGCAGGGCGGCGGCCTCGGCCTCTTCCTGGTGGTCAATGTCGTGCGCAAGCTGGGCGGACGGGTCAATGCCAGCAACAGCGTGGAGGGCGGGGCGATGATCCTGCTGCGCCTGCCGCTCGCAACTCTGGCTCTGGAGGAGGGCAAGAATGACATCTGAACGGCTGTTGCTGATCGTCGAGGATGACGAAGCCTTCGCCCGCACGCTCAAACGCTCGTTCGAGCGGCGCGGCTATAGCGTCCTGCTCGCCGACAGCCTGGAAACGGTCAACGCCTGCCTCGCCGACCACCGCCCCGGCTTTGCCGTCGTGGACCTCAAACTCGGCCCCCAGTCCGGACTTGCCTGCGTGCAGGCGCTCCACGCCCATGACCCCGCCATGCTCATCGTCGTGCTGACCGGCTTTGCCAGCATCGCGACCGCCGTCGATGCGATCAAACTGGGCGCCACCCATTATCTCGCCAAACCGTCCAACACCGACGATATAGAGGCCGCCTTCGCCCGCTCCGGCGGCGACCCCGACACCCCGCTCGCCCCCCGCCCGACGTCGATCAAGACGCTGGAATGGGAGCATATCCACGAAGCGCTAAAGGACAGCGACTTCAACATCTCCGAAGCCGCCCGCCGTTTGGGGATGCACCGCCGCACACTGGCGCGCAAACTGGCCAAGCGCCAGGTCGGTTGACGGCGCATTTCCGCCGTGGCAATGGGCAGTCGAACGCGGGTGTAGCTCAATGGTAGAGCAGCAGCTTCCCAAGCTGACGACGGGGGTTCGATTCCCCTCACCCGCTCCAATTTCCCGATAGTCTGGATAATCCCAAACGCGCCTTGGCGACCGATGCCGGGCAGGCTAAGCCGTGGCGAAGGTCAGGGGGATTCATGCGTTTAGGCTGGGATGAGATCAAGCGTCGGGCCAAGGCGTTCAGCGATGAATGGAAGAGCGCCCATTATGAGCGCGGCCAGACCCAGACATTCTACAATGAATTTTTCGAGATTTTCGGCATCAAGCGCAAGCAGGTGGCGGTCTATGAACAGCGGGTCAAACTGCTGAACAACCGGCATGGCTTCATCGACCTGTTCTGGCCCGGCACCTTGCTGGTCGAACAGAAAAGCGCGAGCCTCGACCTTGGCCGGGCGCAGGGACAGGCGCTGGATTATGTGGAGGGCATCCACCCGACGCTGCAACCGCGCTGGGTGCTGTCCTGCGATTTTCAGACCTGGGTGCTGCTGGACCTGGAAACCCGCACCCAACTGACATTCCGCCTGGCCGACCTGCACAAGCATATCACCGCGTTCGATTTCATGCTGGGCCGCAAGGTCAGTTTCGAAACCCAGGCGGGCGTCACCATCAAGGCGGCGGAACTGATGGGCAAGCTGCACGATGCGCTGGAGGAAACGGGCTATGTCGGGCATGATCTGGAACAATTGCTGGTTCGGCTGCTCTTCTGCCTGTTTGCAGACGACACCGGCATTTTCCAGCCCAAGGATATTTTCCTCCAACTGGTCGAAAATGACACGCGGCCCGATGGCAGCGATGTCGGTCGCGTTCTCAACGACCTGTTCGACGTTCTCGATACGCCCGAACAGGCCCGCCAATCGACCCTGCAAGCCGAACTGAACGCCTTTCCCTATGTGAATGGCCGCTTGTTTGCGCAGCGCGTCCGCACCCCGCATTTTACCCAGGCGATGCGCGACCATCTGCTCGACGCCGCCCGGCATGACTGGTCCGGCGTATCGCCCGCCATTTTCGGATCGCTGTTCCAGTCGGTGATGGACGCCAAGGAACGGCGGGCCAAGGGCGCGCATTACACGACCGAAGCCAATATCATGAAGGTCATCGGCCCGCTCTTCCTGGATGATCTGAAATCCGAACTGGCCGCCATTATCGCGCGCAAGACCGGGCGGGACCGGGCCTTGGGCGAGTTTCAGAACAAGCTGGCGCGGCTGACCTTCTTCGATCCCGCCTGCGGTTGCGGCAATTTTCTGGTCATCGCCTACCGCGAAATCCGGGCTTGGAACTCGAAGCGCTCAAGGCCCAATATGGCGACCAGCAAATCGACGCGGCGCTGCTGTCCCGCGTCACCGTCGATCAGTTTTACGGCATAGAATATGAGGAGTTTCCGGCCAGGATCGCCGAAGTCGCGATGTGGATGATGGACCATATCGCCAATAATGCGATCAACGAAGCTTTCCGGCTCAACTATGCCCGCATCCCGCTCAAGGACAGCGCCCATATCCTGCATGGCGACGCGCTGGAAGCCGACTGGGCCGACCTGCTGCGGCCGGAAAAATGCAGCTACATCATGGGCAACCCGCCGTTTGTTGGTTTCGTCTGGCGAAGTGAAACCCAACAGGAACAGTTTACCCGCCTTGTGTCAGCCTATGGCGCAAATAGTAGCAGGCTGGATTATGTCGCCGCATGGTTCATTAAGGCGGGGCAATATCTGCAAACAAACCGCCGCATTCGAATTGCGTTCGTCGCAACCAATTCGATTACCCAGGGCGAACAGGTGGCGCAGCTATGGCCGATCCTGTTTGACAGGCACGGGTTGGAAATCACCTTTGCACATCGCACCTTCAATTGGTTTAGCGAGGCACGCGGAAAAGCCATGTCCATGTGGTGATAGTCGGACTGGCGCATCGCGATCATGAACCGAGCGATAAGCGGCTGTTCTCCTATCCCGACATTAAGGGCGATCCGGTTGAAAGTCGCCATGTGGCGCTTACCGCCTATTTGTTCGATGCCAAAGGCGTAGCCAATCGGCATTTGGTGGTGAATCGGACAGGTCACTCGCTCTGCAACGCGCCGCGCATTTGTGTTGGAACCAAGCCCGTAGATGGCGGGCAATACATTTTCGATGCTGGTGAACGTGCTGCTTTTCTTGCCGTCGAGCCGAATGCAGCTAAGGCGATGCGGCCTTTTCTGGGCGGCTACGAATTTATCAACGGTCAAGGTCGTTGGATTCTACACACCCCCGATCTAACGCCAGCCGAAATTCGCGATATGCCCAAAGTGGTGGAAAGGATCGCCGCTGTGCGCAAATTGCGCTCCACCGGACCGGGCAAACTGGCACGACAATTGGCCGATAACCCCACAGCCTACCATGTCACCGTAATTCCGAACTCCGTTTTTCTAGTGCTGCCTGAAGTCAGTTCAGAGCGGCGTGACTACGTACCGCTTGGCTGGGTTGAGCCGCCGGCCATCCCAAGCAACAAGCTATTGGTTATGGAAGAAGCGGAGTTATGGCACTTCGGCATTCTGACAAGTCGCGCTCACATGGCTTGGCTTGCCCATGTCGGAGGCAGGCTCAAAAGCGACTTCAGCTATTCTCCGGGCCTCGTCTACAACACCTTCCCATGGCCCGACGCCACCCCCGCCCAGCGCGCGAAGATAGAGGCGCTGGCGCAGGCGGTGCTGGATGCCCGTGCCGCCTATCCCACGTCCAGCCTGGCCGATCTCTACGACCCGGACACCATGCCCGCCGATCTGCGCCGCGCCCATGCTGCGCTCGACCGCGCGGTCGACCGCCTCTACCGCCCCGCCGCGTTTGAAACCGACCGCGACCGGGTGGAACATCTGTTCGGCCGCTATGAGGCGCTGGTCAATCCGCTGGAACGGCTGGGTGCGGCAAAGAACCGCCGTGTGGCGCGCAAGGCCGGTCAGGATGTGGGCGAGGCTTAGGGCAAGAGCCCTTGACCGTGACCTGTATCACGCCTCCCCCTTGAGGGCCGATGATTTCAGGTCGTAATCCCGATCTCCGTTCGTTTCGAGCCCTTCGACTGCCCGGCTGTAGCAGGCGCTCAGGATAAACTACGTCGAGAAACCTGGGCGCGTAGGTTTCTCGACTTCGCTCGAAACGAACGGAGGTTGCTGTTTGACGCCGACATTCTCAATAAGGCGCATCCCCATCCCGCGCCGGAATCGCGCCACGGCGGCCGATATTCCATCCGGCCAGCCGATGCCCGGCCAGCGCGGCGTCCACCGGTGTCGCGCCGCCCAGTCGGGCGTGCAGATAGCCGCCGTTGAAGGCATCGCCCGCGCCGCTTGAATCCACGACGTCCAGTGATCGGGGAATGGGCACGATCTGCCCTTCGACCAGGCAGCCATCGCCGCCCAGCTTGACGATGATCTCCCGCCCCTCGCCTGCGCCCCAGCGGGTCGCGGCATCCTGCGCATCATCCGCCTCGCCCATCTCGACCTCATCCGCCAGCGTCGGCAAGCCGATATCGGCCAGCGCGATCGCGCGGTCGCGCCAATGCCGGGCGGTGGCCGCATCGTCCCACAAGCGCGCCCGGTAATTGCCATCGAACGCCACCTTGCCGCCCCGTTCCCGCACGACCGCGCACAGGTCCAGCAACGCCTCCCGCCCCTCATCGGGCAGGATGGCGAGCGTGATCAGCGAGAAATAGAGCAAGTCCGATTGCGCCGCCGCCGCGACCATCGCCGCGCTGCCGGGCAGCACGAACATCCGCCGCGCCGCCGCTTCGCTACGCCAATAATGGAAGCTGCGCTCACCGCTCGCATCCGTCTCGATCGCATAGAGGCCGGGCAACCGGTCGGCAGCGCGCAGCACGAGCGAGGTATCCACGCCCTCGGCTTCCCATGCCGCACACAGCTCGGCGCTCATCGGGTCGCTGCCCATCGCGCTTGCCAGCCGGACCCTGTCGCCGGATCGCGCCAGGTGGACGGCGGTATTGATGACGTCGCCGCCATAGCGCAGGTTCCAGCTGTCGCCCGTCCCCCGGCTCAGCTCCAGCATGGCTTCGCCAATCACCGTGACCGTCACACCCTCGCCCATGCCCACATCCCGTCCAGCCAAACCCGTCTATGCCGGGGCGTGGTGGCGCAGAGCGGTCGCCCAAGTCAAGCCATCCCACCGTTCGCATGTCCGCCTTCCTACCATGTGGAACGATCGGGCGGTTTCGGCGTTTGCCTGAAGGCAAGGGGATGACGTCATGATCATGGCGTCCTGATCGGGAATATAATGAACAAGGGTCTATCCGGTTATACGGGCAACCGCTTCGAACTGCTGGTTCAGAGCGTTACCGACTATGCGATCTACATGCTGGATGCCGACGGCGTAGTGGTCAGCTGGAATGCGGGCGCGGAGCGGTTCAAGGGCTATGCCGCCGACGAGATTATCGGCCAGCATTTCTCCCGCTTCTACACGCCGGAAGATCAAGCCACCGGCATTCCCGCGCTGGCCCTCTACACAGCCGATCATGATGGCCGGTTCGAAGCCGAAGGCTGGCGCGTCCGCAAGGACGGCACGCAATTTTGGGCCAATGTCGTCATCGACCCCATCCGCGACGCGCAAGACGGCCAATTGCTGGGCTTTGCCAAGGTCACGCGCGACCTGACCGAACGACGCGCAGTGCAGGAAGCGCTCCGCTCCAGCGAGGAGCGGTTTCGCCTGCTCGTCGAAAGCGTCACCGACTATGCCATCTACATGCTCGATCCGGTGGGCACCATCACCAGCTGGAACATGGGGGCCGAACGCTTCAAAGGCTACAAGGCCGACGAAATCCTGGGTCAGAATTTCGCCCGTTTCTATTCGGAAGAGGATCGGATGGCGGGGCTACCCTCGCGCGCGCTCCACACCGCCGAACGCGACGGCCGGTTCGAAGCCGAAGGATGGCGCATCCGCAAGGATGGATCGCGCTTCTGGGCCAATGTCGTCATCGACTGCATCCGCGATTCCCATGGCCAGTTGCTCGGCTTTGCCAAGGTCACCCGCGACCTGACCGAACGGCGCGAATCGCAACAGGCGCTCGACGCCGCGCGCGACGCCATCATCCAGACGCAGAAAATGGACGCGATCGGCAAGTTGACCGGCGGCGTCGCCCATGATTTCAACAATCTTCTCGCCGTCATCGTCGGCAGCCTCGACCTTGCCCGCCAACGCATGGCAAACGGCGCGGACATCAGCCGCTATCTCGACAATGCCATGGCGGCGGCTGAACGCGGCGCGACGCTGACGCAGCGGATGCTGGCCTTCGCCCGCAAGCAGGAACTGAAACTGCAAAGCGTCGATCCGGTCGCACTGGTGCTGGGCATGGCGGAACTGCTGCAAACAACGCTGGGCGGTGCGATCGACATCGAAACCCGCTTCCCGATGTCGCTTGCCAATGTCCATGCCGACCCGGCGCAGCTCGAACTCGCTATCCTCAACCTGGCGGTCAATGCGCGCGATGCCATGCCCAATGGCGGCGATATCATCATCGCGGCGCAGGGCTGGACCATTGAACAGGGCGACCGGCCAGACCTGTCGCCCGGTGCCTATGTCGAACTGTCCGTGGCCGACAATGGCGAAGGCATGGACGCCGCCACGATCGAGCGCGCCCGCGAACCCTTTTTCACGACCAAGGGCGTCGGCAAGGGCACGGGCCTTGGCCTGTCGATGGTCCATGGTTTCGTCCAGCAATGCGGCGGATCGCTCACCATCACCAGCCAACCGGGCGAAGGCACGACCGTCTCGCTCTGGCTCCCCGTGTCGCCGGCCGGTCCCGCCGCCGACATCATAGCGCCCGTCGATTACAGCAACAGCCCCAGCGTCCCCCTTGTCATCCTCGCGGTGGATGATGACGAACTGGTGCTGACCAACACCGCTGGCATGTTGGAGGATCTGGGCCATACCGTGTTCCGCGCATCGAACGCCGCCGAAGCCCTGCGGATGCTGGAGCAAGGCGATGTCGATCTGGTCGTCACCGACCATGCCATGCCGGGCATGACCGGCGCACAGCTTGCCGACACGATCGACCGGATACGCCCCGGATTGCCGGTCGTCATCATCACCGGTTTCGCCGAATTGCCACCCCATGCGAGCCACCGCCCGCGCCTCGACAAGCCGTTCCGGCAAGCCGAACTGGCACGGATCGTCGCCACGGCCGGGCATGCCGCCGCCGCCGCGCGCACGGCCCTCATCCTGCCGCCGGTCGACGGCGAATAGCGGGGCAGCAAGGGATCGACCGACCGCCATCATCGCCCAAACATCGGAAAATTGCGCGATTTTGGTCGCTCCGCCCTTGCAAGCGGGGGCGAGTTCGCCAAAGGGAGTGGCAAACGCCCCACCTCCTCCTCCGGCCAGCAGGACTGCATGGACACGCCCACCGCCCTGACCCCGACCTCGCATTTCTTCACCTCGCTGCGCACCCGGCTCCACTATCTCGATTGGGGCAATAGCGCCGCGCCGGTGCTGATCCTGGTCCATGGCGGCTTCGATCATGGGCGCAGCTGGGACTGGACGGCGCGCGCGCTGGCGAAGGACTATCATGTCATCGCGCCCGACCTGCGCGGCCATGGCGACAGCGCCTGGTCGCCCGACGGCTCCTATATGATGGTCAATTATCTCTATGATCTGGCCCAGTTGGTCGACCTGCTCGACCGCCCGCCCGTCACCATCGTCGGCCATTCGCTCGGCGGGTCGATCGCCTTGCGTTATGCAGGCCTGTTCCCGGACAAGGTGCAGCGCATCGTCGCCCTCGAAGGGCTTGGCCTGTCACCTGACCGGTTGAAGGAAAAGGCCGAGGAAGCATCGCTCGACGTCTGGCGGCAATGGATCGACACGCGCCGCGCCAATGCTCGCCGCACGCCCAGGCGCTATGCCACGATCGAGGCCGCGATAGGTCGCATGCGCGAACGTAACGAGCATCTTTCGGTCGAACAGGCGCTTCACCTCACCATTCACGGCGTCAACCGCAATGAGGATGGCAGCTTCAGCTGGAAGTTCGACCCCTATCTCAGCAGCGCCGCGCCACAGGCCGGCTCAGACGCCGATCTGCCCGATTTCTGGTCGCGCATCACTTGCCCGACCCTGCTATGCCTGGGGCAGGATAGCTGGGCGTCCAACCCGGCGAAGGACGGCCGCATGGCGCATTTCGCCGATGCGCGGCTGGTCGAATTTCCCAATGCTGGCCACTGGCTGCATCACGACCAGTTCGACCGCTTCATCGCCGAGTTGCGCGCCTTCCTATGAGGTAAAGCCGTCGATCGCCGACCGATATTGCGCCTTCAACTGCGCGATGAAGTCGGCGGCGGGCTGTACCTGGTCGATCGCGCCGATCCCCTGGCCACATCCCCACACGTCGCGCCACGCCTTTTTGTCGCCGCCGGTCATGCTGGCAAAGTCCATCTCCGTCGCCTTGGGCAGATTGTCCGGGTCCATGCCCGACGCGACGATGCTGGGGCGCAGATAATTGCCATGGACGCCGGTGAACACGTCGGAATAAACGATGTCGCCCGCGCCGCTATCCACGATCATCTGTTTATAGGCAGCATCCGCATTCGCCTCGGTCGTGGCGATGAAGGGCGACCCCATATAGCCCAAGTCCGCCCCCATCATCCGCGCCGCCGCGATCGCGCGTCCGGTCGCGATCGACCCCGACAGCGCCAGCGGCCCATCGAACCAGGCGCGGATTTCCTGCACCAAAGCAAAGGGCGACAGCGTGCCCGCATGCCCCCCCGCCCCGGCTGCCACTGCGATCAGGCCATCGGCCCCCTTCTCGATCGCCTTCCGGGCGAACCGGTCGTTGATGACGTCGTGCAACACGATGCCGCCATAGCTATGGACCGCCGCATTTACCCGCTCCTGCGCGCCTAGCGACGTGATGATGATCGGCACCTGATATTGGACGCACAGGTCCAGATCCTCGTCCAACCGGCTGTTACTCTTGTGGACGATCAGATTGACGGCGAACGGCGCATCCGCCGCCGTCAATTCCGTGCCCAGTCGTTGCAGCCATTGCTCGAACATACCCGACGGCCGGGCGTTGAGCGACGGAAAGGCACCGACAATCCCCGCACGACATTGGGCGATCACCAGTTCGGGCTGCGAAATGATGAACATCGGCGATCCGATCAGCGGCAGCGACAAGCGGCCTTCGAGCGCAGACGGCAGGGACATGGGCGGACTTTCCTCTCTCTTTTGCCCCACCGCGCTATCATCGCGCAGCGTCGCGAAAAAGAGCAAAAGGAACTGTGTTGATGACATAATACAGTTGTGGTAGCTTCGTGCGGTCGAAACCGACAGGAGAGCTGGACGATGTATAGCGAAGGCGACTTGCAGGATGCCGTTACGGCGGGCGTCCTGTCACCGCAGGCCGCGCAGGCGCTGCGCGATCATGTCGCTCAGTTGCGCGCCAGCCCCGTGGTCGATGAAGAAAGTTTCCGCCTCCTGACCGGCTTCAACGACATATTCGTCGCCATCGCCGGCATCATCCTGCTCGTCGCGGTCGGCTGGCTCGGCAACAGCGTGCGACTCGGTGCGGCGGAACATCATCCCTCCTTCATGTCGGGCGCACTGGT
>Ga0209231_1000303_pt1 | contig 30708 bp, 30 predicted proteins | sample Deesub45470m_DNA_FD_188086 | JGI IMG/M metagenome (GOLD analysis project Ga0209231, IMG submission 188086) | Deep subsurface microbial communities from North Pacific Ocean - 450_OLKR46/470m Metagenome (SPAdes) (version 2) | ecosystem: Environmental > Terrestrial > Deep subsurface > Unclassified ... | reverse complement strand
GAAGGAAGCAATGAAGCTGCTGTTATTTCAGTTGGGTTGTCGCTTGGATTGTTAGCAATCGCTTGTGAGGATTCATTAATTTGTCCAGCATTTTCTGGATTAGATTTTTTACTGGCAAAAGCGGTATTAATCGCAGAACTGAGCTCTTTGTATTTACCTTCGTTTACAGACGAAACTGAATACATGACGACAAAAAAAGCAAACAATAGCGTGATAAAGTCAGCATAAGAGACTAACCAGCGATCTGGATTCTCATCATCATCTTCTATTTTTCTTCTAATCATTTACTCGGCTTTATCTAGTTTATTTTAGTTAATACTATCTAAGATACGCTTCTAAACGCTCTTCTACTAACTTGGTGTTGTCACCATTCACAATAGAAACCCAAGCATTCAGCAACATTTCTCGGCGCATCATTTCATGTTGAAGATGGGCTTTTAATTTATTGGCTATGGGTAAAAATAAAAGATTGGCTAATGCCACACCATAAATCGTTGCAACAAAAGCGACGGCAATGCCGCTGCCTAACAAAGCAGGATCGGATAAGTTCTCCATCACATGAATCAAACCAATCACTGCGCCTAAAATCCCAATCGTTGGCGCATAGCCGCCAGCCGCATCCCAAATTTTTAGCGCATTACGTTGTTGTACTTCATAAAAGTGCATATCAATGGCGCAGACTTCACGGATTTTTTCTGCTGAAGTGCCATCAATCATCATCTGTAATCCTTTTTTAATAAAAGGCTCACTCTCTTGTTCTAGGAATACTTCTAGTCCAAAATTGCCCTTTTTACGCATAGCCAGGCTCCATGCCTGCGTGCGTCTTGCCAATGTACTTCTATCATCTACAGGTGGTTTGAAAATCATTTTAGACATGGTTAAACCCATGATAAATAGCTTAGGCTTTGTTTGCAGCAAGACCGCGCCGACAGTGCCAAAAAACACAATCAAAAAAGCAGCAGGTTGTAATAAGGAACTGACATCGCCACCTTCGATTGATTGCCCATATAAGACGCCAATGAGCGCGAGTGCTATGCCAGCTAAACTGCTCCAGTCCACGATTGCTCCTTAAGACTTGCACGTAAACGGCCGACGGCTTGGCTGTGTAGCTGACACACCCTAGATTCTGAAACATTCATAATGGCGCCTATCTCTTTCAGATTAAGCTCCTGCTCATAATATAAGCCCATCAACACTTTCTCGCGTTCAGGTAGGCTTTCAATCGCATCAATCACCGCTTCTTTAAAATCGCTCTCTAGTAGTGATTGCATTGGATTGCTCTCATCTTTTACAAAGCGATCTAAAAAGTGCTCACCTTTACTTTCTGCATCATGAAAATCTTCGTAATAAACCAATTGATGGCCACTACAATGGTTGAGTTTCTCGTAATAATCATCCAAAGAAAGCGATAAGTTTTTTGCCACTTCAGTCTCGCTAGGCGAGCGCCCAAGCCTTTGCTCTAATTGAGAAATAGAGGCTTCTACTTCACGCATGTTTTTTCGAATGCTACGCGGCAACCAGTCTGCGCTTCTCAGCTCATCTAGCATAGAACCGCGTATGCGTTGGCTAGCGTAGGTTTCAAATTGAGCGCCATGACTTTCTTCATATTTATTCACGGCATCGAGCAATCCCATCATGCCAGCTTGAATTAAGTCGTCCAGCTCCACACTGGCAGGGAGTTTTGATTTAAGCTGGTAGGCTAGTTTCTTCACCAATGAAGCATGCTCATCTAGCAAAGCATCCTTGTTATCTATTTTTCCTGTGGCGGTATACATAGTCGGTTCCTATATCAAAGAGACAAGCGCTGATTCAGCCGTATGATGGTGTTTATAGTTGAGTCGTTGAGCAACGCTTTTAAACGCTTTTGCAGCCTGCGTCATTGGAAAAGCATCAATCACTGCGCGTCCTAGTTTAGCGGCACGACTGAGATATTCATCACTTGGAATCGCACCAAAAAACTCTAGTTCCACTTGCATGTGATTTCTCGCAACTTGTGAGATATTGCGAAAAGCTTTGGCAGCTTGCGCGTCTGTTGCATCATTGACGATAATGCCAAATGAGCGGCGACCAATATTGCTATAAATTCTTTTTATCAGTGAGTAGGCCTCTTTAATCGACTCTGCATCACAAGACAGTTGAATTAAAATATCATGCTGATTGAGCATGGCTAATGGCAGCTGGTGGTCTTTATCCAACGCGGTATCCACCAAGATGACTTCAAATAAGTTGGATAAGCGTTCAACGGTTTTATTCAGCGCAATATTCGCAACATCATAATTTTTTGTTGTATGGAGTGGAGATGCGTATAACTTCGCGACTAAAAAGCCTAATTTAGAATCTTTAACTGATTGGCCTAACTCCAGTTTCCTTTGTGCAACATCGGTTAAAGTTGGCAATCCTTTAATGCCATACAGGCTCATATCAATTTTGGCCGTTTGCGCAGTATGAATCACAAGCACATCACAATCTTGCGTGCCAATAGAGGCCGCAAGATTGGTGATTAAGCTAGACTGGTGTTGTGGTATGGCAGAAAGCACACTCACAATTTTAGGTTGATGACCTGTCATCATACGTCTTAAACCAGCCGCTTGATCATTGTGCATGCTAGACATTATCTAACTCCAACACGTTATTGTTGCTCGCAGTACGTACGGTGTTGCCCACAATTAAGGGCTGATCTTCTTCTTGCAGTAGGAATGGATTATCTTTTGCCGTGCCACGTTGGAACGCACGGTGAATTAATTGTTGTTTATTGGCCAAATGCAAATCTTCTGGCACACGTTGACCATTGGTCACGTAAAACAATTTTAATTTTTCACGTACGATGACGTCTAATACATTGCCGACGGTAATGGCTTCATCTACTTTTGTCATGATGCAGCCAGCAAGGCCTTGACCTTTATACGCTCTAATCACATCAATCAGTGTGTCGCCAGTATTCGTGCTATTTAAGCAAAGCAATTTTTGAATATTTAAACGTTGATCAGACAACATAGACACTTGTTCTGAAACCATTTTGTCACGCTGACTGACGCCAACGGTATCAATCAGAATCATGTGTTTATTTTTAAGCTCATTTAAAGCGATTTTTAAATCGGCTTCGTCTTTAACGCTATGTACCATCACGCCAAGAATTTTACCGTAAATACGTAATTGTTCGTGACCGCCTACACGATAAGAATCCGTGGTAATTAGGCCAATTTTGTCAGTGCCATGTTTCATTACATAGCGCGCAGCCAGTTTGGCCGTTGTAGTAGTTTTGCCAACGCCAGTTGGGCCAATGACAGCAAAAATACCGCCTTTATCCAACATTTCTTCTTCTTCGCTCATGGCTTTTAGATTTTTAGTTAATACAGACTCTACCCATTTTTTAGCATCGGCTTCGCTTTGTTTTTCTGGCAGATTGTCAGCTAATTGTTTAGATAAACCAGAACTGAAACCAGCCGTTAACATTGTGCCTAAAATCATGGATTTAATTGGCTCGCGTTGCTGTGTCGCACCCCAAGAAATCTCGGCCAATTGCGCTTCAATCACACTCCGCATAGTGCGAATTTCTTGCATCATGCCAGCGATTTGCGCGTTCACTTCTTTCGCCTGTGCTTGTGATTGAGCCAACGTTGCTTTCACTTCCATCTCGAGCTTATTGTTTGTGGCAGGCACTTCACTTACTGCGCTAGCCTGAATAATTTGAGGCTGATTACTTGCACTATCAGATTGAATGCGCTTCTGAAACATGGCTTCAAGTGATGAGATGCGGCTGTCTTCAATAGCGTTAGCACTCATCAGATTAGTACTTAATGATACTTCTGTATCCTCAGAAGTCGTGATTGCATCCATATCATCTGCGCTAAAGGCCATAATTTCATTGCCGCCTTGCACTGCGCGATTAGATAGAATAATGGCATCATCTCCCAAAGCTTCGCGCACTTGTGAGAGTGCTAGTTTTGAGTTTTTACCGAAAAAGCGTTTGACGTTCATGATTGACCTCCAATAAGGTTAGTAACTTTAATCGTTCTGGTATCAGGGAGTTCTTCGTGTGATAGCACACGAAGACGCGGGATAGCGCGGCGTAAAAATTTTGAAAGTGCTTCCCTGAGAGGCGCTGCCACTAAAAGGACTGGTGACAACCCCATCTGTTCTTGGTGATAGGCGGCTGCTTCTGCTTGGTTAGCTAAATTTTCAGCTAAGCTAGGCTCGATAGCAGTGCCATTTGCATTATTTGCTTGTGTGGCTTGTAGCAATAATTTTTCAAGATTATTATCTAGCGCCACAACAGAGACTTCGTTTCCAACTGGAAATAGTTGTTGGACAATCGCACGGCCTAGTCGAATGCGGACAAAAGCAGTGAGCTCGTTAGGTAACTGGGTTGCTTGACCATGTTCCGCCAATGTTTCCACAATGGTACGCATATCGCGGATATGCACACCTTCTGATAATAAATTTTGCAATACTTTTTGAATGACAGAAACAGGTAATAGTTTTGGTGTTAGGTCTTCAATCAGTTTTGGCGATTCTTTGCTGACGTGATCAAGTAGCATTTGTACTTCTTCGCGGCCTAATAATTCAGCCGCATTCATCGAGATAATATGATTCAAGTGCGTTGCTACAACGGTGCCTGCATCGACAACTGTATAACCGACTGTCTGCGCGTGGTCGCGCTCATCTTCACTAATCCATACTGCTGGCAGCCCAAATGCAGGATCTTTGGTTGCTGGACCAGCCAATGCTTCAGTAACGCCACCTGGATTAATGGCTAAAAATTGACCATGGTTAGATTCGCCTTGTGCAATCTCCACACCTTTTAACATGATGCGATAAGCATTTGGTTTTAGATCTAAATTGTCACGGATGTGAACGGTTGGGGCTAAGAAGCCTACTTCTTGTGCAAACTTTTTGCGTAAACCTTTAATGCGTTTGAGTAAGTCACCACCTTGGGTTTTATCGACCAGTGGAATCAAACGATAGCCAACCTCTAAGCCAATAATATCAACGGGTGTAACATCATTCCAGCTTGCTTCCTCTGCTTCTGTCGTTGCTTGTGGAGCTTGCTCTTCGATGACTTCTTCTGGTGCTTTTTTCTGTTGGTTTTCAACATAATAAGCAATACCTGCTAAGAATGCAGCTAATGCTAAAAATGCAAAGTTAGGCATACCTGGAATAGCACCCATCGCAGCAACAATGCCCGCTGAGACATAAATCACTTTCGCGTTAGAGAATAACTGGCTGATTAATTGACCACCAATATCTTCATCATTAGCAACACGTGAAACAACCACACCAGCGGCAACGGAAATCATCAGCGATGGAATTTGAGCCACTAAGCCATCACCAATCGCTAATAATGTATAAATTTTAACGGAGTCAGAAAAGGCTAAATCATGTTGCGCCATGCCAACAATGAGCCCGCCAATGACGTTGATAATGATGACTAAAATACCAGCAATGGCATCTCCACGTACATATTTACTGGCACCATCCATTGCGCCGTAGAATTCAGACTCTTGGCTGACTTCTGCACGTCTGGCTTTTGCATCTTCTTCGCCGATTAAGCCGGCATTCAAATCTGCATCAATCGCCATTTGTTTACCTGGCATCGAATCTAACATAAAGCGTGCGCCAACCTCAGCAATACGGCCTGCACCTTTGGTCACCACCATAAAGTTGATGATGGTTAAGATAATAAATACAACTAAACCGACGGCATAGTTGCCACCAATTAAGAAGTGACCAAAGGCTTCAATCACTTTACCTGCCGCATCAGGGCCGGTATGACCTTCTGTTAACACCACGCGAGTAGAAGCAACGTTGAGTGATAAACGCAACATTGTGGTGACTAATAGCACAGTAGGGAAGGCAATAAAATCGAGTGCCTTTTTGGTTTGTAAGCCAATCAATAACACTAAAATAGATAAAGCAATATTGAAGCTAAAGAATACATCTAGCGCGATTGCTGGCAATGGCAATATCATCATGGATAACAACATGATGATAATGATTGGCCCAGCTAGCGCACGACCATTGTCACCACTTAACCATTTGAAGTTGTTCATGATGCAAACGCCTCCGTATTAGCTGAATTTACAGCAGGTAATAGGCTGTGTGGATCAAGCTCTTCGGGTACCAAGGTTGATGCGGTTGGTACATCAGGGTGTAAACCGCCATGCTGTTTGAACAGACGCATTTGGAACACATAAGCTAATATCTCAGCAACGGCAGAATAAAGCGCTTCTGGAATTTCTCGCTCAAGTTCAGCATGGGCAAATAATGCACGTGCTAACTTAGGTGCTTCTAGCGTCATAATCTTGTGTTCAGCCGCAATTTCACGAATCTTCAGTGCGATTGCATCTGCACCTTTTGCCACGACAACTGGTGCGCGCATACCACTTTCTTTGTATTTAATCGCAACGGCATAGTGGGTTGGGTTGGTAATCACTACGTCTGCATTTGGAATTTGCGACATCATTCTGCGTTTTGACATCTCGCGTTGTTGTTGACGAATACGCGCTTTAATTTCAGGGTTGCCTTCTGATTCTTTCATTTCTTGGCGCACTTCTTCTTTTGTCATTTTTAATTTATGCGCATATTGATATAGTTGATAAGGCACATCGATAGCAGCAATCAGAATCAATGCACTAACAATCGATATAAAACCGGTTTGCATCAAATCAGCTACTTGAGCGATACCTTCTTTTACAGGCAGTGAAGACAATGCCAAGATAGGATCAATATCATGTGAAATCACGCTGTAAGAAACCATGCCCACCAACAGTGTTTTTAGAATCGATTTAACCAGCTCAACAGCTGCATTTTTAGACACTAAATTGGTAATTCCTTTGATTGGGTTTAGGCGATTAAATTTTGGCATAAATGCTTTTCCACTCATTAACCAACCACCAATCAAAGCGGGGGTTGCAAGTGCAACAATTAATAGTAAAAGAGCTAATGGAATAAAGGCAATTAACAAATCAATCACATTCTGCGACATATTAATGAGCAAGTAAGCTGGATCAAATGCAGTGGTGCGGTCAAAAGATAGGCCGTTGCTGAATGCTTTTTTTAATGCGTTGCTTAAATGGTCACCCATCATGACCATGCTTAAGCCAGCTGCCAATAGGAGCGTAACAGTGCCGAGCTCGCGTGAGCGTGGCACATCGCCATCCTCCCGCGCTTTTTCAAGACGTTTGGGAGTGGCCTGTTCTGTTTTTTCCATGTCGCTATCTTCAGCCATACCTATTCCTAATCAATAACCCTTCTGCCTGTTTTGTGCTTTTTTGTATCAATCTTTTGCACTGATTCAATCTCGTATTAATTGAATTACGTTTATTGAAACCTATTATCAGATGGGGAATTGAAAATGTATCGTTGGAATAAGAGGGTGAAAGTACCCTTTTCTATTAATCATGTAGCTTAAAAAGTGATTATTTAGACATTTTTTAACATTTTTTTAAATTAAATTAACAATAAAAACAATTGCTTATCAATTAATTAAATTTTTTTTCAAAAAAGTCCTAAAGTTTTCTAAATAGGCGACGTTGTATGGCTATCACTTATTGCAAAGTAAAAAACGCAACTATTATTGAGCGTCATGATTTATATGAAGAATTGATTGAGGCTTTATGAATTAAAAGCATGTAATCATGCCGCTTATGAAGTGATTATTTAGGTTTTTTAAGTATTTATTTAAAATATATTAATAATTAAAACAACAGCTTATCAATTAATTTAACTTTTTTTAAAAAAAGCCCTAAAGTTTTCTAAAGAGGTGACGTTATATGAATATCACTTACTGAAAAGTAAAGAAGGCAACTATGATTGAGAACCATGATTTAAAACCATAACTTAGTTTAAAAATTGATAGAGACTTATCAATTAAAAGCATTTAATTTCTACCTATATATTAGGTATCCATAACCCCTGTGTAGGTGTTTGTAAGACAAACACCTACACAGGGGTGTCTGCGCGTCTTACAAAAAAAACCGACAAACCCCAATGGCTCTTTCGTGATGTTAGGTTCAAAGTACGACTCATGCGGTAAACAAAACGTTTAAAGCAGTTTAATTTAAGAATTTGGGAGAATTAAAATGAGTGAAACCGAAATGATGTCAGAAATTAAAGATGCTAACCTGAACTACTTGATGTTAGCACAACAAATGATTCGTGCCGATAAAGTAACTGCAATTTTTCGTTTAGGCATTAGCGATGATATTGCAGACTTGCTTGAAGGTTTAAGCAACTTTCAAATTCTTAAATTAAGTAGCAGCAATATGATGCTTGCTCGCTTCCGTTTTGAAGATAGCGCAATTCTCAGTATGTTAACTGATTACACAAAAGATCGTTCACTTGCCAATGCGCATTCAGCGATTTTGTTATCAGGGCAACCTGCGTAATTCAATATTGATATAAAACTTGATTGGAGAGAATCATGAAACAGGCGAATGTAAAGAAAAGTGTAGTAAGTGAAGGTGAGCAAATTCAATTAGCCACCCAAATGATTAATTTAGGTGCGAGATTGCAATTGTTAGAAACGCAAACGACTTTATCCCGTGAGCGTTTGATTAAGCTATATAAAGAATTAAAAGGCGCTTCGCCACCAAAAGGTATGTTGCCATTTTCTACCGACTGGTTTTTAACATGGCAGCCAAATATTCATTCTTCAATCTTTTTGAATATTTATGATTACTTATTGAAGTATGCAGGTACGACTGATATTACTGCGATTTTAAAAGCCTATAGCTTATATTTACAGCAAGTAGGTCATGACTCAGAAGAAGAGCCAGTGTTGTCTTTAACACGCGCTTGGACGTTGATTCGATATGTTGATAGCAAAATGCTGAAACTAAAAAGCTGCAGCTGTTGCGATGGTAAGTTTGTCGTGAATGCATATGACTTAAATGATAATTACTTATGTAATTTATGCCATATCCCATCACGTGCAGGCAAAACGAAAAAAGCCAAAGAACTTCAGTATAAATTGGTTAATGCAGTTGCATAATGTAAGGGCATGGAAAGCGTTTATTAGCCATGCTCCAATCATGTCAATTTGAAGTAAAAAAAGTTAAGTTAGCGCCAGCAACCTTAGCGATAGTGATACAAGTGGTTGCGTTAATCGCTGTATTGCTTAGTGTAATAATCGTTAGTCATGTTTCAACGGTCAGATTCTCTCTCTTGACATTGGTGTTGTTGCAGTCACTCATTGCAACAACACTTTGTCAACTTGCCGGTATGGCAATATGGTGGCGTTGGATTCACGCCATTTTCCCTCTCGCAATTGTTGGTATGTCACTATGGACAGTGCCAAATGAAGTTTATCTAATTGGCTTTTTGATTAGTCTCAGTGTGTTTTGGACGACCTTTCGAAGCCAAGTCCCATTTTTTCCTTCGCGTCCGATTGTTTGGCAAAAAGTTGCTGAGCTTATTCCGCAAAATCAATCCATTCGCATGATTGATATCGGTAGTGGTTTGGGCGATTTATCCATGCATATTGCTAAAGCTAATACCAATAGCCAAATAGAAGGCATTGAAATTGCGCCGCTGCCTTGGTTAGTGAGTGTGGTTCGTGCTTGGTGGCGAGGATCTTCTGCTCAGTTTCACTTAGGCAATTATCATGAATTAGACTTTGCGCAATATGACCTTGTATTTGCTTATTTATCGCCAGCAGCGATGTCAACCTTATGGCAAAAAGCACAGCAGGAAATGCAAGCAGGCAGCTTGTTAGTCAGCTATGAATTTGAAATTGCAAATGTTCCGCCAACCTTTACTATCGATAATGGATCGCACATGCCGACCATTTATGTTTGGACTATATAAGGTTAATCCCCATTTTTTTGCATCTTAACGGCTCTGTTGCTAGAGCAAATCAGGTGTAAAGATTGAATAAAATCCCTTTGTTCGTGGAATTGATTGTTCATCAATGTTGTTATTCTAGATACAAATCTAATTGAACATGAAAGCCAGACTTTCAATTAAGGCGTTTAAATATGTTTGTCATTATCGGATACATCGTTGTTTGCGGCACCATCTTTGGTGGTTATGCATTGGCGGGCGGACATTTGGGCGGGCTTTGGCAGCCACTGGAAGTGTTAATGATTTTTGGTGGTGCAATTGGCGCTTTTATCGTGGGTAATGATGTTAAAGCGCTGAAATCAACCGTCAAGGCATTGCCAACCTTATTTAAGGGCTCAAAGTTTAATAAAGCCTTATATATGGATTTGCTTTCCTTGCTTTATGAAATCTTAACCAAAATTCGCAAAGATGGCATGATGTCTATCGAAAGTGATGTTGAGAATCCAGAGTCTAGTCCGTTGTTTAGCAAGTATCCAAAAATACTGCATGACCATCATGTGATGGATTTTATCTGTGACTATTTACGATTGATGGTGTCAGGCAATATGGATGCTTTTCAAGTAGAAAACTTAATGGATAACGAGCTTGAAACTCACCACATGGAAGGCCATGTGCCAGCGCATTGTATTGCTAAATTAGGCGATGGCTTGCCTGCTTTTGGTATTGTGGCTGCGGTGATGGGCGTGGTGCATACGATGGAAAATGTGGCATTACCTCCTGCAGAACTGGGTATTTTGATTGCGCATGCGCTGGTGGGTACCTTCTTGGGTATTTTATTGGCTTATGGTTTTGTTGGCCCATTATCTGGCTTACTTGAGCAAAAGCTAGAAGAAAGTTCCAAAATGCTACAAACAGTCAAAGTTACTTTGCTCGCTAGCTTAAATGGCTATGCACCAGCGATTGCCGTTGAGTTCGGACGTAAAGTGTTATATTCAACTGAACGACCAGGCTTTAGTGAGTTAGAAGAGCATGTTAAACAAGCCAAAAACAAATAGATTACCCATGATTAATATCAATAGGTATCACGGAGCGCATCATGGCTGAACAGCCAGTCAGACCGATTATTGTTAAAAAAATTAAGAAGGTCAGTGGTGGTCATCACGGTGGCGCTTGGAAAATTGCCTACGCTGACTTTGTGACGGCCATGATGGCGTTTTTCTTATTAATGTGGTTGCTTGGTTCTGCGTCAAAAGGGCAGTTGGAAGGCATTGAATCATACTTCAAAACCCCATTAAAAGTAGCATTGATGGGCGGCCCTAGTGTTGGCGCTAGCGACTCATTACTAAAAGGCGGTGGTAAAGATTTGACTAAAAAACAACTGCAAGTCAAACCAAAAGACGGGTCTAAAGAAAAAGAAAAGTCGCCTGATTTGAAAGAGGCGCAGAAAGCATTAGAAGCGCAAGAAAAAGAGAAGCTTGAAAATCTAAAGGCTAAAATTGAAAGCACAATTGATAGCAATATTACTTTAAAGCAGTTTAAAAAACAGCTTATGTTGGATATTACATCTGAGGGCTTACGCATTATTATTGTTGATGAGCAAAATCGCCCTATGTTTAATTCTGCAAGGGCAGAATTGCAACCGTATGCAAAAAAAATATTGCAAGAAATCGGTAAAATGTTAAATGATGTGCCCAATCGGATTGGCTTATCTGGTCATACCGATGCAACGCCTTTTAGTACAGGTGAATCGGCTTATAGTAACTGGGAGCTTTCTGCTGATAGAGCGAATGCATCACGCCGTGAATTAATTGCAGGCGGGATGGATGAGTTTAAATTGTTACGTGTAGTTGGACTTTCTTCATCCGCTTTATATGATAAAGAAAATCCTTTTAATCCAATTAACCGACGCATCAGTATTATCGTGATGAACAAAAAAGCGGAAGAGCGTGTAATTGAGGACGAATCAATGCTGTCGGTGGGAAATAAAGAAGATGCAGCGGCGGTCATTGATGGTGTGAATGCGACAACAGAAACTGCTGAGTAGCCAGCAATGTTAATCACATTCACATTTCCGTTAAGTTAGTCTTACATTTTAGATCTTAGACTAACAACACGGCAACTAAGAACACACAGCGCGCACTTGGGCAATATCGGTTTTTCCTTGCAATACTTTTGCAATACCATCTTGTTTTAATGTGACCATGCCATTCGATAATGCTTCACGGACTAACTCAGGCACTGGCGCACGTTTTTGAATTAAATGTCTCAGGTTTGGCGATATCGTCATTAGCTCATATAAACCAATTCGGCCACTATAACCAGTATCGTTGCAAGATTTGCAGCCTTTTGCTCGGTAAGTCACCAGCTTGTTATTTTGAGCATATTGTTTCTGCCAATCAGCGAGCACAGTCTTTGCATCAATGTCTGTATTGAATACATATTCATCAGCCAATAACTGTAGTTCATCCTGTTTTGGCTCATAAGCTTCTTTACAATGCGGGCAAAGTGATCGTGCTAAACGTTGTGCCAAAATGCCGAGTAAAGCATCCGCAAAGTTAAACGGATCCATGCCCATATCGAGCATTCTGACAATACTTTCTGGCGCGTTATTGGTATGTAAAGTCGATAGCACCAAATGGCCAGTTAACGAAGCTTCAATGCCAATCTTAGTCGTTTCCTCATCACGCATCTCACCAACCATAATGACATCAGGGTCAGCACGTAAGAAGCTGCGCATTGCACCAGCAAATGTCCAGCCGATTTTTGGGTTGACTTGCACTTGTCTTAATCCAGCTTGGGTGATTTCAATTGGGTCTTCTGCCGTCCAAATTTTTCGTTCTGGCGTATTAATATGACCTAGCAAAGAGTGCAGTGTTGTTGTTTTACCTGAGCCCGTAGGGCCGCAAGTAAGGATTAAGCCATAAGGTTTATTAATGATGCCTTCTAAAGCAGTAAGTACCTGCTCACCTAAGCCAAGATCCTTCATCGGGATTGGTTTGCTAGAAGAAAGCACGCGCATGACAATGTCTTCCATCCCGTTGGAGGTTGGAATAGTCGCTACCCTTAGCTCAACTTTATTAGGGCCAAACTGCTTGAAATCTAATTTGCCATCTTGTGGTTTTCTACGTTCAGAAATATCCAGCTGACACATAATTTTAATGCGAGAAATTAGCGCATTACAAAAATTAGCTGGAATTTTAAGATAAGGCATCAACACGCCATCTTTACGGAAGCGCACTACGGTATTCTTTTTGCCTGGATAAGTTTCGATATGAATATCTGATACTTTACCTTTTACGGCATCCATAATCATTTTATTCACCAGTTTTACTAGTGTGCTATCTGATTCAGCAATCGGCTCATCTTCTGCATCTGAGCTACTGGTTTTATCTTCTTCAAATAGCTTATTTGCTAAGTCATCGCTAGAGCTTTGCATGAGATTAAAATCAAGTGAGTCATCTTCATGATCACTTGCAGCACTATTTTCCTCTGAATCCCAGCTCATAGAAGGCGAGTAAAACTCGTCCATCGCTTGATGGATATCTTCACTGGAAGCCATCGCTGGCAACACATTCATTTGTGTCACAAAGCGCACCTCATCAATGGCTTTGATATTCAAGGGATCTTCAAAGGCAACCACTAACATACCATCATGGATACAAAGTGGGATTAAGGCATGCTTTCTAACCAGGCTTGCATCAATTAATCTAATCGCATTTGGATCGAAGTTGAATTTAGCTAAGCTAACGTAAGGGAAGCCAAGTTTTTTAGCTAGCGTACCTTTTAATGTGCGCTGGTCAACAATACCCATTTCAACTAGGATTTCTCCTAAGCGAACACCGCGATTTTCTTTTTGTTTGGTGAGCGCTACTTCTAACTGTTCATCTGTTAGCAAGTCTAATTGTTTTAGCGCTTCGCCCAATTTTAAGACGGGGCGATCTTTTTGCAGGGTAATGGCTTGATGTAGTTGCTCGGCTGAAATAATTTTATTTTCGTTTAAGTAATCACCAATGCGTTGTGCTTTTAATGCTTTTTGATGATTAACAGCCGCATCAATGTCCTCAGCAGAGACATGATTATCCTCAACGAGCAAATCACCAATCTGTGAACCTATTTGGTGATGTTGAATTGATTGGCTAGGAATGAAATGTTTTTCTACTTTGTCATCTTTTAACAAATGAAAAAGGTATAAGCCGGATGTGTTATTCACATAACTAATGGTTTCACCATTTGCGACAGCTCCATCCGTAAAGTTGACATGATAGCTCTGCTTTTCAGAGGCTGGAAACACTTCTTTTGCACGCGTTTCTAAAAAGCTTGGTGATGGCGCTAATGCTGTTTTCCAAAGGAGTTGCAAGCTTCTAATTTGATTAAATTCAATGATTTGTTGCGCATCGCTACCTAGTCGTTGGAATAAAATTTTAGATTCTTCAGGCGAAAAGCGAACAAGCAATCCCACCAAGGGTGTATTTTTGCCCAATAATTCAACAATGCAATTTTCTGGAAATGGCTTTTTTGCATCCGTTACAAAATTGTAATAAGGAGGCTTAGGCCACTCAAAAGTGTTGTTTTCTCTGACTTTATTTAAATCTAGATTGCCCATTGTCGTCCTAAATGTTCATCATACGCCGCTCATGGTTAGTTACAGTTTTAGCGCATAACCGTAATGTTTAATGAGTCCTATGAGTTTGATAACGGCGGAATATAGTGAAAGTATAGGCGATTCTGTAGATTTTAATGTGATAAATAGGGGGTGATAAGTCATCTTATTGTTATATTAGAAGACGCTTCTATATTGTCTAATGAAGGGATTACAAATCAATGTGAAGCGCTCATTATGAAGCGTTTTGGAAAGTGTGGGAGTCAGCGCAATGAATCTTGATTTTTGGAAAGATAAACGCGTTTTTATAACTGGGCATACAGGGTTTAAAGGCGCTTGGCTTTCAATGTGGTTGCAGTCATTAGGTGCGCAAGTAACGGGATACTCATTAGGTGTGCTTAGCGAGACTAATTTGTTTGAAGTTGCTAATGTTGAAAAAGGCATGCAGTCTATTCATGGCGACATCACGGATGTTAGCACCTTAGAAAAGGCGCTATTTGAAGCTAGGCCTGAGATTGTTTTTCACTTGGCCGCGCAGTCTTTGGTGATGCAGTCCTACGAAAGCCCAGTTGAAACTTATAGCACCAATGTGATGGGGACGGTTAATTTACTAGAAGCGATACGCAAATGTGATTCGGTTAAATCTGTCGTCATTGTGACCAGTGATAAATGTTATGACAACAAGGATTGGCATTGGGGCTATCGTGAAAATGATGCCATGGGCGGTTTTGACCCTTATAGCAGCAGCAAAGGTTGTGCAGAGTTAGTCACCGAGTCGTATCGCAACTCATTTTTTAATCCTAATCAATATGAAACACATGGCGTTGCGATTGCCAGTGCAAGAGCAGGTAATGTGATTGGCGGCGGTGACTGGGCTAAAGATCGATTAATTCCAGATGTAATCAATGCATTTACACATCGAGAACCTGTCATGTTGAGAAATCCAGAATCGACACGGCCTTGGCAGCACGTATTAGAGCCGTTAGGCGCATATATCCTATTAGCAGAGCGTTTGTTTGATAACGGTAAGGGGTACGCAGAGGCATGGAATTTTGGCCCCAATGAGGTTGATACTAAACCGACAGGTTGGATAATTAATCTATTGGCTTCTTATTGGAAAGAAGATGCGCGCTCACTTATTCAAGAGAATAATGAGGCGCAACGCGAAGCCGTGTATCTTAGGTTGGATTGCTCTAAAGCACATAGCAAACTAGGCTGGTATCCGATTTGGACCATTGAGGAGACGGTTGCTAATGTGGCGGATTGGTATCTTGCTTATCAAAACAAGCAGGATATGCAAACATTTTCACTGCAACAAATCCGTCAATATCAAATACAGTGGGATAAGAAATGGATGATTGCTTAATTGGTTAGGTAGTTCGCTTAGCGCTAAGGAAAACTGAGTGCAATGAAACTATTAGCGTAAGGAAAAAAGTATCGTCTAGCGTTCAGTCTAAAGTGAGATGATGCTATTCTTGAGTCTACTAACAAAATAGAAGCACTTCATGGAAAATAGCATCAAGACCCATCACATCAAAAAGCATATTCTCTTTGATTTAGATGGTACCTTAATTGACTCTGCCCCCAGTATTTTAGAAAGCTTTGTTTATGCGTTCTCCGCACTTGGGGTTACGCCATGCAAAGCCATTACGTCTGATGTCGTTGGGCCGCCATTGATGCCAACATTAGCGAGTCTTGCAGGAAACGATGATGCGGACTTACTACAAAATTTAGCCACTAAGTTTAAAGAACACTATGATAGTGAAGGCTATAAAAAAGTCACTGTTTATGCAGGGATGCAAGCGCTGCTAGAACAGTTAAAAGAAACAGACGTGACGCTGTATATCGCAACCAATAAACGTGATTTTCCAACGCAAAAAATAATACAATATTTGGATTGGGCACCTTACTTTAAAGGTATCTTTGCTTTAGATAGTTACAAGCCGCCATTGGCTTCTAAACCATTGATGGTGGCGCAGATTCTATCTGACTATCAAATTGATCCAGCGCAGGCGATTTACATTGGAGACCGTTATGAAGATGGATTGGCGGCTGATCATAATCAAATACCATTTGCAATGGTCACTTGGGGCTATGCGGATAAGACAGTCACAGAATTACAACCAAATTGGTTGATTTGTCAGCACGCAAAAGACTTGGAGCAGTTACTGATCACCGAGTAACTGGTTGAATATATTTACTTATGCAGCCATTTCATCCCGTGTTTCACTAAACGCTTTAATCGCTTTATCTAAATCTTCGAACGTATGTTTAGCTGAAATTTGGGTTCTAATACGCGCTTTGCCTTTTGGCACCACAGGGAAAAAGAAACCGATGGCATAAATGCCTTTTTCGAGTAAGCGCTTGCTCATCTCCTGTGCTAGATTCGCATCACCTAACATCACTGGCACAATCGGATGGTCGCCATCATCAACGGCAAAGCCAGCCGCTTGCATGCCTTTCCTAAAGTAATGCGTATTTTTTTCTAGTTTGTCGCGCAGTTCTGTCGATTGCTCAAGCCGTTCTAATACTGATAATGAAGCAGCACAAATAGAGGGCGCAACTGTATTGGAGAATAAGTAAGGCCGTGAACGTTGACGGAGCATATCAATGATTTCTTTACGACCTGAAGTAAAACCGCCAGATGCGCCACCTAATGCTTTACCAAAAGTGCTGGTGATAATATCCACTCTATCCATCACACCACAATATTCATGCACCCCACGACCTGTTTTACCCATAAAACCTGTGGCATGACAATCATCGTGATGGACTATCGCATCAAATTCATCGGCTAAATCACAAATTTTATCTAATTGTGCTACTGTGCCATCCATGGAAAAGACACCATCGGTCGTAATTAAAATGCGCCTTGCATTGTTCGCTTTCGCTTCTTCTAGCTTGGCACGTAAATCGGCCATGTCGTTATTGTTATAACGATAGCGTGCTGCTTTACATAAACGCACACCATCAATAATAGAAGCATGATTGAGTGAGTCTGAAATCACCGCATCTTCTGCACTTAGAATTGATTCAAATAAACCACCATTGGCATCAAAGCAAGCGGCATAAAGAATGGTATCCTCCATCCCTAAAAAGTCACTGACTTTTTGTTCTAAGGTTTTATGTAAAGTTTGCGTGCCGCAAATAAATCGCACGGAAGCCAACCCAAAACCCCATCTGTCTAAGCTATCTTTGGCTGCTTGAATCACATCTGGATCATTGGCTAATCCAAGATAGTTGTTGGCGCACATATTTAGCACTTCGCTACCATCGGCTAACGTAATCAGATTCTTTTGATCCGAACTAATCAATCGCTCTGTTTTCCATAAGCCAGCGGCTTTAATTTCGGCTAAATCGGCCACAATACTAGTTTTTGCACTATTAAAACTCATGTTCTACCTTTGATGATTAATCTTCCCAATTCAAGATGACTTTGCCAGAATTACCAGAGCGCATCACATCAAAACCTTGTTGAAAATCAGTGTAATGAAAACGATGCGTCACAATTTTCTCTAACGGCAATCCTGTTTGCACCATCATCGAACCTTTGTACCAAGTCTCAAAAATCTCACGACCATAGATGCCTTTAATGGTTAGGCCTTTAAACACCACCATATCCCAATCAATGCCAGAACCTGCTGGCATAATCGCTAACATGGCAATATGGCCACCATTAATCATTTTGCTCAACATATCGCCAAACGCTTTTGGTGAGCCAGACATTTCTAAACCCACGTCAAAACCTTCAAAAATACCTAACCCATCCATCACTTCTTTGGTAATACTTTCTTTAGCAACATTCACGGTAATAACGCGTGGCAAGATGCTTTTAATTAAATCAAGGCGATATTGGTTCATATCGGTAATGACAATATTGCGCGCGCCAGCGTGATTGGCCACTAAAGCGGCCATACTACCAATCGGACCAGCACCTGTAATCAGCACATCTTCGCCGACCATGTTGAATGATAATGCAGTGTGCACTGCATTGCCGTAAGCATCGAAAAATGAGAGTAAGTCAGTATCAATCGGGCGACTAGGTTTAAACACATTCTTGGCGGGAATGACTAAATATTCTGCAAATGCACCATGTCGATTAACGCCTACGCCAATGGTGTTGGGGCATAAGTGTGTGCGGCCACCTAAACAGTTGCGGCAATGTCCGCAAGTCAGATGACCTTCGCCAGAGACGATATCGCCAACCTGAAGCCCGTCCACATTGGAACCAATTTCGGCAATTTCTCCCACATACTCATGGCCGGTAATCATTGGTACAGGAATGGTTTTTTGCGCCCAGTCATCCCAATTGTAAATATGAATGTCAGTGCCGCAAATGGCTGTTTTTTTGATTTTGATGAGAACGTCATTATTGCCCACGACTGGCATAGGCATGTCTTCTAACCACAATCCTTCTTTCGCATATTTTTTAACTAAAGCTTTCATCGGGTACCTCAATCATTGAGCAGTGTGATTAACTTAACATTAGTGGATACTAAAGTAAATGCGGGTTTAATGTCATTGAATTAGTGAGTATTTGCTATCGCGTTTAATGAGGCTTCTATGATATCAATACCTTCATTCAGTACTGCATCACTGACAGTTAGTGGCACCATAATGCGTAAAACATTGCCATAAATACCGCAATTTAATAGCAGCAAGCCTCTTTTCGCCGCTTCTGTTTTTAACGCATTGGCAATGTCCGCTGCTGGTTTGTGAGGGTCATTGTCATGGCAGAACTCAATGCCAGTCATGGCGCCTAATTGTCTAATTTCACTGATGAAACTAAATTGACTTTGCATTTGTTTAAAACGCATATTGAGCTGCTCACCTATTTGCATAGAGCGTTCAAGTAAATTCTCTTCTGCCATCACATCTAATACTGCATGGGCTGCAGCCACAGCAATTGGATTGCCTGCGTATGTGCTACCAAGACCACCAGGTTGTGCGGCATCCATTACGTGCGCTTTGCCAATAACGGCGGATAAAGTAAAGCCGCCACCTAAGCCTTTGGCTAACGTAATGATATCTGGTTCAATATCGGTATGTTCAATCGCAAATAACTTACCGCATCGTCCGATGCCTGTTTGTACTTCATCCGCTACCATTAATATACCATTCTCATCGCAAATGGCTCTAATACGTTTTAAAAATGAGGTTGAGGCCGGAATATAACCGCCTTCACCTTGCACAGGCTCAATAAAAATTGCGGCTACGCGCTTGGCTTCAATGTCGTATTTAAATAAATGGTGCAAGCCGGCAATTGCATCATCTTCGCTAATGCCATGTAGCGGATAAGGAAATGGCGCGTGATAAATCTCGGCAGGAAAAGGGCCAAAGTCCTTCTTATATGGATCAATTTTACCCGTCATTGCTACCGAAAACATAGTACGTCCATGGAATGCACCGTTAAATGCAATGATGCCAGAGCGGCCTGTTGCCGCACGTGCTACTTTGACCGCGTTTTCAATCGCTTCAGCACCTGAATTCATAAAAAATGTTTTTTTGGGCGTATCGCCTGGTGCTAATTGATTTAGACGTTCCGCTAGGCTGATATAACTTTCGTAGCCAACTACCTGAAAACAAGTGTGATTGAATTGCTTTAATTGTGCTTCAACAGCAGCGACTACTTTTGGATGACAATGACCAGTATTGACCACGGCAATGCCGGCGCAAAAATCAATATAGCGCTTACCTTCTATATCCCAAATTTCGGCATTAAGTGCGCGTTCCGCAATAATGCCATGCGCATAACTAATACCGCGTGGCAGCGCTTCAGCACGTCTTTGCATAATCGTGTCATTTGTTTTATTTGATGCGGTGTCTTTCATTTAGCCAATATCCATGCACATGTATTTAATTTCGAGATAATCATCAATGCCGTATTTAGAGCCTTCGCGACCGAGACCTGAGGATTTAATGCCGCCAAATGGCGCTACTTCACTAGAAATTGCGCCAGTATTGATGCCAATCATGCCATATTCCAATGCCTCGCCAACGCGCCATACGCGCTTAATATCGCGCGCATAAAAGTAAGAGGCCAGTCCATACTCTACACTGTTGGCTATTTCAATCGCTTCTTCTTCTGTTTTAAAACGAATCAATGGCGCGACTGGTCCAAAAATTTCTTCACGCGAAATCAGCATGTCACGCGTTACATCCGTTAATACCGTCGGCTCAAAGAAGGTGCCGCCTAAAGCATGACGCTCACCACCAATGGCGACTTTTGCGCCATTGTTTTTTGCATCAGCAATAAAGCTCTCTACCTTATCGACTGCATTAGCATCAATTAAAGGGCCTTGTGTACTGGCTGCATCTAAGCCATTACCAATTTTTAATTGTGCAACAGCATCAACCAGTTTTTTGGCGAACGCATCATAAACGCTATCTTGTACCAAAATACGATTAGCGCAAATGCAGGTTTGGCCCGCATTTCTGAATTTGCTGAGCATTGCGCCTGCAACAGCCGCATCAATATCAGCATCATCAAATACAATAAACGGCGCATTGCCGCCCAATTCCATTGATGTTTTTTTAACGGTAGGCGCGCATGCTTTTAATAGCTGAATGCCTACTTCTGTTGAGCCAGTGAAGCTGAGTTTACGCACAATCGGATTACTGGTCATTTCACCCCCAATTGCTCTTGCTGAACCCGTGACCACTGACAACACACCTTTTGGAACGCCTGCGCGCATCGCTAGTTCTGCCAAAGCCAGTGCTGTTAAAGGAGTTAAGCCTGCGGGTTTAATGACAATGCTACAGCCAGCAGCCAAGGCCGCGCCCGCTTTACGGGTAATCATGGCGGCGGGAAAGTTCCAAGGCGTTATCGCAACACAAACGCCAATGGCTTGTTTGATGACAATCACGCGCGCATCTGCACGTGGCGAAGGAATAATGTCGCCATAAACCCGTTTGCCTTCTTCAGCAAACCATTCAATAAAAGAGGCCGCATAGCCAATTTCACCACGCGATTCGGCAATGATTTTGCCTTGCTCGCTGGTCATGATTAAGGCTAAATCTTCTTGGTTTTCTAAGATGAGGGTATACCACTGACGCATGATTTTTGCGCGTTCACCAGCGGTTTTAGCTTGCCATTTTTTTTGCGCGATTTCTGCCGACTCAATCGCCTGTCTCGTTTCATCTGCGCCCATATTGGGTACAGTGGCAATCGTTTCGCCCGTCGCTGGGTTATTCACATCAATGACAGTATTAGAAGTCGCGTTGCGCCACTCACCATTGATTAAGCATTGTTGACGCAGTAGGCTAGGGTCTTTAAGTGTTAGTGTCATTCGTAAATTCCGCTGTCGTGATCATTGTTATGACTAATAGAGTGTCAATTTAGTTTAAGCTAGTTTAATCTGGTTTAATTTAATTTAATCCAGGTCGTTTTTAATTCAGTATATTTTTCTAAGGCGTGTAATGATTTATCACGTCCATTACCCGATTGCTTATAACCACCAAAAGGCACAGTAATATCATCTTCATCATAGCAATTCACATGGATGGTGCCTGCGCGCAAGGCTTTAGCCGCTAAATGTGCTTGGCTGATGTCGCGCGACCAAACTGAAGCGGCTAATCCATAAGGCGTGTCATTTGCGATGTTAATCGCCTCTTGTGGATTCTCAAACGCAATCACTGATAATACTGGACCAAAGATTTCCTCACGTGCAATTTTCATGCTGTTTTTGACATGATTAAAAATAGTCGGCGTGACGTAATAGCCGCCACTTTCTTGCAACACTTGTTCTCCACCTGTCACACAGTTTGCACCTTCTGCTTTACCTGCTTGAATATAATGCATCACATTATTCAGTTGAATTTCATCAACAATCGCCCCCATCGTGGTGTCATTGACTAATGGGTTAGCGGGTTGGAAATTAGGCATTAAGCTTAACGCTTTTTCAATAAATCGATCTTGAACGGATTGATCGATAATGACACGGGAGGGCGCATTGCAGCTTTCACCTTGATTAAAGAAAATCCCATTCATACAGCTTTCAGCTGCAGCATCAACATCTGCATCAGCAAAAACCACAAACGGCGACTTGCCACCGAGTTCTGTCCACGCACGTTTTAAGTTAGATTGTCCTGCGTATTGCATGATTTTTTTACCAACGTTAGTCGAGCCAGTGAACGCAATGCAATCAATATCCATATGCAATGCCAGCGGACTGCCCACTTCTTCTCCATAGCCTGGTAAGACATTAAAAACACCTGCTGGAATCCCAGCTTCTAACGCAATTTCAGCTAGTTTTAGTGCCGTTAATGGAGACTTTTCTGATGGTTTTAAAATCACACTATTACCTGCGGCCAAGGCGGGAGCGATTTTCCATGCGGCCATAATCATCGGATAATTCCACGGCACAATTGCCGCAACGACGCCCATGGCTTCGCGGGTGATTAAGGCGAGTGCATTATCGGCTGTTGGTGCAATTTCATCATAGACTTTATCAATACACTCACCATACCATTGCAGTGAGTTTGCCGCTGAAGTGACATCGACATTCAAGCTGTAATTCACGGGTTTGCCCATGTCTAATGTCTCCATGAGTGCTAGAGTTTCGGCATTCTCACGAATAAGGCGACTGAAATTAATTAGAATATTTTTACGGTCTTTTGGTGATTTTTTCGCCCATCTTCCATCTTCAAAAGCAGCTCTTGCGGCATTAGTCGCTAACTCTACATCATGCGTCCCGCAACGCGCAACTTCTGCAATTTTTTGACCATCAATCGGTGAGATGCAATCAAACACTTCACCGTTTGCTGCCGCAACGCGTTTGCCATTGATAACAGCGCGACCATCTAATGTTAGATTGTCACGCAGGTTTTGCCAGTTAATTGAGTTGTTCGACATAATGACAATCTCTAAAAATAATTAAACATGCAGTAATAAGTGACGGCGTTCCCAAGGGCTAATCACTTTCATATATTCTGTATATTCTTGTCGTTTAACAGATAGATAGAGCTTAATAAAGCTTTCCCCAAGCACTTCATGCAAATCGGGTACAGACAGTAATAAATCCATTGATTCAAGCAAGCTTCTTGGCAATTCCTGCGCATGTGAATAGGCATTCCCTTTTAATTCAGCTTGTGGTTTGATTTTGTTCATCATGCCCAGATAACTGCAAGCAAGCGAAGTGGCAATCGCAATATATGGATTTGCATCGACGCCAGGCAATCGGTTTTCAATACGTCGTGCTACTTTGTTGGCCTCAGGGATACGAATGCCTACGGTTCGATTATCACGTCCCCATTGCACATTAATTGGTGCTGCATTATCGCGTACTAAGCGACGATAAGAGTTGACGAATGGCGCCATTAATACCATTGCGGGTGGCAGATATTGCTGGAAACCACCAATCGCATGGAAGAATAAATCGCTGTCAGAACCATCTGCATTCGCAAACAAATTCTCGCCAGTTTTAATATCAAGCACACTTTGATGGATATGCATGGCGGAACCAGGTTGATCGGCCATTGGCTTTGCCATGAACGTAGCATACATTTCATGTCTAAAAGCGGCTTCACGTACGGTTCGTTTAAATAAAAATACGGAGTCAGCTAAGTGCAATGGATCGCCGTGCATAAAGTTGATTTCCATTTGACCAGTACCAACTTCATGAATCAACGTATCAATTTCTAAATTTTGTTGATCACAATATTCATAAATATCTTCAAACAATGGATCAAATTCATTTACGGCATCAATGCTGTATGCTTGGCGTCCAGCTTCTGCACGACCACTACGCCCAATCGGCGCCTGTAGTGGCATGTCTGGATCGGTATTACGCGCTAAGATATAAAACTCTAGCTCTGGTGCAATTACAGGCTTCCAACCTTGTTTAGCATATAAATCCAAGACTTTTCTTAACACAGAGCGTGGCGCATATTCGACCAACTCGTCCTTAAACGTGAAGCAATCATGAATCACTTGCGCTGTCGGGTCAATTGTCCACGGCACCATGCAGACTGTGTCTGGGTCAGGGCGCAGTATCATATCATTGTCGGTTTCACGGATAACGGTGTGAAACACATCATCGTCTGGATACTCGCCAGTGACGGTCATGCCTAATACGGATTCTGGTAAACGCATGCCTTTATCTGAGTGAAACTTGGTACGAGGCAGAATTTTCCCACGTGGAATGCCAGTCATATCAGGCACTAAACACTCAACCTCAGTAATGCCTCGCTCATTGAGCCATGCGCCCATTTTTTCAAATCCGGCTTTTTCCATCTCTACGATTTTTTTGCTATCCATTTTGATTTCCATTATTAGTTTTTACTAATTGATTTCTCTTGATTGCGTTTATTCGCTTCACTGTTTACAGGCTTGTCCAAACGCGGTAAATAATGCGATGGATTGGTTGTTTTCAGCAGCTTTCCATTCAGGGTGCCATTGCACGGCTAACGCAAAGCTTTTTGCATTCGAGACAGCAATTGCCTCAACCAAACCATCGGGCGCAGTAGCCTCAATGGTTAAATGCTTGCCGAGTTGGGCAATGCCTTGTCCGTGAACTGAGTTTACCGTGATTTCGTCAGCATACGCAAACAATTGATGCAATAAGCCATTTTCGGTAAGTTTGACTTGATGCGCTGGGCCGTATTGAATATCTAAGCTGCCTGACTTTTCTCTATGATCCATCATATTGGTCTGTTCATACACAGCTTGATGCAAAGTGCCACCCATCGCTACGTTTAGTTCTTGAAAGCCTCTGCAAACGCCAAATAATGGTTTGCCTGCGCTAAGTACAGCATCAATCAGTGGAAAGGTGGTTGCATCACGTGATTTATCTAATAACGTATCAGGATTGAGTAGGGTTTTTCCGTATCGTTGCGGTTCTACATTGGAAACTGCACCTGTTAAAAACAAGCCATCAATCACCGATAAAATATTAGCAATATCTTGTTGGCTGCCAATGGCGGGGAGCAAAATAGGGGTGCATTCTGCGATATTGACAATGGCATCAATATATTTTGTGCCAACCACATTAAAGGGATGCTCTCCTAATTGTTTAACATCGGCTGGAATGCCGATAACAGGTCGCTTTCGTTGACTCATGCTAACTCACTTAATTCGTTAAATAGTTGATAAAGAATAACCCAATTCCGTGGCAACTGCAGCATGGGTAATATGACCTCGGTGGACATTAAGCCCATTTTTTAAATAGGTATCTTCGTCGATGGCATTGGCATACCCTTTATTGGCAATCGCTAATATAAACGGCAATAATGAAAAATATCTCTCAACCATGCTAAGCCGAAAAGACATGATTGAACAGCGCTTTGATCCATTATGCACAATAAGCTTGCAGAAATATGAATGAAATAAATTGAAACGTTAATTTTTTCTGATAGCCAATACCGCTTGATTGCGTAAGGTTCTTAGTAAGCTAAGGCTTTTCGATTTTTCATCAAAGCCATTAATGGTTTGCATCTCGGCATAAAAGCAACCAACGGCTTTTTTATTAATCATCACAGGCAGGAGTAAAAAGCTTTTTGCATTGGATATTTTTTTATACCAATCAGGAATTTTAGATGCGATTGGTTCAGCGCTTGTGTCGACAATCACGATATCAACGCCTTTATCAACAGACAGATGAAAAACATCTGGCGCATAATTCATCGAAAATTTGAAAGTGGGTAATATGGCTTTTATGCCATGACCATAGCCAGAGCGTGCTTGCATCATCTTGGTTTTGCCGTCACGGACAAACAATAATACGCGATGGCAATTCAGGCCGCGGTACATAGTTTCTAAGATGATTTGTATGACCTCGTTCACATTATATTCACCTACAAGCGAGTTAATGACATCTTGGATGCCTGCTTGCAAAATACTTTCGCCATCAACTTTGTCATCCGCTGTGGTCGATTCATTTGCTTTTTCCAACGGATTGTCTGCTAATGGTTCGTCAGTCGTTGCTGCTTGTGATTCGCTGTTTGCATCAACTGGCTTTTCCTGCTTTTTAGTCTGTAGCGTTTCATTGGTATAAGCCGCTACACGCTTCAGCCATACTGTTTTTTTAGAGACTAAATTGAGTATATTGGCGTGCGCAGCCATTTCCGTTAAGCCTTGATCTAAGGCTTTTTGCAACATAGAGGCATCAACACGAATGGATTTTTTGTATCTATTAACCAAATGCTGAATCGATTTATACTTATCTGCCAAACTGGTATTGGCGGCAACAGCCGTTAATTCGCCTGCTAAATTCGTCGTTACTCTCAGTTGGTCGATATCGTTATTCACCTCTATCACTTTATCGTTTGCAAAAGCTTGCATACCGTGAATTAACCGGTCAGGCAGGTGCCAGCTTTTGGCCACTTCAGCGCCGAAGGTATCGTAAGAAATACCAAGCACCTTTTGAGAAGCTTCAGTTTCAGATAGTCCATCATCTATTAACGCATTCACCTGCTGACTTTCATCATAAAAATAAAAGATGGAAAGCAGGCGGCCCAAGTGATGAAAAATGCCACAAATCATGGCTTCTTCATAATTACGCGCTTGCAAATTAATAGTTAATTGGCGAGCAACAAGACCAATAAAATAAGTGGAAATAACTTGGTCGCTTATTTCTTCAGCTTGCGATTTGTTTTGCATGAAGTTGAGCAATACCAACGTGGTGGCAATGTTTCGTACGACATCGAAACCGAGAATAACAACCGCTTTAGAAATAGTGCTAATCTTGCCGCCAAATTGACCATAAGAAACAGTATTGACTACTTTTAACAAATTATTAGTGAGGGCGAAGTCTTCTAGAATAGTGTTGGTTAGGTGTTGAATGGACGAGGTGTCCGAACTCACCACATTATTGATTTCGATAATAGTGGTCGATAGCGCAGGAAAGTCAGCACTATTTTGCAAGTGTTGCAAGCGGGATTCTAAATCCGTTGGTGTTGCTTTATTCTCTTCAGGCATTGTCGTCGACTTTATTATTATCATGCGTAGTAGACAGTATGTATCAGCAAGCGGAAAAAACAGCTAACAATGAAGGGTAATAAAAGAGCTTAGTTTTCGATTTAATGAAAGCATTAATAAATGGAGTAGCGCGTGCCTAATCATCTTTATCTTTGTCAGTATCCGCCTACATTAGAATCAGAATATGCCGCATACTCCTGTTTTTTGTATTTGGGTATCGTTTGACTGTGCTTCGGATTGTTGTTGTATCTGAATGCAGGTCATCTATTAATGTAATTGAGAGGATATAAAAATGAACGCAAAGAAAACATCACTATTTATTATTCTATTGACACTGGCGCTTGGTTTAGCGGCTTGTAGTCAAGATGGACCTGCAGAAAACGCGGGTGAGGAAATTGATAATGCAGCAGAAAATTTCGGTGACACGATGGAAGATGCAACCGATGATGCAGGCGACTCGCTAGAAGAAGCGGGCGATGCAGTGGAAGATGCAACAGACAATTAATTATTAATTGAGGTTAATAAAAAAGCAGCGCTTAGTAATTAAGCGCTGCTTTTTTTAATGGGTAAGCAACAGATCATTAACTGTGAGCTTAAGCTCTTTTCGACTCATTTTCTATGGTTGAAATCGCTTCTTCAAACTGCATGGATTTATCAAAGAAATACTGAACACCACATTGTTTAGCTAATTGTTTGTAATAAGCGTTGCCGTGATTAGTGAGCATGATGGCAGTGGGCGCCTTATATACATAGTCGGGTTCTTTTGTATGTTTGATCACTTCAAAACCATTACCTTGAGCCAGCTCAATATCAACAATCATCATGTCATATTGCTTTTTGTCGAGTAACGCAATCGCGTCTTGCTGCGTTTCAGCAAACTCATCTACGAAAATATTTTCGCAACCACTTAACATTTCTTTTATCGATTCACGCAGTATAGGTGAATCTTCTACTAATAAAACTTGCATCATATATATCTCATTTCAAATCACTTTCACGCTAACTTTATTTCACTGTTGTGTCTGTCAGGTTCAGTCCTACAAGTCACAGAGGGCTAGTCTAAAAGCGTATGTTTAATCGCATAATAAGTTAAGTCAGCATTGGTTTTTAGACACATTTTTTCCATTATTCTGGATCGATAAGTGCTTACCGTCTTAATGCTGATATTCAGTTGTTCAGCAATGTCTGTTGGACTAAGACCACTGGCCAGTTTAAAAAACACTTGGAACTCGCGTTCCGAAAGCATCTCGTGTAGCTGCTTATCAGAAGGGTGACTCAGTTCACTTGTCATTAGCTCCGCTAATTCAGCGGATATATATTTTTTGCCAGAGGCAATTTTTTTGATTGCTTTGATGATTTCATCAGAATCTGCATTTTTAGATAAATAACCATGACAGCCGCTGCGCATTAAATTAAGTGCATATTGCTCTTCAGCATAACCACTCAATACCAAAACGGGCAGATCTGGCGCGATATGTTTTAAGTCATGTAGCGTATCAATGCCATTTTTATCTGGCATTGAAATATCTAATACAACGACATCGTAAGTATGTTGGCGGATGAGCGATAAGGCTTCGGATCCCGAAGCCGCCTCGCCAGCGACTTCAATGTCGCTTTCAAGATTAATTAAATTCTTTAGACCGTCACGTACAATTTTATGGTCATCAACTAGCAGTATTTTTTTCATTGAGGCATTCTATCTAATAGGTAGCATGATTATATAAGAAGTCATTCTTCTTAATTTATTTATCAGCGTTTTCTTGCACGCCTTGTCTAAAAGCGTTCCAATCATGCGCGATTAATCTTGATGACTCATCTGCAAATGGGTTTTCTTTCCATTGTTTTGTGGTTTTAATAAACAATACAACCGAAATAATCAACGGTAAGAAAATTAATGCAGCGAGGATCAGCTCGCGGTTGGGTTGCTCAGCGATGGCTGAAAATAGCCAAAATAGTGCAATAAGCCCACTAAATACAACCGCAAATAGAATGCCTAAATAAACGAAGAAACTATTCACCGCCCGCTGCAAATCAGACTGCAAGTTATACTTAAGAAAAATAGCACGGCTTTCTACATAGTCGGCAGCGTTCTCTTTGACATTACCTAAAGAACTCGCTTTGCTAGAGATGCGATTATTAAGATAGTACAGTACTAGATATTTAAGTATTTTTGCAAACATGGTGAACAGTCTCCCTTATCATTATTATGGAATGGTTTATGGTGAATTAGTTTGAGGATTGCTTAGATCCTAATACATAGCCAAGTAATAAACCTGTTCCTGCCACTAACGCTAGCGTAGCTGCTGGATGATTTTTAACTGACTCAATGGCGCGCTCTTTACTTACATCGTATGCATGGCTAATTTCCTCGCCAACAACTTGTTTAAGTTCTGATGCGCGTTCGATAATTTGTTCTTTCATGGTGTTTCCTTTTGTTGTGTCTGCATGGTTGTTAATTAAATCTCTAAGGCCGTTAATCAGTGCTTCTGTTTTATCTTCTGCCTGATTAGCTGTTTTATCAACCGCATTATTAGCTTTACTAGCGGATGATTTTAATTCTCGAGAAGCTTTATTCACACCGCTTTTTGCTTCTTCAGCAAGTGCTTTAGTTGTGTCTTGAATGTTGTCCTTATTAGTGTTTAGCATGGTTAGCTCCTTATTAAAGTTAAGTTTAAAGATTAGGTAAAAGGATTATTTTCTTGATGATAAAAAAGAAATAATGGTGAGTATTAAAAATACAAAAAAGAGTATTTTGGCAATACTGGCTGATCCTGCTGCAATTCCGCCGAAGCCAAGTGCAGCAGCGATAATCGCGATAACAAAAAATACAACGGTGTAATGTAGCATTCGGGTTCTCCTTACTTACTTGTTTATGAATGTTTTTATTTGATGAATTCATTGTATCTAGTTGAAGGTTAAAGATAAGTAAGGCATTCCTTATTTAAGTGTAAGATAATACTTACATCGCCTAAGTTAGCTATCAGGCGGCGATTTTCCTTTATATACTCCTTATATATGGGATGAGACTTTTGGTTAATAACAGTGATTAACAGCAGCATATTTGGGTGAGGGATTTAGTTTTAACATGCGAGATTTTATTGATAAGCTTGACGCTGCTTTTGAAAGAATTTCATTGCGGTTTGGCGGTAAAAACATTTTATTGTTAGCCTTGGCGCTGCTAGTAGCGATGTTAACCATCATTGTGAGTGACTATTGGATTGTTAAAATTCAAAAACAAAACGCTAGGATCGCACTCGTTAGAAGTCATATTTTTGAAGCCAATCAACTCAAAGAAAATTTGTTTAGGGCGGAGAGTGCACAGCGTGCCTACTTGATTACCTTAGATGAAGGGTTTGCATTGCCGTTTGACTATGCGATTAATAACGCAAGAAAAAGTATTGATAACATG
>Ga0209231_1000302_pt1 | contig 30716 bp, 29 predicted proteins | sample Deesub45470m_DNA_FD_188086 | JGI IMG/M metagenome (GOLD analysis project Ga0209231, IMG submission 188086) | Deep subsurface microbial communities from North Pacific Ocean - 450_OLKR46/470m Metagenome (SPAdes) (version 2) | ecosystem: Environmental > Terrestrial > Deep subsurface > Unclassified ... | reverse complement strand
ACCGACGAATTCATTGAACTGCTGCACAATATCTCCAGCCAGATCGGCGTTGCCTGGCGCAACGATGCACAGACCGCACGCCTGATTGAAGCCCGTCAACATGAACGGGAACTGCAGATTGCCAAGACCATTCAGCTTGGCCTGCTGCCGACGGAGATCCCGGACACGCCGGGGTTCTCCACTGCCGGCCTGTGCATTCCGGCCCGTCAGGTGGGGGGCGATTACTACGATTTCTTTCTGCGCCGCAACCGGCATTTTGATGCAGTGATTGCCGATGTTTCCGGGCACAATATCGGGGCGTCGCTGATTATGGCCGAAACCCGCACCCTGATTCAGGCCGGGCGACACAGGGATCAGGGGCCGTCCGAACTGATGTCCAGCCTCAACGAATTCTTTTATGACGACTTGACCCGAAGCGAGCTGTTTATTTCGATGTTCTACTTAAGCATCGAAGTCGCCAGCCGAACCATCCGCTACGTCAATGCCGGTCACAATCGCCCCCTGCTCTGGCGCCTTGCCACGGATCAGTGTGATGTTCTTGACAGCGAGGGGATGATTCTCGGAATCAAACCGCAGATGGTTTTTGAAGAGAAGGTAACCAAAATGGCGGCGGGTGATATTCTCTTACTCTACACCGATGGAGTTACCGAAGCGGAGTCGGCAGACGGTGATTTTTTTGGTGATGAGCGTCTGGCTGCTATCCTTGGCAGTTGCCGGGATCTCACCCCGCAGCAGACCATTGACCAGATTCTTGAGCAGGTCCGACTATTTACCGGCCGACACAACTTTTCGGACGATGTATCACTGGTCGTTATTAAGGCCGAAAATCTTCCCCGGAAAAATAGAGCCCTATGACCGGGCACGAGTTGTGATATTGTTTAAACATCTAAGTTATTTCAGGAGGATATTAAATGAATACACAGATTGAAGACAAGGGGTCCGCCGTTTTAATAGCGGTACATGAAGATCGTTTGGACGCTCACAATAGCGGCGAGTTGAAAACGCTCATGCTGGGGCTGTTTGACGAAGGTAAAAACAATATGATTATCGACTTGAAAGATGTCCGCTTTGTCGATTCATCAGGGTTGGGCTCTTTGGTTTCCGGGTTTAAAAACGCAAGTGCCCGCAACGGGAACCTCAAGTTGTCCGGCCTGCAACCGCAGGTTCGTTCCATGTTTGAACTGACCCGTTTGCATCGGGTGTTTGAAATTTTTCCGGATGCGGATGAAGCACTGGCCAGCTTCTAATACCCTGCTTGGTCGTCCGGTCAGAAATATATCAAGGTATTTTGGTTGATGTCAGTGTGTATTGATGTCAGCCAGGACAAGGTTAAGTTGAGGAGAGGCAACAAGGACTGTGGCCCTTAAGTCCAGAATGATCAAGGGGATCAGGCGAAGACCAGGAACGGATAGCCGTCATGTCCGACAACTTTGAAATCGACATCAAGGTTCCAAATCAGACACGCTACCTGAGTCTGATTGGCAAAATTGGTGAGGATATCGCAAATACCATCCGGCGCTATCGTGGCGACCGTCTGGAATTGGCGTATCAAGTGAACCTGGTTCTGACCGAAGCGATGGCAAATGCGATCCTGCACGCCCCGACGACATCCGGCGAAGAGCATCAGATTCATATCAACATCGCCATTATCAACGACAATCTGCACATCAAAGTCTATGATCGCGGCCAGGGGTTTGATCCAAAGGCGTTACCCGAACCTGACTCCAAGGGACTGGAAGAAGGCGGCCGCGGTATCTTCATCATCCAATCGATCATGGACAGTGTGACCTGCCACAAGGACAATGGCGGGCATGTCATTGAAATGATCAAGTATCTTCCGTAACTCCCACCTCAAGCATTGCCAGCAATTCAGCGAAGCTCTCCACCCGTACCGGATAGGCAAATGCAGACCGATAAGCGATAAACCGGATGCCAGCGGCGTCAGCGGCCATCCGGTCATAGGGCGAATCACCAATAAACAGCAGTTCAGACGGCGACAAATCAAGTCGCTGGGCGGCGAGCAATAACATGTCCGCGTGTGGTTTCGGCCGTGGGACATCCCGACTGGTGACAACAGTTGAAAAATAGCCGTCAAGATTAAAATGGTCGAGAATTTCCAGCATGCTGCTACCACGATTGGTCGCCACTGCCAATGGCCGCGTAGCGGAGAGTTGCCGCAGGGCCTTTTGCATACCCGGTTCGGGCTCCATCCAGGGGATAAACTGCCGGTAATTGAGGGTCGCCGCATAGGCAAGCCCCTCCGACGCCCGCTTTGTACCGAGCAACACATCGAGGACCTCCGGGCTGGCAGCAGCGTGGCAGAGATTGGCTTTCTCCGGCTGCGCCTCGGTCACCTCCGGCTCGCCAAAATAGGCGAGGATGGCATTGTAATAAGCCAGATTAGCGCGACGGCTTTCGAACAGCACCCCGTCGCAATCAAAAATGACGCCTTTAACCTGACTCAGCAAAACCGCCCCTGACGCTTGCTCAACCAGAACAGACCCAAAATCCCGACCAGAATCATCGGCAGAGAAAGCAATTGACCCATGGTCAGATGGCCAAACAGAAAACCGATCTGCGCATCGGGTTCACGCACAAATTCAACCAGCAATCGCGCTGTGCCGTAACCGATAAAAAACAGGAACATTGCACTGCCCCACGCCGCCTTGCGCCAGTGAACCAGACCGATCAGCACAAACAGAAGGAGTCCTTCCAGGGCAGCTTCGTAGAGCTGACTTGGGTGTCTGGGCAAAGGGCCACCGCCGGGAAAAATCATCCCCCAGGGGTGATCGGTTGTACGTCCCCAGAGCTCGGCATTAATAAAATTTCCCATCCGGCCAAAGAACAGGCCGATAGGGGTTGCCGCCGCGGCCAGGTCACCTATTTCAAGCAACGGTTTCTGCCGGCGATAGCCGAACAAAAGCAAGGCAACCACAACCCCGAGAAAACCACCATGAAAGCTCATGCCGCCTTTCCAGACAGCAAAAACCTGCAAAGGATGCTCAAGGTAATAGGCTGCATTGTAAAACAGGACATAGCCGACCCGACCACCAAGGATGACCCCGAACACACCGTAATAAACCATGTCAGAGATGTCGTCAGCCGTGATCATCGACTTGCGCCAGCGGGACAGAGAAATCATCCAGGCGTAAGCGCCGGCGAAGCCGAGCAGGTACATCATCCCATACCAGCGCACAGACAATGGACCAATGCTGAAAATGACCGGATCGATCTGCGGATAAGGGATCATGGATTCTCCTCAAAAAGGGTACGGACAAAAAATGCCATGTCAGCCGGAAGCGGTGCCGTAAACTCCAGAGGGCATCCGGAGAGCGGATGTTTAAACGCCAGAGAAGCGGCATGGAGTAGCTGTCGCGCGACAGGATGACCGCAACTGTTGATTGGGCCACCGTAACGTTCATCACCCATAAGCGGATGGCCCGCCTCGGAAAAATGGGCCCGGATCTGGTGGGTACGACCGGTCAGCAGATCAATTTCAACCAGAGAGGCTGTATCGCTAACGGCCAGGGTGCGATAACGGGTCACCGCCTCAAGCCCCCCCTTTTCGACCGATTTCATCAGATTGGTCGCCCGATTTTTTGCCAGCAACGATCGGAATTCTCCGCTGGGAGGATCAATCTGGCCAGCAACAACGGCGAGATAAGTCTTGCTGACTGTGCGGTTGGCAAACTGTTGCGTGAGACCTTTATGCGCGCGCGGGTGGATGGAGAAGACCAGCAAGCCGGTCGTGTCACGGTCGAGACGCTGGACCATACCGATGGTCGGTTGCTGCCGGGGTTGAAAAGGGTTTTTCAGGGTGTCAAGCAAGGCAGAATAGATCGTCCCCTTGAACCGGGACGGTGTCGGCTGGCAATCGATCCCGGCCGGTTTGTTCAAGACCATAAGATAGGCATCACGAAAAACGATCTGTTCCGGAGTCAAGGTAAACGGTTGTAAGGGGAGTCCATCACAAAAAACTTCGATCTGGTCTCCATCCTGAACTGCTGAAGAACAGTTCCGCGTCCGCTTGCCGTTGACATGGACGCCACCAAAATCGATGACACGACGGGCGAAGCTGCGCGATAACTGATCGGAAACGGCAGGCAAGAACTGATCGAGACGCAAATTTGCCTCAGGTGCAGAAACCGTAAATCTGAAAACAGCACGCTGCATTTTATTTAACGGTCCTAACTATCATTCAGACGAATATCGGTGACGATCAATAACAACAAAGCCCCGGCTTATGTCGGGGCTTTTGCGTTTAACGACTGCCATGAACATCGCACCAAAACAGCGGTGCAATAAGCTCCGTTTTGCCTAAAAATCGACCCGCGCCCGCAATTCCTTGCCCGTTTTAAAAAACGGGGTCTTTTTAGACGGGATCCGAACGACTTCGCCGCTTTTTGGGTTCCGTGCTTCACGGGCATCGCGCTCGCGAACACTGAAAGAACCAAAACCGCGGATTTCAACCCGATCACCGCCGACCAGCGCATCACCGATGCTGTCAAAGATCGTATTGACGATCAATTCAGCCTCTTTCTTGTTCACGCCCGAATCGCCATCAGCCAGTTGCTCAACCAGTTCACTCTTGGTCATTCTGCTACCTCCCGATTTGTTCATTCCAGCGGTACTGCAAACCGGTTGCCGCCTCTTCACGCAACCCTCTTTGCAATTGACTTGCCGTCTCTTGAAGAAAATACTGAATGAAATCCTTCTTCGGTTCAGGGGGATAAACCAGACGTGGTTCATCCTCTATATTCGCCAGTTTCGCGGCAATTGCGACCGCGTCCTGAAAGTTGCCAAGATCATCGACCAGGCCGGCGGCTTGCGCCTGGCGGCCGGTAAATACGCGGCCATCGGCCAGTTTTGACGTCACATCAATGTCGAGATTACGCCCTTTAGCGACAGCTTCAACAAACTGCTGATGGACATCATCAATCAGACCCTGCAGAATCGCACGATCCTCATCGGTCATCGGTCGTACGGATGAACCGATGTCCTTATGTTTACCACTGGTAATGACGTTACTCTTCAAGCCGATTTTTTCCAGCAAATCCTGATAATTGGTGAAATTCATGATCACACCGATGCTGCCGGTAATGGTCCCCGGATTCGCAACGATGCGCTGTGCCGGTGCTGCAACATAATAACCACCGGAAGCGGCGACAGCCCCCATGGAGATAATCACCGGCTTTACTGCGGCAAGGCGCTTGATCTCGGTATAGATCTCCTGCGATGGCCCGACGCCACCACCGGGAGAATCGACCCGGACGATAACCGCCAGAATCGAATCATCACGACGAAAAGTGTCGATTTCACGCACCGGCTTTTGAGAATCGACAATCGGGCCAATCAGTTCAACAACCCCGATTTTTTCGCCCATTTGCAGTGATGTCCCGCTGCCAAAAAAGGAGACGATCCCGACCAACATGAACATAAAAACGACAACAATGCCGCCAACGACGAATAATGGGATCAGATAAGGCCGTTTGCTCATAGACAAAACCGCAAAAAAGAAAGAGGCCCCCTGTGCGTGAGAACAGGGGGCCTCTGTTAGGGAACAACTATTCAGTCTTTATCTGCTGCGGCGCCTTTACCAAGCGCCCCCTGAACCAGAGCACCCAGATTGGTGGTGGCACTTTGCTGGGCACCAAGGAAGGCATCGACTTCAGCCTTCTCTTTCTGGTTGGCCAGATGCTTGATCGAAAGAGCGATCTTGCGATCAACGGTATCGACGTTAAGAACAACCGCCTCCAGCGCATCACCAACGTTGGCAAACTCCTTCGGGCTGTCGACTTTTTCTTTGCTGATCTCGGACACATGAATCAAGCCCTCGATCCCTTCTTCGATCTCAATAAAGATACCGAAGTCGGTCACCGAAGTGACTTTCCCTTTGATAATCGTCCCCGGAGCATAACGCTTCGGAATCGACTGCCAGGGATCTTCTTCAAGCTGTTTGATGCCGAGGGAGAAACGCTCGTTTTCACGATCGATATTCAATACCGCAGCGCGAACCAGGTCACCCTTTTTGTAGATTTCAGACGGATGTTTGATCCGCTTGGTCCACGACAGGTCAGAAATGTGCACCAGACCGTCAATCCCTTCGTCGACGCCGACGAAAATACCGAAGTCAGTAATGTTCTTGACCTGACCTTCGATAATCGTACCGGCCGGGAACTTCTCGCCAATCACGTCCCACGGGTTCGCCTCAATCTGCTTCAGACCGAGGGAGATACGGCGGTTCGGGATATCGAGTGCCAGAACGACCGATTCGACGTCGTCAGCAACATTGAGCAGTTTGTTCGGATGCTTGATGCGCTTGGTCCAGCTCATCTCCGAAACGTGGATCAGGCCTTCAACGCCCTGCGCCAGTTCGATAAATGCGCCGTAATCGGTCAGGCTGACCACCTTGCCGTTGACGCGCGAGCCGACCGGATAGATCGATTCGACATCAAGCCATGGATCAGTCGTGGTCTGCTTCATACCGAGAGAGACCCGCTCTTTTTCACGGTCAAACTTAAGAACTTTGACTTTAACTTTATCACCGACATTTAGAATGTCGGAGGGGTGATTGACGCGACCCCAGGACATATCGGTGATATGCAGCAAGCCGTCGATGCCGCCCAGATCGATAAATGCGCCGTAGTCGGTGAGATTCTTCACCACACCATCAGCCACCTGATCTTCGGTCAGCGTCTTGAGGGTTTCGCCACGCTGCGACTCACGATGCTGCTCAAGCAGAACGCGGCGGGACAGAACGATATTGCCGCGACGCTTGTTGAGTTTGATAATTTTGAACGACAGGGTCTCGCCGATCAGTTTGTCGAGATTACGCACCGGGCGCAAATCGACCTGGGAACCGGGCAAGAAGGCATTGACGCCGATATCGACGGTCAGGCCACCCTTGATCCGCGACACGATTCGTCCTTCGACGATAGCGTCCTCTTCCAGAGCATTCCAGACTTTCTGGCGATCGGCCTTCTCTTTGGAGAGACTGATCAGACCGTTTTCATTCTCGGTGCGCTCAATCAGCACGTCGAACTGGTCGCCGACTTTCAGCACGACCGGGCCGTTTTCGCCTGCGAACTCGCTGATCGGGATGACGCCTTCGGACTTGCCGCCGACATCAACTACGACCGTATCGCCGTTCACCTGGACAATCGTCCCGAGAACAACGTTACCCGACTTCAGTTCCTTGATGCTGTTTTCGAAAAGAGCTTCGAAGCTCTCTTCCATCTCGTCGAATTCCTGTTCGTCGTCGAGAAGTTCGTCTTCCATGTTGAATTTACCTTTGTTGTCTACCATTACTGAATGTTACCCCCTAGCGATTTTCCTGCACCAAGGCAGGGTGACCGAAGTCACGGTCAAGGAACATAGCATAAAGTCCTCAAAAAACAAACTTTTTTTATCCAGCGCATTCCGTCACCCGGGCCACGACCTGCTCAATGATCCAGTGCGGCGTCGAGGCCCCGGCCGTGACACCAACACTCCCGGCAGAGTCGAACCATTCAGCGCGGATTTCGTCGGCGGTCTCGATATGATGGGTGCGCGGCTGAATCGCGGAACAGATACTGTTCAACCGTGTGGTATTGGCGCTGTTATGCCCCCCCACCACCAGCATGACATCGACCTCGGCAGCGATCGCTTTGGCCTCTGATTGACGGACGATGGTGGCGTCGCAGATGGTGTTGAAGACCCGCAGTTCCTGACAGCGTCCCAGGCAGATATCGACCACGGCCCTAAAGGTATCGTAGGCCTGGGTGGTCTGGGCAATAATCCCGATTTTTGCGGCGCGGGGGAGCTTTTCGGCCTCTTCGCGCCCGGCGACAACATGAACCTGACAACCGGCAGCATACGAAACAATCCCCTGTACTTCAGGGTGTTCCGCCTCGCCGACCAGGACGACGGAGTAACCTTCGGCCGCAAACAGGGCGGCGTGATTTTGCGCCTTTTTGACAAACGGACAGGTGGCATCGACCACCTCCAGCCCCCGGTCATGAATCTGAGCCAGTTCGCGCGCTTCAACTCCATGTGAACGGATAATGACGGCGCCGTCCTTGATCGCATTGATATCGTCAATCACCGAAACGCCCTGCTCGACCAGACGCTGCACAACCTGGGGGGAATGGATGATCGGGCCGAAAGAACAGATATGATCGTGATTTTTGGCCGCTGCAAACGCCATGGTGGTCGCCCGCTTGACCCCAAAACAGAACCCGGCACTTTTAGCCAGAATGATCTTCATGATGCCTTTCCCTGATCAAGCGTTGTCTCCCCGTACCAGGGAAACGGCAGCAAGAATCTGCTCCAGAACCTGCTCTATGGTCAGTCCGGAGGTATCGATTTCAATGGCATCGACCGGTTTAACCAAGGGCGAGTGCGCACGCATGCAATCGTTACGGTCGCGCTGCTCGACTTCGGCAATGGTCTGCGCCAGACTGACGGCTTCCCCTTTGGCCCGCAACTCGTCATAACGACGTCGACCGCGTTCAGTGGCCGATGCCGAAAGAAAAATCTTCACTTCTGCCTGCGGGAAAACCACCGAACCGATATCCCGGCCTTCAAGCACCACGCCGCCCGATTCTCCCATGCGCCGCTGCAAAGCCACCAGTGCTTCGCGCACTTCCGGCACGGCAGCCACCCGGGAGGTGAGTAAGCTGTTGGCAGGGGTCCGAATCGCCACCGACACGTCCTCGCCATTGAGCAGCACCCGCTCACCCTCGGCTGCCGGAACGAAGCGGATATCAAGCTGGCGGCAAAGATTCTGCAAAGCACCACTGGCTTCCGGCTCAATTCCGGAGCGTGCCGCGGCTAACGCCACACAACGATACATGGCACCGGTATCGATATTGACAAAACCGAGGCGTTGCGCCGTCAGCTTGCTCAGCGTGCTCTTCCCCGCCCCTGACGGACCATCAATGGCAATAATCGGTTTACGCTGCAATAGATGTGTTCTCCTGCGGTATAAATCGGCCAGAACAGACAAATTTCGAGTTATTAACCCCGAACCTGATCGATTAACGGCCAGAAACCGGGAAACGACGTCTCGGTACATTCGGTATCATCAATGGTGACGCTGCCAACCGAGGCCAATGCGGCAACCGCACAACTCATGGCGATGCGGTGATCCCCGTGCGACGCCACCGCGCCACCGGTGAGCTGTTCCACCCCGTTAATCTCCATGCCATCATCGCGCGCAGTCATTAGGGCACCAAGCTTACTGAGTTCAGAGACGATTGCGGCGATCCGGTCGGTCTCTTTAACCCGCAGTTCGTGGGCATCGCGGATGATGGTCGTCCCTTCTGCCAGTGCCGCAGCAACGCTGATGACGGGAAATTCGTCAATCGCCCGCGGGACGACGGAACCGCCGATCTCAATCCCCCGCAACCGACTATGACGGACCAGAAGATCGGCCACCGGCTCACCACACACATCGCGCTGGTCGACCAGTTCAATCGACCCGCCCATGTCGCGCAGGATATCGAGAATGCCGCTGCGGGTCGGATTAACACCGACGTTACGGATCAGCAGTTCGCTGCCGGGGACAATCAGGCCGGCAACCAGAAAAAAAGCCGCCGAAGAGATATCACCCGGCACCACCAGATCACGTCCGGTCAGGGGCTGACCGGGGAGAAGGGTCACCCCACCGGCAAAGGGGCGGATGTCGGCGCCGAAGGCCGCCAGCATCCTCTCGCTATGATCCCTGGAAAGGTGTGGTTCGCGGACGGTTGTCGCCCCTTCGGCGTAGAGGCCGGCGAGGAGCAGGGCCGACTTGACCTGGGCGCTGGAGACCGGTGAGGTGTAATCGACACCATGCAGGGCGCTGCCACGAATGGCCAACGGTGCCCGTTCGCCACCATCGCGTCCATCAATCTGCGCCCCCATACTGGCAAGGGGCTGCACCACCCGACGCATCGGCCGGCGACGCAGGTATTGATCACCGGTCAGCACCGAAAAGAAGGACTGTCCGGCCAGCAGGCCGGTCATCAAGCGCATGGTGGTGCCGGAGTTACCACAGTCAAGGACATCGCCCGGCTCTTTGAGGCCACGCAGTCCGGCACCCGAAATACGCAGGTTACCCGCACCGAGATCGACGATATCGACCCCCATGGCACGAAAGGCGTTAAGGGTCGAATAGTTATCCTCACCCTGCAGAAAACCGCTGACCTGGGTCACCCCGGTAGCCAGAGCGCCGAACATGATCGAGCGATGCGAAATCGATTTATCACCGGGGACGACAATCTCGCCGCGCAGCCCGTTGGCAGCTTTGATGGTTTGCTTTTTCATAATCCTGATTAAGCCTTTACGGGTCAAAGAATGGCGTCGCGGCTCTGTTTCGACTTCTGAAAGAAAGCCAACAGTTTCTGCCCGTCACCGGAATCGATGTCTTGTTTCAGTTCGGCAAAAAAGCGCTCGTACTGGGTCATCATCTCCAGCAGCGCCTCGCGGTTGGTCAGCGCAATATCGCGCCACATGGTCGGGTCGGACGAAGCGATACGGGTGAAATCGCGAAATCCGCCGGCGGAGTATTCAAGAATATTCTCTTCATAGCGATCGTATGCGCCGACGGCATTGACCAGAGAATAGGCGACCATGTGCGGAAGATGGCTGATCGCCGCCAGCACCCGATCGTGTTTTTCAACCTCCATCTCGACCACTTCGCTCCCGGCGATTTGCCACATCTGACGCACCAGAGCCAACGCGGCAGCATCAGTGTGCGTCGTCGGCGTCAGGATGCAGCGCCGGTTGTGATACAGGGTGGCAAACGCAGCCTCAGCCCCACTTTTTTCGGTGCCGGCGATGGGATGGCCGGGGACAAAATGGACCCCGGCAGGGAGGAACGGCTCAATGGCATCGACCACCGCCCGCTTCACGCTGCCGCCGTCGGTCACAATCGCCCCCGGCTTGAGGTGCGGCGCAATCTGGCGCATGACATCACCAAGAGCCAGAATCGGCGTTGCCAGAAAGATCAGATCAGCGTCAGCAACACCGATCGTCGCATCAGTCGTAAAGCGATCGACCACACCAAGACGTTGCGCCGTCTGCAGGTTGTCGACACCGCGACCGACCCCGACCACCTCCCCCACCGCTCCGGCCGCCTTCAGGGCCAGAGCCAGAGAGCCGCCGATGAGACCGACGCCGATAACACACAGCCGACCGATCAGGGGGGGCTGCGATGCATTCATTTCTGTCATTGCTCCACTTTCTCGCTAACTTTTGTTTATCGCGCCCGGGGGTAGGAACCAAGCACCTTGACGAACTGACAGAATTGCCGCAGATCTTCGACCGCACCGCGAACATTCTCTTCGTCGATATGCCCTTCGAGATCAAGGAAGAAAATATACTCCCACGCCTTCTTCTTCAGGGGCCGACTCTCGATTTTGGCCAGATTGATATTCCGCGCGCTAAAGGGGACCAGCATCCGGTGCAGGATCCCCGGCTCGTCGTTGATCCGGAACATCAGTGAGGTCTTGTCAAAACCACTCTTTTCCGGATTGCGTGCGCCGACAACCAGAAAGCGGGTGTAATTATTAGGGTTGTCCTCAATCTTCTTCTTGACCGGCTGCAGGTCGTACAGGGTTGCCGCCAGTTCGCTGGAGATTGCCGCTGCGGTTGGATCCTCCGCTGCCATCTGGGCGGCCATGGCCGTACTGGCAACATCGATCAGGGGGAGATCCGGGAGGTTCTCCTCCAGCCAGTGTCGACATTGCGCCAGCGCCTGCGGATGCGAAATGATTTTACGCACATCCTCAAGTCGGCCGCTGCGAGAGAGCAGGTCGTGATTGATTTCGAGCAGAATCTCGGCGTTGATTTTCAGCTCCGATTCAACAAACATGTCGAGGGTATGCGACACCGCCCCTTCGGTTGAATTCTCAACCGGGACCACACCGTAGTCGGCGCGGCCACGCTGCACCTCCTCGAAGACCGCACCGATACTCTTTTGCGGAACCAGCTGCGCCGAAAAGCCGAACTGCTGCATGGTCGCCTGATGGGTAAAGGTGGCTTGCGGACCGAGAAAAGCGACCTTCATCGGCTGTTCAAGATTGAGGGAAGCAGAGATGATTTCACGAAAGACCCGACGCACACCCTCATCAGGAAACGGACCCCTGTTACGGCCAAGCAGACGGGCATGGATCTGCTGTTCACGGCTCGGCACATAGAAAGGCTTACCATCTCCCTGCTTCAGATGGCCAACTTCGATGACAATCCGGGCCCGGTCATTGAGCAGGTCGAGAACCTTGTCATCAATGGCGTCGATCTGTTCCCGCATCGACTTCAGCTGATTTTTGCTCATTCTTCTCTCCTGCATCCAGTGAACCGGAAATCTAGCTCATCCCCGGTTAAAAATCAACGAATAAGCCGGTTTGCAGCAGCAAAGGTCCTGTCGGGAATAAGAACGGTAAGAGAGTCGGCTTCAATCCTTGGCATTGGATCGAAACAAACCGATGGGAGCAACGACACCCTTGACCGCTGTGCCATCGACAGCTAAACTGCGCCGGAAACAGCCAGCCGGTTCCAATGACAATTCTACCGTACCATAGCCCCTGCGAGGAGACGTTTATCCCATGGCCATTGCGACCAAGATTGCCGCCTGCATCGAACGTTCATCCTGGATTCGTAAAATGTTCGAAGAAGGTGCCCGCCTGCGGGCGGAACGCGGCGCTGAAAATGTCTTTGATTTCACCCTGGGGAATCCGTCCGTCGAGCCGCCGGCCGCCTTACGCTGTGAGTTGATCAAGCTGGCACAATCGCCCCTGCCGGGGATGCACCGCTACATGAACAACGCCGGTTACGACGACACCCGTGCCGCTGTCGCAACCCGCCTGGCCCGCCTGTCGGGTAAACCGGTTGCCGGTAAGCATATCATCATGACCTGCGGCGCCGGCGGCGCCCTCAACGTGGTGCTGAAAACCCTGCTCAATCCTGGGGAGGAAGTCATCATTCTGACCCCCTATTTCGTCGAATATAAATTTTACATCGATAATCATGGCGGCGTACCGGTCGAAGTTAAAACCAACTTTGACACCTTCCAGCCCGACCTCGCCGCCATCGAAGCTGCAATCAATAGCAAAACCCGGGCGATCATTATCAATTCGCCGAATAACCCGACCGGAGCCATTTACCCCGCCGCGACCCTCGACGCCCTCGGCGCACTGCTGGAGCGCAAACAACAGGAGCTGAACCGCGACATCGTCGTCATTTCCGACGAGCCTTACGCCCGTCTCGCCTACGGCATGGAGGTGCCGCCGGTTTTCGCCAGTATCGCCAATGCCGTCATCGTCACGTCTCACTCCAAGGATCTCGCCCTGCCCGGTGAGCGAATCGGCTATCTCGCCGCCAACCCTGAACTGGCTGAGGTCGATCTGTTCATGGAAGGGGCGGTCTTTTGTAACCGCGTCCTCGGCTTTGTCAATGCACCGGCGCTGATGCAACGCCTGGTCTGTACCATGCAAGACGAAAGTGTCGACATTGCCGCCTATCAGGCCAAACGTGACCGGCTTTATGCCCATCTGACCAAGATCGGTTTCACCACCGTCAAACCCGATGGCGGTTTCTACTTTTTCCCGCGTTCACCGCTGGCCGATGATGTCGCATTTGTCCGCCGCGCTCAGGAACACGGCATCTTACTGGTCCCGGGCAGCGGCTTCGGCGCTCCGGGGTTCTTCCGTATCGCCTACTGCGTCGAAGACGATATCATCGACCGCAGCTTCCCGGCCTGGAGTGCCCTGGCCCGCGAGTTGGGATTATCCTGACCATGGAGAAGCGTTTTAATTCACCGCCGGAAGCCGCCGCCGCCATTGCCGACGCCAGCCGGCGTGTCCTGACTCAGCCCCTGGCCAACACGGTTGTCCTGAGTCTGCTGGCCGGCTTCTATATCGCCTTTGGTGCCGAACTGGCCACGGTTGTCACCCACGATGCCGCGGCGCATGTCGGTCACGGCATCGCCCGTCTCCTCGGCGGCAGTGTCTTCTCCCTCGGCCTGATGCTGGTGGTGATCTGCGGCGCCGAGCTGTTCACCGGCAACAGCCTGCTGGCCAAGGCGGCACTGCAGCGCGAAATCCCCTGGTCCAAGCTGCTGGAAAACTGGGGGGTTGTCCTTTTGGGCAACTTTGTCGGCTCGTTGCTCTTTGCCTGGCTGATGGTCCAAAGCCGACTCTGCGACGCCCCCGGCATCAGCGAGCATGCTATCAGTATTGCCGCCGGCAAAACCGCACTGCCGTTCGATGTGGCACTGATCCGCGGTATTTTCTGTAACTGGCTGGTCTGCCTCGCGGTCTTCATGGCCGCCGCCGCGCGCGACATCACCGGCAAGATCCTTGCCTGCTATGTGCCGATCATGGCCTTTGTCGCCAGCGGGTTCGAACACTCCATCGCCAACATGTACTTTATTCCGACCGGACTGCTGCTCGCGCAACAGACCGGCAACACACCGCCTGGCTTAACCTGGGAAACTTTTTTTATCAGCAACCTGCTCCCGGTGACCATTGGCAACATCATCGGCGGCGTGGTTTTTGTGGCCGGTGCTTACTGGTTTACCCACTTGCGCGGTCAGAAATGAAAAAATCAGTTGATCGTCAAAAGAGTGTCGCGTCATGACGACCGCTCTGTGCTCACGTCTGGCCATCATCCTGTGTGAACCGCAATCACCCGGAAACATTGGTGCCGTGGCCCGGGCCATGGCCAACTTCGGCGTCACCGATCTGCGCCTGGTCAACCCCTGTGAACACCTGCACCCGGAAGCCCGCAAATTTGCCGTAGGCGCCAGTCACCTGCTCGGCACCGCCCGTCTTTACCCGGATCTTGCCGCCGCCCGTGCCGACCTGCACCTGACCATCGCCACCACCAGACGCCCGGGACGGCTGCGGGGAGAGCTGCTGGACAGCACCGAACTGCCGGCCCTGCTGGCCGCTGCGCCGGCGATGACCCGTATCGGCCTGGTCTTTGGCCGGGAAGACTGTGGCCTGTCGAGCGACGAAGTCGCACAGTGCACCCACGCCGTCCGCGTCGTCACCAGCAGCGATGTCGGCTCGCTCAATCTGGCTCAGGCGTTGCTGCTGGTCCTTTATGAATTGGCGCGTAACCCGGACAACGGGCAATCGACTGCGCAAGCGGCGCTGCCGGAACAGGCTGAACTGGACGGCATGTTTACGCAACTTGATGAAATTCTCGATCGCATCGCCTTTTCCAATCCAAGCCGTCCCGAAGCGACCCGCTATCGCCTGCGACAGCTTCTCGCCCGCTGTCATCCCGACCGCGAAGAGGTCGCTTTGTTGCGTGGTTTTTTCGCCCAACTGGCCTCGAGTATCAACGACTGGCGCGGACGTCGACGGGGATAGCCCATGGCAAAAAACAGCATCTGGTTGTCCATTTGACTCAACCTGAGCCCTGATTGCCAACCCCGAAATCGTACAACTCGGGGGAAGTCAATCAACTTACAATCGAAATCAAAACTTGACTCACGCAAAGCCGCAAAGACACCAAGGTTAACCCTATGATCCAAGTTTTTCTTTGCGCCTTTGCGTCTTGAGTGAGCAACGCGAACGGGCGTGAAATTGGTTATGACTTTGCCTCATCGCTCTTTGATGGGGCGGAGCAGATAAGCAAAAAAAATAGGGGCGCCCCAACCGGGACGCCCCTATTCACTATGTGACAAAAAGACAGCTATTTATTCGGTTACGCCCTGATCGGACATCTGTTTCCAGAATTCGGCCGCTTTCACGGCCTGATCCTTGGCGACCGCATCACCGGCCTCTTTAGCTTTACGCTCAGCGTCTTTGGCCATCGACTTGGTGGACGCCTTGTACGACTCATCGACCGCGCTCTGTGGCACCTGAGCCAGAACGTAGGTCACAAAACCAACGCCGGTCGGTGTCAGCAGTTTTTCGATATACCAGCTCTTGGCTTTGACCTGATTGGCCATATTGACCGACATCTGTTTTTCAAATTCACGGGCACCGGCAGTCGGATCGACCACATCACTCTGCAGACCGAAACTGACGGTGGCCTTTTCAAACTTGTCCTTGGCCAGAGTTCCCATGTATTTGACCACGGCGCTGGTTGCATTGCGGCGGGCATCGTCGCGCGAGCCCTTTTCAGTCGAAACCTTGTCGGAAATCCCGACAAAGGTCAGGACGCCATCAACCGGTGCCCCCGGCTCCTCATAGAGCCACGCCGGACGACCGGCATCACCGGTGGAAGTCCAGATCACCTTCTCGTACGGATCCTCCGGAACGTCGATGCCGTTTGAGGCACAACCGGCCAGGGCTACGAGCAACACCAGCAATGCTACGGAAGTAAAACGTTTCATACATCCTCCTTTAGGGTCAATGTGCCTTTTAAATGAAAACATAATGAACTATTAATACGATTTCGGCACGGTTGTCAACACGGTACTCGATTCACCATAAGCGGTTCCCGAAGAGCGGGCAACAGAGCGCAAACTTTTGAAAAGTTCGTCCCGACTGCAGTCAAACAGTAACAGACCGTTATCAAGACGATTGCCTTTGGGTGGGGTAAACGCACGGGTGGAGGCAAAAGCATAAACCCGCTCGTTGCCAAATGGTGCGGTGATTTCAAACTCAAACGCATCGTTCTTATTGGGAACCTCAATGGTTGTCCCGGCCGGAAATACCCGATTATCAGCATAACGATTCGGAAAAATCTGGATCAGGTTCCCATCTGCATCCTCGTACACCAGCAACAGGTAGGCAGCCTGGTCCAAATGGGCAAAGTAGCTGACGATATCCCCTTCCTGAAAGGTCTGTCCATTGCCAAGATGGGTCGAAATCTCGACCCGTAGCGCACCACCGCTCGGTTTCTGCATCGGCGCGACCACTGCATCGGTCGGAGGGATCAATTCGGTTCCGTGCGGAATCGAATCACGGGAGATACGAGCCGTGGCAGAAGCCAGCAGGATATCGGTACCGGCCTGCTTCAGGCTCAAATCGAGCAGTACGCCATCCGCCTGAACATCGTACTGGGCAACAAGGGCTGCTTCCGCACCGTCGATGACGGCCTGAACCGAGGCATCACCCAGCGATGGCGACTTACCAACCATAGAAATGCCGTTGGTTTGAGTCGGGGTTTTCACCGTCTCAACCAGACCAATACCGCGTGTTCGCACCGCTTGCTGGACATTCGCCACATCACGTTTGCGCGGTGCAACGACGGTCAAACCCTCAATTCCGGCCAGACTCTGCTTCAGATAACGCTGGACCAGACTGGAAAAATTGCCGCCAACATTGCTGTCGCTGTAGGTCACCGGTCCCATAAACAGTTTGTGGGCTGGCAGGGGCTGATTAGACGCGCCGGAAAAGAGTTGCGAGACAGCGTAATTCGTCGCACCGGCCACATCGTTGCAAGCCTTGACGATATTGATATCACTAGCGGCCGCAGCAAAATCGACCGGCAGAGTTGCCTTGATTCGCGACAGGGTACTGTGATCTGCATCAAGCTCAAACCGATAGCTGGCCGTCTCGAAAACATTGGTCGAAAAATCGGCGCGCCCCGATTCGTTGGTGGTGGCCCGAGCCTTCACCTGACCGAGCGCATCGGTAATGCGGACCGGAAGCCCGCTGACCGGATACAAACCATCAGTGCTTCGGTACCAGACCCAACCGCGCAACGTCTGGCCGGGGAGACTCGCATCGACATAAACCGTACTGAAGCGTCCACGCTCCAGCAGTAGATTACTGATGATTGCATTGGCCCGTTGCTGGACATCCCGTTCCAGAGCATCGATGCGGTAAGCACGCTTTTTCAAACGATCGCCGCCGTTGGCCACTCGTGCCTCTTCATCCTCCAACCGCTGAGACTCAGTTGCAAGCCGCGACAGGGCCTGGAGTACCTGTCCGCGAGAAGCCAACTGGCCACTCTCGGAAAAAGCGGTGACCACATGCGATTCAATCTGCATAATAACGGCGTCAGCAGCCTGCTCAGCCCGTAACTCGCTGGCATCCATATTCTGCTGCTGCGTTCTTTTCCACTCCGCCACCCGCTTGTCTTCGTCAACTGGTATGGTCACCAGAACCACCGCTTTGTAGGCCGTACCGGTCGTCGAGCCATCGCGAATGACATTAAACGTTTCGATGTAAAACTTGGTCGCCTTGATGCGGCTGACCATGGCGTCGGTTGTCTGCTTCGAGGTGAGTTTGCCTTTGATTTTCGCGTCGACGACCTCACTCTCCCTGGCATTGAGATAGCGTTCCACCGCGTCTATTTCTTCAACATTCACACCGGTGTAGCGTGCATACTCGCCGCGTGCAGCGCGCATCGCGGAATCGCGGGCACCGACGTCACTTGCCTCATGATTGGAGAGACCGACCATGAAATGCATGCCATTGGCATCATCTGGCGGCTGATTGATCCAACTCGGCGGGGACGGTTCCGATGCATGAACCAGCCGGTATTCAACCTGACCAGCGTAATCGCTGGACGGTTTTCCGGCGCACCCGGCAAAAAGAGATGCGACACCTGCACATACGGCAGCGAAAAAGAGCCCTTTAATCATGTTTGTTATCATGAAAAAACCTCATAGCGGCTTAAAGCGGCCGGGTAATCTTGATGACTTCTGCATTGGTTTTTTGAAACTGCGGCATCGCCATACCGATATCGGCATTGATGTAAGTCGGATCACAGACGACAAAGCGCTCACCGTCAACCAGAACGGCATCGCCGGGAACCGTCGCATTGAACTGCACGCCAACCGCAATATGCCCGGGATAGAGCAGGCCAACAGTCTTTAGCCCCACCAGTCGGTCGACCAGATAGCTGAACAGGATTGATCTGTCTTCGCAATCACAGTAAGGAAAGAAAAGGGTCTCTTCAATAAACAGATATTTTTCACGGCCGAATTGCTCCTCGTCCGTTTTGTACTCCAAACTGGTCTGCACAAAGCGCAGTAGCAAATTCACCGCTTCAGTTTCACTCTTACCGGCCACCAGTGGCGACAAGGCAGACAGCAGTGACGACTGCGAATCAGGCTCAACCGTTGCTTCGAAAAAAACCGGGAAATCAGTTGACGGATAATCGTTGAAAAAGTTCAGAGTCTGACGATTGACCCGCACCGGCACCGAATAGGTTTTGCCGGCATAGTCAAACTTCAGCTTGCGCGTAAACGGAACCATGGTCAGGCGGGGCGCTTTGAGTAAAGCAAGATCAAAACTGTTGATACTGGCGGCATGGCTCTGCCGATAAGAAAAGAGCCGACCAGCTTTTTCACCGGTACGCAGACAAGTCAGATTGAAATAATTGGTACCGTCAATATTCAGGTAGGGAACCCCATAAAGAATCGGCTTAACCGGCGCGAGCAAGAAAATTCGTTTTTCATTGTAGGCGATACGGCACTCATAACCGGACTTCACCAGCAAAAACCAGGTTAAAAGCTCACTGCCGTTATCATCCTTGTTGACCGATGCAGCAAATTTACGCACCAGCAGGTAATATCCCCAGTCATTCAGCTCCCACTGACGACGGACATCGACAAAACCCCGCAACAACGCTGAAACATCAGCACCGCTGTAGTTTTCCCAGACCGTGCTCATGGTCTGGCTATCAACGGTTCCCGGAGCCGCTGCGGAGAGCAAGGGGTCGTAGTAAAACTTCAGCGTCTGCCCGTAGAAATCGAATTGCGCCAGTTTCTGGGTTGTGACCGGCTCAACGACTGGCGGCGGAGTAACAGGGGGCACGGGTACAACCGGCACAGACGGAGTCGATGGTGGCGGCGTAACCGGAGTTGGAACTGCAGGAGGAAGAACAACCACCGGTGGCGCAGGTGGTGGCGGAACAATAGTTATTGGAGGGGCGACAGGGACCGGTGCCGGTGGTGGCGCAATCGGTGGTGGCTCAACGATCTCACCCTGCGGCTTTACCTTGTCGGCAGGATCATCCGGTTTTTTGGGCAACAGCTTCGGCTTCGGACCCAGACCGGACACTTCAGCAGCCAACTCGTCAAACGCTTCCCACTGCTCACGCAAATATTCTGCAAATTCACGGTCGCGCTCATCACGAAACTCGACAAAATCGGCATCCACCTCATTCTGAAACGAGTCCATCTCACGCGCCATTTCACGCTGCATGGCATTAAAGTCATCATCAACAGCCTGACATAAAGGCGCCACAACCAATAGCGTGCATAAAACAGCGGCTAAAGCTATGAGATTACGCATCGATTCACCTCCAAAAAAAACCTGTAACAGAGCAAAACAAAAAATAACAGAGCCGCATAAGGTTTTGCGGCAGAAGGATAAAACCAGAACAGCTTAATCCATGTGGATCAACAAAACAATATGGTTGTCACCAAAATTGAACCATCACGAATAAGCAAAGGCTTAATTCAAAAGCGTTTCCCCGCCTCTACGTCGACAGATTTCAAGATACATCCTCTCGAAAAAATTAATATTAACGGCATTCCATAAGTGTAAAATCTCTTTTAAAAGGACAATAAGACAGCAACAATTTCATTGTTTTGCGCCTGGATACCATGTGGGATTTGTCAAATCAATTTGAGCTTGACGCATCCAATCTCGTCCCTGCCGAAACACACATCCTCTCTATTGCTCTATTGTGGCAACTTGTCGCGCAAGAATCATGGAAAATATATCATAGTAGATCACTTCCCAATCTTTACGTTTGACCATGTCATTCGCCATTATCGTTATTCCGTTCTCGTTAAATTTAGGCACCAGCACGTACTTGAATTCATATTTATCGACAAGGTTGTCAAATATCTTCTCTCGTGAATAATCTGTAACGCCAGCCCCACCGGAAACAGCAATCCACTCCCAAAATCTGTCCTCGTAAAGCACTCGGCCATCAACGTAGACCTTATGCTCAGGGTCAAGACGGTAAATCATATAACCGCCCCAATCATATGCATTGAGTATATTCCCTTCCAACTTTTCCCTTACAATGTAGTCAACAGCCGACACCGGCGTGTAGGGGGTATTACGGACAAAGCCAAAATGCCTCAATTCTGCGATATTATTAAATTCGAATGGTGCTAAAGCAATAAACTGAAATGCGACAACCAGCACCAGCGACCACCTGACGATAACCTTGCGCGAAAAACTCTCCGCGGCAGTCGCCACCAAAGGCAGGGCTGCAATTAGAAAAAATGGTATATATCGAGTTTGGTAGAGACTCATAAGGCCAGTGATGAGGCAGATTAAAACGGGGAAAAAGTCTCTTCTTTTAATTCCTCGCAACACAAACACCACCAGCAGGAAGATAAAAATCGCCGTCGGCGCAAGGTTGGTACTTCCAAGAAAAACACTAAAAAAAGTACTGTACTCAACGTTGAAGGCAAGAATCTCATTCTTTCGAATGAGCCCGACGAAAATGTCAAGAAAGCGCAGACCGTTGGGATTGACCAACGAACAAAGGATGCCGGCAACACAAGCCACCATCTCAACAATGAATCGATGCTGTAGCAGGGCCGGCTTTAACAGGTAACGATCGACAATGAGAAAACAAAGATAGGCAATAAGGGTCAATTGTCCAAGCAATACTCCGCCGTGCAAATTGCCCCAAAGGATCATCAGAGCAGAAAGACTGAACAAAGATGCAAATAGGCCAAGTTCGCGGTCTGCAGCCCTGAATTTGTGGAGCAGGTACAGTAATGCGGCAAAGCCGACGAAGGAGAAAACTTGCGGGCGCTCGAGCGGATAGGTCGCCAACAGGATGAAGCCGGCAATGACAAGCAGAAGTTTGGGAGACCAGCACTTATCCTCGCAGCGCCTGTAGATAAAAAAACCCAATACACTGGTCAGGGCCACCCGTAACAGCACAATTCCCCACCAACCAGACATTTGCACCAGCCCGTAGTAAATTAGCTGAGAAAGCCAGTATGAGGTCAAGGTGAACTGCTGCTTAATAGTGAGATCTGATACCGGAGCAAGCGTAAACGGGTCATAGTCGGGTAGCATGCGATGCTGCCAGATCCATTCTCCAGTTTTCAAATGCCAAAAAAAATCGGGATCAAAGATAGCCCGCGACAGGTAAGTCAAAAGGAAAAACCCGATCCAGAACAACGCCCACCAAAGCTGATAACGGCCATTGTTTTTGTACGACAACGAACCTTTGTCAAAAAATTGCATTTTGACACCCCCCACTCAATTGATCCATCAACTTGGCTCTTTCACGCTTAAGCTCACACCAAATAGAGCCTGACGAAAGGATGCCGTTGTCCACAAATTCGTCGATACGGTTATGTCAGCTTTGTCATCCAGAAAACCGATCTGCAGATCGGGATGTTTCAAGCTGAACGTATTATCGCCAAGAATCTGGCCAACGCTCTCAACCGCAACAGGTGTCAACAGTGCAGGATCGACCCGTACGATGATACTGCCATCACTCCCGGATTCGATACGCGCCCCCTTAAACCCTTCTGTAATTTTATCAATGCGCTCTTTCGACTTCTTCCCGGCGGGCAAATAAATCGCACCCGTATCAAAATCGATGATAAAAGCGACGAGTCCGGGGATAACAAGAAGAATCAACCCGCACGCGTCAAGAACGGCAACGACGGGGTCGATTTCGCCTGATGTCTGTCCACGCCGCTCCGGATAGATCAGGGTGCCACAAGCAGCGAGTTGAAACAGGAGCAGACCACAGATCAACAGGGACAACCCTTTTTTCATAACACCTCCATTTATTATCTGCACAAATCTACACCAGTTAAAAACGGAAAAGAATGATTATTTTTGTTGCGACTGCCTGCGGCGGCTTAAAGGGGATTGCGCACGATTCGCGCTCTGCGCTATAGTTCGCAACCTATGCTCCGCTCATGCGCCACGATGCTCCTTTCCCGAAGTGAGCACCTCGCCCGAGCCTGCCAAAGACAATTTGGCGGTGTAGGGGTTACTGAACTTATTCGGCGGATTGCCGCCGTGCGTTACGCTCCTCGAAACTTCCTGCCCCGTCTTTTTCACAGTCTCGGCTTCAAGATGACCCTGTTCATCTTTGTCCTGATCCTGTTTGCAACCTATGGTGTCACTCTCGCCGTCACCCGTATCATGGATAACGTCCTGCTCCAATCTCTCCTGCGACGTGGCAGTGTCATTGTTCAAACCGCCTCCGGCCCGGCAGGCTTCAGCATTCTCAACCAGGATCGGTTGACTCTGGACAATCTCACAACGCAGATCAAATCTTCACAGCCAGACATGGCCTACATGGCAATTCTCGATTATCAACAACACATCCTCGCCCATGATAATCTCGAAACATCTGTTGACCGATTCAGTTTTCTTCCCGGTGACCCGATTTCGACCAACAACAGCACGTCAATTGTCAGCCTCATCCGCAATGGGGTCGCCTGCTACGAATTCCGGCAACCGATTCTCTTTGCCAATCAGACAGTCGGATATGTGGTCATCGGCATGGATACAACAGACCTTATCTCAGCTAAAGAGCTGGCCCGCAGTCAAGTCCTGAAGATTGTCCTGCTGACTTTGGTTGTGGCTCTGAGTGGTGTTTTTGCTCTGGTTTCATTACTGACCAAACCGATCAAACGCCTGGCGGGAGGAATGGAACAGGTCTGTCGCGGTGATGAGCGGGTTCAACTACCGGTCACCTCGGCAGATGAGCTTGGACTTCTAACCCGACGGTTCAATTTTATGGCTGAACAGATCGAGAGCCAGCGGCATGGGCTACAACTGTCCGCGATCGAACTGGAGGCTTCCTACAACGACATCGTCCGGATTCTCGCCGCAACCCTTGATGCCCGGGACAACTATACTTTCGGGCATTCGACCCGCGTCGCACACTTTGCCCGGGGCATCGGTCGGCAAGTCGGTCTCGACGCTCCAGCCCTGCATGAACTGGAGATGGCCTGCCTGCTGCATGATATCGGCAAAATAAAAGTGCCTGATGCGATTCTCAACAAGACCACGGGTCTGAATCAACAAGAGTACCAACAGATCATGTCCCACCCGGTTCATGGCAGCGAAATCCTGTCGCTCTCGGCTTCACTGCACAAATACATCCCGGCGGTACGTCACCATCATGAACGCTACGATGGCAAAGGGTACCCTGATGGGCTGCAGGGCAATGACATCCCCTTATGCGCCCAGATCATAGCCCTGGCTGACACCTACGACGCCATGACCAGTTCACGTCCCTATCGAACCGGCCGGGATGATGCCGCCGCCGCGGCCGAAATCGATACCTGCCGTGGCAACCAGTTCGCCCCGCATCTGGTCGATATTTTCCTGAGCATCCGTCACGAGTTGCTGGCCTCTGCTGACATCAGTGCTGAAGGGGGGATGCAATTATGATCTGTCCCTCTTTTTTTCGGTTACTCCTCGGGATAACCTTTTTCACTGCACTGGCGGCCTGTGCCCCAACCGGTTCCAAACCAACCACAGTCCTCGACCTGCTGCACCAGCTCCCATTCTGGAATACAGAACCAAAAGCCGACACGCTGCGACAGCAGATTTCAGATGACCTGCAGAATCAACGGCCGGACCTTGCCCTGGATCGTTTACAGGTATTCTGCGCCGATGGAGGCATGGAGAGCGACTTTGCCGTCCTTTATCCGGCCACCATCAATGCCCTCCTCGATCAGGCCGATGCCGCAGACACCGATCCGGGCCAGGCCGGTGCACTCTATCGTCTGGCACGCCAGGGGCTACCGATGGATCTCTCCTTGCAAAGGGACATCCGTCTCTCAGCAACCGAAATCGACCAGAAAATCGACCAATGCGCCAATGAACTGATGCAACTAGGACTCAAGCTCTATCGCAACGGGCAGTTCGATGCCGCACTCGACACCTGGAACCAGATCAGCACCTTCCACCCCGAACACCGACCATCACAAATCGCCATGAAAATTACCCGCACCCAGCTGCGCTCCCTTGAACAGATCAGCAAAAACAACAGAAACTGACCTCTCTGACAAAAAAAACGAGGTGCCCGTAAGCACCTCGTTTGATATCAAAACCGGTCTTTTCTTTCAGGTTACTGGATAAAAGCGACGGCCGCCTGCAGCAAGGATTCGAGTTGCTCCTCAGAGCCAGCCTCGGCATACACACGCACCACCGGCTCGGTTCCGGACTTGCGAAACAGCACCCAGCCCCCCCCCGCCAGGATGAGTTTGGTTCCATCGACGGTAATCACCTGCTCGACCCGGCGTCCAGCCAGCTCCGGCGGCAGATGAGCAATGCGTTGCGGAAAGGCCGCTTCAAGCTCAGGTGACAGGGTAATATTGACGCGGCGGGTACGAAAGGTCCCGACCCGGGAATAGAGATCGGCCAGCAATGCACCCAGGCTCTTTTTCTCTACGGCCACCATCTCCGCCACCAGCAGGCAGGCGAGAATCCCGTCTTTTTCCGGCACGTGGCCACGCACCGTGAGGCCGGCGCTCTCTTCACCACCGATGAGAATTTTATTAGCCGCAATCATCTCGCCAATGTATTTGAAACCAACCGGCGTCTCGTGAACCTTGACTCCATGATGCGCCGCAACAGCATCAAGCAGGTGCGACGTAGCGACAGAACGGGCCAGATCACCACGAGCACGACGACGCAATAAATAATCGGCCAGAAGAGCAAGGATATAGTTCGGCTCAATAAACGTTCCATCGCTATCGACAATCCCGAACCGGTCGGCATCACCATCGGTCGCAAGCCCGAGACTGATTTCGGGATCAGCTGCCACCAGAGCGATAAAATCTTCCATGTATTCGGCCGCCGGCTCCGGTGGCATTCCGCCAAAAGTCGGGTCGCGGCGATCATTCACCGCAACAACCTTCAAACCTGAACGGCGTAAATAAGTATCAAGATACCCCCGACCGGTGCCATGCAGAGTGTTAACGGCAACGGTCATCCCGGAGGCGGCAATTGCAGCCTTATCAAGATGGGCATCGAGTCCGCGCAGATAATCCTCGCAAGGATCGATCTCCTGCAACAGCTTTTGCTTCCGCGCGGTGGCTAATGGGATCTCCCGGTAGCAGACCTCGCCAAGCATGGCGTTGGCGCGTTGTTCGATGTCACGCGTCGTTTCGGGCAGAGCCGGAGCACCCGTGGCTGACGAAAACTTGATTCCGTTATACTCCGCCGGATTGTGACTGGCCGTGAAATTAATGCCGCCAATCGCCTGCCGCCGCAAAATTTCAGCAGCAATAACCGGAGTTGGCGTATCGCGATTACACAGGAAGGTCGGGATACCGGAACCGGCCAGGATTTGTACCGCCTGACGCGCAAACTGCTCACCCATAAAACGGCTGTCGTAGCCAACAACAACTCCATGCCTGGCATCAGCAGCCGTCAGCAAATGATCGGCAATTGCCTGACAAACGATCCGCACATTCTCGAAGGTAAAATCTTCACAGAAAATACCTCTCCACCCCGAGGTGCCAAAACGGATTTGCGTCATGTTAACCCCTGTTGTCAGAGAAGATCAGTTGAGATTGGAAGCGGTAATGCTGTGAGTTTACCACATTTAAAAACAGGCGCGAAAGCTGGGGTCAGTTCTCTTCATCCCAAAGCATCGGTGCATTGTAATTTACAATATCAGCGACATAGGGGCAATCGGCAGGGAGGATACCATAAACTAGGGTTGCATGATTCAACGGCATGCACTCCGGTTTCAACTGGTGACGATGCTCATAGATTGTACACAGTCTGGTCTGCGGATCAAACCGTTCGCAAGGAGTATCGCTATAGTAGACCCGCCCGTCATGCTCGACTTTTTCGTAACAACAACGGCCGCAGCGACGACAGCGCGCATCCCATTTTGCTGAATTCATTTGCTCTCTCCTTTAAGGCCGAACAGTACCGAAAGGGGGACGAACGGTCAAGATCTTTTGCCGTGATTTAAAAATAACAGTTGACAGGAGGCTGCTGCATCGAACAGAATGCAAAATTCTTAAATCAAAGCACGCGCAAAATACGAGGAGGTTTTACCATGCAGTGTCAAACTATTCAACCCGGTGCCGAGTGCACCTTCTGGTCCAAAGCTGGTTGCACCTTCGAAGGCAACGCCTGTCATGTGGTGGTTGCGGACTGTGAGGGTTGCGGACGCATCGTTGAGAGCTCCATCGGTCCGGTCTGTACAGCTTACCCGGCGCCGGAAAAGAAATGGAGCACAGGGCTGTGTAATTTTGCAACCCACCGCAAACTTGAAATCAAAGTCAGCACGGCTAAGGTCAACCCGCTCAAAGCTTCGAAACGCGGCGGACGCTGATCGACAGCAAAGACGCAACATCAAAGGGCAGGCCCGCAAGGAGCCTGCCCTTTTTGCATCTATCAACCAATCATTTACCAACCAGACGCACAAAGAGTTGGTTCATAACTGAACCAACCCTTTGCACTGTTATACTTTATGGTACCCGGGACGAGAATCGAACTCGTACGGCTAAAAGCCGAGGGATTTTAAGTCCCTTGCGTCTACCAGTTCCGCCACCCGGGCAAGGTGGCTATTATCGTTAACCATAGCAAGAAGTGTCAACGACAATCTGGCGCAAAATGGAAGGTATTTCCAATGAAACAACAGTTGCTCTGTCCAGACTGCGGTGGTGAAATCGAGGTCTGGCGCAATCCGCTGCCAACTGTCGACATTATCATCTGTATCGGCAACGGCATCGTTCTCATTGAACGACGCAATCCACCTTTTGGCTGGGCACTACCGGGAGGGTTTGTCGACTATGGAGAGAGCCTGGAGACTGCTGCTTACCGCGAAGCCGAGGAAGAGACCGGGCTGAAGATCGATCATTTACATCAGTTTGGCGCTTATTCTGATCCGGCGCGCGATCCGCGTCAGCACACAATATCGGTCGTGTTCACCGCGACAGCCTGTTCAGCGCCGGTCGCCGGAGATGATGCAGCGCAAGCGAGGATCTTCGCACTGGACACCCTCCCCTCGCCGCTCTGCTTTGATCATGACGTCATTCTGGCAGACTATCGCGCCTCACTTTAACGAAAAAAAACCAGATCCGGTGCCCGGGCGATTTCCCCCTGTTTCTCCAGCAGGGCATAGAAGCAGCGTAAACCCTCCATATGTGTTTCATCAAAGGCATATGAGACACTGCGCCAGTAGCGGATCAGCCCCTCTACCCCCATCCAATCCCGCTCGGCGACGGTGTCAGCGATCTGACCCAGATTGGCAAAGGCTCTTGAGCGCGACGTGTCTAGCTGCGCCAGAAAACGACGAAGATCTTCAGGACAACGGTTAACGGTTTCACGTCGGACAATCCACAGGGCAAAAACAAACGGCAATCCGGTGTAGTGATACCAAAGAGCGCCCAGATCGATAACCTGGGTGCCGGACGGAATCTGTTTTGCCATACGTAAGGCCCGGTCGCCGATCAACAGAGCAGGACGACCGGCGGCAATGAGCTCCTCGACCGGAACCGATGGCACTTCGGTTACGACATCGGTCAGACCAACAAATTCATGTAAAAGGACCCGTAACAACGCGACAGAAGTGGCGGATTCTCCCGTAAGGGCGATCGGGATGCCTGAGAGTTCTGACAGGGGGTGCGGGGTAAAAAGAAGAACACTTTCAACCGCGCCAATGGCACTGATGGAGTGTCCGGGTAGAAGCATGTAGTTTGATGAATGCTGGGCGTATTCAATCGACGAGGAGGGACAAAGATCGAGTTCACCTGCGGCCAGTCGTCGATTAAGCTCAGACGGAACGCCATCAACGATACGACCGTCATAACCGCAGTCGCGCAGATAATAAAACCAGGGGATGCAATTGGCATATGTAATACGACCGACGGTCAACGACATCGCGATACCCGGCAAGAAAACCTGAAAGATAACCACCTCAACGAAGCAGGCGCTAGATTAGGCGCCGACGACCTTTCTGTCAACCCTGATGGATTTTATCTGAAACAGCCGTTATCCCCCGGAGAGTCCAGTCCTTGTTGCCATACTTCTCGGCCATGAGCAGTTGCGCTGCTGCCATCTCATCTGCAGTTGGCACATCCGGACGAAACCGGATCCCCAGTTGCCGGGAGAATTGTTCAATCATAACCTCTTCGACGGAATCAATTGTTGTACAGCGTGGCAGAAATCGGTTAAGCCAGCCGACTCGCGACGCTAATCGTTCCACTCCACGGATTTCGTCGCCGACGGGCCCGGTGTGCAGGGCTTGATAAAGCTGGGCAAGATCGATATTGACGGGTATGGAGCCATGTTGAAGAAAGGCGTTGTTAAGCCGTTTCTGGGCACTGCCGGTCATTTTACAACCGGCATGAACCAGTTCAGAAAGTGCCGGAGCGGTAAAACAGGCACTTTTCTGCACCCCTTCCGCCAGCTCGTTGCTGCGACGCCCAGAGGCAATGGTTGTCGATTGACCGCACGCGGCCAGAGTCGCTTGCAGAACTTCGGCGATGACATGATAATTGGCTGCAATACTCCCGGGAAAGACGGTATCCATCTCCGGGGCAATAACCGCATAGGTCACTTCATCGTCGTGCAACACTGCGCGGCCACCGGTTACCCGCCGGACAACATCATAGCCAAGCCTCCGACATGCCTCCAGGTTGACAACATCACTCCCCTGCTGGAAATACCCGAGGGTGACCGTTGCCGGCTGCCAGCGGTATAGACGTAACAGCGGCGGCGAAGTCCCGATCTCAACACTATTAAGCAAAGCCTCATCCAGCGCCATATTCCAGGCACCGGATTGAGCTCCACAACGCAGTAAACGCCACTCCGGCATCGATTGATCATCCCAAAAAAGAAAAGGGCCGGTTTTCCCAGCCCTTTTTGTCTCTTAAATATTGCTCAGCCCTGCTTCCCTTCACGCTCGAGGAAGCCGGTGTCAACATCACCATCAATAAAATCACGATCCGCCATAATCCGCTGATGGAACGGAATCGTGGTCTTGATCCCTTCGACGATATATTCATCGAGGGCGCGTGCCATACGCTTAATCGCCTGCTCACGCGTGTCGGCATGGACGATGAGTTTGGCGATCATCGAGTCGTAGTGCGGCAGAACCGTGTACTGATCATAAACAGCACTGTCGACACGAACCCCAAGACCACCAGGCGTGTGATAACCATCAATTTTGCCGGGAAACGGAGTAAACTTGACCGGATCTTCAGCATTAACCCGGCATTCGATGGCATGCCCTCTGATGACGATGTCTTTTTGTTTGTAGCGCAACGGCTCGCCGGCTGCAATCAGGATCTGCTCGCGGATGATGTCGACGCCGGTGATCATTTCGGTGACCGGATGCTCCACCTGCACGCGGGTGTTCATCTCCATAAAATAGAAATTGAGTTGTTTGTCGAGCAGAAACTCGAAGGTGCCAACACTGCAATAACCGACGGACTTGGCGGCTTTAACCGCGCATTCCCCCATGCGCTTGCGAATATCTGGTGTCAGCACCGGACACGGCGCCTCCTCGATCAGTTTCTGATGCCGGCGCTGAATGGAGCAGTCACGCTCGCCAAGGTGAATGACGTTGCCGTGTTTGTCGGCCATGATCTGGATTTCGACGTGACGCGGTTTTTCACAATACTTCTCGATGTAAACATCAGGATTGCCAAAACCGGCCATCGCTTCGGTACGTGCGGCAGCAAACAGATTGGGCAGGGCAACCGGGGAATAGACAACCTTCATACCACGCCCACCGCCACCGGCGGTCGCCTTAACAATAATCGGGTAGCCGATCTCCTCGGCAATACGCACAGCGTCCTCGACATTGGCAACGCTCTCTTTGGTACCGGGTAAAATCGGCACACCAACGGCGGTTACAGC
>Ga0209231_1000301_pt1 | contig 31114 bp, 28 predicted proteins | sample Deesub45470m_DNA_FD_188086 | JGI IMG/M metagenome (GOLD analysis project Ga0209231, IMG submission 188086) | Deep subsurface microbial communities from North Pacific Ocean - 450_OLKR46/470m Metagenome (SPAdes) (version 2) | ecosystem: Environmental > Terrestrial > Deep subsurface > Unclassified ... | reverse complement strand
AGCGGCATTCCGGCACAATTCCAGAGCCAAATCTTCGAGAAATTTTCACAGGCCGATTCATCCGATACGCGCAAGAAAGGCGGTACCGGACTCGGTCTTTCCATCACCAAAGCCATCGTCGAACAGATGGGAGGTTGCATCGGTTTTGAATCACAGCCCGATGTGTTGACTACATTCTGGGTTGAATTCCCCGTCTGGCACAAAAATCTTGTGCCTGAATCCGGCCATACGGATGCAGGCAAGCGTGTACTGGTGTGTGAGGATGATCAGGATATCGCTTCCCTGTTGTGCCTGATGCTGGAACAGGCGGGTCTGTCTGCCGATGTGGCCGGCACTGCCATGCAGGCCAAGCAGATGCTGGATCTGTATGACTACGCTGCGATGACGCTGGACCTGGGTTTGCCGGATCAGAACGGCCTCTCCCTGATTCGGGAGTTAAGGGCAGCTGAAAAGACTGCCTCATTGCCCATCATCGTCGTTTCAGCCAGTGCCGAAAGAGGTAGCCGGGAATTAAGCGGAGAAGCATTCTGCATCGTAGACTGGATCACGAAGCCTATAGACAGGGATCGTCTGGAGAGCGCGTTGATGCGCGCTGTGGAGCGGTTTGCCGCAACACGGGCTAAGGTATTGCATGTAGAAGACGATCCGGATATTTCCCGGGTAGTCCGTGCCATAGTGGGCGGATTCGCCGACATGGATAACGCAAGCAGTCTGGCTGAAGCGCGCATCATGCTGAAACAAAAGCGCTATGATCTGGTCATCATGGACATTACCTTGCCGGATGGTTCGGGTATGGACTTGCTGAATGACTTGAACAGCGCGACCCCGCCTATACCCGTCATGGTGTTCTCGGCGCATGAGATGGGACTGGATGCCATCCGCCAGGTGGGCGCGTCACTGGTGAAATCGCGCACCGAGAATGCGCAATTGCTGGCAACTATCAAACACATGATAGGGGTCGAATAAGTTGAAATTTGTCGGTATGAGTTTCTCGACCCGACAACTCGTACGGTTAGTGGAGGGGGCGGCATGTCTGAAAAATTGACGCGGGTATTGTATGTTGAGGATGAGCCTGATATTCAGGTGGTGGCACGGCTTGCGCTGGAAATGCTGGGCGGCTTTACCGTTGAGATATGCAGTTCGGGAAGTGAGGCGCTGGAAAAAATTTCCGGTTTCCATCCTCAGTTAATCCTGCTGGATGTCATGATGCCGGGTATGGACGGCCCGACCACGCTGGTAAATCTGCGCAAACTGCCGCAATTCGCTGCCACACCGGTGGTTTTCATGACAGCCAAGGTGCAGCCTTCCGAAGTGGCAGGCTACAAGGCGCTGGGTGCGATAGCCGTGATCCCCAAGCCATTCGACCCTATGACCCTGGCGGGGCAGATAAGCGAAATCTGGAAGCATAGCCATGAATAATTCTGAAAAATTTCAGGAAGCACTGAAGCAGTTGAGCGATGCGTATGCTGCGCAATTGCCTGAAAAGTTCAGGAATATGATGCTGACACTGGATGCCTTGCCGCAAAATCAGTGGGACGAGGAGGGTTTCCAGACTCTGTATCGCATGGTGCACAGCCTGTCCGGATCATCCAAAACATTTGGTTTCCCGGCGCTGGGCGATGCCGCACGAACGCTGGAACATCATCTGAAAATGCTCGGGGAGGCGAAGCGGGCGTTGAGCAGTACCCAGCGTGATCAGGTTTATGAACAGCTGGCTGCACTGAATCAGTTGGCCATTCGTCAGGAACATGCAGACGCTGACCTTGCTGGAACGGTTTCTGCTGAAAGCGCAGTCGCGCACGCATCTTGTCAAGTTTACATCGTGGAAGATGAGAGCAGCCTCGCAGTCGAGCTGAAAACCCAGCTGAGTTATTTTGGCTACGATGTGAGTGTCTTTTATGCACTGAATGATTTTAAGGTGGCGATGCAGCAGAGCAGGGATGTCGTGGTGCTGATGGATATCAACTTTCCCGAAGACCCGCTGGGCGGGATTCATGTCATGAACGAGATACAGCGGGGACGCGCGACCCCCATACCGGTGATATTTTTGTCGGCTCATGGCGAGTTTGACATCAGGCTGGAGGCGGTGCGGGCGGGCGGCATTGCCTATATGAACAAACCCGTGAATCTGGGGGTGTTGGTCGACAAGCTGGATGAACTGACCTCTGTAAAGGCTGCCGAGGCTGATCGCGTGCTGATCGTGGACGATGAAGTCGCCCTGACAGATTATTATGCTGCGGCCCTGGAGCAGGCAGGCTTGTCGGTAAGAGTGGCCAACAATCCGCTGCATGTGTTGAATGATCTGCTTGAATTTTCACCCGACCTGATATTGATCGATATGTATATGCCCGAGTGTAACGGCATGGAACTTGCGAAGCTTATCAGGCAACTCGATGATTTTATTGGAATTCCTATTGTCTTTCTGTCTGCTGAAACAGATATGGACAAGCAGCTTGCTGCCATCGGCATGGGTGGAGATGATTTTTTATGCAAACCGATATCCCCGCAGCACCTGGTTTCTTCGGTGACCAGCAGGATCAGGCGTTCGCAGTTGCTGCGTTCTTTTATGGTGCGCGACAGTCTGACAGGACTGCTTAATCACACCGCGATCAAGGATCAACTGGCCCGTGAAATGGCCAGGGCCAAACGTCACAATAAACCCCTGTCTTTTGCGATGGTGGACATCGATTTTTTCAAGAATGTCAACGACAGTTATGGTCATCCGGTCGGCGACAGGGTCATCAAGAGTTTGTCCAGGCTGCTCAAGCAGCGCCTGCGCGAGATCGACGCGGTCGGACGTTATGGAGGCGAGGAATTCGCAGTCATACTCGTCGATACGGATGGGCAGACCGCGATAAAAGTCATGGATACCATACGCCATGATTTCTCCCTGCTGCGTCATCTGGCGGGGGATATTGAATTCTCGGTGTCGTTCAGTTGCGGAATTGCCGATATGTCTGATTATGCTGACGTGTCAAAAATGGCCGATGCGGCGGACAGGGCACTTTATCAGGCCAAACACGCGGGACGCAACCGGGTTGTGCTGGCCGATGGCGAATCTACCCGGTAAGCCCGGGTGTCGTTTGCTGAGGCGGAAAGCCACGCGCCGCTCTTATGAGGGGACGACTCGTATGCGTTTCCTGCCGAACTGTCCGGTGTATTTCTCGAAATGCCCGGCGATTGCGGTATGGCAGTCCGGGCAATGACCATCGGGCGTGAGACGGTACTCTTCGATGTTGTACCAGTCGCGCACGATCAGACCGCTGCCGCAGGACGGACAATGGGTGGTGTCTCCGGCGATGTTATGCACATTGCCGGTGTAGACATATAACAGCCCTGCCTGCCGGGCGATCTCCCGTGAGCGTATCAGGATTTCCGGCGGAGTGTCGGGAATATCGGTCAGCTTGTAGTCCGGGTGAAAGGCGGTGAAATGCAGCGGCACGCCCGTGCCGAGTTCTTTGGCGATCCAGTCACTCATCGCCCTGATTTCATCAGCGCTGTCATTGAGGCCGGGAATCAGCAGGGTGGTCAGCTCTACCCAGACCTCTGTTTCATTGCACAGGTAGCGCAGCGTATCGAGCACGGGTTGCAGGTGCGCGCCGCATTGCCTGACATAAAATTCATCGGTGTACCCTTTCAAATCCACGTTCGCGGCATCCATTTTGGCGAAGAAATCGCGGCGCGGCTGCTCGTGGATATAGCCCGCCGTGACCGCCACGGTCTTGATGCCGTGCTCATGGCAGGCATCGGCTACGTCCATCGCATATTCGGCAAATATCACCGGATCGTTATAGGTGAAAGCCACGCTCTTGCAGTTCAGGTTTTTGGCGCTGCGCGCGATGGCTTCCGGGCCGGCCTGATCGGCGAGCTTGTCGAAATGGCGCGACTTGGAAATGTCCCAGTTCTGGCAGAACTTGCAGGCCAGATTGCAGCCCGCCGTGCCGAATGACAGTACGCTGCTGCCCGGGTAGAAGTGGTTGAGCGGCTTCTTCTCTATAGGATCGACGCAGAATCCCGACGAGCGGCCATAGGTGGTGAGCACCATCGCATCGTCCACCCGTCCGCGCACGAAACACGCACCGCGCTGGCCTTCGTGGAGTTTGCAGTCGCGCGGACACAGGTCGCACTGAATGCGTCCGTCAGCGAGTTTATGCCAGTATCGGGCGGGGTAACGTTCAGCAAGACTGATAGGCTCATCCATGGCTCTTTTCCTTGTATTTGCTAACGGAATAACGCGACAGCCTGACACCCTCATCCCAGAAATCAGCGGGCAGTCCGGCCTTGAGTTTGAGATGGGCCATAAACTGATGAGGATCGGGCAACTGTTCCCACACTTGCGGTAAAAAGGTACTGCGGTGATGTCCGTACTCGAACACGATGCCATCCACCCCGGGCCGCATCTGCGACAAGGCATCGGCCTCGTCATGAAATTGCATTCTCTGAGGCGGGGTGAGCAGCGAAATTTCTATGTCGGTGTGGCCGAGTTCATCTGCGGTCAGCGGCATGAAACGCGTATCGCGCAAGGCGGCGGATACGGCATTGCCTTTGACGTCAGCCAGCAAGGAGCGATGTGCTTCCAGCGATCCTATGCAACCGCGCAACTGGCCGCGCTGGCTGAGGGTGACGAAGCAGGCAGCCTGTTCGGCCAGCCACGGGGCGCTTTCATCCGCAGTCATGGGCAGCTGTAGTGCGTTCGAGATCGCAGCGCGTGCGATAGGCAGCAGAATCGCGCCTCGGTCAGGGTGCACGGGTCTTTCCTCCGGTAAAAGCGAAGGCCGCATAACCCACCACCTGATCGCGCGTGCCGGCGGTGTCGCCGGAGTTGCGCAGATCAAGCAGGTGCGCTTCCAGATGATGGCGCTTTGCGGCGAGCAGCAGGCCGTTGACAGGCGTGCCGCCACAGGCTTGTTCATGTGAAATCGGCTGCTGCAATTTCAGTATGGCGCGAGCGGTATTGCTGTCCACTTGCTGGCAGGTATCGTAGGGCAGATAGTGGGAGAGATCGGAGCTGACGACTATCAGCGTTTCCTCACCGCCCCACACGGATTCGAGCACTTCAGCAACTTCCTCGCTGCTGGCCGTGGGCATGGCCAGCGGCAGCAAGGTGAAATCGCTCAGCACAGTCTGCAAGAAGGGTAGCTGTACTTCCAGCGAATGTTCCTGTGCATGCACCCGTTCGCTGACGACGACTTGCGGAAAGTGCGCAATGCTTTGCATGGCGGCCCTGTCCAGCATTATCCGTCCCAGTGGCGTATCGAAAGCCTCTTCGCCGGGCAGCGCCAGACCGCGCACCGCGACGCGATGGGTCGGGCCGAGTAGCACCACGCGCCGGATGTGTACTGAAGCCGCGCGCAAGGTGGCATAGGCCGTGGCTGCGGTTGCACCCGAGTAGGCATAACCGGCGTGCGGGACGATGAGCGCCTTGGGGATCAGATCAAACGGACGCGCCTCGGCCAGAAATTCCTGTATTTCACGGGAAAGCTGCCGGGCGTCGGCGGGATAGAACAGTCCTGCGACAGCAGGCGGACGGATGGCAGACATGATGCGCTCCCTCGGATGTACCGCGGCAAGAATACGCCAAACCACGTTGATTGGACATCAAATTTATTTACGCCCGTGCTGTTGCGGATAACACCGGTTTTCTCCGGCGCAGTGAGTGTAAGGTATGCAGCCGGGGTCTGGCGACTCAGTCGTAGTCTACATCCTGCTCGGTGCCGGCATAACAATTCTGTATTTCGGTGACGACGGTTGTTACTTTCGTCTTCGACAGGATTTTTTTGATGATGGTATTTCTGAATGCCTCCATCTGCGCACTGAGTATGGCTCGATAACGGGGTGGTGCTTTCTGTAACAATTGATTCCACCCTGCATCTATGTCAGGAGGCGCGTTGCGTGCGCGGCGGATCAGATTTTCGATCTCCCTTTGTCCGGTACGCGCGACGATACGGCCATCGCCCAGAATCGCGAAAATGACGGCAATCGCAATAACTGCCTGCGCATCCAGATCGCTATCCCTGATGGCGCCCGCAAAATGGTTTTTGCGTAACCATCTGGCACACTCGACCGTGTCCTGATTGTCCTGTCGATTGCGCAGCTCATTGATATAGGCTTCATCACCCGTCCACACCGTATTGGGATCGGCGCGGCAGAGTTCAATAAAAAGCGCCTTGATGTTGCGCTGCTGCACGAATGGATCGTTGTCGAAATCGGTAATCAGGGTGTGGGCGGGCAGGGCGGCCAGTTCCCTGATGTGGCGAAATCCCGTCTGGAATACGATTTCTGCACCCTGGCGCAACAAAAACGATAACTCGGTTTCCTTGCTGTGCGGAATATCTGCCTGGCTGATGCCCAGGGAGATGCAGCCTATGGTCAGGTAGAACGCTTCCAGCAGGCCATCTGCCGTCCTGTCATTGGTAAACTTTCGCGCGACCAAGACGGTGATGCCGGCCAGTTCGTGGAGCAGAGTCTGCGCTTCCCGTTCCCGGGCCTGATCCAGCGCAAGCGTTTCGAGCGCCTGCACCAGCTGGGGAGGGCGGGTAGTGAAATGAGCGAGTGTCATGCGCTAGAGACGATCACGCAAAGATATCATCGCCCATGCTGGCACGGGCGCCCGGTTTCGGTACATTCAGCGCCTTGCTGGGCACTTGTTTGCGCAGGCGCAACAGCAGCTCTCTGCTAGTGCGGGGAATGGCATAGTCGTAGCCGTGCGCCTCTTCCTCATCTTCCTCAGGGCGGGCGTGCAATTCATTTTCACCCGGCTGCCAGTCAGGGAAGAGTTCAAACAGCACCCTGTCCCACGCATCCGGATCGGTGCGTGCGATGGCCAGTGCCAGCGGAATGATGTCGTGATCGGACGTGGTCTGACCGCTGCTGTACGGACCGCGTGCGTAAATATCGTTGGCCAGTTCGATGATTTCCTCTATGGCGGTCGAGAACAGTGCGGCAAAAGCCGTCGTTCCCCAGTCCGTCGATAAGGCCTCATGTATCAGCGCTGCGCGCCTGTCCAGGTCGTCGCTGGCAAATAAAACGCCGTGTATGTGCGCGAACAGGGATTCGGCCAGAAACTCCGGTTCGTCCTCTATCATGTCTTCGTCCCAGATGGCTGCGAAGAAAACCAGGCTCTGAGCCCAGGCCCTGGGCGAAATCAGCAGTGTGGCCAGCGACAGTTTGCCGCCATCGAAGGCTGACAAATGCATGGAGGCGACCTGTGGCGCCAGTGTTTCCAGTACTTCCACGACGGCCAGATCGCCGAACTGTTCAGCGGTTTCATTGAAGGCCTCTTCGGCGTGATCCAGCGATCCGGCCAGTACCAGTTCGGTGACCTGACGGCTGACGGCGGGCAGGCTGATAGAATCAGGCATTCTTTTCTCCATTCGAGTCGAACAGATGTTCGATGTCATGCCCGGGCGTGAGCTGATCTTCATCCTCGTCATCGCCGCCCTCGCTCTTTTGCAGCGATTCCAGCGAGTGATCTTCATCAGACCAGCGTTTGGGATGTTTGTATAAAAATGCCGTGAGTATGGCGCGACGGGCCAGCTGCGGATGAGCGCGGGAGACCGTCAGTACCGCACGGCTGGCGTCATCATCAACGCATGACACCATGGACAGCACCTGCGCGGCATCGCCCTGATTGTATTGCTCGCATTGCGCCAGCAGCCCGGCATGATCGTTAAAGCGGAGATGATCCAGCAGCGCGAAACTCAACAGATTGACATCGTCTATCTCAGATCCTCTGGCGAATTCGTCTATCAACGATTTCACGACTCGGGCATAGGTTTTTTTGTCAGGCGGATCACCCAGCGTGTCTTCAATCTGTATGCCCAGTTCGCGGGACTGATAAGCGAATTCGGAATGTATCTTTTGCATTGTGTGTTCTTAATGTGAGGTGTCGGGCGTGAGGCCGCAGCGGTTGAATAATGAATTCCACAATGAGAGTGCCTCATCTTCCGGATCGAGAATGATGCGGTTGTTGAGGCTCTGGTTGTATTCGGCTCTTCTTTCAGGGTCTGCAAGCAACTCATACGCCAGCTTGACCGCATTGAAGCGGGCGGTGCTGCCTGTATTTCTGTCCGGATGATGGCGCATGGCAAGCGAGCGGTATGCTTTCTTGATCTCATCCAGCGTTGCGGTCGGAGACACGCCAAGGATGTGGTATGGATTTTCCAATGGATGACTCCTGTTAACGCGCTATTTTACACCAGCCCGGGAATGTGAGGCGCTCCAATTCGACCGCTGCGCATGACAACAGTGAAAAACAGCTGCCGGCTTAGCCAAGCAGATGTTTTACGAGTTCGCGTTCATCGAGCAATTCCCTGTGACTGTCCTTCATGTGGCGATGCCCCAGTTCACTGAGCGACAGGCCTTGCACGATGTGGAAATGGCCATTCCGGCAGGTGACCGGGAAGCCGTAAATGACACCCTCCGGGATGCCATAACTGCCGTCGGACGGCACGCTCATGGTCACCCAGTCGTTATGGTGGGAACTGAGCATCCAGTCATGAATGTGCGAGATGGCGGCGTTGGCGGCACTCGCCGCACTGGACAGGCCGCGTGCTGCGATAACCGCCGCGCCGCGTTGCTGGACGGTGGGAATGAATTCAGCCTCCACCCATTCCTGATCCGGCAGTATGTCGCGCACCAGACGTCCGCGTATCTCGGCGTGATCCAGATCGGGATATTGCGTGCCGGAGTGGTTGCCCCAGACTATCATCTTCTTGATGTCGCGGATGGGCTGGAACAGTTTTTGTGCAACCTGAGCGATGGCACGGTTGTGATCCAGGCGCATCATCGCGCTGAAATTCTTCGGGTCGAGATCGGGCGCATTTTTCATCGCGATCAGCGCGTTGGTATTCGCAGGGTTGCCGACCACCAGCACCTTGACGTGGCGCGCAGCCAGTTCGTTGAGCAGCCTGCCCTGAGCGGAAAAGATCGCGCCGTTGGCTTCGAGCAGATCACGGCGCTCCATGCCTTTGCCGCGCGGGCGGGCACCTATCAGCAGCGCGATTTCGGTATCCCTGAAAGCCACGGCGGGATCGTCGGTGATGATGATTTGTTGCAGCAGCGGAAAGGCGCAGTCCTCCAGCTCCATCATTACGCCGCGCAACATCGGTTGCGCCTGCGGCAAGTCGAGCAATTGCAGGATGACCGGCTGCTCGCGTCCCAGCATGTCGCCGTTGGCGATGCGGAACAGCGTTGCGTAGCCGATTTGTCCGGCGGCGCCGGTGACGGTGATGCGTACGGGTGCTTTCATGAGTATTCTCCGGATGCTGGCGTGAGCGCATCATAGTGCTTTTGGTTTTCTCGTGCCATGCAAAAGGTGTAACATGCCGCTCAGTATTTTCGCCATGGCAAAGGTCGCTAATGAATAAAGTCCGCCCGAAACACCTTGCGCTGCATCTGATCAAATTACCCCTTCCCGGTTTTGTTTCCATTCTTCATCGCGTCAGCGGTCTGGCCCTGTTTCTGGCACTGCCGCTGTTGCTGATGATGCTGCAATACAGCCTGCGATCCATTGTGACCTATGAGCAATTGATGGATGTGCTGGCACACCCGCTGGCGAAGCTGATGTTGCTGGGCCTGCTGTGGTCATTCCTGCATCACTTTTGCGCCGGATTGCGCTACATGGCGATTGATCTGCACTATGTCAGCAACCTCAAACAGGCGCGCGACAGCAGCAAAGTCGTCATGCTGGTGAGTCTGCTGCTGACCATCTTGCTGGGAGTCCGGCTATGGTGAACCGTACCGTCGTCGGCGCGCATTACGGCCTGCGCGACTGGCTGATTCAGCGCGTTACCGCAGTGCTGATGGCGCTGGGTACGCTGGCGCTGGCTGCGTATCTCCTGCTGCATCCCGATACGGGTTACGACCGCTGGACTGCCTTGTTTTCCAGTCAGGCGGTGCGCGCATTCGCGCTGCTGTTCCTGCTGAGCCTGTACTATCACGCCTGGGTAGGCATGCGCGATATCGTGATGGATTACGTCAAGCCGACGGGGATACGACTAACCCTGCATGTTCTGGTTGTTTTGATCTTGCTGCTTTATACGATCTGGTCGGTGCAGATTTTTTGGGGAATGTAATGGCAGTTGCTAAACGAACTTTCGATGTGGTGGTGGTGGGGGCTGGCGGTTCGGGAATGCGCGCAGCCTTGCAGCTGGCCGAAGCAGGGCTGAAGGTGGCCGTGCTCTCCAAGGTGTTTCCCACGCGTTCACATACAGTTGCCGCACAGGGCGGCATCGCGGCCAGTCTGGGCAATGTCAGCGCGGATAACTGGCACTGGCACATGTACGATACGGTGAAGGGATCGGATTATCTGGGCGATCAGGATGCCATTGAGTTCATGTGCCGCGCCGCGCCTGAAGTCGTGTATGAGCTGGAACATTACGGCATGCCGTTTGACCGTCTGGACAGCGGCAAGATATATCAGCGCCCGTTCGGCGGACACATGCAGGATTACGGCAAGAATCCGGTGCAGCGCGCCTGTGCGGCGGCGGACCGTACCGGCCATGCCCTGCTGCACACCCTGTATCAGCAGAACGTCAAGGCCAACACGCATTTCTTCATCGAGTGGATGGCGCTGGACCTGATACGCGATGAAGAAGGCGATGTGCTGGGCGTGACCGCGATGGAGATCGAAACGGGCGAAGTCATGCTGTTTCAGGCGCGCGCAACGCTGCTCGCTACCGGTGGCGCGGGACGCATCTTCCAGTCGAGTACCAATGCCTTCATCAATACCGGCGACGGGCTGGGAATGGCGGCGCGTGCCGGCATCCCGCTTGAGGACATGGAATTCTTTCAGTTTCATCCAACCGGAGTATACGGTGCGGGGGTGCTGATCACCGAGGGCGTGCGCGGCGAGGGCGGCTATCTGGTGAACCGGAATGGCGAGCGCTTCATGCCGAAGTACGCGCCGACAGCGAAAGACCTGGCCAGTCGCGACGTGGTATCGCGCGCCATCACGGTGGAGATCAACGAGGGGCGGGGCTGCGGCCCGCACGGCGACCATATGCTGTTGAAGCTCGATCATCTCGGCGAGGACGTGATCAAACAGCGTTTGCCCGGCATACGCGAAATCGCACTGAAATTCGCCCATGTCGATCCGGCCAAAAGCCCCATTCCGGTCGTGCCGACCGCGCATTACATGATGGGCGGCATCCCCACCAATTATCACGGTCAGGTGGTCGCGCCCTACAAGACAGGGCCGGATGAAGTCGTGCACGGCCTGTATGCGGTAGGCGAATGCGCCTGCGTATCGGTGCACGGCGCGAATCGCCTGGGCTGCAATTCGCTGCTGGATTTGCTGGTGTTCGGGCGCGAAGCGGGTAGACAGATCATCGAGGATTTGAAAAGCAATTCGCATCCCAAGCTGCTCCCGGCGAATTCCGCCGATTATTCCCTGTCGCGGCTGTCGCGACTGGAGAACCAGAAGAGCGGCGAACGCGTCTCCGAGGTCGGCGACGCGATGCGCAAGACCATGCAGAAGCATTGCGGCGTATTCCGCTTTCCCGAGCTGCTGGCAGCCGGTGTCGTCGGGATCAAACAAATCGCCGAACGCGTCGCGCACACTGAAATTCAGGACAAGAGCCGCGTGTTCAATACCGCGCGCATCGAGGCGCTGGAACTGGACAATCTGATCGAAGTCGCGCAGGCGACGATGATCGCCGCTGAAGCCAGAAAAGAGAGTCGCGGCGCGCATGCCAGAGATGACTATCAGGAGCGGGACGACGTGAACTGGCTCAAGCACAGCCTGTATTTTTCCGAAGGCAATCGCGTAGATTACAAGCCGGTACGCTTAAAACCGCTCACCGTGGAATCGTTTCCGCTCAAGGCAAGGGTATATTAAGCTCGTAGCGGGTAGCCGGTGGACAACACCGGTTTTGCTACAAGCTACAAGCTATCAGCTTAGGATGAAATCATGAAATTCCGTATCTATCGTTACAACCCTGAAACCGATGCGGCGCCGCGCATGCAGTCCTATGAACTTAACGTGGAGCCGGCTGGCAAGATGCTGCTCGATGCGCTGGTGTTGCTGAAGGAACAGGACGATAGTCTGTCCTTGCGCAAGTCCTGTCGTGAAGGGGTGTGCGGCTCTGATGCGATGAATATCAATGGACGCAATGGGCTGGCTTGCATCACGCCCTTGTCTTCATTGAAGGAGCCGGTTGAATTGCGCCCGCTGCCCGGCTTGCCGGTGATACGCGATCTGATCGTGGATATGACGCAATTTTTCAAGCAGTATCATTCCATAAAACCTTACCTGATCAACAACGAGCCGCCGCCCGAGACCGAGCGCCTGCAGTCTCCTGCACAGCGCGAGCATCTGAACGGGCTTTACGAATGCATCCTGTGCGGCTGCTGCACCACGGCCTGCCCGTCATTCTGGTGGAATCCGGACAAGTTCGTCGGCCCGGCAGGCTTGTTGCAAGCCTATCGTTTCATTGCCGATACCCGCGATCAGGCCACCAGCGAGCGGCTGGATGATCTGGAAGATCCGTATAGGCTGTTCCGTTGTCACACCATCATGAACTGCGTGGATGTCTGCCCCAAGGAATTGAATCCGACCGAGGCGATCGGCCGTATCAAGGACTTGATGATCAAGCGCATGGTATGAGGAGGCAGGACTGAGGGATGAGGGATGAGGACTGAGGTATGGGAAATGCGAAGCGAGGAGCGAGAAATGCGAAGCGAGGAGGTACTCAGTCCTCAGTCCTTCGCTCAAAACAACAAGCGCAAAGCGCGACTATGTTTTTAGGAGAAGACCCTTGCGGTCTCGATCCTGCTGCTTTGCAGCGTGTTCGCTGGCGCTGTCGTCGCGGTTTACTGGAGCTGGATATCGTGCTGGGACGCTTTGTTGACCGGTATTACAACCGCTTATCGGAGAAAGAGCGGCAAATATTTGAAGAGTTTCTGAATATGCCTGACAATCCGCTCTGGGATATGATTGCGGGCAGGCAGGATACCGTGTCAGAAGAGCAGGCCGCGCTGCTGGAAAAAATTAACGCGGCATAAATAAAATCAGGATGGGAAATCGGATGGAAAAAGAACTTGGCCAGAAAAAACGTATCGCAACGCTCACTCTGGATGATGGTCGCCAGATTGAATTGCCGATAATATCCGGTACCTTAGGGCCGGATGTTATTGATATACATGAACTTGGAAAAGTGGGCTTGTTTACCTATGATCCGGCTTTTTTCTCCACGGCAAGTTGCACCTCAGAACTTACCTTTATCGACGGCGACGCCGGCCTGTTGTATTACCGCGGTTATCCGATCGAACAGCTTGCTGAAAAGTCGAATTTCCTTGAAGTCTGTTATCTGATGCTGAATGGCCAGATGCCGAATGCCGCACAGAAATCCGAATTCGAGCACAAAATGAAGTCGCACTCCATGGTGCACGATCAGTTGGCGCGCTTTCTGAACGGCTTTCGCCGGGATGCGCATCCGATGGCGGTGATGGTCGGCGTGGTGGGTGCGCTGTCGGCGTTCTATCACGATTCGCTGGATATCAATAACCCGGAACATCGCGATCTGGCGGCGATGCGCCTGCTGGGCAAGGTGCCGACCATAGCCGCGATGGCCTACAAGTACCACAACGGTTATCCCTTCATGTATCCGGCCAACAAGTTCAGCTATGTGGAGAACTTTTTGTACATGATGTTCGCCACGCCCGCCGAGGATTATGTGCCCAATCCGGTGCTGGTACGGGCGCTGGAGCGCATTTTTATCCTGCATGCAGACCACGAGCAGAACGCGTCCACTTCGACCGTGCGTCTGGCCGGATCGAGTGGTGCGAATCCGTTTGCCTGCGTCTCGTCGGGTATTGCCGCCCTGTGGGGCCCGGCACACGGCGGGGCCAACGAGGCCGCGCTGAGTATGCTGGAGGAAATTGGCGACGTGTCGCGGGTGGCAGAATATGTGCAGGGTGTGAAAGATAAGAAATACCGCCTGATGGGCTTCGGTCACCGGGTTTACAAGAACATGGATCCGCGTGCTTCGGTGATGCGTGAGACCTGTCACGAAGTGCTGAAGGAACAGGGACTGGAAAACGACAAATTGTTCAAGCTGGCGCTGGAACTGGAAAAAATTGCACTGAATGATCCCTACTTCATTGAAAGAAGACTGTATCCGAACGTGGATTTTTATTCGGGTATCGTATTGCGTGCCATTGGTATCCCGGCCAATATGTTCACAGTCATCTTCGCCGTGGCGCGCAGCATAGGCTGGATTTCACAGTGGAAAGAAATGATGTCCGCGAGTGACCGCAAGATCAGCAGACCCCGTCAACTCTATGTCGGCGCGACACGGCGCGATTACCCGCCTCTGGATGAGCGGTGAACGAACCCGACCATTTCCTCAGGATGATGCAGGACAGCTCATTGTTGTTTGCCGCGCCTTTTGTCGAAGGCATTTACGAGCAGTATCTGCTCGATCGAAATAGCGTAACGGATGAATGGCGCGCCTATTTCGATGCCTTTCCGGCATGGGACAACCGCGCGCGCGAACAGGCGCACAGCCCGGTTCAGCGCGCGTTCGAGGCCTTGCCGAATGCAATGGGTGCGCCTGATGCGGATCATGAACGCAAGCAGGTCAAAGTACTGCAACTGATCAATGCCCATCGCTTTCTGGGGGTGCGTGTCGCCAATCTCGACCCCCTCAACCGGCATGTCAAACCGGTTATTCCCGAGCTTGATCCTGCGTATTACGGTTTTTCCGAAACCGACATGGACACCACCTATGAAACAGGTTCGCTGGTGTCGGCGGCGCGTCTGACCCTGCGCGAAATCATGCGCCTGTTGCGGCAGACTTACTGCGGCAGCATAGGCGCGGAATACATGTACATCAGCGATGTGCCGCAAAAGCGCTGGATACAGGACAGACTGGAAGGGGTGCGCGGTGTATCGGGATATGATGCCGCACAGCGCCGTCGCATCCTGGGGCGCCTTACCGCCGCGGAGACGCTGGAGCGTTATCTGCATACCAAGTATGTCGGGCAAAAACGCTTCTCGCTGGAGGGCGGAGAAACCCTGATCCCGCTGCTCGATCACCTGCTGCAGCGCGCGGGTGGCCAGGGCGTGAAAGAAGTCGTGATCGGCATGGCGCATCGCGGGCGATTGAATGTGCTGGTGAACATACTGGGCAAACAACCGCGCATGCTGTTCGCCGAATTCGAGGGCGTACACGCGGAAAATCTGACTTCAGGGGATGTGAAATATCATCAGGGATTCGCGGCCAATATACAGACACCGGGCGGCAAGGTGCATGTGGCGCTGGCTTTCAACCCCTCGCATCTGGAAATCGTCAATCCGGTCGTGGAAGGCTCTGTCCGGGCGCGCCAGCATCGCCTGAAGGATCTGGAAGGCAGCAAGGTCATACCGATACTGATGCATGGCGATGCGGCATTCGCCGGGCAGGGTGTGGTGATGGAAACGCTGAACATGTCGCAGACGCGCGGTTTTCATACCGGGGGTACGATACACATCATCAATAACAATCAAATCGGCTTTACCGTCTCGGACAAGCGCGATATGCGCTCCAGCCAGTATTGCAGCGATGTGGCGAAGATGATCGATGCCCCCATTTTTCATGTGAATGCCGATGATCCGGATGCCGTGATGCTGGTCACTGAAATCGCGCTGGATTACCGCATGCAGTTTCACCGGGATGTGGTGATCGATCTGGTGTGTTTCCGCAAGCTGGGACATAACGAACAGGATGAGCCGCTGGTCACGCAACCCTTCATGTACCGCCATATCCGCCAGCATCCGGGTACGCGCGCGCTCTATGCGCAGCGTCTGCTGGACGCAGGCCTGATCGGCGCCGGGGAGGCCGACGAGATGATAGCGAATTATCGGCTGGCGATGGACGAGGGGCATAATTCGATACAGCCTGCGCTGGAAAACGGCAGCAAGGTAGCAGCGGAGAGTGCATGGGCGCCGTTCAAACGCGCTGTGCGCTGGAATATTCCGGTAGACACATCGGTTCCGCTGGATCGGCTGCAACAGCTGGCGGTGCCGCTGACGACCGTGCCGGGCAAGGTGCAGGCCGGCATGCCGTCGCAAGGCGGCGTTTCGCAAAATTTTGTTTTGCATGCGCGCGTGCAGAAAATTGTCGAAGACCGTATCGCCATGGCGCGGGACGAATTGCCGCTGGACTGGGGGATGGCGGAGAATCTGGCCTATGCCACGCTGCTGACCGAGGGCTATCCGGTGCGCCTGAGCGGGCAGGACGTCAAACGCGGCACGTTCTTTCATCGCCATGCCGCCTGGCATGACCAGAATCGTGTGGAATGGCACGAAGGCGTGTACATCCCGCTGCAACACCTGGCACCCGATCAGGCGGATTTCGCGGTGATAGATACGCTGCTGTCCGAAGAGGCAGTGCTGGGATTTGAATATGGCTATGCCACCGCCGAACCGAATTCGCTGGTGTTGTGGGAGGCGCAGTTCGGCGATTTTGCCAATGGCGCGCAAGTGGTGATCGATCAGTTTATTGCTTCAGGCGAGGCGAAGTGGGGCAGATTGTGTGGTCTGGTCATGTTGCTGCCGCACGGCTATGAAGGGCAGGGGGCCGAGCATTCCTCGGGGCGCATAGAGCGCTATCTGCAACTGTGCGCCGATTACAATATTCAGGTCTGTATCCCTTCGACCCCGGCGCAGATGTTCCATCTGTTGCGCCGCCAGATGTTGCGTCCCACCCGCCATCCCCTGATCGTGTTCACCCCGAAAAGCCTGCTGCGCAGCAAGGAGGCGGCATCGCCGCTGAGCGATTTCACCGAAGGCGGTTTCCGTCCCGTGATCGCGGAAGTGGAGGCGCTGGAGGCGAGCCGTGTGCGCCGCATCATCGCGTGCAGCGGCAAGATCTATTACGAACTGCTCAACGCCCGCCGTGACAAGGGCAGGGACGATATGGCGATTATCCGCATCGAACAACTCTATCCCTTCCCGCACGAAGATTTTGCGGCGCAGCTGGCGGCTTATCCGAATGCGACTGAATTTCTCTGGTGTCAGGAAGAGCCGGGAAATCAGGGTGCGTGGCATCGCATTCAGCATTATTTCACGCGCCATTTCCGCAAGGGCATGCGCCTGGGCTATGCGCTGCGTCCCTCATCAGCCGCACCGGCCGCCGGCTATCTGGCGGTACACAACGAACAGCAGAAGGCGGTGATCGAAGCCGCGTTCCGTCCCGATCTCGACGTAAAGAATAATCCAGGAGCCTCTCGCCATGAGCATCATTGAAGTCAAAGTGCCGCAGCTGTCCGAATCCGTCTCCGAGGCAACCTTGCTGACCTGGCACAAACAAGTCGGCGAACAGGTAGTGGAAGGGGAAAATCTGATCGATGTCGAAACCGACAAGGTGGTGCTGGAACTGCCCGCCTCGAAGAGCGGCGTTCTGACCCGCATCATCAGGGGGGACGGCGAGAAAGTGGCCAGCGAGGAACTGATCGCGCTGATCGATACCAGCGCTGTGGCTACCCCCTCACCCATAGCGGATGGGAAATCCGCGCTGTCGCCGTCGGTGCGCAAACTGGCGCATGAACTCGATATTGATGCGGCCAGCCTGCAGGGCAGCGGACGCAGCGGGCGGGTCACCCGGGAAGACGTGCTCAATGCGATGCAACAGGTATCACCCGGCCCGGTATCGCAGGAAGTGCCAGCCATCGCGCCATCGGGCAACCGCCCGGAGCAGCGCGTGCCCATGACGCGCATCCGCCAGCGCATCGCCGAACGCCTGCTGCAATCGCAACAGCATGCCGCGATCCTGACCACCTTCAACGAAGTGAACATGCAGCCGGTGATGGATTTGCGCAACCGTTACAAAGATGCCTTCGAGAAGAAACACGGCATCAAACTCGGATTTTCCAGCTTCTTCATAAAGGCGGCGGTGCAGGCCTTGCAGCGTTTCCCCATCGTCAACGCCTCGGTGGATGGCACCGACATCATCTATCACGGCTATTTCGACATAGGCGTAGCCATAGGCAGCGAGCGCGGACTGGTCGTGCCCATCATCCGCGATGCCGACAAGCTGTCGTTTGCCGACATCGAAAAACAGATCGCCGATTTCGGTGCGCGCGCCAGGGTAGGCAAGCTGACCATGGAAGAGCTGACCGGCGGCACCTTCTCGATTTCCAATGGCGGCGTATTCGGTTCCATGCTCTCCACCCCCATCATCAACCCGCCGCAAAGCGCCATCCTCGGCATCCATGCGACCAAAGACCGTGCTGTGGTCGAGAACGGTCAGATCGTGATCCGCCCGATCAACTATCTGGCGGTATCCTACGATCACCGCATCATAGACGGCCGTGAAGCCGTGCAATTCCTGGGCGCCATCAAGGAAGCGCTGGAGTTTCCGGGAAGCGTGCTGCTGGATTTGTAGGGGCAGTCAGCCCCTCTCCCACGAGTGGAAGAGGGGCTGGGTAGAGGGACTGCAAATCACACTGTCGGGCTACCCCCGACGAAGTTGACTTACTTTTAGCTCATGCTAAAAGTGAAAGGATTACCATGTCTTTTTGCTTTCATGACAAATAAATTCTCCGCTTATCGTATTTTTGAAGAAAACGGCTCGTCATTCGGGCGTTTCGTCGAATTGACGCTGGCCGATCTCGATCTAGGCGAAGTGGTTATCAGGTCGCATTACTCCGGCGTAAATTACAAGGATGCGCTGGCCGCGACCGGCACAGGGAAAGTGATACGTCGTTTCCCCTGTGTCGGCGGGGTGGATGTCTCAGGGGTGGTGGAAACTTCGACAGACGCACGCTACAAACCAGGCGATGAGGTGCTGGTCACCGGCTACGGCATGGGCGTGGATCACGACGGTGGCTTTGCCGAACGGGTGCGCGTGCCTGCAGACTGGATCGTGCCGCTGCCGCCCGGCCTGACCCTGTTCGACGCGATGGCACTCGGCACGGCGGGCTTTACGGCGGCGTTGTCACTGCACCGGCTGGAACAAAACGAATTGCGTCCCGAGAACGGCAAGGTCATTGTGACCGGGGCGACTGGCGGGGTGGCGAGCCTTGCGATACAGATGCTGGCGCAGTCGGGCTACACGGTTGTCGCGCTGACGGGTAAGGACGGCGAGCATGAATATCTGAAATCGCTGGGGGCGGCTGAAATCCTGTCGCGCAAGGATATGGAGATGGGTACGCGGCCGTTGGAAAAAGCGCAGTGGGCCGCCGCGCTGGATGCGGTGGGCGGCGAGACGCTGGCCTGGCTGACGCGCAGCATGCAACAGAACGGCGTGATTGCCAGCTTCGGTAATGCGGGCGGTATAGCATTGCACACCACGGTGATGCCTTTTATCCTGCGCGGCGTGCGCCTGATCGGCATTGATTCTGCCGCTACCGCGATGCCGTTGCGCCGCGAAATCTGGCAGCGACTGGGTACGGATTTATATCCCGCTCAGCTGGCAGAGGTGACGCACTGCGTACCTTTCAGTCAGTTGCCGGAAATATTTGCTCACATGCTGCAGGGCAAGTCGCGCGGGCGCACTGTGGTTCAGTTTGCGTATTGATCCTAAAATCCGCAGTTGTCCACGAAAGTCACGAAAAACACGAACAAATTCAAATACATGTCAAGATTTGTTGTGTCACCCGTTAGGTGGGTTGGTAAACTTATTCAATCAACCTAAAAAGCTTTTTCAAGGTTGATTCCGGGTTTCCCTAGATTTTTTCCAGCAATTCGTTGAGGAAGGCGCTGGTTTCTTCCGGGCGGGCCAGCATCGCACCGCTGATCCAGAATACATCTTCGGCCCGGCTGCCCAGTGTGTTGATCTTGGCGCGGTGCAGTCGTATGCCATGCTGGTCGAGAATTTGCGCGATGCGCGCCAGCAGTCCCGGGCGGTCACCGGAGATCAGCGACAGCACGTACATGCCGTGGCGGTCGCGCTCGATATTGACTTTGGTATTGATGGGAAAGTGTTTGAGCTGGCGGCTTACCCGGCCGGTAGTGATGGCGCCGAGCGTGCTGCCCTGCATGATTTTCTGGGTGAGTTCAAATTCGATGTAGTTCATCAGATCGCGGTAGGCCATGTCGCTGCGGGTGATTTCCATGACCTGGAAGCTGTTCAGCGCGTAGCCGTGCTGCGTGGTGTGTATCTTGGCTTCGACGATGGTGTATTGCATGCGTGAGAAGAATTCGCAAATGTATGCAAACAGCCAGCGTTGGTCAGGGCAATACACCATCACCTGCAGGCCGCTGTCCGCACGGCTCAGGCGTGTTTTTACGATGGGGGTGGCCGAGTTGACCCTGAAGGCCAGCAGGCGGGTGTGCCAGGCGATTTCCTGTGGTTCGTGATCCAGAAAATAGCTGTCATCGAGCTGCGCCCAGAGCAGACGGCAGGATTCGGGAGCGATGGCGTATAAATTCAGCGTAGCCACAGCCTGTTCGCGGATTTTTTCAAGGTGATTGGCGTTGGCCCCTTCTTTCATGTAGCGGCGTGTCAGCTGAAACAGGTCTTCCATCAGCTTGCCCTTCCAGGCATTCCAGACCTTGGGGCTGGTGCCTTGTACGTCGGCAACGGTCAGCAAATACAGGGCAACCAGATAACGCTCATTCCTGATCTTGTCTGCAAAAGCGGCAACCACTTCCGGGTCGGCCAGATCCTGCTTTTGCGCGGTGGCGGACAGGGTGAGATGCTGCTCGACCAGCCAGACCACCAGATCGCTGTCGTCCCGGCTCAGCTGGTGATGCGTGCAGAACAGGCGTGCGTCCTTTTTGCCCAGCAGCGCATGATCGCCGCCGCGCCCCTTGGCGATGTCGTGAAACAACCCTGCGATATACAGCACTTCTGGACGGGCAAATTCACCCATCAGTTTGTTGCACAGCGGCAGTTCATGCGCGTGTTTCGGCAATGCGAAACGGCGCAGATTGCGCACCACCATCATGATGTGCTTGTCCACCGTGTAGACGTGGAACAGGTCGTGCTGCATCTGGCCGACGATGCGCCCGAAGGCGGGAATGTAGCGCCCCAGTATGCCGTACTGGTGCATGCGGCGCAGCGCGTGGGTGACGCCTTGCGGCTGGCGCAGGATTTCCATGAAGCGCGCGCGGTTGAGCGGATTGCGGCGGAAGGCTGCGCCTATGTGCGGTTGCGCACGCCACAGGGCGCGCAAGGTGAGTGCGCTAATGTCCGTCAGTTCGGCATGTTGCTGCAGGATCAGAAACAGCTCGAATATTGCTTCCGGCGTGTGCTCGAACAACTGTTCATCGCGTATCTCCAGCAGGCTGCCGGTGACGCGGAATCGCGCGTTCAGTGCGTGTTGCGGCGGTGCTTCCCGGAACAGGTAGTCGTGCAGATTCTGCAGCAATATGGTGTTGAACTGGCGCACCGCGAGTTTGGTGCGGTAATAGCGCTGCATCAGATGCTCGCTGGCGCGGCGATTGGCGGAAGGGGCAATGCCCATTTGCTCGGCCAGCGCGGTTTGAAAGTCGAACAGCAGGCGGTCTTCGCGACGGTGGGCGAGATAATGCAGGCGGGTGCGCAGTGTCTGCAGCAGGCTGTCGTGGCGTGCGATCTGGCGCGCCTCGCCAGTCGTTATCAGTCCGGCCCGGGCAAGCTCCGTCCAGTGCGTGCCCAGTCCCGCCGCGCGGCTGATCCAGGTGATGGTTTGCAGATCACGCAAACCGCCGGGGCTTTCCTTGAGATTCGGCTCCAGATTGAAATCCGCATCGTCAAACCGGTTGTGGCGCTGTTGCTGTTCGTGCAACTTGGCAAGGAAGAAATCGCGCGGATTCAGCTGAGCGCGCACGGCGGTTCCCAGTTCGTCAAAAAGCTCGGCGTTGCCGCATAGCAGACGGGCTTCGAGCAGATTGGTCTGTACCGTGATGTCGCTGGATTCGCGTGTGCATTCTTCCACCGTGCGTATGCTGTGGCCGACTTCCATGCCGATATCCCAGAGCAGGGCGATCAGCTCGTGCAACTTGTGTTGCAGTGCATCGTCCGGCGGGTGCCCGGCCATAACCAGCGACTTGGCGAGTGTTGTTTGCTCGCCTAGTCGAATGGCTAGTGGTTCCATCAGGAGTTTTTCGGATTCTGCACCGAGCAGTATCAGCAGATCGATATCCGACTTCGGGTATAGTTCGCCGCGCCCGTAGCCGCCGACCGCGATCAGCGCAGTGCCCTCAGGCAGCGCGAGTTGCTGCCAGATATGTTGCAAATAATGGTCTATCAGTTTGCTGTGCGCGCGGAGCAGCCGCGCCGCCTTGGGCTGTTGCAAAAACTTCTGCTCCAGCGCCAGCCGGTCGCGGCGCAATGCTGTGCGCAGCGTGGCTACATCCCGGTTTTCAGACAGCGCTGAGCCTGACATGTGTTCTACAGCGAAGCAGGGGCGGGGCAGCCGGCGGACACGGTCAGCACTTCGAAGCCGGTTTCGGTGACCAGCAGGGTGTGTTCATATTGCGCAGACAGACTGTGATCGCGGGTCACCACGGTCCAGCCGTCGCCCAGCTGCTTGATGTCTTTTTTCCCTGCATTGATCATCGGTTCTATGGTGAAGACCATGCCGGCCTCCAGTCTCAAGCCTGTCTTCGGGCGACCGTAATGCAGTACCTGCGGCTCTTCGTGGAATTTGGCGCCTATGCCGTGGCCGCAGAACTCGCGCACCACGCTATAGCCCAGCGGCTCGACATAACTCTGGATTGCATGGCCTATGTCGCCCAGATAGGCGCCTGCCTTGACCACACGGATGGCGCGCCACAATGACTGATAGGTCGTCTCGCACAGGCGTTTGGCCTGAATCGAAGGTTCACCCACGTAAAACATGCGGCTGCTGTCGCCGTGATAGCCGTCCTTGATGACCGTGATGTCCAGATTGACGATGTCGCCGTTTTTCAGCACCTTGTCGCTGGGCACGCCGTGACATATCTGATGATTGACCGAGGAACAGATGGATTTAGGGTAGGGCTTGTGGCCGCCGGGCGCGTAGTTGAGCGGGGCGGGGATGGCCTGTTGTATATTGACGATGAGGTCATGGCACAGCTGGTCCAGCTCGTTGGTGGTGATGCCTGCTTTGACAAAGGGAGTGATGTAGTCGAGGACTTCGCTGGTCAGCCGGCCTGCGACACGCATTTTCTCGATTTCTTGCGGGGTCTTGATGGAAACGGACATATCTACTGGATTTTATGTAAGGTGTCCGAGGATAGCATGACAGAAAGATTCCCGACAAATGCGTTTAGGAACTAAACCCGCCCGGCCGCTGACTAAGCGATGCAACAAATTGCGGCAACTCATACACACTGGAGACAATATGAAAAAAACCTTGGCTATCGCTTTGTTACTTTCGGCTACCACATGCGCCTATGCGGTCGATAGCGGCGCAGTGCTCGGCGGCGCATTGGGCGGGGCAGCCGGTGCGGCAGTGGGACATAGCATGGGTGGGCAGAGCGGTGCGATCCTCGGTGCGGCTATCGGTGGCGGGGCAGGTGCCGCTATCGGCAGCAGCCCGGCTGCGTCACAACAGGTTCAGCCCGCCCGTGTCAGTACGGCCAAACGCCATCACGATGATAAAGGAAAGGATCATCACGACCGCAAGCATGACAAACATGACAAGGATCACGATGACTAAATCACCCTGAAACGGTTATATGGCAACGCAGCCTCGCTAGCTGACGACTTGGTTTGTGAAAACCACATGAACGGCTGTCAGACTCTGACAGCCGTTTTTCCAAATTACGTCTTCAGGCGAACACCGTGGTAATTTTGCACTGTTGCGAACAGGATAGCGATATCCTGTTGCGTCAGCGCCGGGTAGTGATCACGCAGGGCTTGGTGCAGATAATTTCAGGGGCTCACCTGACAGCCCCTGATTCCTGTCAAGGAAAGGAGCGGCGATGAGGCAGGCTGTTTCAAAACCGATATATCGGATGAAATCACACAAAATTGCAGTAGCTGAGCGTCCATAGCTCAGGCAATTTACTGGTAGCGCAAGGCCTCGATGGGATCAAGTCTTGCGGCTTTGCGGGCCGGATAGTAGCCGAAGAAGATCCCCACCGTCGCCGCCACGCCGAACGCCACCAGTACCGAGCTGCCCGAGATGATGACCATCGTGCCGGTCAGCGCATGGGTCAGCAGGGCGCCGCCTATGCCCAGCAGCAGGCCGATGAAGCAACCCGCCACTGAAATGATGACGGCTTCCAGCAAAAATTGCAGCAGGATGTCGCGCTCGCGTGCGCCGATCGCCATGCGTATGCCGATCTCCCGGGTGCGTTCGGTGACTGAGACCAGCATGATGTTCATGATGCCGATGCCGCCGACCAGCAGCGAAACGGAGGCGATGGCCCCCAGCAGCATAGACATGACGCGCGTGCTTTCGGCGGCGGAATCCGCCACGGCGGTGAGGTTGCGCAGCGAGAAATCGGCATCCTGTCCTTCGCGGATGCGGTGACGCTGACGCAGCAGGGCGGTCATGGATTGCTCCGCTTCGGGCATGATTTCCTGCGTGGTGGTTTGCACCATGACCATGCGCACCGATCCCGGAAACTGGGTGCCAAATACGCTGCGCTGCGCGGTGGTGATCGGAATGATGATGGAGTCATCCTGATCGCGCCCGTCCATACCTTGCCCCTTGATCCCCAGCACGCCGAGCACTACGAAAGGGCTTTGCCGTATGCGCAGGGTCTTGCCGACCGGATCTTCATCGCCGAACAAATTCTGTGCAGCCGTCTGGCCTATCAGTGCGACGCGCGTGGCTGAGCGCACGTCAGACGTGGTGAAGGCCGAGCCGCTCACCACGGACCAGGCGCGTGCATCCAGATAGGCAGGCGTGCTGCCGATGACCGAGGTGTTCCAGTTGTTCGGCCCATAGACTACCTGCGCGCTGCCCGGGTGTATCGGCGCGGCGGCTTGCACGCCGGGCAGTTCGGCGATGGCATCTGCATCGCCGACCGTCAGCGTATAGCCCCCGCCGTGGCCGGAGCGCACTCCGCCCGCAGAAGTGCTGCCGGAGAGCAGAATGAAAAGATTGCTGCCCATCGCGCTGATGGTTTGTTTGATCGCATATTGCGCGCCCTGGCCTATGGACATCATCAATACCACCGCGCCGACCCCGATCACCATGCCCAGCATGGTCAGTATGGTGCGCATGCGGTTAGCGCCCATTGCGCGCCACGCTTCGCCCAGCATCGCAAAAAATCCAGATTTCATCCCAACTGCGGCGTTGCGTAAAAAATTTCTTGCTTACATATAACCCATATGCGGCGCTGCAAAATTTTTTCCGCGCCTTGCATTTGGGCGAACTCTGAATTTTTAGATGTTCCCATCATATGGTGGTCTCCTGTGTAAGTTGGTCGCTGACGATGCGCCCGTCGTGAAAATGCACCTGACGCATCGCGTGTTGCGCGATGTCGGCTTCGTGCGTGACCAGCACGATGGTGATGCCTTCGTGGTTCAGTGCGTCGAACAGTGCCATGATCTCTTCACTGGTGCGGCTGTCGAGGTTACCCGTAGGCTCATCCGCCAGCAGCAGGCGCGGCTTGTTAATCAGCGCGCGGGCAATCGCCACGCGTTGCTGCTGGCCGCCGGAAATCTGGTTGGGTAGCGAGTCCGCCTTGTCGCTCAGGCCTACTTTGGCCAGCATTTCATCGGCGCGCTTCAGACGTTCGGCCGGTTCGATTCCGGAATAGATAAGCGGCAGGGCGACATTGTCGCGCAAGGACATGCGCTGCAGCAGATTAAATCCCTGAAATACGAAACCGATGGTGTGATTGCGCAGCAGGGCCAGTTCGTCACGGTCGAGTGACGCCACCGGGCGGCCATCCAGTTCATAACTGCCGACAGTCGGCGCATCCAGGCAGCCGAGCAGGTTCATGAAGGTAGATTTTCCCGATCCTGAAGGCCCCATGATGGCGACAAATTCACCCGCTGCTATGGTCAGATTCACGTCTTTCAAGGCCGGAAACAGGCCTGCGGAAGTCTGATAGGACTTGCTCAGGCCTTCGATGCGTATCACGCTCATCAGAACATTCTCATGCGCAGCGGCTGTGTGCCGCTGCCCTGTCCGTTGTTCGATGCTTGCGCGGTCACCACTTGGTCGCCCGCCTTGAGCTCCCCCGCGAGAATCTCGGTATTGCGGTTGTCAGTGATGCCCAGCCTCACTTTGACAGGCAGCAGTTCGCCGTTTTTCAGTACATAAACCTTGCCGGAATAGCCTTGCTGTGCGGCATGATCCTTCGCGTCCCTTCCTGAGGATGAACGTGAACTATTCTTCTTATCTGTCTGATTATCAGCATGTTGTTTCTTATCTTCATCGGCGGGTTTGAAACGCAGGGCGGTGTTGGGAACGAGCAGTACCTGTTTGCGTTCAGCCACTGCGATGCTGACATAGGTCGTCATGCCGGGCAGTAATATCTGCTCCGGATTGTTGACATTGATGACCACATCGTAAGTGACGACGTTTTGCAGCGTGGTCGGATTCATGCGTATCAGCTTGACTACGCCCTGAAAATTTCGGTCAGGGAAGGCGTCCACGGTAAAATGGGCGGCCTGACCGATGCGGATGTTGCCGATATCCGCCTCGGCAAAATTGGCGTCTATCTGCATCCTGGATAAATCCTGCGCGATCTTGAACAGCGTCGGGGTCTGCAAACTGGCGGCCACGGTTTGTCCGACATCCACCGAGCGGTCCACCACCACGCCGGACACGGGAGAACGTATCACCGAATAGGCGAGGTTGGCTTTGTCCTTTTCAACCGTGGCGCGGGCCAGTTGCAATTGCGCCTGGGCGGATTTTCTGGCCTGCACGGCGCTATCCAGTTCCAGACGTGAGGCGTATTCCTGGTCATATAAATTCCGGGTGCGCGCCTCGTTGGCGGTCGCCAGCTCCAGCAGGGCTTGCGCGCTCTGCACATTGGCCAGGCTTTGTTTTTGTTGCGCGGCCAGCAGCGCATCATCCAGTTCCAGCAATACCTGTCCCTTTTCTACCGCGCTGTTGAAATCCACATACAGCTTTTTGACTGTACCGGAAACCTGAGTGCCGACATTCACCAGCGTCACCGGATTGATCGTGCCATTGGCGGAAACGGTCAGCCTGATGTCGCCTTTTTCTACGGATTGCAGACGGTATTGCTGCTCGGGCGGCTGTTGATAGACGATATAGGCTGCCGCAAGCAGAAGGAGGGCGAGCAGCGACAGCAGGAGAGGGGAGCGCAGCAATTTTTTCATGGTTGGTGTGGGTTCGTGATATTTACCCCGGATGTCCGGGCGGGCAGCGCCTGCAAGAAGTCGGCATCCAGATGGCCCATCGCCTGGGCGAACGCGGCGCGGCTGATGTTCCAGTTAAAAGTTGCCTGTATGCGTTGCTGGCGCGCACCGGCCAGCGCGTTTTGCGCATTGAGCACATCCAGCATAATGCCGGCACCTGCCTTGTAACGACCCAGTGCGACACGTTCTGATTGTTCTGCGCTGCTGAGTAAATCCGCCGTGGCGATTCTGTTTTGCGTGGCGGTAATCAGATTCTGATACGCCGTCCAGACATCCAGTGCGACCTGCAAGCGCAGCCTATCGAATTGAGCCTGACGGGTTTCCGTCTGTGCCTCGGCCGCGCGTATCCGGTAAGTCGGCGCGTATCCTGAAAACAGCGGCACGCTCAGGCTGACGCCCAGCGAGGTGCCGCGTGTGCTGAGGCCCGCGCTGTTGTTCTGGCTGGTTGCCGCGACCAGTGACACAGCGGGCTTGCCCGCCGCCCGTGCCGCTTCCGCACTGGATTCCGCCGCCTTGACCAGCGCGGCGGCGGCTTGCAAATCCGGCCTGCGCTGCCGCGCCTGCTCAATCAAAACGGCAATATTCTGCTCAAAATCTTCCATGATTTCATCTTCATGGCCGACGGACGGATGATCTGCCAGATGCACCTGCTGACTGGCATCCAGGCCCAGCAGGGTGGCCAGATTCCCTCTGGCGATTTTCATCGCGCCATCGGCCGTGATGCGGTTCAGCGTGGCTTGCGACCAGGCGGTCTGAGCGGCGAATTTATCGGCCGGGGTGGCGCTGCCTGCCTGATAGCGCGCCTTTGCCGCCGCAAAACTTTCCCGTGCGGCATGCTCCGATACCCGGGCCGCCTCGAATGCCGCCTGCGTGGCATGGGTCTGGTAATAAGCCTGCACTGCGCTCAGGAACAGGGCTTGTACCGTGCTGTCCTGCGTGGCACTCGCCGCCGCCAGCAACTGGCGTGCGTAGTCCAGATTGGCTGCGCGCGCGCCGAAATCATAGAGCAGATAGGAAAGGTTCAGACCTATGCTGCGCTGGCTTACGCCGGGTGTACTGCGGTTTCCGGAGACGCTGGCGCTGACGCCGGGCAGGTAACTGGCCTGACTGACGCCGACCTGTGCGGCCTGCGCTCGCGAGCTGGCCCATACTTCGCGGGTTTGCGGGTTGTTGCACAGCGCGACATTTACCACGTCGGCCAGGTCGAGCGCGCGTTCCGCCGTAAGCTCTGCGCAGGCATGACCCGGCCTGGGTGGCAGCCCCGTCGAAAACGGGTCTGCAGCTTCCCCGGCCATGGCCCAGCCGCTCCACGACAGGGCGCAGATCAGCAGGCCCTGGCGGGCCACTGGCGCGAGCGAAACAGGCTGTTTTAAACGTGGCTGCATGAGGATTGGCCGGGATAGTGTTTACGCATTGTAACGGTTTGAGTATGTCAGACAAGACTGCAATTGTAGCCAATTGTTTCGCTGGGGTCGGCGCAAATACCAGGGTGCGACAATTTGTCGCATTCTCAGGCCGGAACTTCAGCTGTAGCATCCCCCCATAACTAAAAAATCAGGAGGAATGATGAAAAAGCAGTTACTGAAGAGCGGTAAATTGTTCGCGTTGAGCTGCCTTTGCACGAGTGTCACGAACGCCGCGTGTGCGGAGGAACAGTGGATGGACGAGGTAGTGGTGACAGGTACGCGCGAGGCTGTGCGCAAATCGGAAGTCGCCGCCACAGTTGGGGTGATCAAAGGGGCTGAGGTACGCGCGGCAAAAGCGTCGCACCCCTCGCAGATCATGGGGCGTGTGCCCGGTGTATGGGTCAACATCACCGGCGGGGAAGGGCACCAGACGGCGATCCGTCAACCGCTGACCACCAACCCGGTGTATGCCTATCTCGAAGACGGTATCCCGGTGCGCTCTACAGGTTTTTTCAATCACAATGCCTTGTACTCGGTAAACATGCCACAGTCTGGCGGTATCGAGGTGACCAAGGGGCCGGGCTCCGCGCTGTACGGTTCGGATGCGATTGGCGGTGTGATAAACGTTATTTCACGGCGCCCGCCCGCCACGGCGGAAGTGGAAGCGAGCGGTGAACTGGGCAGCTTCGGATGGAAACGCGCCTTGCTTTCCGGTGGCAATGCCTTTGGCGATAACGGGGTGCGCGCCGACCTGAACCTGACCAAAACAGACGGATGGCGTCAGATGACAGGTTACACGCGCAACAGCGGCACGCTGCGCTGGGATCGCGCGCTGGGCGAAGACTCGACATTGAAGACTCTGGCGACCTTTTCCAATATCGACCAGCAGACGGCAGGCAGCTCGGCGATCTCGCTGGCCGATTACAGCAATAACCCAACCATCAACTACACCCCGATTTCGTTGCGCAAGGTGAACGCGCTGCGCCTGTCCGCCGCCTATGAAAAGGAAACGGCCGACACCCTGCTGAGCATCACCCCTTACGTTCGGGACGACAGCATGGATCTGCTGGCCAACTGGTCGCTGGGCTATGATCCCACCACCTACAACACCAGCAACCGCTCGTTTGGCGTGCTGGCGAAATATCGCATGGATTTCGAGCCGTACCGCTCGCGCCTGATTGCGGGGGTGGATTTTGATAACAGCCCTGGCGGCCGCACCGAAAACAGCATCAGGACAACCCGGGTCGGTACGATCTATACCGCTTATGCGCTCGGGAACCGCATCTACGACTACAAGGTGACCTATCAGGGTATGTCGCCCTACGTGCATGGCGAGATGTCTCCGACAGCGGCTCTGCGCCTGACCGGCGGCCTGCGCTACGACGACATGGCTTATGATTTTCAGAACAACATGACGCCCGCTGCCATCTCCGCGGTGACTTCAGTTGGAACGAAGTGGTACGGTCAGAGCGCGAATACCAAAAAGCACTACTCGCACCTCAGTCCCAAGCTGGGTGCCAGTTATGCGTTCAACGACAACCTGAACGGGTTCGTGACGTATAACCATAGTTTCCGCGCGCCTTCCGAGGGACAGCTGTTCCGACCCGCGGCGACTTCCACTGCGCTGCTGGCGCAGCAGATCGCTGCAGGCAATCTGGCGCTCAAACCGATCAGGGTGGACAGTTACGAAACCGGCTTGCGCGGCAAGACTGTCGCGGGCATCTCATACGAGGCATCCTTGTATCATATGATCAAGCGCGACGACATACTGACGCAGAAAGACCCTGTCACCAATGCGCCGGTTTCGGTCAACGGCGGCCAGACTCTGCATCGCGGTCTGGAACTCGGCATGTCCGCGCAAGTCGCCCATGCGCTGAGACTGGACGTGGCCTACAGTTATGCCAGGCATACCTATGACAGCTGGATTACCAGCAATGCAAACTTCACCGGCAAGGAAATGATGCAGGCGCCGCGCGTGATCGCCAACACGCGTCTGACCTACACGCCGGGGTTTTTGCAGGGCGGCAACTTCGCTGCCGAGCTTGTTTCGCTGGGCAGCTACTGGATGGACGATGCCAATACCACACGGTATAACGGCCACGATCTGGTTAATTTGTCGGGCAGCTATCACTTCGGCAAGGAGCTGGAATTGTTCGCGAAAGTCAACAATCTGAGCGACCGGCGTTTTGCCGAGAGCGCCTCCGGAACCACTTATGCACCCGGCATGCCGCGCACCTGGAATGTGGGCCTGCAAGCGAAGTGGTAAAGGGCGTTTGAGGGCAGAGGCAGAAACGGCCGCAACTGGGGTATTATCCGACATTAGGGAAGCGCTGATTAAATCGTCTTTGCGCGGAGCGGCCTTTAGCCGCGAGGTACGTGGCGGGACGTGGCAAATCAGAAACCCTTTTGGATCAAGCAACTGGATTAATGGAATGGACGCCCACTTCCTAAAACGGCATCAAAGTGCCAAAGTAGCGGTTGCTTAGACCACTCAACTAGAAAGGGGCATCCGAAATGAAGATT
>Ga0209231_1000300_pt1 | contig 31164 bp, 25 predicted proteins | sample Deesub45470m_DNA_FD_188086 | JGI IMG/M metagenome (GOLD analysis project Ga0209231, IMG submission 188086) | Deep subsurface microbial communities from North Pacific Ocean - 450_OLKR46/470m Metagenome (SPAdes) (version 2) | ecosystem: Environmental > Terrestrial > Deep subsurface > Unclassified ... | reverse complement strand
ATACGCAACACCGCCATGCTCAATACCTCCGAACAGCCGGAGGGCACGGTAGCCCAAGTGAGACATCTCTACTTTGCGCAACTGTGACATTTGAACGTTGCTGCTACAGCAAAAATAATCGATAATATATATTATGTTAAACATGCCTTCTATTCGGCCCGACATGCTTCCCGTCGATCGCCCGCCCACCGAACCGCATTTTCCAACAACCGTACATGATGCACGTCAGCATATGTTTCCGGGCGATGGCCGATAGCGCTGTACGACATGCGCCCTTTGCCGATGCAGCGCGTCCAGGCAATGGGATGATCACCCATCGTCAACGGTTCGCCGGGCTTGTAACTGCCTTCGTCCAACGTCGCGATGATCGTCGCCCCGGTCCCGCCCGGGTTGCTTTTGAAGGAATACCATTCGTCATTCATGACCCACGTCTTGGGCAGGCTCTGATTGACAGGATGGCCTGTATTTTCGACCACGACCCGCGCATCTTGAAATTGCGGGTCCATCGGATGCCCGGCAAAGCGCGCGCCGATCAGCGTATCGACATACCAGTCCCAAAACGTCGCCGGATCACCGGCCGATCCATGCACCCCTACGAAACCGCCGCCGCCCTCGACATAGTCGCGAAAGGCCTTGCGCTGGGACAGGGTCAATACGTCTCCGCTGACGTTGTTCCAGATGACGACATCGAACTGCGCCAGGGTCGCGGGATTCATCGCACCGCCCTTGTCGGTCACGACGATCGCCCAGCCTTCACGCTGTGCCATGGCCAGAAAGGCAGCCTTTGCCGCTTCGACCGACGGCCCATCCCGGAAACCGGTCATCTTCTCGAACAGCAAGACCGCCAGCTTCTTATCAGGCAGCGTAAAGTTCGGACGATCATCATCATAACGGGCGCACCGTGCCGCCCGGTCCGCATCCGTCACCGGGATTGCCCGCAAACGCTGGTCGATAGCGGCCAGCGCTTCTGGCGTCATGGCCTTTTCCCCCATCGTCCGTACCGTCAGAATAGCCGCGAATGTCGGCGCCTTCGTCGAGGTAAAGCTGGGAGGCAGAGCCTTGAAGAGATCGGGAGTCTGGGTGCCCAGCACGCTTTTCGCCACCGGGTTGAGCAACAGATCAACCAAGGGTGACTCGATCGAAAACGGTGCATCGCGAAGCGGGCAGTCTAGCAGCGTCCGCGCCGTGACCGGGCTGCTGGTTAGGCTTGCCAGCAACAGTCCAGCCAGTATCGCCCCCATCCGTTTCATCACCGCTCTCCCATCATCTTGTGTAACATAAGGCTATAGCAGTGCGACAGCGATGAAAAGGCGAGCCGTGGCCGACCCGCCCTCTCCGTCAGCCCATCGTCGGGATGACGAAGCTCTGATCCATCACAGCACCGCCGCTCGGCCAACGCTGGGTGATCGTCTTGACCCGCGTATAGAAACGCACGCCATCCATGCCATATTGATTCATGTCGCCAAAGCCCGACCGCTTCCAGCCGCCAAAGCTGTGATAGCTGACCGGCACCGGGATCGGGACGTTGATGCCCACCATGCCGACCTCGACATTGGCGCAGAATTTCCGCGCATAATCGCCATTGCGGGTGAAGATCGCCACGCCGTTGCCATATTGATGCTTGGTCGGATAGCTCAGCGCCTCCTCGAACGTGTCGGCTCGCACCATCTGCAACACCGGCCCGAAAATCTCTTCATTATAGCTTTTCATGTCCGGTTTCACATGGTCGAGCAGCGTCGGCGCCAGGAAAAACCCCTCCTCATACCCCTGCAACGCAAAGCCGCGCCCATCGATCACCAGTTCAGACCCTTCATCAACCGCCATCTGAATATAGTTTTCAATCCGTGCCTTATGCGCCGCACTGACCACCGGACCATAATGAGCGTCAGGATCGCTCGGCACGCCGACGCGCAATCCCGCTATCCCGGTTTCGAGCTTGGCCCGCAGCGCCACCGCCGTCGCTTCGCCCACCGGCACCACTACCGGCAACGCCATGCAGCGTTCGCCCGCCGACCCGTATGCCGCGCCAAGAATATCCGCGACCGCCTGGTCCAGATCGGCGTCGGGCATGACGATGCCATGATTTTTCGCGCCGCCCATGCACTGCATCCGCTTGCCGTTCGACGCGCCGCGACCATAGACATATTGGGCGATATCGGACGAGCCGACAAAGCTGACGGCGCGGATCGCCGGATTATCGAGGATCGCGTCCACCACCTGCTTGTCGCCATGAACGACGTTCAGGATGCCTGCGGGCAGCCCCGCCTCCATCGCCAGCTCCGCCAGCCGCATCGGCACCGACGGGTTCCGTTCGGAGGGCTTGAGGATAAACGCATTGCCACACGCGATCGCTGGCGCGAACATCCACATCGGAATCATCGCCGGGAAATTGAACGGCGTAATCCCCGCCGCGATGCCGATCGGCTGGCGCATTGAATAGACGTCGATCCCCGGTCCTGCGCCTTCGCTATATTCGCCCTTCAACAGATGCGGAATGCCGCAGGCGAATTCCACCACGTCCAGCCCACGCTGGATATCGCCCTTGGAATCCGAATGCACTTTGCCATGTTCGGCCGACAGCATTTCGGCCAGCTCATCCATATGCGTTTCGATGAGCGCCTTGAGGTTGAACATCACCCGCGCCCGCCGCTGCGGGTTCATCGCCGCCCATGCGGGCTGCGCCGCCTGCGCATTGGCGACGGCCGCGTCCAGTTCGGTGGGATCGGACAGGCGGACCTGCGCCTGCACCTTGCCGGTCGCCGGATCGAACACGTCGCCCAGTCGAGCGGATGTCGATGCCTGATGACTGCCGCCGATGAAATTGTCGATAATGCGCATGATGCCCTCGCGATAAATGCCTGACGCGGCGATTAGCCTATGGCGCCCTGCGCAAAAATGATCATATGTGCGCATCTGCTGTGCATGGATATATATGCTGCATTGGGATGATCTTCGCCTGTTCCTTGCCGTCGCGCGTGCTGGCCGCCTGACCAGCGCGGGGCAGGCGCTGGGCGTCAACCACACCACCGTTGCCCGCCGCCTGACCGCGCTGGAGGACGCACTGGGCGCGCGCCTGTTCGATCGCACTTCGCGCGGCGTGGTGATGACCGCGGCGGGCGCGCTGCTGCTCGACCATGCCGAACGGGTCGAGCGTGAGTTCGAAGCCGCCGCCGCCACGCTGTCGGGCCGGGCCGAAGCCATCGCAGGCGAAGTTCGCCTCGCCACGCCCGAAGCCTTCGGCACCTATATCATTGCTCCCAACATCGCCGATTTTCACGATCGCTACCCTGACCTGCTGCTGGAATTGATGCCCGAATCCCGCGCCGTCAGCCTCGCCAACCGTGAAGCCGACATCGCCATCACCGTCGATCGCCCGCCGCGCGGTAAGTTGGTCGTGCGCAAACTGTGCGACTATCAACTCGGCCTCTATGCATCCGCCGACTATCTCGCCCGTCATCCGCCGATCCGCAGCGCGCAGGATGTCGCCGCGCAGCCTTTCGTGGCCTATATCGACCAGATGATCGACATGCGTGGCCTGCGCTATTTGTCCGAAGTCGCGGGCGAAGCCCGCCCCGTATTCCGCTCCAGCTCGATCGTCGCCCAGCAAAAGGCGGTGGCGTCAGGCGTCGGCCTTGGCCTGCTCCATCGTTTTTCGGCCGACAGCGAGCCCGGCCTGGTCCGCATCCTACCCGACGAGGTCGAAATCACGCGCAGCTACTGGCTGGTCCTGCGCCCCGAACATCAAAAATCCCCCCACACCCGCGCCGTCATTGCTTTCATCGACGATCTGCTCGCGCGCTACCGGGCGTTGCTCTGACCGTCCATCGCCAGAGCGCTGGATTGCTGCGCGGCTTGCCCGTGCCGTACAACTCCCGCATTTCTGCGTCATGTCCGACATAGCTTCGCTCCGGCGCACGACGCCTACCGGTTGGTCCGTCCGCCGTGATGACACCTTCGCGGCGCAGGCCTATAAGGATGGCTGGTGGCAGGCGGATACCGCCGCCGATGCGCTGGTGCGGGCCGCGCGCGAAACGCCCGACCGCATCCTGCTGATCGACTGCGTCACCAGCCTGACCGCCGCCGCCCTCCACGCGCAGGCCTCCCGTCTGGCACAAGCCATGCTCGCCCGCTTCGCACCGGGCAGCGCCATCTCCTTCATGCTACCCAACTGGCACGAAGCCGCGATCATCTACATGGGCGCGACACTGGCAGGCATGGTCGCCAACCCTATCCTGCCCTCGCTGCGCGACCATGATCTGCGCTTCATCCTCGCCGACCTGAACAGTGCGATGATCTTCATCCCCGCCAGCTTTCGCGGGCATGACTATGCCGCCATGCTCGCGCGCGTCACCCCGGCGCTGGACAGCCCGCCCGCCGTCGTCGTCTTGCGCGGCGAGGCAGGCCCGCACATCGCCTTTGCCGACCTGCTGGCAGAAGTCGCCGACGCGCCGCTCCCAACCGTCGATCCCGACGATGTTCGCATGGTCATGTATACCAGCGGCACCACCGGACGGCCAAAGGGCGTTCTCCACAGCCATAACAGCATCAACGCGCTGATCCGCCAAATCGGCCGCCATTGGCTGGTCGAACGGGGCGACCGCTTTCTGGTGCCGTCCCCCATCAGCCATATTGGCGGATCGATCTACGCCTTCGAAACGCCGCTGCTGTTGGGGGCGACCGCGATCCTGATGGAACATTGGAACCCAGATGAAGCCGTCGCCATCATGAGCGCCCAGCGCTGCACCCATATGGCGGGTGCCACGCCATTTCTACAGCATCTGCTGGCCTCGGCGCGCGCAGCCGGGACGCGCCTGCCCGACCTTAAACTCTTCATCTGCGGCGGCGCATCGGTTCCGCCCAGCCTGATCCGCGACGCTGCCACCTATTTCGACAAGGCGATCGTCAGCCGCGTCTATGGCTCCACCGAATTGCCCGTCACCACTGTCGGCGTGATCGACCCGGCCGATCGCGATCATGCCGCCGATACCGATGGCCGCCCCGGCATCGCCACCATCCGCATCGCGCCCGATGGTGAAATCCGTGCGCGCGGACCGCAGATGATGGTCGGCTATCTCCACCGGGAGGATGAGGAAACCAGCTTCGACGCCGAAGGCTATTATCGCACCGGCGACCAGGGTGCATGGATCGAAGGCGACCATCTGGTCGTCACTGGGCGGATCAAGGATATCATCATTCGCAATGGCGAGAATATCGCGCCGAAGGAGATTGAGGATCTGTTGATCGCCCATCCCGACATCGCCGAAATTGCGATCGTCGGCATTCCCGATTCGCGCACAGGGGAAAAGGCGGTTGCCGTCATCGTCCCGCGCAACGGCGCAAAACCCGACATAGCCTCTTTGGCTGACTTTCTCGCCAGCCAAGGCGTTGCCCGCTTCAAATATCCCGAAAGTGTCTTGTGGGTCGATGCTTTGCCCAAGAATGACGCTGGCAAGATACTCAAGGCCGCGATCCGCACGAGCCTGACGACCGCCTGATCAAAGCGCTTGAAACCGGAAATTGCGGAACCGCGCCTCCCCCGGACCAGCCGCAAACAAGCCCGGTCGGAGCATCAGGAACCCGCCGCGCACATTATGATGATAGCCCGACACTTCCATGCCCCGGTCGAAGCGGCGCCATGTCCGCCCGCCATCACCGCTCAGATGATAGGAAACGATATGGTGACGGTTGGTCACCTTCATCGTCAGCTTGCGGCCGTGGGGATTGGCGGGGCGGCCCCGTTCCATGCCATATTGGTGGGTGACGAAGCGGTTCTCGTCAAACCCCAGCCCGCAATAGAGCCTGTCGTCATAGAAAAGCAGCAGCCCCGCTGTCCCGCCCGGCGCGATCTCGATATCGCACTGAAATTCATAGGCCTGGTCACCCGCAATCAGCAGCAGCGGCGATGAATTGGCTGGCGCGGTCCCCCGCCCCTTCAAGAACAATATGTTGTCTTCCACCCGTGCCCTGTCTGCTTCGTCGGGCGTCGGCTTGAAGAAATTCCACTTCGCGCCGAGGTTCAGCGTCGCGAAATCATCCGACAGCGCCATGCCGTGCGGCAGTGCTGGGCCACCGCGCGGCTTGGCAATGGGCTGCGACAAATCGCCGCCGGTCATGCGGAACCAGCCATCCGCCGTCCATTCGACCGGATCGAGCAGCGTTTGCCGACCCAATGTCCAAAGACCATTTTCATAGCCATGATAGACCGCCCACCAGCTTTTATCGGGCGCTTCCACTAGGCTGGCATGGCCGCGCGACCACCAGCGTTCGGCCAGGCTTTCGGTCCGGACCAGCGGATTGCCCGGATGCTGCTCCCAGGGACCATGAATGGAGCGGGATCGCGCTGCGATCACCATATGCCCGGTCGGCGGCCCCGCTGTCCCGCCCACCGCGGTCAGCATGTAAAACCACCCGCCATGGCGATGGATCTTCGGCCCTTCCGGTGAAAATCCTTCCACATCCCACGTGTCGGGGTAGCGCCAGGGATCATAGACATGCTCGACCGTGCCGACCGTGGACAGTCCGTCATCGCTCAATCTTATCCGGTCGCCGCCCGACAGGAACAGCCAGCGGCTGCCATCCTCGCCAACCACATGGCAGGGGTCGATATGGTCATGCAGTTTGAGGTCAATGGGGTCGCTCCATGGCCCGTCGATCGTGTCGGCATGGATCACGAAGATGCTGTTGGGGGCCGCCTTCACCGGAATGTAGAGGAAATAGCGCCCGCCATGCTTTCCCAGGCTGACCGCCCATACCGACCCGATATTCTTGTGCAATGCCGCTCCGCGCGGCTGCCAGTTGATCAGGTCGCGGCTATGCCAGATCGTAACGCCGGGATAGCTGTCGAATGTGGAGAAGGTCATGTAATAATCCGCGCCATCTTTGAGGATGGCCGGATCAGGGCGGTCGCCCGAAATCAGCGGATTGAGGAAGCGCCCGTCGCCCAAATCGGCGATACGCTGATTGTCGAAACCCCGTTTCCAGTCCGTCGCGGCCATGGGTGCTGTGGCAGCCTCCACGCGCCCAAACGCCAGCGTGCTTCCCGCCAATACACCCGTCATCGCGTCGCGCCGACTGATCGCCATAGTCTTTCCCAACCAAAAAAACCGGGCCGCCCGTGCAGAGGCGACCCGGTCATGAGCCTTACATCTTGAAGCGCGCCCCCAACTGGATGGTGCGCCCATAATGCAACTGCTCATAATTGCGATTGGCGTCGAGGTCGGTGTAGCGATCGCGATAATCGTCGGTCAGGTTGATGCCTTCCAGCGACAATTCGATCCAGTCGGTCAGCTTGTAGCGCATCGACGCATCGACGTTGATCGTGCTGTTATAGCCTTCGAACACGTTACCCGTGCCGCTATTTTGGTCGATATAGCCGCTGCGATAGCTGGCCGAGACGCGCGCGCTGAACTTGGCATCTTCATAATAGATGGTGCCGTTGAACGCCCGCTTCGACAGGCCGAACAGGGTGGCATTGCGAACCGAGGACACCGTCCCACCGCCCGGCACCACGGCTGGCCCCGCCACCCTATAGTCTGCGCTGGAGTCCACGAAGGTCGCATTGGCGATGCCGCCGAAACGGGACAGGAAACCGGGCAGGAAGGTAAAGGGTGCCTGCACCGACAATTCGATACCCTTCAGGCTCGCACCGGTGCCGTTGACGATCGTGTTGATCGCCCAGCCTTCGTCCCGCTCAGGCTGCCCTGCTGCTGGCGAGCTTGGCGGGATGACGGACAGGGGAAGACCCGTCGAGGCGAAAGTGCCGTTGATCGTCTGGCCGATCGGGAAGCTCTGAACATCCTTCTTGAATATGGCGACGGACGCGATCGACTGCGGCGCGAAATACCATTCCAGCGCGAGATCATAGGCCGTCGCCCGGAACGGACTGAGGTTGGGATTGCCGAAGCTGACTCGATAGTTGAACCCATCGACCGATCCGCCCGGCGTCAGATTGCCCAGCGAAGGCCGCGTCATCACGTCGGCCACCGATGCGCGCACCACGAAATCCCGATGAGGGAAGAAGGCGATGTTCATCGCGGGCAGCCAATCCTCATAGGACCGCGAGACCTCCACCGGAACCGCATTGTTCAGGCCGACCGAACTCTGGTTGGTCCGGACATAGCGGATGCCCGCATTGGCCGCATATTCCAGTCCGAAAATCTCGCCCTTGGCGTCGAACTGGATATAGCCGCCCTTGGTTTCTTCCACCACGCTGCGGGTATTGCCGGCATCGATAGTGGGGGTGCGCCCATAAAGGTTCGTAAAGTCGGTCCCCGCTGCCAGATTGGGAACCAGCCATTGCGTCGTGGTACCCGCCGGTGCGTTCGCGCCCTTGAGATTGAACATTTCCGCCAGCGCGGCGGTAACCGGAAAACCATAGACGGCGGACGGGCCAAATGCCGATGATGGCGAGCAATTCAGAGTGCCCAGAACCCGATCGACACCACCATTGCCGCAGACGACCGTATCGCGCGTGAAGCTTTCGGTATCGAACGAGAAGCGGCGATAGACTGCGCCCGCCTTGACCGTGAAGCCCTCCGTCACATCCCATTCGGTCCGCAGTTGCGCGGTACGGAATTTGTTGACCGTCGAAGATGGGCGATCACGAATTTCCGACAATTGGAAATTGGCCGGATCGGTCACGCTGGTTCCAAACGTCAGCACGGGGCGCTTCATATTGCTATAGTCATAGCTATAGCCCTGCGCATCGCGATCGTCGAACACCAAAGTCGTCTCGACCGGGATCGAGGCATCCGACTTGGAGAAGCCGCCCAGCAGCGTGAAGCGGAAGCTATCGCTGACATCCTGGTCCCAGGTCGCACCCAACTGGTAGAATTTCGTCTGGGATTTGCGCAGATAATGTTCAGTCCGCACCCAGGCGTCGTTCAGCGTCGCCGACACCAGGTTATTATTGCTGTCATAGACCGGGTTCACGACGTCGATCGATCGCTCGTTCGACCGAAGCAGCACTTCGCCCCACTTCTCTTCGCGGGTTTCACGGAAGCGGGAGAACAGACCGTCGATCGACACTTTGGTCGCATCGGACGGTGCCCACTGGATCGAACCGGTAATACCCAGACGCTCACGTTCCTGCGCGATTTCGCCATAGCGGGGGATACGTGGATGGAAAGCGAGCGCGGCTTCATCGCAACCGGCGCTGGGCAGATAGGTGCCGCCGCTATTGGGTTGCGTGAAGCATGGCGTGCCGTCGACACTGTCGAACCGGGCTTGCGACCAGCGCACCGTATTATTACCCATCTGAAGCGTGTCGAGCTTGGAATAAGCGGCTGACAGCGCCACGCCCCACCGACCGTCCGGCGATTTCCAAGACATCAGGCCCGCCAGGCGCGGCCCCCATTTCTTCGACAGGTCATTATAGGAGGCCGTCGCCGATCCGACGAAGGTGAAGCCATCCTTGCCCGCCAGCGGATTGCCGGTGTTCAAATCGACTACCGCGCCGAGCGAACCCTCGTCGAGCGATGCCTCGGCGGTCTTGTGGACGACCAGCGAGCTGAAAAGTTCGGACGCGAACACGTTGAAATCGAAGGCACGGTCTCGGTTGGCACTGGCTCCATCGGTCGATGTCGCCACGGTTTCCATCCCGTTCACGCGGACACGGGTGAACTGCGCGCCCAACCCGCGCACGGTGATGGCGCGGCCTTCGCCACCGTCACGCTGGATCGAAATACCGGGAATGCGCTGGAGCGATTCCGCTAGATTCTGGTCCGGGAATTTGGCGATATCTTCCGCCACGATCGCATCCACCGAACCGACCGACTGACGTTTCAGGTTGATCGCCGCGCCCAGGGATTCGCGAAAGCCGGTGACGACGATGTCCGCCACTTCTTCGTCCGCCGCCGTTTGTGGCGCGCCATCTTGTGCCAGCGCGCCGCCCGGCATCGCCAACATCATGGCCGCGATGGAAGATCCCGCTAGCCACAAACGCGCTCCGCGCCTGTTCCGGCTTTGATTGTCGCCCTTTAGCATCGTCACCTTGTCGCTCCTTCCCTGTTGCGGCCGTCATCCGCGGGTGGCGGGACGGCCCTGATTCGTCGGGGGCGAGAGCAGGCGCGACGGGGCCGCTATCCTCTCCCACCCATGCGCCGCCAGCTTTTGCTGATCCGTTGGCGTCATTGGAAACCGGTGTCATAAATGCGCGTCGTGTTTCCGCCTGTCAATATCCTGTGGCAATTTATGTCGTCACCAATGCCTTTTATCCCCCGCTCCTCATTAAGCTTCGGTCTACGCGAAAGGTCTATGCGTCCAATACTTGCCAAATTCGGCGCGTCTGGTTGCTAGGCACCACCGGCCAGGGGCATCCATCGCCCCTACCGCTCAACAAGCCATCTTTTCTCAGACACCGGTGTCAAACGACGGTTGATCATGCCGCCCGGCGGTGGCACACCAGAGATGAGAGGAGACTGATAACCATGCCGACACTCAACCGGCCCCGCCCCCAATGGATGTTGTTGGCCCTGGCCCTGGCCCAACTCATGGCAAGCCAGTCCGCCAGCGCCCAACCCGGCCCACAAACCGCCCCCGCAAGCCAGTCCGCCACCGCCTTTCCGGGCGCGGTAGGATGGGCTGCGACAACGCCGGGGGGACGTGGCGGCCGCATCTTGCGCGTCACCACCTTGGCCGCTGACGGCCCTGGCAGTTTCAAGGCGGCATTGGAAGCCAAAGGCCCGCGAATCATCGTGTTCGAAGTGGGCGGCATCATCGACATGGGCCGCCAAACGCTCAAGATCACCGAGCCCTTCGTCACCATCGCCGGTCAAACCGCCCCTTCGCCGGGCATCACCCTCATCAAGACAGGTATCGACATCGCGACCCATGATGTCGTCGTCCGCCACATTCGCATCCGTACCGGTGTGGATGGGCAACCCAAATTAAGCGGTTGGGAAGCCGACTCTCTTTCCACCGTTGCGGCGCATCATGTCGTGATCGACCATTGCAGCTTCACCTGGGCGATCGACGAAAATATGTCCGCTTCCGGCCCTCGCTTTACCGGCAACACGCCCGAAGACTGGCGCAAGGGAACCAGCCACGCGATCACATTTTCCTATAATATCGCGGCCGAAGGCCTTGCCGACGCCAGCCACCCCAAGGGCGAACATAGCAAAGGGACGCTGATTCACGACAATGCCAGCCAGATACTGATCTATCGGAACCTTTATGCCCATAATGTCGAGCGCAACCCGCTAGTGAAGGGCGGTGGCCAGGTCGCGATGGTGAACAATATTCTCTATAATCCGGGTGAGCGGGCGGTTCATTACAACCTCATGGCGCTCGAATGGGGCGATCACCCCTATCAGACGGGCAAGATCGCCGCGGTCGGCAATGTCCTGCGCGGGGGCGTATCAACCGCTCCACGCCTGCCCTTTCTGACATTGGGCGGCGATGGTGATCTGGACTATCATGGCAAGGATAATCTCGCCGTGGATCGCTTCGGCGTCGCTCTTCCCATGTTCGGCCGCTATGGCGAAACCCGCGCCAAGCTGAACGAAGTCGCGACCCCGCCGATCTGGTGGCCCGGCACCCAGGTTCTGCCCGTGCGCGATGTCGAAACCCATGTGCTGGATCAGGCCGGTGCCCGTCCATGGGATCGCGACGCCGACGATTTGCGTGTCCTCTTCTTCGTTGCAGAAGGCCGCGGCACCATCATCGACGATGAACGCGAAGTCGGCGGCTACCCCAAAATGGCGCAAACCCGCGCGCTATTTGTAGAGGCCGACTGGAATCTCGACACGATGGAGCCGAAGTCTGGGCGGTATCCTGGCCAGACCGAGGACGTCGCTGAACATCTCTCGGATCGTGACAAGATGATGCGCCAGGGCGAAGCATCGGCCAGTCGCCGATGAATGCCCTTCTCCCCCTGCTCCTTGCTGCAGCGCCGCCCATGGTCGTTGTCGACGAACAAAGCGTGCGTGTCGAAGAACCCCCGCCCCATGGTGCGATTGGTGCCAGCACGGCCTACCGGATCAGCGACATCGTCCCCCAGCCTCGCACCATGGAGTTCCGCAAGCGCATCCTCCATGTCGGGGCCGCCATCGGCCTTCACCCGATAGCCCATGATGAAGTCTATTATGTCCTGTCCGGCGCTGGCGAAGTGACGTCGGACGGCAAGGCCCAGACCTTGACACCGGGCATGGCCGCCTATCTCTACGATGGCGCGGTCGTCGGCATCCGGCAGACGGGAGAAGAGCCTTTGGCCCTGATCATCAGCTATCCGGTCAAGCCCCATGCCGACGGTAAAGCGAGGTAGGCCTGCCAACAAAATATGCCGCTCATATGTATCGAGGCTCACATTCCCGGCTGGATATAGGGTGCGCGCGCAAATAATTCGCGCTCCCAACCGCGCGGATCATCCTCCACGCGGCTCACGCGATCGAATATCATCGTCGCCCGCCGGTCGAGCCGGTATTGCGGCCAATCGGTCCGTCCCGTCCGCGCGAATGCCACGAAGCGCGCCATCATCGCTTCACTAGCCGCCCGCGCGCCCGCACCTATGCCGGTAAAAGACCCCGGCGCCTCCAGCGTCCCAAAGGCCAGCGCAATATCCATCGTGTGCGGTGCCCCCCGCCGGGGCTGCGTCGGCGACTGGAAATCCACCTGATACACCCACGTCGGTGCATTTGCCCGCGCCCGCGCCTCCGCTTCGATGACTTGCCCCGGCCAGCTACGGCCCGCCGTGGTCGCGGCATAGAAGATCCGTTCGGCCGACCAATCAGGAAAGCGTGCGCGATACTGATCCACGATCCATTCGGGCAACAGATCGATCCGCAATTCGCCAGCCATCCGCTCCGCCAAATTGCTCCAGTCCAGCCCCTGGACCAAAGGCCCATTGGGATCGATAAAGGCCCGCGTCTCGTCCAATGTATTGCCGAGCATCATCGGGATCGCATTGCCCTGCGGCGCGGCGTCGGGCCAGAAGGGATGCCGCTTCAGCCAGCGCATATCCAGCACTGGCCCCATATAGACGCCGCCGCCCAATATCGGATCAGTGGCCGCCAACCCTTCGATCAACCGTTCGACCGGCATGGTCAGCAAGGGTTCGAGCGCATCGGGCTTTACCCCCAAATGATCCAAATAAGCCGTCGTCCGTCGCGACGCATTGATCGGGCCGCTCGCCGTCACCTGCTGTCCACTCATTGTGATCGCCCGGTGGAAGAGGCCTTTGGCGGCAGGCATTGCCATCATCGTCGCGATCTTCGCCCCACCGCCGGACTGGCCGAACACAGTCACATTGGCGGGATCGCCACCAAATGCCGCGATATTGTCCCTTACCCAGCGTAGCGCCAGCATCAGGTCCAACTGCCCCACATTGCCACTATCGGCGAAACGGGGATCAAGCCGGGCAAGATAGAGATAGCCCAACGCATTGAGTCGATGATTGACCGTGACCACGACCACATCGCCAGCCGCTGCCAGATGCCGCCCGTCATTTAGCGGATCGACCACGCTGCCATTGGCATAGGCGCCGCCATGGATATACAGCACGACCGGCCGCTTGGCGGCAGGCTCCAGCCCCGCTGTCCAGATATTGAGGAACAGGCAATCTTCGCTGGTCGCCTCCTGCTTGGCCCGCTGTGGACAGGATGGCCCAAACCGCACAGCGTCGATGACACCGGACCAAGCTTGCGGGGCAACCGGCGCGCAAAAGCGCCGCGACCGCGTGTTTTGACCATAACGAATGCCACGAAACACCTGCAGCCCGCCTTCGCGCAAACCCCGAATTCGCCCTTGTCGCGTCGAAACGACCGGGTCGCGTTGCGCGGCCACGGCAGGACTCGTACCCAGGATCAGGGCTGACCCCACGAAAGCACGCCTGTCGATATCGGGCATCCATCCTCCTGCATGTGAGTTGGGAGGGTTATCCCTCCTCTGTTCGATCGTCCGTTCGCCCTGAGCCTGTCGAAGGGCGTTGCTTCGCGCGGGTCAGGCGATCAGCGCGCGAGCCATCCGCCATCAACGGCGAGGGTATGCCCGTGGATATAACCCGCCGCGCTCGACGCGAGGAACACGGCCGCCCCGCCAATGTCGGACGGATCACCCCACCGGCCTGCCGGGATGCGCTCTTGGATCTGGCGATTACGGGTCTCGTCGGCCTGCAGCGCGGCTGTATTGTTGGTGGCGATATAGCCTGGCGCGATGGCGTTGACGTTGACGCCCTTGGCCGCCCATTCGTTCGCCAGCAGCTTGGTCAGGCCAGCGACGCCGCTCTTGGACGCGGTGTAGCTTGGCACGCGGATGCCGCCCTGAAAGGACAGCAATGAGGCGATGTTGATGATCTTGCCCGCGCCTTGGCCGATCATGTGGCGACCCGCCGCCTGACACAGGAAGAACAGCACCTTGAGATTGGTGTCGATCACCGCATCCCAATCCGCTTCGGTAAAGTCCACGCTGTCGGCACGGCGGATGATCCCGGCATTGTTGACCAGGATGTCGAGGCCACCGAGCTTTTCCAGCGTCTCGTCCACCACGCGCTGGACCGGCTCGATGGTCGACAGGTCGGCGGAGATGATCTCCGCCTTACGCCCAAGCGCGCGAACCTTGTCGACGGTTTCCTGCGCCGGGGTGCGGCCGACTGCGGCGATATCCGCGCCGGCGGCCGCCAGCGACAGGGCGATGGCCTGGCCAATACCGGTATTCGCGCCGGTGACGATGGCGACTTTGCCGCTGAGATCAAAGGGGTTGGTCATGAATTTTTACTCCACATCATCCCCGCGCAGGCGGGGATCCATCTCCCAAGCGTCGTTGCGGCTGCAAGGTTGGGAGATGGGTTCCCGCTTTCGCGGGAATGACGACACTAGGGTTCAAGCGAGCTGGCAGATATCCAGCACATTCATGTCGGTATAATCCTGATTCTCGCCCGCCATCGCCCAGATGAAGGCATAAGCCTTGGTGCCCGACCCCATATGCACCGACCAGGGCGGCGAGATCACCGCTTCCTCATTGGCCATGACGATATGCCGCATCGCATCGCCTTCGCCCATATAGTGGAAAACGCGATCCGACGGCCCGTCCAGCTCGAAGTAGAAATAGATTTCGCTGCGGCGCTCATGAATGTGGGGGGGCATGGTGTTCCAGACCGAACCGGGCTTGAGCACAGTCAGCCCCATGACCAGTTGCGCGCTGTCGCAGATGCCGGGGATGACGAGCTGGAAGATGGTGCGCTCGTTGGATTCTTCGAGGGAGCCGCGTTCGAGTGCATTGGCGTCGGCGATGCCGAGCTTGCGGGTAACAAAGCCCTTATGCGCCGGGCAGGAGGCAAGATAGAAGCGCGCGCCTGCGCCAGCGAACTGCACATCCTTCGCGCCCATGGTGACATAGAGGCAATCCTTGTTGCCCAGCGTAAACGTCTCGCCATCGACGGTGACGGTGCCCTCGACGTTCGAGACGTTCACCACCGCCATCTCGCGCCGTTCGAGGAAAGGATGGCCTGCCGCTGAAGCGGGCTCACTCTGCACCGGCAGCGCTACCGGCGCCTCCGCCACCGCGACCCCGCCGATCACGAAGCGGTCGGCATGGGTATAGTTCAGCACGCACTCGCCATCGCGAAACAGTCCGCCGATCAGATAGCGATCGCGCAATTCCTCGTTCGACACGCATTCCATCATGTCAGGGTGCGTCGCATAATAGGTCTTGTCGAACATGATCGGCCCTCTTCCTTGCACTACTTGCGGCGTCGCCAGACACCGGTGTCATGAGCAACCGTCTATCAGGATGAAGCGGGTGGCGCAACCGATGCGCGACGGATCAGGGTCGAACTGAACATCGACGGCTCATTCACCTCCGATCCTTCGCCGATCGCCGTTCCGATCAGCTTGAGCGCCGCCGCGCGCCCCATCGCTACGATCGGCCAGCGCACCGTGCTCAGCGGTGGCCAAACCCGCGTGGTCAGGGGCGTATCGTCGAAGCCGATGATCGACAATTCCTCAGGCACCGCGATGCCCCGCTGGCGCGCGGCATAGAGAACGCCCGCTGCCATTTCATCATTGCTGGCAAAGATGGCGGTTGGCCTTGGCGACAGGTCAAACAAGCTCTCCGATGCGGATTGCCCTGATTCGAACGTATATTGCCCGTCCGCGATCAAACTGCGCGGTAGGCTGATCCCCGCTTCGGCCAGCGCCAGTTCAAAGCCATCCCGCCGCTCCTTGGCCGACCGAAACCCGTGCGGCCCGGCGATCAGCCCGATCCGCCGATGCCCTTGCGCGATGAGATAACGCACCGCCTCGGCCACCGCTTCCCGGTCGTTCGATGCGACCATATGCTCCGGGTCGTCCAGCACGGCCGATCCCATCCGCACATAGCGGCAACCTTCCTCGTCCAGCATCCGCGCAAGAGCGTCATTTTCCGACATGGGCGGCAGAATGACGACGCCGAACAGGCGTTGGCGCGACACGAAGCCGCGAATATCGTCCATGACCTGGTTCGATCCGCGGTCGACCGGGCGAATCACCAGTTCGAACTCCGTACCGTGCAAAGCCTCCAATACGCCGCGCTGCATCGACAGAATCATCTGCGCATTGGGGTTGTCATAGACCAGCCCGATCAGGAAATTGCGCCCCAGCGCCAAGGCGCGTGCTTGTGGATTGGGCACATAACCGGTTTCGCGGATGATCGCCTCGACCTTGTCGCGCGTTTCCCGGTTGAGTAAGGGCGAGCGGTTAATGACACGGCTGACCGTCTTTTTCGAGACGCCCGCCATGCTGGCGATGTCGTTGATCGTCAGCTTGGCCGTCTGGCCCTCATCCTGATTCTGCTTTGCCATACAGCCTTATAGTGGAGTTTTTCACACCCGCCACCACGCAGCGCCGCGATCCGGCTTGTCAATGACACCGGTTTCCTATAGCGCTGGGCTTAGATAGGATGAAGAGGATCAACCCGTGAGTGCAAGCAGCATGGCCCAAATGATTGCCACCCATTTCCTGGCAATGCGCAAGGCTGCGACTGGCTTCGATGATTATCCCGGCGACGCCCCAGCGACGCTTGAGGAGGCCTATGTCATCCAAGATGCCGCGCTTGCCCGCGCGCCGGATGCCGTCGCGGGCTGGAAGGTCGGGCGCATCCTGCCTCCGCTTGCCGACCGTTATGGGTGCGATCGCCTCGCCGGTCCTATTTTCTCGCCCACCGTCTTTCCTGCCACCAGCCAATCCAAAGGTTTGGTCTTCGCTAACGGGTTCGGCGCGGTGGAGGCCGAATATCTGTTTCGCATCGGCACTGTTCCACGCCCGGACCAGATGAGCTTCACGCTGGAGGAAGCGGCCGACCATATCGATGCCGTACATATCGGTATCGAAATCGCCAGCTCGCCCTTCGCCGGGATCAACGAGATGGGGCCTGCCGTCACGATCTCCGACTTCGGTAATAATAATGGCTTGTTGATCGGCCCTGCCATCCCCGATTGGCGTAGCGGGGCCTATGCGGATCAGCGGGTGACGACCCGGATCGACGGCGTGGACGTTGGGTCTGGCACGGCCGCAGCCTTCAACCGAGGTGCGATCGGATCGGTCAGCTTTTTGCTGGAAAATCTGATCGCGCGCGGGATCGCCATTCAACCGGGCTGGTGGATTTCAACCGGCGCGGTGACGGGCGTCCATCCGGTTCGTGCCGGGCAAGGGGTGGAAACCGATTTTGGTCCCTTGGGGACGCTCCATTGCACGATCGCGGCGCAGCCGCCACGCTGAACGTCTGACACCATATAAAAGACCAGGAGCCAGGATGATGAACGAAGCAGGGGTGCAGGGTCCGCCGGTCGGCCGCTATCGCTGGGTGGTGGTAGCGCTGTTGTTCGCGGCAACCGCGATCAACTATGTCGATCGACAGATGATTGGCGTGCTGAAGCCGACCCTGTCAGCGGAGATGCAATGGTCGGAAACCGACTATGCCAATATCGTCTTCTGGTTTCAGGCTGCCTATGCGATCGGCTATCTGGGCTTTGGCAGGATCGTCGATGTCATAGGGGCGCGCTTTGGCTACGCCATCGCGGTCACCATCTGGACCATCGCGCATATGGCGCATGGCGGCGTCTATGGCGTCACCCAGTTCGCGATGGCGCGCTTTGGCCTCGGCATTGGCGAGTCGGGTAACTTCCCTGCAGGTATCAAAGCGGTGACCGAATGGTTCCCGCAAAAGGAGCGCGCCTTTGCGATCGGCCTGTTCAATGCCGGGGCCAATATCGGTGCGATCATCACGCCTTTGCTCGTGCCATGGTTGACCGTCGCCTATGGCTGGCGCGTCGCCTTTTATGCCACCGGCATTTTCGGCATCGTCTGGCTCATCGCCTGGCTGGTCTTCTACCGCAGGCCCGATCAGCATCCCAAGGTGACGGCAGAGGAACTGGCCTATATCCGCCAGGATCCCGCCGATCCGGTCGAACCCATCGGTTGGGCCAAGCTCATCACGATCAAGGAGACATGGGCCTATGCCATCGGCAAATTCTGCATCGACCCGATCTGGTGGTTCTTCCTCTTCTGGCTGCCGGGCTATCTCGGCACACGCTACGGCCTTGATCTCATCAGCTTCGGTCCGCCGCTGGTCGCCATCTACCTTCTGTCCGACGGCGGCAGCATCTTCGGCGGCTGGATGTCGGGGCGGCTGATGAAGGCGGGCAAGAGCGTCAATGCGGCGCGCAAACTCACCATGTTGCTTTGCGCCTTTGCCGTGTTGCCGATCTTCTTTGCGCAGTCGATCGACAATCTCTGGCTTGCCGTGCTGGTGATCGGCATCGCCACAGCCGCGCATCAGGCTTTCTCGGCCAATCTCTACACACTGCCGTCCGACTTGTTTCCGCGGGGTGCCGTCGGGTCGGTGGTCGGCATCGGTGGGACGGTGGGCGCGATCGGCGGCATGGTCATGGCCAAATATGCAGGCTATATCCTCGACGGCATCGGCAGCTACACGCCGCTCTTTGCCGTTGCGGGCAGTGCCTATTTCGTTGCGCTAGCCGCCGTCCACCTGCTCTCGCCTCGCCTGGAGCGGGTGAGCGTATCGACCTGATCCTCAGGCCCCCGCTACGGCCCGTTCGAAACTGTAGCGGATATGATCGACATGGCCGTGCAGGCCGAAATCGAGCGGATCGGCGCTGTCCATGATGGCGTCGATTTGGCTACCGACATCCTCGATCGACCAGTCGGGTTGATAAACACCCTTGCTTTCCGCCACGAAGACTCGCGCGATCCGCCCCGCGATCGAGGCCAGCATCTGGCCGGTGATCGAGCAATCCTCATGCGCCAGCCAGCCGACAACGGGCGCGACCAGTTCAGGCCCCATCGGCGGATAAGCCGACACGTCGATCCCATCGGCCATGCGGGTGACGGCACCGGGCACGATGATATTGGACCGGACGCCCTGCGCTTCCCCCTCCAGCGCTAAAATATTGTTGAGGCCGATCATGCCGGATTTGGACATGGCATAATTGACGCAATTTGCATTGCCGTAGAGCCCGCCGATCGAGGACGTCAGCACGATCCGGCCATAGCCAGCACTGCACATGATCGGGAAGGCGGGCCGGGCAACGTGAAAAGCGCCGCGCAGATGGACGTCGAGGACAGCGTCGAAATCGTCCTGGCTTAATTCCTGCATCGACCCGTAGCGCACATTCCCGGCATTATGGATCAGCATATCGATGCGGCCATAATGATCGAGCGCGCAGTCGATGATGGCGCGGCCGCCTTCTGGCGTTGCGACCGATTCGGTGCAGGCGATTGCTTCGCCGCCCAAGGCCTCGATCTCCGCCACGACATCGGCTGCAGGTCCGGCATCGCCGCCCTCGCCCCGGATCGCGCCACCCGGATCATTGACGATCACCTTCGCGCCGCGGGCGGCCAGCAGCAGCGCATAGGCGCGGCCCAGGCCACGGCCTGCACCGGTGATGACTGCGACGCGCCCGTCGAAACGCAGCTCTGCCATGGCCCTATCCTTCTCACCTGGTTGTCGTGCCGATGGGTTAGCGGGTGGGGCTTCCCGTTCAAGGTAAGCCCGCAAGGCATCGCTCCAGCGGTTCGCGATGACGGTCCTGACGCGATAGGAACGGCTCAAGACAGAGAGAGGGAAATCCACGATGCAGGTTGCGATCATCACTGGGGCGGGCAGCGGCATTGGTCTTGCCACCGCCAAGATGCTGGCGGAGGCCGGCATGGCGATCGTGGGGGTCGGGCGCGACGCCGACAAGCTGGCGACGCTGGAACAGGCGATCGGCAATCCGACGCGGATTGCGACGCTCTCGGTCGATATCACCGCCGACGATGCACCGGCCCGGATCGTCGCTCTGGCGCTCGACCGCTTCGGCCGGATCGACTTCTTGGTCAACAATGCCGGTGCAGGCAGCCCCAAGCCGCTGCATGAAACCGATGACGAGACGCTCGACTATTTTCTGGGGCTGATGCTCCGCGCCCCGTTCCGCCTGTGTCGCGAAGCCATCGGCCATATGGGTGAGGGCTGTGGCATCGTGAATGTCAGTTCGACCTATGCGATGATCGGCGGGCGGCGGGGCGGCGCTTATTCGGCGGCCAAGGGCGGCCTTGGCGCGCTGACCCAGCATATCGCCTGCGATTATGGCCCGCTTGGCATTCGCGCCAATTGCGTCGCGCCGGGTGTCACCATGACAGATATGGTGCGGCACCGGTTCGACGATGAGATGTTCAAGCGGGTGAATGTCGAAACGACGCCATTTCCGCGATTGGGCGAGGTCGAGGATATCGCCAGCACGATCGCCTTCCTTTGCTCGCCGGGGGCGGGGTTCATCAATGGGCAGACGATCGTCGTGGATGGCGGCTGGACCACCACCAAATATCTATCCCCGCGCGCGCTGACGACCAAGTGGGTCGAGCCGGACGCCGAATAAGCGATCAGGGGTGGCAGGCGTCGCGGCAGACCTGGCGGAGCAGCGCCAATATCTCATCGCGCCGTTCGGGCGGTATGGAACGGCCGATCGCCTCTTCATGGCGCGCGAAAGCCTGCTGCACTTTTGCATGGAGCTGTTGGCCTTCGTCCGACAGCGACAGGGCGATCGCCCGCCCCTTCCCCGGCTGTTTGTCCAGCGCGCCGAGCAGCGCCAGTTTGTTGATCAGCGGCACCAGATTGGCGGGCTGGGCGCGCAAAGCGCGGCCGATGTCGCTTTGGGTACAGCCCTGGTTCGCGCCCAGGAACAGCAGCAGCGTCGCTTCACTGACATTGAGTTCCAGAGGCTGAAGCATATTCGCCAGAGCGGCGGTCGCCGCCGTGGTGGTGCGGCGCAGATGATAGCTGAGCAGATGGTCGAGCGGATCGACCAGATCGGATAAAGCGGACAGCGACACGGACATAGGTTTCAATAGTCTGCTTGCCCTCCCCACTCAAGTCTGTATATTATGTTACATAACATAAGTCAGAGGAGATGAGCATGTCCAGTCTATCCAACGGAATTAGAACTATTTTCCTCACCAGCGCGGCTAGTGCGCTGTGTATCGGCGCCGCCTTTGCCCAGACGCCACCCGTGGGCGGACCCGGCACGATCGAGCCGGACGGTACGGTGGTCGTGCCCGCCTTCCGCTTGCCACCGTCTGATTATCTGAGCGAGGCGGCGAAGAAGGCGCTGCCGCGGACACCGTCCGACCCCGAAGAACCGATGATGCGCGCCGTCGCGGCCGGTCAGGCCGGTGCGTTGCGCGCGCGTATGCCGCAGCTCATGGCGCCGCGCATTGATGCGCTGAAACAGATGTACAAGGTGACCACGCAGGAGACGGTGATCGCAGGCATCCCCGCCGTTCGCGCGACGCCGACAGGCGGCGTCCCGCAGGCGAACCGGGCCAAGATCCTGCTCAATCTGCCCGGAGGCGGCTTCATCATGGGCGCCGCACCGGGAACGGGCATGATCGAATCCATCCCGCTTGCGGGTCTTGCCGGGGTGGAGATCGTCAGCATCACTTATCGCCAGGCGCCCGAACATGTCTACCCGGCCGCAACGCAGGACGTGCTGACCGTCTATCGCGGATTGCTCAAGACCCACAAACCACAGGATATCGCGATATTCGGCTGTTCGGCCGGCGGATTGCTGACGGCGGAAACGATCGCGGCGCTGGTGCGCGACAAACTGCCCCTGCCAGCGGCGATCGGCATCTTCTGTGCGTCGGCCGATGCGCGCTGGGGTGGCGACAGCCGGGCGTTCGGGCGACCCTTCCAGGCCCTGGCGCAGCGCGAGGATAGTCGCGCCTATTTCAAGGATATCGACCTGGCCGATCCGCTCGTCTCTCCGATCGAGTCCCCCGCGGCCTTGGCGCAGTTTCCGCCGACGCTGGTGATCACGGGCACCCGCGCGTTCGAGATGAGCGCGGCGGTCAACACGCATAAGGAGCTGGTGAAGGCCGGGGTCGATGCCGACCTGCATGTCTGGGATGGCCTGGGCCATGCCTTTTTCTACGATCCTGCCTTGCCTGAATCACGCGAGGCGTTCGACGTCATGGCGCGTTTCTTCACCCGTCACCTGAACCTCCGACGCTAAGCGGCAAAGGCGGCCCTCTGGCAAAGTCTCGCGCGTGACACTTTACCGGAGGGCAAAGTGTCACGCGCGACAAAGTGCGACTCGGCGGAAATTAGGGATTCACAGGAGGGCTGCACTGTGCTTGATTCACCTTATGTTTCACGCTCCCCTTCCCTCCCGTGCAGCCGGCGGCAGCGATGTGTCGCTGTTGCTGGACCAATTGTCGCATTGCTGTTCGCGTCCCCGCTATGCCTTCATGCTGCTGACCTTGATCGCGGACGTGGCGCGACCCGACGGCAGCGCCGGGCCGCTGGTGCGGGTGGACGACAGCCTGGTGTCGTTGCGCGACTGGCTATGCGATGCGCTGACGCCCATGGGCCATCGCGATCCTCGGCGAATGGCGCTGGTCGAACGCGTCAGGGAGGAATTGCGCAAGGAAGAGCGGCTGACCGGCGACGCGGCGGCGAACGAGGCGCTGGTGCAGGATGAAGTACGTATCCGCGTCCGCACCTCCGGCAAGACGAACCTCAGCCGTGCGGTGTCCGAACTGGTGAAGGCCGGATTGCTCAAACGCCATTATCAGGGGTTTCGCGTCGATCATCTGAACCGCGGCGCGCAACGGCAGGCGGTCTATACCCTGACCGGACGCGCCCGCGCGCTGGTCAGCGCGCCGCCCCTGGCAAGGCGCCCCGCCACCCGGCCACGGCAGGGCGATCTCTTTGCATCCTGACCTATGACGGTGCCGCCAGTTATGTGACAATTCCATGTCGCTACTGTCATAAAAACCGATAAAATCTGTCATTAAAGAGTCATTGAAGCGCCATAGCTGGCGCCCTTGTCGAACAAGGGACAAGGCTGTGAAACAATCGAGACATATCGGCATGGGCCTGGCGGTCAGCCTGCTGGCGCTGATGCCCCAAGCCGCGCAGGCGCAAACGGTCGAGCAACTGCAAAGCCAGATCGATGAGTTGAAGGCACAGGTGCAGGCCCTTACCGCCGCCTTGTCCGCCCGTCAGCCCGCCCCAGTAACCGCGTCCGCCGCCGCCCCTGCGCCGGTTCCGACCAACCCTGCACCCGCCCCTGCGCCGCAGATGGCGAGCCTTTCGGCACCCACTCCCGACCCGGTCGATGCCGACCCTGCTCAAGAGCCGAAGAAAGGCTGGTATGATCGCCTGTCGCTGCGCGGCTATACCCAGATGCGCTACAATGCCTTCCTGTCCGGCGATGATAGCGCGCCTGCGGGCACGTCCCGCCTTCGATCGGTCCATGACAGTGGCATTTCCGACAAGGGCGGCTTTACCCTGCGCCGGGTCCGCCTCGTCCTGCAAGGTGATATTTCCGATCGCGTATCGCTCTATCTGCAGCCGGACTTCGCGACCGCCGTCAGCAACCAGAGTGGGGGCGAGCGGCGGGAAAGTTTTGGCCAATTGCGCGACGCCTATGCCGACATCTTCCTCGACAAAGCCAAGAGCGTCCGGCTGCGGTTTGGCCAGTCGAAGGTGCCCTATGGCTGGGAGAATATGCAATCCTCGTCCAACCGCCTGACGCTTGACCGCAGCGACGGCATCAACAGCGCCGTGCCGGGCGAACGCGACCTGGGCGTCGTGGCCTATTATACGCCGCCATCGGTCCAGAAAATCTGGGACCGGCTGGCCGATGACGGGCAAAAATTGTTCGGCAATTATGGTGCGTTCGGGCTGGGTCTGTTCAACGGGCAGGGCATCAACAAGACCGAGCAGAATAAAGACCTGATGAAGGTGGCCTTTGCGACCTGGCCATTCGAACTGGATGGCCTGGGCGATGCCTTTGCGGGCCAGGTGTTCGAAATCGGCGGGTCGGCGATGCTCAACACGATCCAGCCGGAAATCCGCAGTGGCGGCGTCAGCGCCCTCTCCTATGACGATAATCGCGCCGGTATCCATGCCATGCTCTATCCCCAGCCGATCGGCATTCAGGCCGAATGGAATTGGGGCCGCGCGCCGCAATATGATCTGGCCAGCCAGTCGATCCGCGAGAAGAAGCTGAATGGCGGCTATGTCCAGATGATGATGCGCCTGCCGACATCGGACAGTTTCGGCACGCTGATGCCCTATGGCCGCTGGCAACATTATCGCGGTGGCTGGAAAGCGGCGACCAACGCCCCGCGCCTAGAAACCGACGAGTTCGAACTGGGCCTGGAATGGCAGCCCTGGAAGGCGCTGGAAATCACCATGGCCTATGCCCGGATGAAACGCGCCGAAGCCGACGAACGCCGGACCGGCCGCGCCGAAGGCCACCTTATCCGTACCCAGGTGCAGTGGAATTACTGACGCCCGGCACGCGCTGGTCGAACTTTAGTGCGCCTCGCTGCGCATCCGCACGACCAGCGCCTCGATCTCATTGGGTTCCAGCAACCAGGTCCGTGTCTTGCGGCCTTCCCGATGGACGGGATGGGTGAGCAAAACCCGCGCCTGCGTCTGGGCGTGGGGTTTATAGAGCGCGAAATGCGTCGCGCAGTCGCGGATCGTACCGATCAGCGGCGGCTTGCCGTCGAGGTCGATCATCGTCGCGGGCTGGTCCCAGGGGATGGCGGCGACGCCGGGATATTTCTGTTCCATGGGGGCCGGAACACCACGGCGCGCCGCCAAAATCAAGGGGCTTATCGCAGCAGCGCCATCAGGATCGGATCGCGCGTGGCGCCGGGGTCGCGCCGTATCTCCGCTTCCTCGCGGCCGATGGCGCGGAAGATGGCGTCGCCGATCTGGCCCGACACATTGTCCGCCAGCGCCGCATAATCCCGGCCTCCGGTGGCAGACAGCGCCGCCGTCAGCATTTCGAACATGTCCGATTGCAGCGCGCGTGACGCGCCGGGCAGCAAGGCTTCGACCACCGAACCGCGTGCTTCGCGCGCCAAAAGGTCCGTCGCCGCCGTCGGCCCGCCACGCAGGACCGACACGGCGTCGGCCAGCGTCATGCGCTGCACCGCATCCATCACGATCGGCGCGGCATTGTCGGCCAGATCGACGGCGACATCGTTGAGCGCCATACCCACCCGATCGCGCACCGCGCGGGTGCGCAGCAGCGCGGACAGCACCGCCCCGCCCCGGTCCCCGCCCAAGTCGGGCGGCGTGATGCGGGTGAGTTGATCATCATAGAAGCCGCCCGGTTCGGTCAGACGCGCAAAGGCGCGCTGGCTCGACAATTGGAGCAGGCGGCGCACCGCTTCCTCCACGGTATAGCGGCCCATGGGCGTCGCGCAGGCGGCAAGCGGCAGCAGCGCGAATGTCGCAATCAAGCTGCGCCTGTCGCAAAAGCCGGTCGGCGCTGTCCCCAATTTGTCCACCATGATGCGTCTCCCTGTTGCTGGGCTGACGCTATGGCCCGATCCGCCTTGCCGGTCGCTGAACGTCAGGGCTGATCCATCACCACCACCGGCTTGACGACCGCCCCGCTTTCGGACGCGGCGAAGGCCGCCTGCAAATCGTCAAAGGCATAGCGCTGGATCAGTTTTTCCAGCGGCAACCGGCCGTCGCGATAATAGCCGATCAGGCGGGGAATGAAGCTTTGCGGATCGATGCCGCCCTCGACCACGCCGACGATCCGCCGCCCCATGCTCATGATCGCCGAGGGATCGATGGCGCAGCCGCCGGGCGGATAGGCACCGACCAGCGCGAGCGTGCCGCGCTGCGCCAGTTTCTCCACGGCTGGGCCAAGCAGGGACGGGACGCCGGTCGTATCCACAATATGGTCGAACAGGCCTTCGACCGAGCCGAGATCATCGCCTGTTTCGGTCGCGCCCAATGTGCGGGCGAGGTCCAGGCGGCTTGCATGGCGATCGATCACCACGATCCGTCCGGCCCCGGCAATCACCGCCGCCATGACGGCGGACAGGCCAACGGCCCCAGCCCCCAGGATCGCGATCGACTGGCCGGGCGCCACCTTGAGCGTTTCCAGCACCGTGCCCGCGCCGGTCTGGATTCCGCAGCCCAAAGGGGCGAGGATGTCGAGTGGCAGGTCAGGGTCGATCCGCACCACATTGTCGCGATGCGCAAGCGCATGGGTCGCGAAGGCCGACTGGCCGAAGATGTTGCTGCCGATCCGCTGATCACCGCGCCAGATGCCACCTTCGCCCGCCTTGGTTACCCCCATGAAATTGCGCGGCACGAATTCGACGCAATAGCCCGGTTGATGGTCATGGCAGGCCCCACAGGCTCCGCAGCTATGGAAGCTCAGCAACACATGGTCGCCGACCGCCACATCGTCGATCGCGGAGCCAACCGCATCGACCACGCCCGCCCCTTCATGGCCCAATATGACCGGGAAGGGCGTAGGCAATGCACCATCCCGCATCACCATGTCGGTGTGGCAGATACCGCAGGCGTGGAGCCGCACGCGGATCTGATCAGGGCCAGGCGGGTCCATGGCGAGGGTTTCGAAGTGGAAGGGACCGCCGGCTGTTTCCACCACGGCGGCCCTGATCGCGATCCGGCCCATGATCAGAAATCGAAGCCGAAGCGCAGATACCACTCGCGCGGCCGGTTATAGGTTCCGAAGATCGCACCTGCCGCGATGTTGGACCCGCCCGATGTCAGGAAGCGCTTGTCGGTCAGGTTGGTGCCGCCAGCCGTTACCGACCATTTGCCATCGGGTTCGCGATAGCTGATCGAGGCGTTGACGATGTCGGTCGATACCCGCTTGAGCAGCAGGGTGCGTTGCGTGTCGTTCCAGGCACTGGACGTATAGGTCCAGTCGGCCAGCATGACCAGCGACGCGCCATTGCCCAGCTTGGCTTCATAGCGGGGGCTGAGATTGACTTTCCATTTGGGCGTCTTGGGCAGGGTTTCGCCGACCAGCGTCCCGGCCTGGAAGCCATTAGCCCCGCCGACCGCCGCCGCGCCCGCCGATACCGATGTATATTGGGCGTCGATATAGCCGACCGCGCCATTGATGGTCAGGCCATCGACCGGCGCGGCCACCATCTCCAGTTCGAAGCCGCGGATGCGCGCATCGCCTGCATTGGCGATGGTGGGCGAAGTGCCGACCTGGATATTGAGCTGGATATCGCGATATTTGGTCGAAAAGACCGCAGCGTTGAGTTGCAGATGCCGGTCAAGCAGCGTGGACTTGATGCCCGCTTCCCAAGTCGTCGCCTTTTCCTCGTTGAAGTCGGGCGCGACATTGCCCTGTGGGTTGGTCAGGCGCGTGGTCCAGCCGCCGGTCTTATAACCCTTCGACCAACTACCATAGAGCATGACATCGTCGGTGGGATGGATCTGTACGCCGACCTTGGGAGAAAAATCGCTGAATTTCTTGCGGTTGACGCCGGGCGTGTAGACGCGAACCGGATTGTTGGGATCGGGATAACCAAGGCCCACTTGGCAGGGAATGGGTGCCAGCGGGAAGGCACCGCCGGGGGCGATATTGCCATTGGCGTCCGAGCAGCCAAATAGCTTATAGTTAAAGCCGTTCAATTCCTGCTGCCCGCCCTCGAACCGCTTGCGTTCATTGGTGTAGCGGCCGCCGATGGTGATACCGATCAGGTCGATCGGGCGATAGTCGATCTGGCCGAAAAAGGCGTAATTCTTCGTTGCCAGTTCATTGGGACCATCGACCTGCACCAGCCCTTCGGCGAAGGTCACATAGTCGTGCAGGTCGCCCGCTTCCTTGAAATAATAGGCGCCCAGAACATAGTTGAGCTTTTCATCCAGGGCGTTGCCGAGCAGCTGTAATTCCTGGCTGAACTGCCACTGGTTCATGGTAAAGCTTAACTGCACGAAATTAAGCGGCGACCCATCCGCATCGAGGCCCGCATTCCAGTGCAGCTCGCGATAGGCGGTGATCGATTTGAGCGCGAGATTGTCGGCCAGGTCGAAATCGACGATGCTGCTGAGGCCCCAGCTTTCCAGGTTGGAATAGCTGTTGCCGCTGGCATAGCTGCGATCGGGATTGTCGATCAGATAGCGACCGTCCCAGGGCAGGCGATCATTGGCGGGATTGCCATCGACATTGGCGCTGGCGACGCTGGCCAGCTGGAATTGCGGATTGAACTGGGTGCCTGCCACACCGCACAAGGCCTGGGCGTTGCGTGCGGCGATCTGCGCGCCCCTGCTGCCGATGCAGAAATTATAGAGGCCTGCAAACAGGAAACCGGTGGTGCCGGTCGGGTCGAACGCCGTGCCGGGCAGGTTGGTCGTGCCCGCGAAATTGCCGGGTACGAACTCGGTCGTGCCGATCAGCTTGTTCGCCGACGTGCCCTTGTCCTTGCTATAGTCGCCGGAGAAGGTCGCCCGCACCGCCCCGCCATTGTCCCAGCGCAGCTTGCCGCGCAGGTTCCAATTGTCGTTCTCGCCTTCCTTGGCGGCACTGTCATACCCAGCGGCCGAGAAAGCGTCGAAGGAGGGCGTATTGTTCGCCCGCTGGTCGGGATAGGGCAGGCGCTTCAAGAATCCGTCGCGCGACTTGATGCCGAAGGTGAAGGCGGAACTAAGGCCATCGGTGATCGGCACCGTTACCGACCCGCGCACCTGGAACAGCTTATAGCTGCCCAGCGTCACATCGCCCTTGGCCTTGAACTCGTCACCCGGATCGGCCGTCACGATCGAGATCGCGCCCCCGATCGTATTGCGGCCGAACAGGGTGCCCTGCGGCCCCTTCAATATTTCCACCCGCTCGACATCGAGCAGATCCTGGTTCGCGCCCACCGTGCGGGCGAGATAGACGCCGTCGAGATAGATGCCGACGCCCGGATCGATGTTGAAGGCGAAATCGTCCGACCCGATGCCGCGAATATAGGCGGACAGCACGGCGGTGGAGCCGGAAAAGGGCGTGCCCGCGTCCAGATTGACGTTGGGGGCAATGGCGGACAGTTGCGACACGCTGCCGACGGCGCGTTCCTGCAATGATTCAGCGGTAAAGGCCGAAATGGCGATCGGCACATCCTGCACATTTTCCGCGCGCTTCTGCGCCGTGACGACGATTTCGGCGATACCGCCCGATTGTTCGGCATCCTGTGCCCACAGCGGCGTGCTGGCCATCGCGCTCGACGCCATCAGCGCCGCGATCATCGACTTGCCCATCTTCAATCCTCCCATAATGGCCCACCTGTTCCGGTGTGTTGTCGGCCATCATAGGCGGCGGCCCCCATCGCGTCTTGGATAGGGGCGAACCGGGGATCAGGACAAAAGCGAACCACCCTGGCCGCTGCGCCACTGGCTGGGCGAGACGCCGAAATGACGGCGGAAGCAGCGGGTGAAGAAAGCGGAGTCGCTGAAACCGACGTCGAAGGCGACGTCCGTGATCGTCATTCCGTCGTCACGGGCCAGCAAGGCCGCCGCCCGTTCGAGCCGCCGCGTCGTGATGAACGCGGTCGGCGTCAGGCCGACATGGCGAAAGAAGCTTTTTTGCACCGCGCGCGGCGACAGGTCGAGCGCTTCGCAGATCAACGCCGTGCCAAGGTCTGGATTGCCCAGATGCTCCAGCGCATAATCGACCGGCGAGCGCGGCATGGCGATCGCCGGTCGATCGAGCACGCTGCGTCTGCAAAGCAGCCGTGCTGCATCGGCCAGCAGCACGCCCGCCTCATCGTCCAGTGCGGCGAGCTGGTCGCGCTGCGACCATAGGCCTTGCAACACATGGGCAAGGAACAGGACGTGCGGATTGGTCGAGGGCACCAGACAGCCGTGCCAATCGCGCGCGGCGATATCATCGCCCATCATCGACACCGGCACCTGCAGGATCAGGCAGTCGTTGAACTGCGAAATGTCGATGGCATAGGGGTGGCGATCATCGGCGATGACGACGTCGCCGACCCGCGCCATGCTGCTGCGGTCGCCATGGATCATCGTCATAGATCCCCGGTGAAGCAAATGCAGCAACAGGTGACGCTCTTCGCCTTCCGTCACGACCCGGCTGACCTGCGCCCGCTCGCTGCGCGCGCGGGCAAAGCCGACACCGCCGAGCGACCAGCGCGCAAGCTCGGCCTTGATCCCTTCGGGCGCATGCGCGGTCATGCCGGGAAAGGCCTCCGCCACCACCTCGCGCCAGAAGAGCTGGCGACTTTGCGGCGGCACGAGACGGGTGGAGAAACGCTCGACCGCGCTCATCGACCGGCCATCATGCAGCCATATATATGATGGATCATAGCCAACATCCTCTTCCCTTTTCGTCGCGCGCTTATCTTTGCCCGTCGACCGATCTTGCCAATCGTTCCGAAAGTATCCCAGGCATACGGATATGGCAATATGATTGAACGGTCACCCCCTCTGGCTGGACCAGCGACCAACAGCGTTGCCTTTGCGAAGGCCTCGATATACTCGGACAAAATGGGAATGGAGCATTTCATCGCCGTCGATTGGGGCACGACCAATCGCCGCGCCTATCGGATCGAGAATGGCGCGGTGGTCGCGACGCACCGCGATACGCTGGGCGTGACATCGGTGCCGGCTGGCGGCTTTGCGCAGGAAGTCGATCGCCTGCGCGAGCGGCTGGGCGGCGGCCCGCTGTTGCTGGCGGGGATGGTCGGGTCCAATCGCGGCTGGATCGATGCGGGCTATGTGTCGACGCCCGCGACGCTCGATACGCTGGCGGCCGCGATGGCGCATCCCGCGGACGGCGTCATGATCGTGCCCGGTGTGTCGCATGTTGCCGACGGCCGGGGCGACGTGATGCGGGGCGAGGAAGTGCAATTGCTGGGCGCGGTCGCCGCTGGCTTGGTGCCCGCGCCCAGC
>Ga0209231_1000299_pt1 | contig 31225 bp, 29 predicted proteins | sample Deesub45470m_DNA_FD_188086 | JGI IMG/M metagenome (GOLD analysis project Ga0209231, IMG submission 188086) | Deep subsurface microbial communities from North Pacific Ocean - 450_OLKR46/470m Metagenome (SPAdes) (version 2) | ecosystem: Environmental > Terrestrial > Deep subsurface > Unclassified ... | reverse complement strand
CTAGTAATATTTCAAGCGATTTATTTGCAATTGATATTCGTCAGGCACTTTTTCATCTTGGAGAAATTACGGGAGAAGTAACAACTGAAGATTTGTTGGGTAATATTTTTGCAAATTTTTGTATCGGGAAGTAACTACCTTACCTTTAATTGTTAACTAATTGTTTTTCTTTACTTTAACGTTATTTATCTATCCTTTTTTATTGCTTTTTTGCTCTTTTTAAACTATATTTGTTGTACAATTGTTGCCAAAATAGGTGTTTTTGTTGCCCAATTTGGTCAATTGATTTATCGGAGAAATGATGCACCATATCGCACCATTTTGAACCATTAATAAATAATGTGCACCAAATATGAGTAGTAACTTACAAATTCCTAAGACTTGCGAATACTGTGGAAAAGCCTTTATTGCTAAAACTACAGTTACAAAATGTTGCTCAGACAACTGTTCAAAAAGAGCATACAAAGCAAGGAAACGCCAGGATAAAATTCAATCCTCTATTGAAGGAGAACTTCAAAAGTATAAATCTAATCCATCAGAAAACAGCTCACCTACCATTTCTTTAAACTCAAAAGATTTTTTAAGCATTACAGATGCCTCTCAATTAATTGGAGTCAGCAGATGGACTATTCAGCGAATGATTAAAAGAGGTGAATTAAAAGCAGTGCAATTTGGAAGAAAGCATATCATTAAACGCTCACAAATTGAAAACCTTTTTGGTTGATAAATTTCATAAAAAATAAAAAATATTAATTTTAAATTGCTAACCATTTAAATTGCTATAAATGAAAGTAACACTTAGACAAAGATTAAAAAACAAAAAAGTAGTATTGTATTTAGACTACTACAGTAAAGGAAAAAGAAAAATTGAATACTTAAAATTATTCTTACACCCCAACCCAAAATCTACAGAAGAAAGAACCTTCAATAAAAAAACATTGAATTTAGCTGAATCTATTTGGGCACAACGTCAACTTGAAATTCAAAATGGTATTTACGGATTTCAAGATTTAGAGAAACTAAACGGTAGTTTTTACAAATATTTATCCAATTTAACCGAAAACAAAAATTCTAGTTCCGGCAACTATAATAATTGGGCTAGCATGTTTAAGCATCTTAAAATATTTCAACCAACCGATTGCAGCTTCAAACAAATTGATTACGATTTTGTAATCAAATTCAAATCCTATTTAGACACTGAAGCTAAATCTAAAAACGGAAAACATTTATCTCAAAACTCTAAATATTCCTATTTCGGAAAATTTAAAGCAGCATTAAAGCAAGCATTAAAAGATGGTGTTTTAAAAGAAAACCCATCAAACGGAATTTCACATTTTAAACAAGGAGAAACACAGCGGGAATTTTTAACCTTAGATGAATTACAAGCAATCGCTAACATTGAATGTGAATTACCATTATTAAAAAAAGCATTTTTATTTTCAGCATTAACAGGATTGCGATGGTCAGACATTGAAAAACTAAAATGGTCTGAAGTGCAATATTCCAAAGAAATGGGATATTACATACGTTTCAGACAGAAGAAAACTAAAGGCACAGAAACACAACCCATTTCAGAACAAGCGTACAATTTATTAGGTGAACAAGGCGAAAAAACAAACACTATATTTGAAGGTTTAAATTATAGTGCTTGGTCTAATTTAAAGCTACAACAATGGGTAATGAAAGCTGGTATTACAAAACCTATTACTTTTCACTGCGCACGCCATACCTATGCAACATTACAATTAACAATGGGAACGGATATTTACACTGTTTCAAAATTATTAGGGCATAAAGAGTTGAGAACAACTCAAATTTATGCCAAAGTAATTGACGATAAAAAGAAAGATGCTGCTAACCGTATTAAATTAGATTTATAATGACAAGAGACCTATTTTCAAAATTAGTATCTGTTGGTTATGGATTGCATAAAGATGATAGATCTAACAATCAATACCAACAAGAATTTCAAAAATTAAACAATGAAATTAAATATAAGAAAACCTCAAATTATAAAACCGAAATAAGCAACCCTATTGCCATAAAAGAAAAATACTATTTTAAATTAATTGCAAAAGAGAGTTGTAAAATTTACAATGAAATAATTGAAGGTTTTCACCCTCAAGCTGAACATCCAGAACTTCATTTTACTTACACCATTTTTCACAATCGACTGGAACAATATTTAACAGATATTAATAATTATATTCAAAGTAGAAATCTAAATAATAATGATACCAAAATTATAAATTTTTTAAAAGTTAATGCAATAATTCTATTTTTGGAACTTCAAGATAATTTCATAAAATACAGTTCAAAAGATTATATCTCCATAGAGCAAGTTTATGAGTATTATTTTAATGTGCAGCTTCCTGAAATAAATGAAATAACTAAAGTTTGTTCAACAGAAGACAAAACAAAAATCCTTCTAAAAAAAGAAAGAAAAAGTGCCAAGCCAAAACTTTCATTTGGATATAAAAACAGAGAAACAGAATCCCTTTACATTGCTCTTAAATCCTTACAATTTAGAATTGATTTAATTGACGAAACTCATTCTACAATTAAACAATTTTACGAACTTCTTACCTCTAAAGACTTTACTAAAATAAATTATGAAATTCACATTCAATGTGAAACTACTCAATTTAGTTATTTAGTATCAAAACTTAAATCATTTTTTACAAATTTAAATCCTACAACTTTAGAAAGGTCTAAACTTTTTTATACCAAAACTGGAACACCTTTAAAAGCATCAAATCTTCACAAAAACAAAGTTTACAATCCAAAAGAAAAGGAAGAAATAGACAAAATCATTAAACAACTGCAATAAAAAACAGTAAGAATAGTAATAAATCTTACTGTCATCTTACTGTTACAAAACACTCTTACTCTTTTAAAGTCTTAATTTTTAAATCTTTGCCACGTCAATGATCATCATTGATACGTTTGGCCAAACGTTCATTTTCATTTAATAAGAAAAAAGATGGACGTAAACATCATCGAAAAATTAGACCGCATCGAAAAAATGCTGCAATTACAGCAAGCGATGCAAAAGCAAGTATTAAATTTTAACGACACTTGCACGTATTTAGAATTATCTCAATCGCACTTGTACAAATTAACAAGTACGGGAGCCATTCCACACTATAAACCGAATGGCAAAAAACTCTATTTCCAACGTGAAGAATTAGATCAATGGTTGCTACGCAACCGTATGGATTCACAAGATGAAATAGAACAAAAAGCAGCTGATTATTTAATCTCTAAAGGTCGTGTAAAGTTATGATTGAAATTGTAGACTTAATCCTGGCACTCTCTCAGGAAATTAAAGAATTAAAAGTATTGATTGACGTATACAAACAATCGAGAGCCGAAAGATTGAAAGATACTTGGTTAGACAATCAAGACGTAATGCAAACCTTGCATATCAGCAAACGCACATTACAAACATTTCGAGACAATGGAACTTTACCTTACAGTAAAGTTGGAGGAACATTTTATTATAAAGTGTCTGATATAGAACACGTATTGCAAAACAATTATTACAATCAAAATTTTAAGTGTGATGCAACTAAATAAGAAAATGATACTCAACAAAACACATTATGGCTTAAAAATTTACGCTTATGTGTTACGCCAATATTATCCTAATCAAACCGTCCTTACCCTTTCGGGTAAGGAATGTAGGATAACTAAAAATCCTTTCAATAAGGATCGAGAAACCTTGAATGTTCAAATATTGAATTGCATTGCAATACACACCGATTCTGAATTAAAAAACTTTGAAGGTGATGCATTCAATTTTGCCCAATTACATTTTAAAACTGAATCTGAAGAGGAACTTTTAAATGCAATTAATGAATCATTGTTTTTAGGACTAAAAAAAGAGCAAAAATCTGAGTTAAATTGGTTAGATGAACCCGATGATACTTGGTATGCCTTGTGCAGCTTTTACAAAGCTCCTATTCGCAATGTGTATCCATTTAAAACGCTCAAAATGCACGAGATAAATACACTTATTAAAAGTGATAAATACAAAGGTATAACAACTAGATTAAGAGCGATTCAGGACCCTAAAGAAAAAAGAGCTTACAAAGCAAACAACTTTGATTATGTTACTTTTTCGGGTGAATTTGAACGTAGAAACGACGCTAATTTATTAAAACATTCATCCTTAATGACCATTGATTTTGACCATTTACCAAATTTAAATGAAGTTAAAAAACAATTATTAGAAGATGAATATTTTGAAACTGAACTTTTGTTTACTTCTCCCTCTGGTGATGGGTTAAAATGGGTAATTAAAATAGACCTATCAAAAGCCACTCATCAAGAGTATTTCAAAGCTGTTTCAAATTATCTACAGCAAAAATATAAATTAGAAGTTGACCAATCAGGTAAAGATATTTCAAGAGCTTGTTTCTTATCTCACGACCCAGATGCTATTCTTCATAAAAAACATAGAATAATATGAGTAATAAAATATTCAATCCAAACGAATGGATAGAAACTCTAACAAATGAAGTTCCTAAAAAACCCATTCAAAAAACAGCAGCTACCGCTAATACGGTAGTTGCTAACGATATTGAATCGTATATAGCAACCATTGAACAAAACGCAATAGACATCACCTGCGGTTATGCCAATTGGCGTGATCTTGGCTTTGCTTTTGCCGAAGAATATGGAGAAACAGGAAGAAACTATTTTCACAGCATAAGTAAGTTTAATAGCAGTTATAATGCACAAGAATGTGACGAACAATTCGATAAATGTTTAGCTGCAAAAGGTTCAGGTATTACAATTGCAACGTTTTATTATGTAGCCAAACAAGCAGGAATAACAACTGTTAAAAATGAACCGCAACCGCAAATAGTTCCGAATGTTATAGAAGAAAAAGCAGTAAAAAAACTACCAACGTTTCCAAAGTCAATAGTTGACACATTGCCACATTTTTTACAACAAGTTGTAAAACCAACAACAAGTCCCGAAGAAAGCGACATAATGTTACTGGGAGCATTAACAACTTTAAGTGCTTGTTTTCCTAAATTATTTGGTATTTACGATGGTAAAAAAGTGTTTACCAACCTGTTTTTATTTGTAACAGCTCCAGCATCCGCAGGAAAAGGACGATTAACACAATGTAAAAATTTGGTCACTCCCATTCATAAAGATATGCGTGAACAAGCTTCATTGTTGAAAAAGCAATTCGATGCCGAAAATGTAGCATACAATATGACTAAAAATAAAACCCCTGATACCGAAAAACCTACAAAACCACCCGAAAGAATGTTATTCATTCCTGCAAACAATAGTACTACGGGTGTGTTTCAATTATTGTCAGACAATGAAGGCAAAGGTTTAATTTTCGAAACTGAAGGCGATACATTAGCACAAGCATTTAAAAGCGATTACGGTAATTATAGCGATGGTTTCCGTAAAGCATTTCACCACGAAACAATCAGCTATTACCGTAGAACAGACCGTGAATATGTTGATATTGAAAACCCTTGTTTATCAACCGTACTTTCAGGAACCCCAAAACAAGTGTCGTCATTAATTCCAAACGCTGAAAATGGTTTATTTAGTCGCTTCATATTTTACTATATGAACATCACTCCTATTTGGAAAAATGTGTTCGAAATTCAAACCGAAAACGGATTGGATGAATATTACAACGTATTGGGTAAAGAGTTTTTAGGCTTTTACAAAACCTTAAAAAATAACCCTCCTATTCAAGTAACATTTTCAGTACAGCAACAAATGCAGTTCAACGAATATTTTTCTAAAATTCAAACAAAATACCTCAACATTCAAACCGAAGATTATATTGCAACGGTGCGAAGAATGGGAATAATTGCTTACCGTATTGCAATGTTATTCACTGCATTGCGAATTATGGAAGATGGCGATGTAAATACTAAAAGAGAATGCGAAGAGGCAGATTTTAACAACACAATAACAATCATCGCTATTTTAATTCAACATAGCAGTCAAGTTTTTAACGCATTACCTGCCGACACGAAGCTACCTACACGCAGCAATAGAAAAGAACGTTTTTTAGAAAGTTTACCAAGCCAATTTTCAAGACAAGATTATTTAGATTATGCAACAGAGCTTAGTATTCCTCATAAAACTGCCGAAGGCTATATTACTAAATTTGTAAAAGCAGGCTTAATACATAGAGATATACAAGGCAAATACTTAAATAACAGCATTGAGGAAACTAAGGAAGTGAAGGAAACGGAGTAACTGCATAAAAAAACCCACCTCAAAAAATTGCATATGAAGAGAGGTGGGTAAAATTGCTATGAAAAAGATTAAGGTTACTATGAAATAACCTAAGGTTTCAAATATATTAATTATAATTAATAATTCTTATAAACAACACTATTTTTTTTTCCTGAGATCAGTCAAAGGGTCTCCCCTAATACACCTGCGTCACCCTGAACTCGTTTCAGGGTCTCGTTTTGCAATGTTCTTTGTCACCTCGTGTGCATTAAAGAACCTTCACTTCCTCAAATCCCTCAATGTTCTTAACTTGTTAATAACACTTACCCTATTTTTCTTTATTTCTTCCTTGCTTTTTATTACATTAGTAGCTTTATTTATTGTAATAACAATTGCTATGGAGTTACAAGGCATTCAAAACAAAATTTATGAAATTCGAGGGAATCGAGTAATGCTCGATTTTGACCATTTAACACAACAAACAATTCATTTAAATGAAACTAGAACTACAAATAAAAGACAATAAAATATACGCTCCGCTTTTAGACAAATGGTTAGTGTTAAAACCAGAAGAAGAAGTCAGACAAATATACATCCAACGCTTATTAAAAAGCTATGGGTATTCACCTGACCAAATGGCTCAAGAAGTAAAAGTAAGCAACTCACAACGTGGTCAAGGGAGAGCAATGGCGGATATTGTTATATGGAAAAGCAAAGAAGATAAAGAAAAAAATAATAAGGCTGCAATTGTTGTTGAATGTAAAGCGGAACATATTACTATCCGAGAAGAAGATTATTTTCAAGGTTTAAATTATGCAACTTGGGCTGGTGCAGACTTTTTTGTAACTACAAATTTAAAAGAAACAAAAATATTTAAAGTTGTTAAAGGTAAAATTCCTGAAAAATTAGATGAAATTATCGACATCCCTAATGCTTCAATTATCAATAACGACAAAAAAATTACTGCATTATTAAAACAAACCAAAGCATTTACACGTGATGAGTTTTCCAAGCTACTATTCAAGTGTCACAACATCATTAGAAATAACGACAAACTTTCTCCAGAAGCTGCATTTGATGAAATTAGTAAAATTTTGTTTATAAAAATCAGGTATGAACGTGATAATTCTAATGCACAGGTTTTTTCATTAGAAGAATTTAAAAAAGCGAAAGAATATGATGATAAATACCGTGCTTCAACAGATTTACCCTTTTATCAAAAACTTTTTGAAAATACCAAAAAGGAATTTATAGATGATGATTTATTCGATGCTAATGAAACAATTCGCATCCGTGAAAATAGTTTTGAGGCCATTGTTGAAGAATTACAAACGTATAATTTATCAACTACCTCTGATGATGTAAAAGGGATTGCATTTGAACAATTTTTGGGTAAAACTTTTAGAGGTGAATTAGGGCAATTCTTTACGCCTCGTACTGTAGTAGATTTTATGGTTGATATTTTAGACCCAAATGAAGGTGAAGTAGTTTGTGACCCTTGTTGTGGCTCAGGTGGTTTTTTAATAAAAACTTTTGAGTTTATAAGAGCAAAAATTGAACAAGACATCCATAAAGAAAAAGAAATTATAAAAGAAAAATACTATACGGAAGAATACGAAAAACTTTCTGAGAAAAAGAAGGAAGATATTGATGAAATAGTAAATGAACTTTTTAACAAACTAAACCAAGAGTTAGACATTAACAATCCTAAAAGCAGATTAAGAGTCTTAAGTTACGATTGTATTTTTGGTACTGATGCAAATCCTCGAATGAGTCGTACTGCTAAAATGAATATGATTATGCACGGTGATGGTCACGGTGGTGTACATCATAATGATGGATTATTAAATGTAAATGGCATATTTGAAGAACGATTTGATATTATTTTAACCAATCCGCCGTTTGGATCAAGGGTTGAAAAAAGTTTAAAAATTACCGAAGCAGATAAATACAAAAATGAATCTCGTATTTTAAAATATAAAGAACGCTATGATGTCCCTGGAAACCCTGCATATACAAATGCATTAAAACAAATAAACGACAATATTGGAAAACCGCTATTAAGTTTATATAAAACAGGAACTATGAGTACACTTACTGAAGTGCTATTTATAGAACGTTGCCTAAATTTATTAAAACCAGGTGGTCGTATGGGAATTGTATTACCTGAAGGAGTACTAAACAATTCCAATCTTCAAAAAATTCGTGATTTTGTAGAAAGCAAAGCCAAAATAGTTTTAATAACTTCCATACCACAAGATGTATTTATTGCATCTGGAGCAACAGTAAAACCTAGTTTATTATTCTTTAAAAAATTTACAGAACAAGAAGCCATAACCTATAAAAAAATAGCCTTAAAAGCTAAAAAGGAAATGGAAGCTAAATACCAACCACAAATTGCGCCTATAAAATCTAAGTTAGCATTGCGTGGTAAAGAAGCATTAACCGCCGATGAAAAGAAAGAATTAAGAGCGGAATTAAAACAAATAGAGCAAACTATTGAAAACGATATTAAAGCGCAAATAAAAGAACAATTTAATTACCAAATCCCAATTGCTGAGGTTGAAAAAGCAGGTATTAGTACCACGGGTGCAAAAATTGAAAATGAGTTAGAACCATTAGCAAAAGAATTTACCGCATACAGGCTAAAAGAAAACTTATGGAGTAATATCATTAATAAAGTAACCTACCAAATTGTAGATAATAACAAAATGTACCGAATCCCAATTTCGGGTGAAGAAAATGTAGCTGGGGAACCTGAAATATTTTATAATAAATAAAATGGCACAAACACAAGCATACATTAAAACAATCCCATTTACAGAATTTCAATTGTGGGATGTTAAAAGATATTTTAATAAATCTAATTTGTCATTTGATAACGTTGTAAAATTACGTGATATTTTAAAACCTTATAAAAAAGCCGTTTCTAAAGAAGAAATGATTAAAAACAAATGGCAAATAATTGCAAAAATTAATTTTGGAGGTCAATTATTTTTAAGAGATTTTGAAGAAATAAACACGTACAAAGGCAACCTTAATTTAGTCCCTGAAAATGCAATTATTTATTCAAAAATTAATGTTAGACACGGTTGTATTTATTACAATGAAATAGGAAACACTCCTTTTGGAGTAAGCAATGAATATCCAACTTTCACATTCGACGACACAATAGTTTCAGGTGATTTTTTACGAAAAGTACTAAGAAGTAATGCTTTTAAAAATTTATTAAATAGTAAAACCTCTGGTATTTCTAAAGCAAGAGTTAAACAAGATGAATTTCTTGATATTGAAATTCCTCTTCCAAACTTAGACGAACAAATTAGAATTGTCAGACATTTTAATGAAAAAATCAAACTTGCTGAAACATTAGATATACAAGCCAATAACAAAGAAGCAGAAATTGAAAAATATTTATTTGATGAATTGGGAATAAAATTTAAAAGCAAAGGATATGATGCATTAGTAGGTAAGTTTATTAAAATTTATAAATATTCTGAGTTTGATAAATGGGGAGCTAATCAGAATACAACCAATCATCTGCATTTAACAAAACCGCATTTAATAAAAAAAATTAAAGATATATGTATTGTTAGTAGTGGAGGAACGCCAAGTAGATCAAACAAAGAATACTATAAAGGTAATATCCCTTGGATAAAAACTGGTGAAGTTGTAAATAATATAATATCTGATACTGAAGAAAAAATCACCAAAGAAGCAATTGAGAATAGCAGTGCTAAAATCTATCCCAAAAACAGTTTAATTATTGCAATGTATGGGCAAGGTTTAACAAGAGGTAGAACAGCAAAATTAGGTATCGATGCATCCACAAATCAGGCTTGTGCTGTTTTATCTGAAATAAACAATTCAATAATTTTAACAGACTACCTCTGGTATTATCTAATGGGTGAATATGAACGATTAAGAGAACTGGCAAGTGGTAATAGTCAACCAAACCTAAATGCTCAAATGATAAAGGATTATAATGTTATTATTCCATCATTAACAATTCAGAAATTAATAATAAACAACATCAATTCACTTAAAATTGAAATTAAGGAACTTTTCAAAGAGTCCATAAATAATAAAAACCTTGCTATCCAAGAATTTGAAAAAGAAATATTTAAACTATGAAAATAACCAACTTAAAAATTGATGGGTATAAAAACCTTAACATACAATTAGTACATAACTCAGATATTATTGCTTTAATAGGAAACAATGGTAGTGGTAAAAGCAATTTATTAGAGGCTATTAGTTATATTTTTAGAAGTTTATACAATGCTAATAATGACGTTTCATTTGATTATTTAATTGAATACACTAATAGCACTGGTCAAAAAATAAAAATTGAAAAACTACGGTCAAAGGTGACCTATGTAGTAGATGAAATTACTGTTATATCTATAAATGAATTTTTACCTAAAAAAGTAATTGCAATTTATAGTGGTGAAGAAGACAGGCTTTGGAACAAGTGCTTTTCACCTTTTTATAACAATTATGTTAAAAACATAAATAAATCCAATATTGAAGGTACTTTTCAATCCGCATCTTTTATGCCTCAAATGTTGTACTTGAATAAATTTTATTGGAATTTATCTTTACTAACTCTTGCCTTATCAGATCTAGAAGATAATAAATCTTTTATCAAAAATATTTTAAAAATTAATCAAATAGATAAAATTTATTTTGATTTTAACAAGAGTAACTATCAAGAATACTCAAATAGTTTAGTACTTGAATTTATAAAATTAATTGATAAAAAAAACGAATACACCTTAAAAGAATTCAAACAAATAATTTCTAAAGCTGGTTATATTCCTGATGATATTTATAAATTCTTATATGTTGCTTTTTCACCCAAAGAGATGAAAATTATTAAAAACATTATTATTCAATTTAATCAACATTTAAATGTTGAAGATTTAAGTGAGGGTGAAAAAAAACTATTGCTCATTAAAGGTGCTTTTGAATTTGCCGAACAAGAAGACAGTTTATTTATTTTAGACGAGCCAGATGCACACGTACATTTAAACAATAAAGAGCAAATTATTAAAACATTTGCACCATATCAAAACAACAGGCAAATAGTTATTACTACGCACTCACCAACAATTACAATGGCTATAAACGATACTAATTTGTTTATGGTAAATGATGGCAAAATTATATCAAAAGAAAAACAAGAAATTATTGAAGATTTAACAGGTGAATTTTGGAATAAGCATCAACAAAACAGCTTTTTATCAAGTCAAAAAAACATTATTATCCTTGTTGAAGGTAAACACGACAAAACGCATATATTAAGTGCTTTTAACAAACTTAAAAACAATTATAAAAATTTAAATTTTGATATATTTTCTCTAGGTGGCGAATCAAAAATCCAACCTTTTCTTTTAGGTTTATTTGAAGCTAAAATGACAGATGATAAAAAATACATTGCAATTTATGATAATGACGCTCCTGGTTTAAATTCTTTGGGTAAATATGAAAAAGAAATTAATAATTGTGGTTATAAAAAGGGTTTAAAAGTTGAACCTGAAAAGAAAGAATGGCAAAATGAATTTTATGCTTTTGCCTTACCTAAACCAATTGGCTTCTCAAATGATTGTACTATTGAAAATATGTATAGTCCAAATAAATATGAAGATGCCTACAGAGCCGCATTTGAAAAATCAGTAGGTCATTTTGCAAACAATTCTGTAGAAAAAATTAGTAGTGATATTAAAAAGAACTCTAAAAATATCTTGGCTGAAAACTCAAAAACTTTCGTCGAAAATGATTTCATATATTTTAAACCTCTTTTTAATTTAATCCAAACAATTGCATCGAATAAAAATGGTTCAAAAACAGAAAAAAAGGCCATTATTTCTACTCCTATTGAAAAACCAATTGATAAGCATTCAATAATAACATCTGTAATTAAAGAAGCCAAACAAAAAACCGATTCAACTGAATTTGTTAGCTTAATGCCTTCCAAAAGTAAATATACCGAACAGCACCATTTAAACAACAGAACAGGTGTTATTGCAAAATTATATAATGATTTTAAAACTGAGATTTTAAAACTAGATAACAAAATTGAAGTACTACCTTTAAAAGATTACATTGCTTTTAAAAAGAATAAAAAGAATCTAGTTGATATTAATATCCAAACCAAACAGCTTAAAATGTGGATAAACCTGAAAAAAGGAGTATTAAATGATCCACACAATTTAACAAATGACGTTGCTGAAAAAGGACATTGGGGTAATGGTGATTATGAAGTCTTAATTAAGGACACTTCCAATTTATCGCAAATATTAGATTTAATAAAACAAACACTAAAATAGTCATATGCACTAAAATAATAATAACATCCTAAAATCCCATTCACCGCTATGAACCAATTTTTAAATAAACCAATTGCCCAGTCGAAGGGTAAACAAATAAATGAAAGTAAAAACAACCATCAACAACTAAAATTCACTTTAAAGTGAAATAAATTTGTAAATTAACTTATAAGTGAATACATTTGCAGTAATAAAACCATTATTTAAATACAAAAAAATAGCGTATTATTCCGTTTGTTTAAATAATGACGAGCACACAATTTATGATGCGTTTGTAAAAACACAAACAGCATTAAATAAAAACAAATTGTATCACATTTTAAAATGGTTACAATTATTAGGTCAAAAATATGGAGCACAAAATCGTTTTTTTAGAAATGAAGCAAAATTTTCAGACACTTCAGCATTACCTCCAATTGGTAAAGACAGAAAACCCCATTATGTAGAACACGGTAAAAACAAAGACAATAATTTAAGACTGTACTGTTTTCGAGCAAATGAAAATGTTGTATTCTTATACAGCGGAGGTCTAAAAACCACACAAAAAGCACAAAATTGCCCCAATGTTAAAGAACATTTTATACTCGCAAACCAACTTACAAAAGCCATAGATGAAGCTTTTAAAAATAAAGATATTACTTGGAACGAAAATTGCACATTAATTAATTGCGAAGACAATTTTAAATTGTACTATAAATAACAAAAAAATGAAACGAGCATTACACATTTTATCACACAAGGAAATGATTAATGGCGAACAGCATTTGTTACCGCTAAATAATAAAATTTTAACAAATGATATTCCCTCAAGAAAATAGTTTAGATAATTGGTTAGATGCCAATGCCAATCCAGAAATTGACAAGTTTTTAGAAAGAAATTTAGCCATTACTGAAAAAGTAAACGCAGTGTTAAAACAACGAGGAATTAAAAAAGGTGAATTTGCCAAAATGTTAGGCAAAAAACCTTCTGAAATAACAAAATGGTTAACTGGTTTACACAACCTTACCTTAAAAAGCATTACCAAAATGGAAGTTGCTTTAAACATTGATTTATTAAACTTAGAACCTGCCTATATCTATTTAGGTTCAGTTCCTGGCGGCTCAAAAGACCTACCCAATGCTATTGTTAAATACGAAGACACATATTATAGTAATGCCGTATAATGGAAAAAACTAAAATAATACCAGCTAAAATACATCCTTTAAAAATTGAAGTGATAGATAGCTACATAAATGATAATATAGAAAATAAAAACCCTAATTTCGATTTTAGTATAGCGCACGCAGTACAACACAATTTGAAAGATGAACGAATTAAAATAACACTGTTTATCAATTTATTATCTGATACCAATAACGAAATAGGCATAAAATTTAATATAGACTTTCATTATAAAATTGATGATTTAGAAGATCATTATAAATTAAACGAAAACAATACGCCTATTTTCTCTATGTTGTTTATAGCAACCATTGTAGGAATCAGTTTTTCTACAGCAAGAGGCATCATCTTTTCTCAATTACAAAACACAAAATTAAATAATCTCATTTTACCCGTAATTGATCCTATAAAAATGATAGCCCCAAAAAACAATTAAGTATGTAAAAAACACATATAAAAAATACGTTTATAATCTATATTCACCGCTATGAACCAAGATAAAGCAGAACAAATTGAAGATAACATTGACCCAATTAAAACCATTTATACAAATTTAATAAATGGTAATCATAAAGAACATTCATTACTAATGGTACAAGGCATTGAAAATGCTCTTATAGCAGATAATTTCAAAATCCATACCAAAACACAAATAGCATTAAACCACATATTTGCAAGCGTATATCTCTGGAACAATCAATATACCGATGCAAAGCGTTTACACACAACCTTTTTAGCGAACGACCAATGGTGTTTAAGCAATAAACCTACCATTGAAAGCTATTTAGTTTTAGCATTGGTAAAAAGCAATAAAAACTTTATTAAATCAATTTATGATTTCGAAATAATTGGCGACAATTTCGACCATTTATACAAAGCCTATGAAGGCTTTATAAACCCAAACAATGAAGAACATTTCAATATAGACCTTTTACCCTATTATCAAAAATTGTTAACCGCTCAAAAATTATATTGTGACAAATAAATTAAAAAATAACATCACCCTTAGGTTGGTTAATGAGCTTTTCAAAGTATGTTCATTATATAACTAAAATAAAAAATACAATGCAATACCAATAATTCAAAATCGAAAAAGATATTAAAACCTATGAAACAAGATTATTCCTTTAATATTTTAAACTTTAAATTACCTAAACAACCGTTAACCTTTTATTTTTCAATAGAAGAAATTGGTGAGTGCCATCCTGTTTACAAAACAAAAATTCCAAAAGACATTAATAATACATTTCCTAACATAGAGTTAAAAAATGTACTAAATATGTACACAACTTTTGATATTCCTACGGAAGGTTTCAAACCACATAGTATTGAAGTAAATAAATTTAACGAAAGGTTATACAAACAATACCTAAAATTTAAGTTAAAACAGCATTTTGTAAGCAAAGGATTAGTAGTCGTAAAAAACTTTGTAGGAGACCAACAAGTATGGTTACCTGCAAAAAACGATAAAAATCTACCCTACAATCAGTATTATAAATTTTCATTAAAAATACAATTTAATAAAGTAAGTAAATATCCCGAGTTAGTAGTTAGTTATGATGGTGGTACAAAAGCACTAAAAACACCTATAAGTAATATAGTAAATGAAATTGCTTATATAAAAAAAGCCATCTGTAACCAAAAAGTATTCAACTACAAAATGACAGTTGAATCAGATGCACAACACGAATTTTGGAACAGTATTAATTTTGAAGAGTCCTACCCTATTTTAAATCGTCAATTAGCAAACGCACTTAATATTGAAGTCAAAGCAATTAAACCACCTAATAAGTATAAAACCTTTATGGAGTATATAAATGGTTTTGCTAAATCACAACTTTTTAAAGACGATTTCAAAGCCATTGTACCGTTAATAGCAGAAAAATGGGTGAAAGTACCTGAACACAGAATTGATTATGTACATCCTGAAATGAACCTTTTACAATATAGAAATGGGTATGGTAGAATGCCCCAAATGGAAATGGTATCCAAAAAATGCTTACAACGTCCAAAACGGTATCAAATTTTTTATATTTTTCACGAAAGCCATAAAGATTTTGTTACAACCCTACACAATCAATTACAAAGTGGCACAGGCAAATATTATCCAGGTTTAGGAACTTTTCTAGATATGCCTTTTCATTCTGAAAGTAAAAATGCAATTTGTTATACAAATATAGAAAACCCACTACCAACAATTAAACAACGCTTAGAAGAAATTCCATTTGATGAAAATTTCAGTTATGCGGCTATCTATATTAGTCCGTATGCTAAAAACGACACCAACGTTGCTAATCGTAAAATCTATTACAAAGTAAAAGAAGAATTACTAAAAAATAACATTATCTCTCAAGCCATAGATTACGAAAAAATGGCTGATAAATTGAACGATACTACACAGCAGTATACACTAAGTAACATTTCCTTAGCATTATTAGCAAAACTACAAGGCATCCCCTGGAAACTAAAAACACCCGATAAAAAAGAACTAATTATTGGTATTGGTGCTTTTAAAAATGTAGATGAAGGTATTAACTATATCGGCAGTGCATTCAGCTTTCAAAACAACGGTACGTTTAATAGATTTGAATATTTTAAAGATTATCAAACAGTTGATTTAGCTGGTAGTATTACCAAAGCTATTAGAGCCTTTTATGCTATTTCACATTCCGACAAAGTAGTTATTCATTTTTACAAAGAAATGAGTTTCGAAGATTTAAAGCCTATTTTAAAAGCAATGGATAAATTAAATTTAGAAGTGCCTTTATACATTCTAAATATTAACAAAACTGATTCAGAAGATTTAATTGCAATTGATAATGATTGGCACGGTAATTTAATGCCAAAATCAGGAACATTTATTAGGATTGGTAACAATCAATATTTATTATTCAACAATAGCCGCCATACAAACGACAAATTTTTCAATGACCGTGAAGGCTATCCTTTTCCAATAAAAATAGGAATTTCAAGCCCAACAGAAGGTGCTTTAGATGATAATATAGTTATAAAAGGATTAATAGAACAAGTATATCAATTCAGTCGATTATACTGGAAATCATTAAAGCAACAAAACACCCCAATTACAATAAAATACCCTGAAATGGTTGCGCAAATAGCACCAAATTTTGATGGGAATATCCCCGAAGATACTAAGGATAAATTATGGTTTTTATAAAAAATAAATAATAATATGGAAGCAACACAAACGCAACTCATTAGCCTATAATATGGCTATTCTATCATTGCTAGTATAATGCTTATAACCTATACACTGGTATTATGTTTTGAAAAAAACCATTATCGCAGTTTGGTTTTAATCAGAAAATTATTAAAAAGAGAATCTATAAAAGGATCTAATTTAAGAAGGTGTAAAAACACCATAGAATCTATAGCTACAGGTGTAGGAGCTGTATAATGTAAATAATAAAATTTTTATAAAAAATAATAGATTTTGTTATTTACTTCAGTTAATCAGACCTGTTTAAGTTAAAACCTACACCTATAAATAGTCTTAATTTATTTGTATTATTAACCCACGATAAATCAATATTTACAGGTCCTAATATAGAATTATAAGACAATGTTGTGCCGGCTGATAAAAATAAACTAGTCTCAATTGCTTCTTCCCATTTTCCTTTTGCTGAAAAAGCGTTTGATATATAGTTATCAAAATCATTAAAACCTATAGTAGCTATATGAGTATGTGGTGTAACATATAATTTATTTATCGGATTAAATTGCATTCCAATTGAGATTTTCATAAACTGACTTGCTAACAATTCTCCTTCATATAAACCTGGTAAAATGAAATTATCGTTTCTTGGCTCCAATAAAACACCTCCCAAAAAATATTTCCCCCCAACTCCATATTCTGCAAAAGAAATAGCATTGGAGCTTATATCATCTTGAAATATTAATCCGCTAGTCGCCCCTAATACAACTGTTGTTTTGTTAGTTAATTCAAATCTTTTTTCATAATCTAAAATAAACTTAATAAAACTATTTGTCTTCCCATTTATATTTGATTGTTCTGAATTAAAAAATTTCAATTTAATCGAATTATTTAATGATCTGCTCAAATATCCCTTAAAATAAGTTCCATTGTTTGCAAAAAAAACTTTGTCAAAACTATTATGTACATAATGCATATTTAATTCTAAGTTGTTAAAATCATACAATCTTAGGTCGTAAACATTATTGTTATATTTCGGATTTACTTTTGGTTTAAAATGAGTGTTTTGATATTGAATACCAACGCCCATATAATTTTTTAAGGAATTTAAATTTCTATTTACTTGATTGTTAAAATCAATAAATCTATATTTTAAATTTTCAACACTTTCTCCACTTATAAAAATATCTTGCTCTAATTGATGACCATAAACTTCTGTTCGCCACCACCATTCTCTATCTACGCCAAAATTCTTTTGGTGCTGTATTCTTAATCTTGGTTCTTCAGCAATATCTAGTGTTATAAGTGTCCTAGAAGCTCCTCCTAAAACATTTCTACCTCTAAAGTTTGCAATAATTCCTAAACCGTGGTAACTATCATAATGTAGTGAACCATTAACTTGATGTTGTGATCTTTCAAATCCAGTAAGCTGCAACCCCTTTTTTTTATTATCAGTATAACCATCAAAGGTTAGATGGCTAAAAATGGTTGTTCCCATAGCTCTATTAATCCCGTCAAAAATATCAGTTCTGTTATATTTTTTATATGGTTGAATATTAGTTCTTGCTTTTACAAGCGCCAAATTACTTTTACTTATATTTTCATATAAAATAGTGTCCAAAACAATTTCATCTCCTACTTTGGGTAAAATAACTTTTTTTTGCTGATATACTTTCAGTTTTTCTGCTAATGCAACTAAAGATGTTAAATTTTTAGATGGGGCAATTTTTCCACTTTCATAAATAGGGATACTTTTATCAAAATCACCAGTACTATACAATATATACGGTGTATGGTCAATTAAAACATCACATAATAACCTGTTTTCAGGATTTTTAAGATTACTATGGAGCATTCCTGCCTGAAATATTAAGGAACTTATGTTATCCAATTTATCTTTAGGTTTCATTCCTCCACCAACATCACTTCCAATAATAATATCAGCTCCTAAATTTTTTGCTACGTCAACAGGAAAATTATTAAGCACCCCTCCATCAACTAAAAGAGTATTTTCATATACAACAGGTGAAAAAGCTCCAGGAATTGACATACTGGCTCTCATCGCAAATCCTAAATTGCCTTTATCAAGTATTACTTCTTTACCATTTACAATATCCGTTGCAATAGCACGAAATGGTATCGGTAAGTTATCGAAATCTGAAATAAAATATACAGGATAAATTAAGTCAGAAAAAAAGGCTCTAATGTTTTGGTCGTTAATTATATATGAAGTTTGTTTTATTTTTCCTTTCACTATATCCATTCCAATTAAATATTTGTCAAATTCACTTTTTTCTTCAACACTAACATCACTTAATGCAACCCCTCCTCCAATAAGTTTATCCCAATGTGCATTTTTTGCAATACTTGCAATACTATCTCCTGAATATCCCATTGCATATAAACCACCAACAATACTACCCATACTGTTTCCAACTATTAAATCAGGTACAATACCTAAAGAATCTAACTTTTGAAGCAATGGTATATGTGCAATACCTTTTGCGCCTCCTCCACTTAAAACTAAAGCAACCTTTTGTTTTCTATTTGAATCCGTATTCTGAATTATATTCTGTGCTACAAAACTTTGTGCACTTAAAAACAAACTAAAAAGTATCAATAATATTTTTTTCATACTTGAAAAATACTTCAATTTAATTAATTCTCCTAATACTTTAAATACATAAAATATATGCTATATTTGAAGTGAAATTATTTTTAATCCTACTTTGGAAACCACACACATTAAAAAACATACCATAAGCGACATTGTTGAAATTCTTGGAGAAAATCCACAATATGATGGCCTACATATACATATCTCAAAAAATAAATTTAAAGAAAACCCAATTTCTTACCCTTTTAGATCAGATAATTTTACGTTTATCTGTATTTGTAATGGCGAACTAAACTTTCAACTAAACCTACTTAAATATTCAGTTAAAAAAAACGAGGCAATAGTAGTTGTACCTAATTCTGTTGTTCAAGTTTTAGAAATTAGTTCGGAGCTAGAAATTATGACAATTAGTTTTACATTAGATTTTTTGTTGAAAAATGCTTTTAATAAAACAGATCTTGATGCCCTTAATTTTTTAATGACAAAAAACATTTCTAAATTAATATTAGACAATCAGGAAATTGCTGTTGTAAAAAATATTTCGCAATTAATAAAAACAAAATTAAACGATAAACTTTTATTTAAAAATGAAATAGTCTTACACGCTTTTAATCTTTTAATGTACGAATTGGCATCCATCTATAAAAATCAAATAAATACTTCAAAACAAACTTTTTCCAGACAGGAAGAATTAACACTACGTTTTTTTAGAATACTTGAAGATAACTTTAAAAGCGAACGAACCGTTAATTTTTATGCCGATATTTTATGCGTAACGCCAGGTCATTTATCAAAAGTATTAAAAGAAGTTGCTGGTAAAACAGCTTCGCAATTAATTGATGATGTTGTAATTATGGAAGCCTGTATTTTATTAAACAACCCTTCATCAACCATTGCGCAAATAGCCAATGAACTTCAGTTTAGTGATCAATCATTTTTTGGAAAATACTTTAAAAAACAAATTGGAATTTCTCCTTCAAAGTATCGCAACCTAAAAAGTTAAATCTTTAAAAAATACCAATATTTTGTAATATTTATCCTTATTTTTTAATTAATCCATTTAAAATAATTGATTTAAACCAATTATAGCCCTTTTTATCCCTTTTACATATCTGTTTTTCTCATCAATTTTGCCAAAAGAAATTTAAATCAAATAGGTAAATGTATTTTAAACAAATTATTTTAGTACTTACAGTAACAGTTTTAGTTAGCTGTAATAATTCAAAAGAAAATAACGCAATAAACGAAAATAAAGGTGCAAAGCATACCGTTGAGGTATTAAAAATTGAAAACACCTCTTTTGATGAACAAATTAATTACAGTGGTTTTATTGAGCCCAAAGTAACTATACCATTAAGTTTTTTAGTTCCGGGAACTGTTGTTGCTGTACATATTGAAGAAGGTGATAAAGTAAGTAAAGGGCAAATACTAGCTGAATTAAATAAAACTACCGCAAACAATACTTATCAAGGAACATTGGCAACATTAAATCAGGCAACAGACGCCTACAAACGTTTTAAAGAGGTGTATGATAAAGGAAGTTTACCTGAAATTCAAATGCAGGATATAATTTCAAAATTAGAACAAGCCAAAGCAGCCAATAAAGTTGCCTTTCAAAACCTTTCAAATTGTACATTAAAAGCTACAGAATCAGGATTTATTGGAAGCCGAAACATTGAAGTAGGTTCTAATACCATACCCGGAAATCCTATAATGGATTTAGTTACTTTAAATGAAGTGTATGTGAAAATTGCTGTTCCAGAAAATGAAATCAATAAAATTTCTAAAGGCCAAAAAGCAACCATTGTTATTGCTGCATTAGGCAGTAAAGAGTTTGAAGGTGAAATAGAAAAAGTGGGCGTAATTGCCAATAAATTATCTAAAACGTATGAGGTGAAAATCCTTATTCCTAATAATAATCTATTCATAAAATCGGGAATGGCGTGCGATGTTAACTTAAAAATGCAAGCATCTGAAAGCAGGCTAACAATACCGTATAGAGCTGTTATTAAAGATGAAAACGATAAAAATTATGTGTTTAAAGTAAACCTTAAATCTAAAACTGTTTCTAAACAATTTGTTGAACTTGGTACTTTTTCAAACAATCAAATTGAAATTAAATCGGGACTATCAAATGGCGATTTAATAGTTACAGAAGGGCATCATCAATTACTAGAAAATGACCAAGTGAAATTTTAAATTTCTAACAATACTTTAATAACATAATCATATTTATATGAAAAAAGGAATGAATTGTATAGAGGCAACTATGAAACACTATCAAATAGTGGTTTCTATTGTGGTTGTATTAATGATATTGGGCGCTATTGGCTTAAAAAATATGCCCAGACAAGAGTTTCCAGAATTTACAGTGCGACAAGGAATTGTAGTTGGTGTTTATCCTGGTTTTACATCGCAAGAGGTAGAGGAAAGACTTACTCAAAAAGTGGAAGATTATATTTTTGGATATGAAGAAGTAAATAAAACTAAAACTTATTCGCATTCAAAAGAAGGACAAATGATTATTTATGTTGAATTAAATTCAAATATAAAAAATGCCGATAAATTTTGGACAAAATTACGCCACGGATTAAATGAATTACAAGTGCCTCCTGGAGTTTTAGCGCTTTTTGGTACAAACGATTTTGGTGACACTTCTGCCCTATTAATTACCATGTCTTCCGATCAAAAAACGTATCGAGAGTTAGGTGAAATTATGAAGGATTTAGAGGCTGAAGTCAGAAAAATCCCAGCTGTTTCAAAAATCAAATCTTATGGAGAACAAAAAGAAGAAATATATGTTTACATAAAACCTGAAAAACTAAAACAATTTAACTTAAAACCAACCACAGTTTTAGCTTCATTTCAATTACAAGAATCTATAAATTTTTCTGGAAGTTTAGATAATGATGACTTAGAATTACCGATACATTTACCCCCAAGATTTGAATCTGTAGATGATTTAGAAGAACAAATAGTGTATTCCGATCCTCTTGGAAATATCATTCGTTTAAAAGATGTTGCCTATATAGAAAAACGCTATGAAAAATCAAACAACTATATAAGAAATAACGGTGCAAATGCATTACTACTTTCGTTAGAAATGCAAAAAGGAAATAATATTGTACATTTTGGCGAAGACGTTCAAGAGGTACTCTCAAAATTTTTAAAAAATACAGATAGTGATGTTAAATTAAACACCATATCAAATTTACCTCAAGTTGTTGATGATTCTATTTCTCATTTTTTAATGGAATTTATGATTGCTATTATTGCGGTAATTATTGTTACAATGCTTTTATTACCTTTTAGGGTCGCAGCCGTAGCAGCAGTTTCAATCCCAATTTCTATTTTAATAACTATTGGAATTATGCAAATGGCAGGACTCCAATTACACATAGTAACTTTAGCTGCTTTAATTGTAGTGCTTGGTATGGTGGTAGATAATGCTATCGTTGTAATAGATAGCCACGTTGAAAAATTAGACCACGGAGACACTCCTTGGAATGCGGCGTGGAAAGCAGCCACAGAATTATTTATACCTGTTTTAACAGCTTCTGCAGCAATATGCGCCGCGTTCTTCCCTTTATTATTTTTCTTAACAGGAATTGCAGATGATTTTGTTGGAAGCTTACCTGTAACTATTGGCATTGCTTTAACTGTATCAATGCTTGTAGCTGTATTATTAGTGCCTTTTATGTGTTTCGTATTTATTAAAAAAGGACTCCATCAAGAATCAAAAAAAGATGAAACTATCAAAAAGAAAAGTTTATTAGATCGTGTCCAAAATGTATTTGATAATGCCCTTTCATTTTGTTTTAGAAATCCAAAATTAACAATATTAGGAGGTGTTTTATCCATAGTTTTTGGAGTACTTTTTTTAATGAATGTTGATCAAAAGTTGTTTCCAGAAATGGAAAGAAAACAATTTGCTATAGAAGTATATTTACCTGAAGGAGCTTCCATAAAAAAAACAGAAAAGGTAATTGACAGTTTAGAAACTATTTTAGGTAAAGATAACCGAATTACAAATATTGCAAGTTTTATAGGAAATGGTTCACCCAGATTTAATGCACTATATGCGCCACATTTACCTGCAAAAAATTATGGGCAATTATTACTTAACACAACGTCAAACGATGCTACTATTGCTATTATTAATGAATACAGCGAAAAATATAAAAATGCCTTTCCAACAGCTCATGTAAAATGGAAACAATTAGCAATGGAAGATTTCAAAGCTCCTTTTGAAATTAGAATTTCATCAAATAATATTAAAGATTTAAAAACTGTTGGAATTAAAGTAACAGAAACTTTAAAAGCAACTAAAAATATAAATTGGGTAAGAAGTGACTGGGATGAAAAAAGACAAGGAATTTCCGTTGAATTATACAAACATAAAGCAAATCAACTAGGATATGCAAAATCGTTAGTTGCTTCATCTTTGTTAATTTCATTAGATGGAATGCCATTAACCACTGTTTGGGAAAATGATTACCCTATCAGTGTAATACTTTCTAAAGAAGATTATCAAAAAAATAATATTGATGATATTGAAAATCAATATATTGCATCACCTCTTACACTAGAAACTTTACCTTTAAGATCCATAGGTGTATTAAATCCAGAATGGACGGAAGGTACAATTGCAAGAAGAAATGGTGTACGAACCAATACAATTATGGCAGATATAGAAAGAGGTGCAGTAGCTAATACCATTTTTAGCGATATAAAACCTTTAATTGATGCACTAGAATTACCTGAAGGTACTTCCATTTCTTATGGAGGAGACTATGAAGCAACACTTGATAACTTTATTCCAATGTCATATTCTTTGGGTGTAAGTATCATTATAATATTCTTTATTCTAATGTTTCAATTTAAAACCATACGCAAATCATTATTAATAATGTCAACAATGCTTTTAAGTATTTTTGGTGCAGGTTTAGGATTGTGGCTAATGAATTATCCTTTTAGTTTAACAGCTTTTATCGGAGTAATGGGGCTAGTCGGTATTGTGGTTAGAAACGGAATTATACTTATAGATTACGCAAGCCATTTGGTTCATTCTCAAAATATGTCGTACAAAGAAGCTGGTTTAGCAGCTGGTAAACGCAGAATGCGCCCTATTTTCCTTACTTCTTTAGCTGCTGCCGTTGGTGTAATTCCAATGATTATAAGTGGTTCGCCATTATGGGGTCCTTTAGGAACAGTAATATGTTTCGGGTTACTAACAGGTATGGTATTAACCTTATTGGTCTTACCAGTATTGTATTGGAAATCTGTAGGAGCTGCTGAAGAAAGAAAAGCAGCAAAAGCATTAAACATTAATTAATAATTTTTTGAAAAAAGAATAAAATGAAAAAATTAAGTATAATAATTACACTGTTGTTTTTTAGTATCGCCTCAATTGGGCAAACAATTACACTAAGCACTTGTAAAGAATTGGCGATTGAAAACAATAAGCGTTTAAAAGAATCGCAATTAAAGTTAGATGCTTCAGAAAAAATAAAAAAGAATGCTTTTACCAAATATTTTCCAACAGTAAGTGCCGCTGCAACCGCATTTAAATCGTCCAAAAACTTTATAGATATAAAGACAGAAGCAATGAATTTACCAGTGTACGATGGGAGTCTTGCCAATGTTGGTGCAGCTACACAATTTGCTTATGTGCCCCCAATTAGTATTCAAACATTAGATTATGCCAATACAGCAATGGTTACAGCTATACAGCCATTGTATGCAGGTGGTCGTATTAGAACAGGAAATAAATTGGCTGAATTAAATGGTGTCGTTACACAATCTCAATACAATTTAACCAAATCTGAAATATTGGTAACTACCGAAGATTATTATTGGAATTTAGTTGCCTTAAATGAAAAAACAATAACTCTTAAAAACTATGAAAAACTCTTAAAAGAACTACTAAAAGAAGTTGGTGATTTTTATGATGCCGGCTTAGTTAAAAAAAGTGATTTATTAAAAGTGCGATTAGAACTAAATAAAGTGGAGGGAAATAAATTGAAACTTACCAACGGAACCGATATTTTAAAAATGGCTTTTTCTCAACATTTAGGAATACCATATACTGAAAACTTTAATGTACAAGATTCTTTAACAACCATAGTGCATCCTCAAAACTATTATGCAGAAACTGGTTCAGCATTACAAAAAAGAGAAGAATTTAAAATGCTCAACAAAGCCGTTGAAGCAGAAGAATTGCAAAAGAAAATGACAAACGGAGAATTTTTACCGCAATTAGCTGTGGGTGTTGGTGGTATGTATTTAGATATGATTGAACAGGGTAATACCTACGGATTAGCTTTTGCAACGGTATCTATTCCAATTTCAGAATGGTGGGGTGGAATCTATAAAAAGCAAGAGCATAAAATTAAAATTGATATTGCAAAAAACAGTTTAGAACAGAATTCTGAATTATTACAATTGCAAATGTCTAAAGCTTATAAGGATTTAACGGAAGGTTATAAACAAATTGATATTGCGAAAACATCCCTAAATCAAGCTGTAGAGTATCAAAAAGAAATGGAAGATAATTACAACGCAGGTATTACAAGCTTGTCAGATTTATTAGAAGCAAGAGCCATAACCCAAGAAACTAAGGATACCTATATTGACTCTAAAACAAAATATAAAATCGCCATTGCAAAATATTTATTAACTATTGGTGAAACTCAATTTTAATTTAATTAAAATCTTTTATAAATAGCAATATAGCATAGTAATGTATGAAACAATCCCTTAAAATGGAAAATAAAAAAGTAGTTCTAATAGAAAAATCCACAGAATTATTTCTCACATATGGAATAAAACATGTATCAATGGATGATATTGCTGATAAATGTGGTATTTCAAAAAAAACTATTTATAAATTTTTTGAAAATAAAAACGATTTATTACTTCAAATTATTACAATAAAAATAAAAAAACTAAAGCAAATTTTAAAAATATATCCAAAAAAGCATTCCAATTCAGTAAAAGTGTTATATACATTTTTTGAAGATATTAAGTTAATAATGTATAAAATATCTCCAATTTTATTTATAGAAATAAAAAAACATTACCCAAATATTTTTATAGAAATATTAAAAATAAAAACCTACACTTTATTGCCTTTTATTTCTGAAAATATTAAACAAGGTAAAGAAGAAAAATTATACAAAAATAACTTAAAAGCTACGGATTTATGTAAATCATATGATACAATGTTTAATATGATTTTCATGAATTATTACAATAATTCTAAAAGTGAACAACAAACATCTATATCTTTTTTAAACAATCTTTTTCTACATCGCTTAGTTTCTACAAAAGGCTTAGAAGAATTGAATAAATTATATCATAAAAATTAAAATCTAAACCTTTTTATGTCACTTTTATTTTGTTACTATTATATAATTCTAATAAACATTTACAGCAGTATTTTTTATCAAAACCGTCATTCTGAACTTGTTTCAGAATCTCATCATTATAGAACTATTAAGTTAAAATTAAACTAAAAATACAGCTTTCAATTCCACACGTATAAGAACTTCCTTGCAGTCAGTACTTATCTTTGCCTTTGCGCTCTCTGAAATTCGTTTCCATTAGGATATTTAGAACAAGTCAGAAACATTCGTGCAGGTAATAAGGTGTTCGTCATTTATTCCATTTTGTTCCATAAAATACAATTAAAAATGCTCCTACCTCGCATTTGTACTTGCCGTTCGTTGCGCTACAATCTGTGCTCCAGTGGGTGCTCATTGCAGCGCACTCACTTATTTTATTTCACACACTACACGCATTCCTCACGCACTGCTACTTTTGTACCCAAACCCTTTAATGTTTTGCTACGCAAGTCATTTTAATTGGGTACAACCGCTGTTTCATAATTTGGCTCGCCTGCTGCTCACTTCGGGCTAAAAAAGGGTGTCACAGTTTTTGAAAAGCAGCCATTTTGCATATAAAATAACCGTTGCAAGTAACCACCTTCGCTATTTAATTTAATAAACGTTCAACAATAAAATAACATTCAAAAAATAAGCATACAACGGATTATTACATATTGCAAACGCACACAAGAGCAACGCATTCAATCAGCCATTTCAGCCATTGCTCCTGCAGTTTTAGTAGCCATAGTTATACTTTCCTCAAATTCCTTAAACTCCTCAAATTCCTTAGCCTAAATAAGTCAGTACAACTCTAAGCTACACAACTGCAAACCATCCTTCAATAGCTTCAATCTTTTGTTGCCCTTGTTTTTCCCACAGCTTCAAAAACAAAGCCTGCACTGAGCCCTGACGAATGTGCCACCCTTGCGTGTACCACGTAGTTGTTGCACGCACTTATGCCGAAAAGGCAACGTGCTTTTGCCCCAACACCCTTCGTTCGAACTCGCTGGCGGCTCGCCTAAATGCTATCGCATTTGAGCTCTCGATTACCTGCTAAAAAAAATAAAATAATTTCCCTATCGCCAATTAGATTTTTGTAAACCCACTCCTTCAATATTACTTTTGTTTAAAGATTTAATAACAAAAACAATGATTATGGCTTTAAACAAAGATTATGAGTACACACAAGATGATTTAGACAATCACGCAGACCAATTAAACCCAAATAACGATACGTATTGGAGTGATCGTGGATTTGATAAAAATCCAAATAAATAGTTGAAAATTTTAATTCGGAGAATCTCTTCACTAAATTTGTGTTGAGATTCTTTCTGAAAATTGCAATTAATAATGAAAATAAACTCATTTCCGGATTTAGTAAAAGAAATTATATCGTTTGAATTTGATGCTGATTTTACGGTTCGTGAACTAGCAACTATTTTATTAAGAAAACAGTTCAAATCAAAAAAAGCTGAACTAATATACATATTAGATAGAATGTCTTTATTAGGTTCAAAACCATATAATTCAAGTAATTTAAGACGTTCTTTAAATAAATATCTTAATTATGAAAACATAGTTAAGAAAACTAATATATATACTATTACTGATTTATCAGATGAAACATTCAGAACTAATTTTAGTAATTTTTTTAAAGATAAAAAATTAGATGGAAGGTATTCTTTTAACTTTGAAGAAGTAGCCTCTTTCTATGATCATTATAATGGCAGTAAAAATTGGGGTAGGTCAAAATCATATACACACAAAGAATTAAGAGAGTTACTCTTTGACGGTAAGAATGAACTACTTAATGAATTTCTATTTGATAATAATATTCTAAAATTAGGTGAAAAAACTCCAAGAAAATTTCCTGTGTCAATAGCATATAAACTTCTAGAACATTTACCTAAAGAAAAACAAGATATTTTACTAAAAGATTTTTCTCCTAAGGATGAATTTACAATTCTTCATATGTCCCTAATTATGGCTATCTTAAAAAACAAACCAGAGGCTACAGAAATTTTATTTACTTCTTTAGTATTAGGTGAAATCAAATATAATCTTAAAGAATTAAAAAATGATTTACCGAGTATTTTTCAATATTGTCAAATGTCGTTGTACGCATTACTGCAATCAGTTAAGTTTGATAAGGTTAAAATCTAGAAATTTTTGTGAAATAATTTATATTTTATTATTATTAATATAATCCTCAGCTAACATGTTTATTTCAATCTTAGTAAGTATTTTTGCTTTTAAAATCCAATTATCAATTTCTTTTTTGTCAAAATATAGTTTACTAGCAATTTTATGATGTGGTATTTCTCTTTTATGGACTTTATCATATATTGTTGGTACTGCAAGTTTTAAATATTCACTTACTTGCTTTGTATCCATCAGATAATTTGAATTTTCAAGGCCGTTCAATTTAATTTCAATTGAATGCATTCGCTTTTCAATACCATTCAATTTTTCAATAATAATTTCAAAAGGATTTTCCATAAAATGTTTATTTTAAGTTGATAGTAAAAATAAAAAAAGACAGCAAAAGTACGCAGTTTCCTTCACCAGCCGCAAAAGGCTATAAAGGTCAAGCCCTACGGGTTTTGAAAAAAATCTCCACCTCACTAAAGTTCGTCTCCGCTTTTTAATAAAAACACAGGTTGTATTTTTCTCAAAAACCTTGACAACCTCAGCCACACTGCCTAAAACCACAGCTTTCTTTTTTTATTTCTTTTAAAATTATGTGCGAAGCGCAGCGAAGCATAACTTTAATTGCGTACCTATGTCAACTTTTGAAATCAAAACCCACCGAAGCGGAAGAACCTATAATTTACCGCACTTTTTTATTTTATCTAAAGGCTTAAACAGTGGAAAACCGATGAACAAACCCTGTCCGAATTGCTTTGTAATTACAACACATTCCGAAGAAACCCAGGAAACATTATATTACTTGTGTTTATCCCTTAAAATTGGCAGGTTTTTCGGTTATTACTTAAAAGGAAGTGTAATCCCATTTATTTGTATTTCTGATGCAAAAAAAGTAATTCAAACAGCACTACAAAATTACAAACTTGATCAATGGAGTTCCAAAGTTGAAAAAATAAAAAAAATCAATCTATTTGAGGAAAACCTAAAAGCACAACTTCAAACAATTCAAAAACTTAAAATTGCATTACTGACATCTTAACAATTCTCTCATTGTTAAAATTAATAACGCAAAAGAATGCAATACTATGAAACAAAAACCCCTTCATAAGTATTGCATACTTATTGCCATATATTACTCAGGATTGGGAAACTTAAGGCCAAAGTCGTACCAAGTCCGTGTAATTATTGTTTAATTTTTAATATATATTAGTTATGGGTAAAATCTCCCAAGGTATTTTAGGTGGTTTAAGTGGTAAAGTTGGAAACGTAATCGGAGGATCGTGGAAAGGTATTGATTACCTGCGCATTAAACCTTCAAGCGTTGCAAACCCAAGAACCGAAGGGCAAGTAAATCAGAGAAATAAATTTACTGCAACATTAGAATTTTTACAACCAAACAAAGAATTTATCAATGTTGGTTATAAAAGTTTTGCAATTAAGAAAACAGCTTTTAACGCTGCAATGTCAGAAATACTGGCAAATGGAATAACAGGTGATGCACCAAATTTTGAAGTTGACTATCCGAATGCTTTATTGAGTAAAGGAAATTTAGCTGGTGTATTGAATCCTACTTTTGATGATTCCACTCCAGGACAATTAACACTTGGATGGAGCGATAATTCAAGTTTAGTAAACGCAAGTAGTCAAGATCAATTGTTTGTTTGTATCTATAACCCTGCAAAAAAAGAATCAGTTATCAAATATGGTACATCAAGATTAATGACCAGTCAAATTTTAGCTATTCCAAGTGCTTATGCAGGTGATACTGTTCATGTATATTTTGCATTCGTTTCCTCTGACAAAAAGCAAGTATCTAATAGTTCTTATGTTGGTTCATTTGAAGCTTCTTAAACAACTTAAAATGCTTTTAAAAACCGTTCAGAAATGAGCGGTTTTTTTGTTTTAAATAATATTGCTAATTTCCGTGACAGAAATTAGCAAAATGCATTTTTGTTTATTTACCCTGCATTTTCTCTTATTAAACTAATTCTGTAGCCTATTTGTTGGCAAATAAGCTACAAGCCCTTATTATAAAGGATAATTACATATTGTATCGGAAAGTAAGCTTGTCTAACAAAAGAAAACAAACACCTATAAAGAACTAATAAACAGCACTTTTATTAAATTTAGTTCTAACTTTGTGACTATCCTAAAATTTGTGTAATTTAAAAAATT
>Ga0209231_1000298_pt1 | contig 31292 bp, 28 predicted proteins | sample Deesub45470m_DNA_FD_188086 | JGI IMG/M metagenome (GOLD analysis project Ga0209231, IMG submission 188086) | Deep subsurface microbial communities from North Pacific Ocean - 450_OLKR46/470m Metagenome (SPAdes) (version 2) | ecosystem: Environmental > Terrestrial > Deep subsurface > Unclassified ... | reverse complement strand
ATTGCGAGCTGGTGGTGGTATCCGATTGCGTGCAGCACACCGACACCACGGCCTGCGCCGATATTCTGCTGCCTGCCACGGGCTGGGGCGAGAAGGAGGGCACGGTGACCAATTCCGAACGATGCATATCCCGGCAGCGCGCCCTGTTGCCCGCATCGGGCGAGGCGCGACCGGACTGGTGGATCATCACTCAGGTAGCGCAACGGATGGGCTATGCCGACGGTTTCTCCTATACCCGCCCGGCCGAAATATTCCGCGAACACGCGCGCCTGTCGGGTTTTGAAAACAAAGGCCTGCGCGCCTTCGATATCAGCGCATGGTCTGAATTGAGCGATGGCGAGTACGACACGCTGCAACCGACATCATGGCCGATCAATAGTCATGCACCGAACGGGACGAAGCGATTGTTTGCTGATGGCCGTTTTTATACGCCCAATGGCCGCGCACGCATGGTCGCCATCGCGCCTCGACTGCCAGCCGTGGCGGTGGATGCCGATTTCCCGCTGGTGCTCAATACCGGACGGATACGCGACCAATGGCACACCATGACCCGTACCGCCAAGGTGCCGCGTCTGAACGCTCATCTGCCGGAACCTTTCGTACAAGTGCAGCCGTCCGACGCCCAAGGTTGCCAGCTCGCCCACGGCGGCCTGGCGCGCCTGACCAGTCGCCACGGCAGCATGCTGGCGCGCATCCAGCTCAGCGAAGATCAGCGGCCGGGTTCAGTGTTCGTGCCCATGCACTGGAATGATGCGTATGCCAAAGCGGCACGCGTGGACGCGCTGGTTGCGCCGATCACCGATCCGATCTCCGGTCAGCCGGAATCCAAACACACGCCGGTGCGGGTGGAGTCCTATCACCCGGCCTGGCAGGGCTTTGTGCTCAGCCGCACGCGGCTGGAATTGCCGGATACCTGTTACTGCGCCAGCACCCGGGGTGCGGACTACTGGCGGCACGAGATCGCCGGGGAGGTGTTGCCGGATGACTGGCGTGACTGGGTACAAACCGCATTGGGCGAATCAGCGCAATGGATAGAATATCGCGATGCGGCGATGGGGCGTTATCGCGCGGCCTGTTTGAAGGACGGTAAGCTGGAGGCGGTATTTTTTATCGCGCCGGATCATCGTTTGCCGGAACGTGAATGGCTCGCCAGCCTGTTCAACCCGCATCAACTGGAAGCGGCGGATTTGGCCGGATTGCTGGCCGCGCGTCCTCCCAAAGGGGCTGATACAGGACATATCGTCTGCGCCTGTTTCAGTGTCGGTGAGAAAGCCATATTGAATGCGATTCAGGAACAGGGTTTAGCCAGCGTGGAAGCGGTGGGCCAGTGCCTGAAGGCGGGCACCAATTGCGGTTCCTGTGTGCCGGAGATTCGCCGTCTGCTGGAGCGCCATTAAGTCCGTCTATACCCCGTAAGACTCCGGCAGGGTGCTGCGCGAAAATCCGCTACGGGAAAAGGTACGATCAGCCGACATATAACGGGATAGCACGGACTGCGTGGACATACTGAAGCCGCGATACAAGTCCATGTCATAGTCGGACATGCGTATCTTGTGCGCGGCATTGCCGAAATCACGGATGAATTCATCCCAAGTGGCGTAGCGCTGATCCTTATCCTTCTCCAATGCGCGCTCGATGACGTCAGTCAGTTCCACGGGCAATCCCTGGCGATAAGTCGCTATCGGCGTGATGGGAAAGTTGTGAATGGCTATACGCGCATCGAATTCAGTCTCGGCTTCAAACGTATGCTTGCCAGTCAGCAGGCGGTAAAGCACAGCACCCAGCGCATAGATGTCGGCGCGCTGATCGAGCGCATCGCCGTCAAGTTGTTCAGGAGACATATAGGCCAGACTGCCTGCCACTACGGCACTCATCTCGCTTACCGGGATCGCGCAGCCGAAATCGGCCAGTTTGGCGACCCCGTCAGGCCTCAGGATGATATTCCCGGGCTTGACATCGCGGTGTACGACCCCGAGTTCCGCCGCATAACGCAAGGCATTGGCGACCTGTTCGATCACGGATAGCACCGTGCGGATGGGCAATAGCGTGTCGTCGCGATCATTATTTTCAAGCGATACACCGTTGATGTATTCCATCACCAGATAGGCACCGCTTGCTTCGTTCAGATCGGCATCCAGTACGCGGACGATATTTTTGTGATGCATCTTGAGTCCCAGTTCCACCTCGGTGGTGAACATGGCTTTGTAAGTCTCGGACTGGCGACCCCGGCGCAACTGCTTGATAGCGACCGAAGCGAGCGTTTTGACGTGCTGGGCGTGATACACATCGGAGGTCGCACCACTGCCCAATAGTTTCACGATGGAATAATTGCCTATGTGGGTCGTGCTAGAAGGTGAGGACATCCAGAATTTTAGTGTAAGTGACGGTGTATCCGACAAGGGCGCATGGAAAAGTTCCTCTGTTCAAAGGCGATGATCTGATCGCAGCATAAGCGCATGTCGACGGCCGCAGCTGCCGGAGATCGGTCATGCAAGATTCCGCCGGCATACCAGCATCACCTCTTCATGGCCGCTCAGCGGGCGTGGCTATCTACCATGGCTTGATCGACTAACGCCTTCAACTGATTAAAACCAAAGTCGGGTAGCGGCTTGCCGTTGACAAAAAATTCAGGCGTCATAGTGACGTTAAGTGTCTTCGCATCGGCGATATCCTGTGCGATCACGCTGGCTGTTTCGGGAGAATTCATATCCTTGTCCATCTGTTCCATGTTCAGGCCGATTCCACCGAGAAGCTGCCACGCAGCTTCCGCGTAGGCCGTATGGTGCTGTACCCAGCCAGCCTGATTTGCCAGTAAGGTTTCGAGCGCTATCCAGAATTTCCCCTGTTGATGCGCCGCTTCAAGCATGGCGACCACTTTGTCCGAACCCGTGTGTAAGGGAGCGTAGCGCAGCACAATCCGAATTTTGTCCGGGTTGTCAGACATTAACTGTTTGACCCTCGGATAAAAATCCTTACATGTTTCGCAGGCCGGATCAAGAAATTCAACGATGACAACCGGCGCTTCGGCTTTGCCCACGGACGGCGAGTGCATGCGAACCAGTGCAGCATGATGGTTTTCGGCAAGCAGATTTGCCGCCTTTTCCTTCTGTCCGGTATAAAACAGAACGCCGGCGGCAAAAACCAGCAGTAGAACGATCGCGGAAATGACGAAAATGGATTTTTGGTTCATTTGTAATCTTTCAGATGTGTTATCAGGAGCAATCCGGCAATGAGTGAAAACGAAAGCACGGACAAGAGCGGAATAGTCACAAAACCGAACCAGACCACGGGGATGCTGGAACATGGCACGCCCTGCTGACAGGGTTTAAGACTCTCGGGTATCCATCCGGCAGTGAGTGCCAGGTGGAACAGCGCTAGTCCCAGGCCTGTCAGTGCCAGCGGCAAGGCATAGCGTACAACGCGCGCATCGAAGGGAAACAAGCCGGCAGCGAGCACCAGAACCAGCGGAAACATTGCTATTCGTTGATACCAGCAGAGAACGCAGGGCGTGTAATTCATTACTTCGCCGAGAAACAGCGCGCCTAGCGTCGATATCGTGGCGACCAGCCAGGCGCTAAAAACAAAAGTCCATCCGATAGGGGTAGTTATGGTCATGGTATCCAAACTGCTGTTGTCTGCTTCTACGCCTTACTTGAATACGATCGTTTTGTTGCCGCATACCAGCACGCGGTCTTCGACGTGGTAGCGCAGGCCGCGCGCCAGCACCGTTTTCTCGATGTCGCGCCCGTAGCGCACCAGATCGTCTACCGTGTCGCCGTGGTCTATGCGCACCGTGTCCTGTTCGATGATAGGTCCCGCATCCAGTTCGTCGGTGACGTAATGGCAGGTTGCGCCTATCAGCTTGACGCCGCGCTGATAGGCCTGGTGATAGGGTCTTGCGCCGACAAAGGACGGCAGGAAGCTGTGGTGGATATTGATGATGCGTCCCGAATAGCGCTGGCACAGGAAAGGCGGCAGTATCTGCATGAAGCGCGCCAGCACCAGCGTATCTCCTCTGTGTTGCTCGAACAATGCGGCAATTTGCTCGAACGCGGCGGCCTTGTCTTCCTGCATGGGTATATGGATGAACGGGATGCCGTGCCATTCGACGAAACTGCGCAAGTCCTCGTGGTTGGAGATCACACAGGGAATGTCCACCTGTAATTCGCCGCTGCGCCAGCGATGCAGCAGGTCGTCCAGGCAATGATCCTGTTTGCTGACCAGAATCACCAGGCGCTTGTTTAGTTTTGAGTCGGAAAGCTGCCAGTTCATCTCGAATTCTTCTGCCAGTGCGGCAAAACGGCGACCCAATTCGTCCACCTCGAAGGGCAGCGAATCGGCGCGTATCTCCTGACGCATGAAGAAGCGTTGCGCCTCCAGTTCGGTGTGATAACTCGCTTCGACGATAAATCCGCCGTGCTGCGCGATGAATCCGCTCACCGCGGCGATGATGCCCGCGCGGTCGGGGCAGGAAATGGTCAGAGTGTAGTGGCGGGTCATGTTTATCACTTGTTAGTCAGTATTTGTCGCCACATATTGAGGAAAGTTGTTTTGCCTTCCCCCCATGATGCGTTAATGGAAAGCACCAGCGGTTCATCAGTTGAGCAGATCAATTCGGTTAGGGAAACGGCACTTTCTTTCCTTCCAAGAAGGTCATTCTTGAAGGGATCGGCAAGAGGAATTTCTAGTTCCGGCGATTTTAAGTTCATAAGATTTCTCAGTGATGGCTACTAGTTGGCTACGCATGTACAAGTAAACATACCTCGTTCAGCAGCTTCCCGAGGCTGGTTTCCGCCATTTTCAAATCATAGGTTGCTTGCAGGTTGAGCCAGTATTGTGGCGACTGGTCGAAGGCTCGGCCAAACAGCAGGGCAAGTTCTGCTGTGACTGGGCGGGTTCCATTGATGACATGCGAAACGCGCATCGGAGAAACGCCGATGGCGCGAGCGAATTCGGCTTGCGAGAGAATTAACTCGCTCAGCGTCTCGCTTAAGTATTCTCCAGGATGGATTGCGGGCAGTCCGTTTGTAACCATGATTGTTCTCCTCAATGGTAATCAACAATTTCAACGTCAAGGGCATCGCCATTCTCGAAACGGAAGCACACGCGCCATTGGTCGTTGATGCGTATGCTCCACTGTCCGGCACGGTCGTGTGTCAAGGCTTCCAGCTTGTTTGATGGTGGCAACCGTAAATCTTCGATACGCGTGGCTGCATTCAGTTGTATCAGTCGCATCGCAGCACGTTTAAGAATTTCCGTTGGTAACCGCCGAGATTTCCCCGTGGTATAAAACTGTTCCGTTTCGTGTGTGGCGAAATTCTGTATCATGAGCAAACTATAAACAATTTGTTTATATCGGTCAAGTATCAGGTAGATTAAGATGCTGCCATGTGGCGCGAAAGTAATACTTACAGGAAGGGATGTTCGAGTGGTTATGCCGTGCACATTGCTCAAAAGGCGTGAATACGATAGTGTGCGGCAAAAATTTCCGCACAGGCCGGATAATATTGTTGCTCCATTGTGATTGTTGATTGAAAGTACTGCCATGAAATATATGAAGTCCGAGTTCCCCATCGCCATCGCACTTGTCCTGCTGGGCTTGGGTTTTGCACTTGAACATAGCGCTGTGGCGCAGGGCGGTGCGCTGTTGTGGGGGCTGTTGCTGGTGATACTCGCCGCGGTCATCGGCGTGGCGTTCCGCATCGCCCATCACGCGGAAGTGCTGGCGTTGCGCTTCGGCGAGCCGTATGGCACGCTCATCCTGACAACGGCTGCGGTGTCGGTGGAGGTGGTGATTCTGATCGTGTTGCTGCAAGGCGCACCGAATCCGACGCTGGCGCGCGACACCGTGTTCGCAGCGATAATGTTCGACATCAACGGCATACTCGGGTTGGCCGCCATCGTTGGCGGGCTCAAGCACGGCAGCGCCAAATACAATGTGGATTCGGCCAATTCCTTCATCGCCATGCTGCTGGTCGCGATTGGCATCGGCATGTTTATCCCGGACTTTGTGCCCGAGGAAAAATGGCTGTTTTATTCCGCTTTTTCGGTGTGTGTGATGGTGGTGATGTATATCGCTTTCCTGCGCTTGCAGACGGTGGAACATCGTAAGTTCTTTGAGTATTCAGCCGAGATCGAGGAAGAGGTGCACGATGAGGTGCATAGCCCGAATAGCCTGCATGTCGCGATTATGCTGGGTGCGATCGTGCTGGTCGGGCTGTTGTCGGAAGTGCTGTCCGTGTTGCTGGATGCGGGACTTACCGGCAGCAGTTTGCCCAAGTCCATCCCGGCGGTGCTGGTGGCGTTGATTTCCGCCAGCCCTGAGATACTCACCGCGCTCAAGGCGGCGCAGCAGAACCGCATGCAGACCACCGTGAATATCGCGCTTGGCGCTTCACTCGCTACGGTGTTGCTGACTTTGCCGGTGATAGAGGCGATCGCACTGTTCAATGGCGAGCGTATCGATATGGCCTTGACGCCGGTGCAGGGCGGCATGCTGTTGCTTACCTTCCTGGCGGTGATGAACAATCTGCATGATGGCGAAACCAATGCCATCGAAGGCATCAGCCACTTTGCCCTGTTTGCCGCGTTTATTGCGCTGGTGATGATAGGGGTGGTTTAGCCGCCTGAAAACGCAGGCGGCAATTGCTTTACATTGACGCTTGCGCCCCATAGCACCGACATGATGCGGGCAGCTTGCGCCGCGTCTCCGCTGGTCCAGAACTGAGTGGAGGCATCACCGGCAATGCGCGCGGGTAACTCGGTCTGGAGGCGGTGCTGCAAATGCCGCGCAACGGCAGCGCCGGTATCCACCAGCACGACGTCCTCACCCACCACCTCGCGGATCAGGGGGGCGAGAAAGGGATAGTGAGTGCAGCCCAGAATCAGCGTGTCTGCGCCGCGATCCAGCAAGGGCGCGGTGTAGCGCGCGATCAGGTCGCGTGTTTTTGGGCTGTGCAGTTCGCCCCGTTCTACTTGTTCGACCAGGCCGGGACAGCCCTGTGTGACGATCTCAACTTCTCCGCCATAGCGTTCCAGCAAGGCGGCGAAACGCGCGCTTTCCAGTGTGCCCGTGGTCGCCAGCACGCCGACCACGCCGCTACGGCTTGCCGCGACGGCGGGCTTGACGGCCGGTTCCATGCCGATGATGGGACATTGAAAATCCCGGCGTAGCGTGGCTGCCGCTGCTGCAGTGGCGGTGTTGCAGGCGATGACGATAGCCTCTGCGCCTTGAGAAAGCAGGAAGCGTGTGAGAGCAATCGAGCGCTGCTCAATATAGGATGCTGTTTTGTCGCCGTAAGGTACATGGCCGGAATCGGCGACGTAAATCAGGCGTTCGTCCGGCAGCGTCCGGCGGATGTGGTGCAGCACCGACAGTCCGCCGACCCCGGAATCAAATACGCCGATTGCACCTGTTGTCATAAGCCGGATCTAATCAAAATACTGTTTCACGCGGAGGCGCGGAGAACGAGGAGAAGTTCAAAACCATATCGTAAGCTAAATTATTTTGGCTATGTCACAGTTAATTATTGAACTTCGGGTAGGGCGGAGACGCTGCGTTTCCCCCATCAAATAACAAGCAAACTCATAAGGTTGCGCTACGCTCGCAATGACAGTTTTGGAGAATAAATCATCATCTCCTTAGCTTTTCTCCGCGTTCTCCGCGCCTCCGCGTGAGTCATTGCCGTTTACGGATTAAATCGCCATGCCCTGATCGCGCAGATATTCTTCATAGGTGCCGTGGTAGTCGGTGACGCCCTTGGCGGAAATTTCGATGATGCGCGTGGCTACCGATGATACGAATTCGCGGTCATGGCTGACGAAGATTACCGTGCCCTTGTATTCGAGCAGCGCGGTGTTGAGCGATTCGATGGATTCCATGTCCATGTGGTTGGTCGGTTCGTCCATCAACAGCACGTTGTTGCGTTGCAGCATCAGTTTGCCGAATAACAAACGTCCCTTTTCACCGCCGGACAGCACGTTGACCGGCTTGTGCGCATCATCTCCCGAGAACAGCAGACGCCCCAGCGTGGCGCGCACGGTTTGATCGTCGTCATTCGGGCCGCGCCAGTAGGTCATCCAGTCGGTCATGATTTTGTTGTCTGCAAACTCGGATGAGCTGTCCTGTGCGTAGTAACCGACTTTGGCCTTGTCTGTCCATTTGATGACGCCGTAATCAGGTTGCAGATCGCCTGCCAGACAGCGCAGCAGCGTGGTTTTACCGATGCCGTTAGGGCCGATGATGGCGACCTTGTCGCCCGCATCGATGCGGAAATTGACACTGGAGAGCAGCGGACGGTCGAAACCCTTGGTCAGATTTTCAACTTCTACGGCGGTGCGGTGCAGTTTTTCGCGTTCGTCGTATTCAAATCGAATGAAGGGATACTGGCGGGTGGAAGGCTTGATGTCTTCAATCTTGATCTTGTCGATCTGGCGCGCGCGCGAAGTGGCCTGCTTGGCCTTGGAGGCGTTGGCAGAGAAGCGCGCTACGAAGGCTTTGAGTTCGGCGACCTTTTCCTTGGCCTTGGCGTTGTCCGCAGATTGTTGCTCGCGTGCCTGTGCGGAAGCCAGCATGTAGTCATCGTAATTGCCGGGGAAGGTGGTGATCTTGCCGTAGTCCAGATCGGACATGTGGGTGCACACGCTGTTCAGGAAATGCCGGTCGTGCGAGATGATGACCATGGTGCAGGTGCGCGCGTTGAGGATGTTTTCCAGCCAGCGTATGGTGTTGATATCGAGATTGTTGGTCGGTTCGTCCAGCAACAGAATATCCGGATTGGAGAACAGCGCCTGAGCCAGCAGTACGCGCAGTTTGAAGCCGGGCGCGACTGCGCTCATCGGCCCCTGATGCAATTCGATAGCGATGCCCAGTCCCAGCAGCAACTCGCCGGCACGCGCTTCGGCTGTGTAACCATCATGTTCGGCGAATTCGGCTTCCAGATCGGCGGCGCGCATGTAATCTTCTTCGCTGGCATCCGGGTTGGCGTAGATCGCATCGCGCTCCGACATCACCGCCCACATCTCGTCATGCCCCATCATCACTACATCCAGCACGCGGTTGTCTTCATAGGCGAATTGATTCTGACGCAGTTTGCCCAGGCGCTCACTCTTGTCCAGCATCACCTCGCCCGAGGTTTGCTCAAGATCGCGCCCCAGGATTTTCATAAAGGTAGATTTGCCGCAACCGTTAGCGCCTATCAGGCCGTAGCGGTTGCCGTCGCCGAATTTGACGGAGACGTTCTCGAACAGGGGTTTGGCCCCGAATTGCATGGTGATGTTAGCGGTGGAAAGCATGAAAAACTCAATCTTGAAAAATTCTGGAGCGCGATTTTAACACCGTAGCAGGATTGTGCTGATACAAAATGCAAAACCCGGGCCCGCGAAAGACAAGAAACTCACGAAATAAATCAAAACGTTACTCAATTTCTGCCATTGCACCGTGAAGTTTTACGAGTATTTCGTGCTTTTCATGGAGACTAAAGCGCCTGGCTTTGTATTTGTTTATTGGCGCGGGCTTTGAACGTTATCAAAGGCGATAGGCTAGAATGCGCATAGTTTGTTAATGGTTGAAAACTATGGTCCCTCATCTCACTACCGCACTCAATGGCCCGCTGCTCGATCTGGAGCGTCGTTTTCTGACCGCCATGCCGACCATAGAGCATTGGTTCCGCGCCCAGTGGCAGGAGCATGCGGTGCCGTTTTATGCTTCGGTGGATTTGCGCAACAGCGGCTTCAAGCTGGCACCGGTGGATACCAATCTGTTTCCAGGCGGATTCAATAATCTCAATCCGGATTTTTTGCCCCTGTGCGTGCAGGCGATGCAGAGCGCGGTGGAGAAGATTTGTCCTGAAGCGCGTTGCGTATTGCTGATACCTGAAAATCACACGCGTAACATGTTCTACCTGCAAAACGTCGCGCAGATTGTCACCGCGCTCAGGCAGGCCGGAATGCGGGTGCGGATAGGCAGTCTGCTGGAAGAAATTACCGCGCCAACGGAAATAGACCTGCCCAATGGCGGTACGCTGATGCTGGAGCCGCTGGTGCGGCGCGGCAATCGTATCGGGCTGGCGGATTTCGACCCTTGTGCGGTATTGCTCAATAATGATTTGTCGGCAGGCGTGCCGGATATTCTTAAAAATCTGGAGCAGGCGGTATTTCCGCCGCTCTCCGCCGGATGGCACTCGAGGCGCAAGTCCAGGCATTTTGCCGCCTATGACCGTGTAGCGACCGAGTTTGCCGAATTGCTGGGCATTGATCCGTGGCTTATTAATCCCTATTTCGCCAGTTGCGGGACAATGAATTTCCGCGATGGCAGCGGCGTAGAATGCTTGACGGCCAAAGTCGAAGAAGTGTTGCAGAAGATGCGAGTGAAATATGCCGAATACGGCGTTAAGGATGCTCCTTTTGTTATCGTCAAGGCCGATGCGGGAACCTATGGCATGGGGATCATGACGGTCAAGGATGCCAGCGAAGTCAGTGGCCTGAATCGTAAGCAACGCAACAAGATGGCGGTGGTGAAAGAAGGGCTGGAAGTCACGGATGTGCTGGTGCAGGAGGGGGTCTATACCTTCGAGAATATCAATCAGGCGGTGGCCGAACCGGTGGTGTATATGGTCGATCACTTCGTCGTGGGGGGATTTTATCGTGTGCATACCGGACGTGGTGTGGACGAGAATCTCAACGCGCCGGGCATGCATTTCGTACCGCTGGCATTCGAGTCGTGCTGCACCTTGCCGAATCCCGATTGCGCGCCGGACGACACGCCGAATCGATTCTATGCCTACGGTGTGGTGGCGCGGCTGGCGCTGCTGGCGGCTTCGCTGGAGCTGGAGGAAATGGAAACGTGATTTTTTCATTGTCATTCCCGCGCAGGCGGGAATCCAGTCAAATTGAAAATACCCGCATAGCGGGGCTATCTGGTTTTATCCGCTGCATGGTAATGAAGGCTCGGCATGGATTGCGTTTCGCATTTTTGTTCGGACTGCTTGCGCTCAGCGGTTGCGGTAAAGAGCCGCTGTATCAGGAGCAGGGCTATGTGTTTGGCACCCTGGTGGAAGTTTCCATTTATGGAGAAACCGAGCCGCGTGCCAGGCAGGCGGTAGCCGATGTGTTGCATGAGTTTCAGCGCTTGCACAACCTGCTTCACGCCTGGCAGCCTTCGGAACTGAGCGAATTGAACACGGCAATCTCCCAGGGCAAGAGCAGGGTTGTATCGCCGGAGCTGGCCTATATTTTGCAGGATGCGGCGTCCGTGTCACAGCAATCTCAGGGCTTGTTCAATCCGGCTATCGGCGGCTTGGCGCAGCTGTGGGGTTTCCATGCGGATGAATTCAAACCGGTGCTGCCGGATAACAAGCTGATTGCGCAATGGGTGGCGAGTAAGCCGCAGATGAGTGATCTGGTTTTTCTCCCCGCGCCTTCTGGTGTGCCGGGAAAATTAGTGCGCAGCAATAATAAGGCGGTGCAGATCGATCTGGGCGGCTATGCCAAAGGTTACGCGCTGGAGCGGGCAGTTGGCCTGTTGCGGAAACGGGGCATGCACAATGCGCTGATTAATGTCGGCGGCAATATCATGGCGCTGGGTCAGCACGGCAAGCGCGCCTGGCGCGTCGGCATTCAGCATCCGCGTAAGTCCGGTGCGCTGGCCACGCTGGCCTTGCATGATGGTGAGGCTATCGGCACCTCCGGCGACTACCAGCGCTACTTTATCCTCGACAATACGCGCTATTGTCATCTGATCGATCCGCGCAGCGGTTATCCGATGCAGGGTGTGCAAGCCGTGACCATACTGATAAAGCCACCGGCCATACAGCCCGGCGAACCAGGCATGCTTGCCGAACCGCTGCTGATGACGCGCAGGCTACATGCCGGGGTGTTATCGGATGTGGCTTCCAAGCCCCTGTTTATAGCGGGCGCGAACGGCTGGCGGGCGGAGGCGGTGCGCATGGATATGGACGAGGCGATGCTGGTGGATGGTCAGGGACGCATACATCTGACCGGCGCGTTTCAGAAACGGCTAGAATTCGCCGATAAGGACATAAAACTACAGCTTGAATAGCGTCTAAGGGCGGAAGCCTTAGCCCATGCGCATGCTCGTGTAGCTTTAAAAGATGGACAGGAGATAGAAGTGGTTGGAATTTTACTGGTAACGCACAATGGTCTGGGCGCCAGCCTGGCGGATTGCATCAGCCATGTACTAGGCGAAATGCCAAAAAATCTTAAGGTGTTGTCGGTCTGGGCCGAAGAGGACCCGCAGCACAAACTTTTTGAGGGCGAAGAGCTTATCAAAGAGATGGATGACGGGGGCGGGGTGTTGATTTTGGCCGATGTGTTTGGCGCCACACCCAGCAATATCGGGCGGCAGCTGTGTCATGCAGAGCGCGTGGAGGGGGTGGCCGGGGTGAATCTGCCCATGCTGTTGCGCGTAGTGTGTTCGACGAACAAGACGCTGTTGGAATTAGCAGACCTCGCGATTGAAGGCGGACGTGAATGTATCGTTCGTATGGAGCATTAACATGCAACAAGATGCAGTAATTATTAACAAACTCGGTCTGCACGCGCGTGCTTCGGCCAAATTGACCCAGCTTGCTTCCAGCTTTAAATGTGAAGTGATGCTGTCGCGCAATAATCGCCGTGTAAACGCAAAAAGTATCATGGGCGTAATGATGTTGGCGGCGGCCAAGGGCACGACCATCAGTATCGAAACCCTGGGCGACGATGAGGCTGCCGCGATGCAGGCCATTGTGCAGCTGATCGGTGATTATTTCGGGGAGGGCGAATGAGTTTTACGCTACATGGCATAGCGGTCTCCAGCGGGATTGCGATTGCTTACGCACATTTGCTTTCTCATACTTCGCTGGAAGTGGCTCATTACGTATTACCCAAACGCTTTATCGGCGACGAAATCGCGCGCTTTGATGCCGCATTGCTGGCTACGCGCAGTGAGTTTGCGGGGTTACGCAGCAACCGTCCGAGTTACGCCGCCGCCGAGTTCGATGCATTCCTCGAACTGCACCAGATGATACTGGACGACCCGCTGTTAAGCGTGGGGCCGCGCGAGATGGTGGAACGCGAGTATTGCAACATCGAATGGGCTATAAAGGTTCAAACAGATGCCCTGGTGGCACAATTTGACGAATTCGAAGACGCCTACCTGCGTGAACGTCAGACGGACGTAAAGCAGGTCGCTGCGCGCCTGCTCAAGCAACTTTCCGGCCAGCCCGGGCATCAGCCCACCGCCGCGCGTCGCGATGTCGAGACCATACTGGTGGCGCATGACCTGAGCCCGGCCGATCTGATTCAGTTCAGGCCGCAGCAATATGCCGCATTCATTACCGATGTCGGCAGCGCCACATCGCACACCGCGATTGTCGCGCGCAGCCTGAACACGCCGTGCGTAGTCGGTCTGCATCATGCGCGTGAGTTGATACGCGAAGATGATTTGCTGATTCTGGATGGCGAGCAGGGTGTGCTGATCGTCAATCCAGACAAGGCCATACTGGCGGAATACAAACTGCTGCAGAGCGAGTGGGAGCTGGAACGCAAGAAGCTCAAGCGCTTGCGCACCGCGCGCGCCAACACGCTCGACGGTACCATCATTGAGCTGCATGCCAATATCGAAAAGCCGGAAGACATCGTTGAGGCGAAAGAAAATGGCGCAACCGGCGTAGGCCTGTTCCGCAGCGAGTTCCTGTTCCTGGGACGTGACCAGTTGCCGGACGAGGAAGAACAGTTTGAGGCGTATCGCGCAGCTGCTGCCGGCATGAAAGGGCATCCTGTCACGATCCGTACCTTCGATCTCGGCGCTGACAAACAGATCAAGGGCGCGGAGCGCGTCGCCAATAATCCCGCGCTGGGGTTGCGTGCGATACGTTTATGCCTGGCAGAACCGCAATTGTTCCGCACCCAGCTGCGCGCCCTGCTGCGTGCCACGCACTATGGCGATGTCAAAATTCTGATACCCATGCTGTCCTGCGTGTCAGAACTGAACCAGACTTTGCAGTTTATCGCCATGACCAAGCAAAGCCTGGATGACGAAGGCATTCCCTATGACCGCGAGGTAAAAATCGGCGGCATGATAGAAATTCCGGCTGCGGCATTGTCACTGAACGTATTCGCCAGGCGGCTGGATTTTCTGTCCATAGGCACCAATGATTTGATCCAGTACACGCTGGCAATTGACCGGACCGACGAAGAAGTCGCTCATCTCTATGACCCGCTGCACCCCGCCGTGCTGTATTTGCTGGCGCATGTCATCAGCACGGCGAATAAACTTAACGTGCCAGTTTCTGTTTGCGGCGAAATGGCCGGTGAACTGGCGTACACACGGTTGTTGCTGGGCATGGGGCTGCGCCAGTTTTCGATGTTTTCCGCGCAGGTGCCTAGCATCAAGCAGCGCGTGCTGACCACCAGCCTGCCGGAAATCGCTGCGCTCACGCAGAAAATCCTGCGCTCCGATGATCCGATGAAAATCCGCGAGCTGTTGGATAAATTGAACGCGTAACCGGTAGGGTGGGCAGGCACTGCCCACCAATGCCGCAACGCGTGGGCAATGATGCCCACCCCACATGAAATATTGGTAATTATATGGATTTAAAAGGATTATTGAAAAATCTGAACGACGCGCCTGACAGCATCGCTTTCAATGAGGTCATTGCACTCATCGAATCACTGTACGACTTTACCCCGACGGCGTTCAGCAATGACGGTCTGGTGAGCGAGGCGGGGCAGAATTCAGGTTCGTGCAAGATTTTTTCGTTTGCACGCTTGCATGGCCTGTCACTGCAACAAACCCTGCATTGCTTTGGCGCATATTACCGCGACGATGTGCTCAAACACCCGCAAGGCACGGATCATCAGAATATCCGCCGCTTCATGACGACGGGTTGGGCGGGGATCGACTTTCAGGGCGAGGCACTGACGCCGAAATAGACCACTGTGGACAGGCGAATGGCCGGGTTGTATGCGTCAGGAAATTGACAGGCGCTGTCAAAACGTGGAAACTTCGCTTCGTGCCGATTTGACATCAGCTTGCGGGGCACGTTAAACATTCCAGCTAAAGCGTGGAGACCCGTTTTGGCAGAAGCTGAGCGGGTTTTTTATTGTGGAGCTGCTTTGGCCAATTCTGTAGGCATCGTTACTGCGCAACGCGCATTGTTTGATACACCGCTGACCTTTCGCAGCGGTGCGGTGTTGCCGCGCTACGAGCTGATGTATGAGACCTATGGCACGCTGAATGCCGACAAGTCCAACGCCATCCTGATCTGTCACGCGCTTTCCGGCCATCATCATGTGGCGGGTCATTACGCCGATGAACCCAAGAATGTCGGCTGGTGGGACAACATGGTCGGCCCCGGCAAGCCGATCAACACGGATAATTTCTTTGTGATCGGCCTGAATAATTTAGGCGGTTGCCACGGGTCAACCGGGCCGTCTTCTATCAATCCGGAAACCGGATCGCCTTATGGCGCGAGTTTTCCGATGGTTACCGTGGAAGACTGGGTCGAGTCGCAGGCCAGGCTCGCCGACCGTTTCGGCATTCAACAATTCGCGGCGGTCATTGGCGGCAGCCTGGGCGGGATGCAGGCGCTGCAATGGTCACTGGCTTACCCTGAACGTGTGCGTCATGTGCTGGCCATCGCCTGCGCACCGCGTCTCACCGCGCAGAACATCGCCTTCAATGATGTGGCGCGCAACGCCATTCTGACCGACCCCGATTTCCACGGAGGCGACTATTACCAGCACGGTGTGGTGCCGACGCGCGGGCTGCGTCTGGCGCGCATGCTCGGACACATAACCTATTTGTCGGATGATGCGATGGCGGACAAATTTGGACGCACTCTGCGCACCGAAAAATTCAACTACGGTTACGATGTGGAATTCCAGATCGAATCCTATCTGCGCTATCAGGGCGACAAATTTGCGGCTTATTTCGATGCCAATACCTATCTGCTGATGACCAAGGCGCTGGACTATTTTGACCCGTCGCATGATTCCGGCGGCGACTTGAACCGTGGCTTCGCGCGCGCCAAGTCTGATTTTCTGGTGATTTCGTTCACTACCGACTGGCGTTTCTCGCCACAGCGTTCGCGTGAGATTGTGCGGCCTTTGCTGCATAACCGGCGCAATGTCAGTTACGCGGAGATCACTTCCACGCATGGTCACGACTCCTTCCTGATGGATCACCCGCATTACTTCGATGTGATGCGCGCCTATCTTGCCAATGTGAGTCGGGAGGTGTCGGCATGAGCGATGTATTACTTACCGCGGCGCGTCCGGATTTCGCGGCCATTGCCGCATGGATACCCAAGGGGGCATCGGTGCTGGATCTGGGCTGCGGCGATGGCAGTTTGCTGCGCTATCTCAAGGAAACACGCGCAGTTCGCGGCTATGGCGTGGAAATCAGCGATATGGATATCGTGTCGTGCATCGCCAACGGCGTGAACGTGATTCAGAATGACCTGGAAGCCGGTCTGTCCGATTTCGAGGACAACGCCTTCGATTTCGTCATCCTGTCGCAGACCCTGCAAGCCACGCGCCATACCGAGCCGCTGATACAGGAGATGCTGCGCGTCGGGCGCGAAGGCATCGTCAGCTTCCCTAATTTCGGCTACTGGAAAAGCCGTCTCAATGTCGTGCTGGGCAATATGCCGGTGTCGAGTGAATTGCCCTACCAGTGGTATGACACGCCCAACGTGCATCTGTGTACGTTGAACGACTTCGAAAGTTTTTGTCGCAAATACTGCGTCAGCGTCACCGCGCGCAGCGTGATGACCGGCGGGCGTGAAGTGGGCCTGTTGCCCAACCTCCTCGGCAGTACGGCGGTGTATCGCTTCCAGCGCGGGGTATGAGCGTCCTCGCGCAGTTGTTCACTCGCCGCATGCTGATTTGCGTGTTCACCGGCTTCGCTTCCGGTTTGCCGTTGTATCTGCTGTTCAACCTTATGCCTGCCTGGTTGCGCAGCGAGCATGTTGATCTCAAGACCATAGGTTTGTTCGCGCTGATCCAGTTTCCCTACACCTGGAAGTTTATCTGGTCGCCCTTCCTGGATCGTTATGCCTTGCCGTTATTGGGGCGGCGGCGCGGCTGGATGGTGCTGACCCAGGTCGGGCTGCTGGTGGTCATCGCGATGATGGGCGGTTTTTCGCCGACCAGCGATCTGGCTACCATCGCCTGGATGGCGACCTTGCTGGCGGTACTGGGCGCTACGCAGGACATCGTGCTGGATGCGTACCGGCGTGAATTGCTGTCTGACGCCGAGTTGGGTCTGGGCAATGCGGTGCACGTCAACGCCTATCGCATTGCGGGTCTGGTGCCCGGTTCGTTGTCGCTGATACTTGCCGATTTTCTGCCCTGGGATTTGGTGTTTATCATCACCGCCCTGTTCATGCTGCCCGGCATTGCGATGACGCTGATGATACGCGAGCCGCAGATCGCCGCCGTACCCAAGACCTTGCGTGACGCGGTTATCGAGCCGTTTCGCGAATTTATCAACCGTCAGGGCTGGCGCAGCGCGCTGTTGATTCTGGCGTTTTTGCTGTTTTACAAGCTGGGCGACAGCATGTGTACCGCGCTGGCCACGCCATTTTATCTGGACATGGGTTTCTCCAAGACGGATATCGGCCTGATCGCTAAAAATGCCGGGCTGTGGCCTGCGGTAATCGGCGGCATGCTGGGTGGCCTGTGGATGGTTAAGATAGGCATCAACCGTGCGCTGTGGCTGTTTGGCGTAGTGCAGCTGCTGTCCATTTTCGGTTTCGCCTGGCTGGCCTCCATCGGCTATCACAGCGAAATCGGCTCGCTGGAGCGTGCCCAGCTGGCTGTGGTGATTGGTCTGGAGGCGCTGGGCGTGGGCCTGGGCACGGTGGCCTTCGTCGCCTTCATCGCCCGCAGCACACACCCGGCTTATACGGCCACACAGTTCGCGCTGTTCACCAGTTTAATGGCGATACCGCGCACCTTTGCTAACGCGGCTACCGGCTGGCTGGTCGAGTCTATGGGCTGGGGCGGATTTTTCCTGTTGTGCGCGGCGCTGGCCGTGCCGGGGATGCTGTTGCTGCTGAAGGTGGCGCCGTGGAATGAAGCGCCGCGCGAGGCGGTCTGAGGGCAGTACCTTATCCAGCCTCGTTCAGGCGCGTTACGCCTGCGCATCCAGAAACGCGGCTATCCTGGAAAACTCCGTGACTGACAGATTTTCCGCGCGCAACTGGGGGTTGATGTCCAGTTGTTCAAATCCGGCTTCATTCAAAAAACTGCGCAGGGTGTTGCGCAATGTCTTGCGTCGCTGGCCGAAAGCGGCAGCGACTATCTGAGCGAACAGCACTTCATTCTTCACCTGAATCTCGCCGACCGGCAGCGGAATCATGCGCACGATGGCGGAATTGACCTTGGGCGCGGGACGGAACGATTCCGGCGGCACATCAAGCAGTTTTTCCATGAAAAAACGGTATTGCAGCATCACGGACAGCCGTCCGTAAGCGGGTGTGGAAGGGTCGGCTACCATGCGTTCGACGACTTCGTTTTGCAGCATGAAGTGCATGTCGGTGATGCGCGCGGCATAGTCGGAGAAGTGAAACAACAGCGGTGAGGAGATGTTGTAGGGCAGATTGCCGACGATGCGCAGCGGTGCATCCAGCGTGGCGAGATCAAATTTCAGCGCGTCTCCGGCATGTATCACCAGTTTGGCATTGGGCTGAGGGTAGTCGTTTTCCAGGCGCGCGATGATGTCGCGGTCTATTTCTACCACATGCAATCGCTTCAGACGTTTGAGCAGCGGTCGCGTCAGCGCGCCCAGACCCGGGCCGATTTCCACCAGATTATCGTCTGCTTCCGGGCGGATTGCACCGATGATGTCGGCAATAATGTTTTCATCTACCAGAAAATTCTGGCCGAATTTCTTCTTGGCTTTATGCATTTTATAAACCTGGCAAAGTCAGACCCACGCGGAGACGCGGAGGGCGCGGAGTAAAATCAACAAACTGCAACCGCCTGTACTTATTTAAACCCAAATTGTCCATTAGGCTAAAAAACAGTGTCATTCCCAATGGATAATTTGGGTTAAATATTGTCAACGGAATCAACGATATTTTGTTGATACGGCTTTTTTCTCCGCGTCTTCGCGTGAGGCTGTTTCTGATTTCAATTTGCCGACTGGAGGTTATGATGGCAGACGCTCAAATTGTGCCATCTGTGCTGCGAGCTTGATTGCTTCCAGCAGGCTGCCACTGTCGGCCTTGCCCGTTCCGGCCAGCTCAAGCGCAGTGCCGTGATCCACCGAGGTGCGGATGATGGGCAGGCCCAGCGTGACATTCACCCCCTGGCCGAAACTCGCGTGTTTCAGTACCGGCAGTCCCTGATCGTGATACATGGAGAGCACACAGTCGCATTGCGCCAGTTTGTCGGGCGTAAATAAAGTGTCGGCAGGCAGTGGCGCGCTGACGTTCATTCCTGCTGCGCGCAGCTTGTCGAGCACCGGTATCATCACTTCGATCTCTTCGCGCCCCATATGCCCGCCTTCGCCCGCGTGCGGATTCAGACCCGCCACCCGTATGCGCGGCTGCGCGATGCCGAAGCGCTGTTGCAAATCGCGATGAATAATACGCAACACGTCTTCCAGCAGCTGCGCAGTGATCGTATCACCCACCTCACGCAAGGGCAGATGTGTTGTGGCCAGTGCCACCCGCATTCCGCCGCCGACCAGCATCATCACCACCTGCGGCGTCCGGGTCAGTTCGGCTAAAAATTCGGTATGTCCGGTAAATGGAATCCCGGCATCGTTGATGATGCCTTTATGCACCGGTGCCGTCACCATGCCGGAAAACTCACCCGACTGACAGCCTTGCACGGCCCGGCGCAGCGTCGCCAGCACGTAGTCGCTGTTGGCGGCATTCAGCACACCGGCCTGTGAGGGCGCGGCAAGTGGAACATGGATGACGGATAGTGAGTGGTGAGTGGTCAGTGGTGAGTGGTCAGTGGGAATGCGGACGTCAGCCGTGGCGGTTTTGTCCCACTCGCGAATCTCCAGATCGATGCCGAGCTGTTGCGCGCGTTGCTGCAGCAGAAACTTGTCGGCAATGACAACGATTCCGCTCGCGGCAAGCTGGACACACAGTTCAGGGCCTATGCCCGCCGGTTCTCCCGCCGTGATGACCAGCGGTGCGCCTTGGGCATACACTTATTTCAGCTCATTTTCGAGACGGTACTCAACAAACGCACGGTCACGCAGTTGACGCAACCAGTCCTGATAGAGTTCTTCGGATTTGAATGTGCCTATGGAAATACGCGCCTGCTGACGTTGCTGCTGCACGCTGACATCGGTATTGCGCCGTTCCAGCACCTGAATCAGGTGCCAGCCGAACTGGGTCTGCACCATGCCGATTTCACCGATTTGCAATTTGTTTATCGCCTCTTCAAAGCCGGGTACGGTCTGTCCGGGAGACAGCCAGTCCAGATCGCCGCCTTGCTGCGCGCTGCCATCCTGAGAATAGCGTTTGGCCTGTTCCGCAAAACCGGCACCGCCATCGATGCGCTGCATGATTTCCATGATGCGTTTTTTGGCTTCGGCCGGCGCAACGATTTCACTGGTTTTGATCAGAATGTGGCGCGCGTGGGTTTCCGTAATCACCACCGGCGCGCTGCCGCTGCGTTTTTCGATCAGCTTGAGAATGTGAAAACCGCTGGGGCTGCGCAAGACCGCCGTATTCTGGCCGGGCTTGAGCGTATGTAATTCGTTCAGGAACATCGGTGGAATGCGATCTCCGGGCCGCCAGCCCAGATCACCGCCCTGTAAAGCGTCCTTCGCATCGGAGGAGCCGGCCGCGACCTGCGCAAAATTTGCGCCATCTGCGAGTTGCGTCAGTGCCTGCTTGGCGCGGTCGCGTGCCGCGCTGATTTTATCGGCACTGGCCTGTTCGGGTACAACCACCAGAATATGGGCGAGATGATATTCCTCATTTGCCGTGCCCATTTTAGCCTTGTTGGCTAGGTAATTATCCACCTCGATATCGCTGATGATCAGCTTGCTTTCGACTTCGCGCTCCCGCAAACGCGTAGTCACTATTTCGCTGCGTATTTCTTCGCGAAACTTTTTGATATTGATGCCTTCGGTCTCAAGTTTGTTCAGGAATTCGGCCAGGGTAGGGAAATTATTCTGTTGGGCGATACGCGTTATAGCCAGGTCCAGTTGCGCATCATCCACGCGCAACCCGCTCTCTTTCGCGTATTGCGCCTGTAGCATTTCGGTAATCATGCGTTCGAGCACCTGCTTCTCCAGCACGCCCGCTTCCGGCAACGGGGTTCCCTGTTTACGCAGCTGGCTGATGACCGTGTTCAACCTTTCGTCCAGCTCATGGCGGGTTATCACATCGTCATTAACCACTGCGGCGACGGAATCTATCATCGCCACCTGTTGCTGCGGGTCGATAGTTTGTTGTTCGGCAGCCAGGACAGGTGACGCAGCAAGCAAGGCCGCACTGAGAAAAACAGATAATTTGATTGTTGACATAGTCATCTCTTAGGATTAATTAACGCAAAATCGTGCTGTTTGCAGGTTTATCATTCAACTTGGTGTAACCAGGCACGCTTTGTTTGAGCAACATCAGGGGATCCGAACCTACTTTTACCAGGTCATTCAATTCGAGCTGTACAAATACTCCTGTGCTGGTCTGGTTTGTGCCGACAGTAAAGCTATGTGCAACCACTCTTAGCATCCAGCAGCTTTGATTGTATTCCAGCCCGGCGATTCCGCTCAAAAGACGGTTATCCAGGAAAGAATAATTCCATTGTCCTACCGCATGCCAACGACTGGACAACGGCCATTGTCCGGAAATATTTATCTGGCGCAAGCCGGGGGAGGCAACAGAATAATTGCTCCCGCCTATCGTAGTGTAAGGTATCCCGCCGGTCGTAGGATAAATAACCCCGTTGATGGTAGTCGTTCCGGTCGCAGTGACCATGCCGGGAATCAAGGCGCCCAGTGAATCACCGATATAACGATAGCCCATGCTGAGCACCTTGCCTGACTCGGGGCGATAACGCGCCATGATGTTGTAATGCTGCATCCTGGACAGGCCGGGTGTGTATTGCAGTTCGCTGTCGAATGTCCACGCCTCGCCTATGCGACCCGATGCGGCCAGCAGAATATCTGACTGGTTTCGGGTGGTGGTGGGCGCGACCAGATTAACCTGGGGCGTGCTCAGGCTGAAACGCTGACCCAGCGTGAGTTTCAAGTGTTCTGTGCCATCATCCTGTCCCAGAAAGCGCGAAATGACAGCCAGCGTGACTTGATTGGCATCGCCGACCCGGTCATTGCCGAAAAAACGGTTTTCCGTGAACATTTGTGTGAAGCTGAAGGGCGCCTGGGCCGTATCGTAAACCGGTAGCAGATTCTGGTTGGTATAGGGCACATACACATAATAGGCGCGCGGTTCCAGTGTATTCAGGTAATTATTCCCCAGCAGGTTGAGGTCGCGCTCGAAGACAGCCCCGCTATCCACACTCAGCATTGGCAAGATGCGCGATGCATCCGGCAGTGCCGTTGTATTGTTGGCGCCCATCACATAGCTGGTGGCATGCAGGGAAAGCTTGGGCGTAAGGTAATAGGCCGGTTCACGAATCAGGGGGTAACTGATGCCGGGATTGACCACCAGCCGCTGACCGTTCAGCGCAGTCGGATGGCTGAAGCTGACATATTCGCCGACAAAAGTAGCATTTGCACCGGCATAATTCTGTGCGGCATTCAGGGTGAACTGAGGTAAACGCGCATAAGGCACGGCGATGGGGGCGAGCGGATCCTGCAAGGTCTGATAGCGTTGCACACGTGCGCTGCTGTTCCACCAGCCTGCACCATAGCTCAGGGAGGCATCTTGTAGCAGGTTGACCTGCGAAGTGACGCTCACCGCGTCAGCCAGATCCCGGTAGTAGGCATTATCCGAGACGCGGTTGAAATTGATCTGTCCGTTAAAACCGCCGCCCAGGTTATGGGCATGCTTTAAGCCGAAACGGGCGCGATTGCTCTTGGTAAGTACATCGCCGGGCAAAACATCTGCATGCAGCTCGCCGCTATAAGCCGGTTGCAGATAGCGCAACTCATTGTTGAGCATCAGTCCGCGCTTGGACATGACGCGGGGTGCGAAAGTCATATCGAGGTTAGGTGCGGCATCCCAGTAAAAAGGCAGCGTCAGTTCAGTGCCCCCCTTGCTCGTGCCGCCGACAATCGGCGCCAGGAAGCCGGTTTTGCGCTGGCTGCCCAGGGGGAAGTCCATCCACGGCGAATACAGTATGGGCACATCCATGAATTCCACGCGGGCATGGCGGGCGACGCCCACCTGCTGAACGCGGTCTATTTCCAGGCTGCCCATTTTCACCAGCCAGTCCTGATCGTCGGCAGGGCAGGTGGTATAGGTCGCGTTATCCAGCGTGTAGTGCTGCTGATCCTGAATGTGCAACATATCTCCGGAACCGCGCCCGTCATTTTCTTTCAGATAGAAAATCGGCTGCTCCATGAATCCGGCGTGCGATTCCATATTCAGCTTGAGGTGCGGCCCGCTCATCGTGCTGCCTTCCTGCTCCACCACGACCGAACCCAGACCGTTCACATCGCCGGTTTCCTGATCATAGGTCAGGCGATCTGCCCGTATAGTTTGGTTGGCCTTAAGCAAAATCACCTTGCCTGTCGCCTCAAGATGATTTTTTTTGTCGCCGGTCAGCGTATCCGCTTCGATAAATACGGGTTCTTCCTTGACCGGCGGTGTGACCACGAGCTGATTTTGCGTCCGCACACCCTCAGCCACGGCGTGGTGGGCGAAAGTACACAATAAAGTGAGGACAACAGGCTTAAGACGGAACCGCATAATATGGTTAAGGTGGTAAACTTTTGCAAGTTTACCATTAAGCGCATTTTAAAAACCTACTATGCAACGTCTGCAACAACTTACTCTGTGGCTGCACAGCCAGTTCCCCGGCGAAATATTCAGCCTCGCACCTGCTTCTGCCGATGCCAGCTTCCGCCGTTATTTCCGCGTCAGCTTCGAAGATCGCACCTTAATTGCCATGGACGCGCCCCCCGAACACGAAGACTGCCGCCCGTTTCTGCATGTCTGCCAGTTATTCGAGGATGCCGGAACCCATGTCCCGCACATCTATGCACATGATCTGACGCAGGGCTTTCTGTTGCTGTCCGATCTGGGTAATACCACCTATTTGCAGGCATTGACGGCAGAAAACGCCGGCAAACTGTATGGTGCGGCCACCGATGCGCTGATTAACATCCAGCTCGCCTCGCGTGAAGAGGCGCTGCCGCCTTACGACGAAGCGCTGCTGCGCCGCGAACTGAATCTGTTTCCCGAGTGGTACATTAACAAGCATCTGGGCGTAACGCTGAACGATAAGCAACAAGCCAAATTGGAACAGGTGTTTGACCGTATCATCGCCAACAACCTCGCGCAACCTCGCGTCTATGTGCACCGCGATTATCACTCGCGCAACCTGATGGTGACCGAACCGAACCCCGGCATCATCGATTTTCAGGATGCGGTATATGGCCCGATTACTTACGATCTGGCTTCGCTATTCAAGGATGCCTACATCAAATGGGATGAAGAGGTCATCATTGACTGGCTGATCGGCTATTGGGAGAAAGCGCGTCGCGCAGGGTTGCCGGTGCATGAAGATTTCGGCCGGTTCTACTGGGATTTTGAGTTGATGGGTGCTCAGCGCCACATCAAGGTGCTGGGCATTTTCGCTCGCCTGTATCACCGCGATGGCAAGCAGGGCTACCTGAAGGACATGCCGCTGGTGATGAGCTATCTGCGCGCGGCCTGCGCGCGTTATGTCGATCTCAAGCCCTTGTTCAACCTGCTCAATGAGCTGGAACCGCCGCAGGAAGCGCCGACGGGGTACGGGTTTTGACGTTGGAGCTTAAACCATGAAGGCGATGATACTGGCGGCGGGTCGCGGCGAACGCATGCGTCCGTTGACCGACCACACCCCCAAACCCCTGCTGGAAGTCGGAGGCAAGGCTTTGATTGTGTGGCATATCGAAAAGCTGGTCGCGGCGGGTATCACCGAACTGGTCATCAACCATGCTCATCTGGGTGCGCAGCTTGAAAACGTCTTGGGCGATGGCCGCCGCTTTGGCGCGCAAATTCAATACTCACCCGAAACACGCGCGCTGGAGACCGCAGGCGGCATCGCTAATGCATTGCCCATGCTCGGCGAACAGCCTTTTGCCGTGATTAACGGCGATATATATTGCGATTATGATTTTGCCCGCCTGCCCGAACGCGCCGCCAGGCTGCAAGCCGATGGCGACATGGCGCATCTGGTGCTGGTGAACAATCCCGAACATCACCCGCAGGGTGATTTTCATCTGCACGACGGGCGTGTGATTAACTCAGCACTCAGCACTCAGCACTCAGCACTGACTTTCAGCGGCATCGGTCTCTACCATCCGGCGCTGTTCAGCCACATCGCGCACGGCAGCGTGGCTCCGCTCGCCCCGTTGCTGCGCGCACAAATCGCTCAGGGGCAGGTCAGCGGCGAACATTACACTGGACTTTGGATTGATGTCGGCACACCGCAACGCCTGATGGAACTCGATCTGCAATTACGTACTACACATGCCCATGTTTGATTACGCCCTCTACGCCCAGCGCCGCCGCTGTCTGCTGAACCAAATGCAGCACGGCATCGCCATCATTCCCAATGCGAGTGAAAAACAGCGCAACGGCGATGCCGACCATCCCTACCGTTTCGATAGTGGTTTTTATTACCTGAGCGGCTTTGTCGAACCGGAATCCGTGCTGGTGCTAGTGGCTGGCGAGCAGCCGCAATCCATTCTGTTCTGTCGTGAAAAGGACAGGGAGCGCGAAATTTGGCATGGCTATCGCTCCGGGCCTGATGCCGCGCAGGAGCAATTCGGCTTTGATGCGGCCTATCCCATGGCCAGACTGGATGAAAAACTGATCGAATTGATGGGCAACCAGCCCACACTGTTTTATCCGCTGGGTGCGGATGCGGTCTGGGATCAACGCATCCTCAGGCTGCGCGGCAGCATTCAGGAAAAGACGCGCAGCGGTATCTGCGCACCGGATGAAATACGCGATGTGCGCACCCTGCTCAATGAGATGCGCTTATTCAAGGATGTGCATGAATTGGACATCCTGCGTCGCGCCGCCGCCATTTCAACCTCCGCGCATAAGCGCGCAATGCAATTCACCCGTGCCGGTCAATTCGAATATCAGGTTGAGGCCGAACTGTTGCACGAGTTCTGTCGCAATGGCGCGCGTGATCCCGCCTACACATCCATCGTCGCGGGCGGTGCGAATGCCTGTGTGTTGCATTACATCGAAAACAACGCCAGGCTTCAGGACGGCGATTTATTGCTGATCGATGCGGGCTGTGAATACAACGGCTACGCCTCGGACATCACCCGTACCTTCCCGGTGAACGGCAAATTCAGGCCCGAACAGAAGGATGTGTATGAAATCGTGCTCGCTGCACAAACCGCCGCCATCACCGCCTCGCTTCCCGGTAACAACTGGGAGGCGCCGCACAACGCCGCCTTGCGGATATTGGCACAAGGCTTCATCGATCTGAAGTTGTGCCACGGCACGGTAGAGGGCGTGATCGAGAGTGAGAGCTATAAAAAATATTACATGCACCGCACCGGCCACTGGATGGGCATGGATGTGCATGATGTCGGTGATTACAAAATCGGTGATGAATGGCGTAATCTGCAAGCCGGCATGGTAATGACCGTCGAGCCAGGCTGCTATATCCGCCCGGCCGACGATGTGCCGCTGGCCCTGTGGAACATCGGTATCCGCATTGAGGACGACGTGGTGATAACGGCTACCGGAAATGAAGTGCTGACGGATGCCGCGCCGAAAACTGTTTACGAAATCGAGGAGATCATGCGGCATGAATGATTCCATGTATGACATCGCCATCATAGGCGGCGGCCCGGTCGGTGCCGCACTGGCACTGGCCTTGCGCGCCAGCCCGCTGAAAGTCTGCGTGCTTGAATCCAGACCTGCAAAGGCGCCCAGCACGGACGCGCGTGCGCTCGCCATTTCTTACGGCAGCCGTTTATTGCTGGAACGCCTTGGCGTGTGGGACAAATTGCAGGACGTGTCGGCCATTCGCGCCATTCATATTTCGCAAAAGCAAAGCTTTGGTCGCGCCCTGTTGCGTGCGGAAGAACTCAACGTGCCGGAACTGGGTTACGTGTTGCCTTATCCGGCGCTGCAAGACGCGCTGACTGATGCGCTGCCCGCACCCGGCGCAGGGAGCGATATTCACACTATTTACGGCGCGAGCGTCACGCATCTGGCGGGAGAAGCCGGTCATGCGGTCATCGGCTACCGGCTGGATGGCGCAGAACACGAATTATCGGCCCGCCTTGCGGTGGTTGCCGATGGCGGAAAATTGCTGGCCGAGCAGTATCCACCCGAGATACACGATTACGGGCAAAGCGCGCTGATTACGCATGTGACCTGCGTCGCACCGCGTGCCGGTACCGCGTTTGAACGTTTTACTCCGCAAGGGCCGCTGGCTTTATTGCCTTACAAGGATGGTTACGAGATCGTCTGGACCGCGCCGCACCAGCGCGCGCAGGACATGCTGGGCTGGACTGACGCGCAATTTTTATCCGAACTGCACAGCCACTTCGGCGACCGAGTCGGAGAATTTCTGACCGTCGGTAACCGTACCTGCTTCCCGCTCGGGCTCAAAAAAGCGCCCCAACAAACGCCGATGCCGCATGTGGCGCTGCTCGGCAATGCCGCGCAAACTCTGCATCCGGTGGCCGGGCAGGGCTTCAACATGGGATTGCGCGACGCGTGGGAGCTGGCGCAGGAGATACGGGATGCGCAGACGCTGGGTACGAATGAAATGCTTACCGCCTATCGCAGCCGCCGTCGTCTGGATCGCGAGGCGGGCATCCGTTTCACTGACAGTCTGGTGCGGCTGTTCTCCAATGACCTGTCGCTGCTCAGCGCCGCCCGCGCCGCCTCGCTCACTGCGCTGGACTGTCTGCCATTTGCAAAGAAATTTGTCGCGAAGCGGATGATGTTCGGAGCGAACGGGTAATTACTGAATCAATGCTCTGGCGTAATTTTGTAGGGTGGGCAACTTGTTGCCCACGCGGGATATTTTATGTATTTGGCGTGGGCACAAAAACCGTGCCCGCCCTACACCACCGATAAATGCCGGGGTTCGCGTTGCTCACCACCAGCCTACAATCGTTAAATCTCCACCACCACCGGTGTGTGATCCGATGGGCGTTCCAGTTTGCGCGGTGCTTTGTCGATCACACAGCTCTTGCATTGCGCGACCAGCGGTGCGCTGATCAGGATGTGGTCTATGCGCATGCCTAGGTTGCGGCGGAAGCCCATCATGCGGTAATCCCACCAGCTGAAGGTTTTTTCGGCTTGTTCGAACAGGCGGTAACTATCGTGCAAACCCAGCGCCAGCAGGGATTGGAACGCGGCCCGCTCCGCTTCGCTGACCAGCACGTTGCCGACCCAGGCTGCCGGGTCGTGCACATCGCGGTCTTCCGGCGCGATGTTGTAATCGCCCAGCAGCACCAGCTTCGGATAACGCAGCAGCTCCTGTTTCAGCCAGTCGTGTAGCGCGGCGAGCCAGCCCAGCTTGTACTGGTATTTGTCGGAATCGATGCTCTGCCCGTTGGGAATATACACATCCACTACACGGATATCGCCGAAGGTCGCGGCGATGACGCGCTTTTGCTCATCCTGATAACCCGGGATGCCGATCTGCACGTCGGATGCTGGTTCGCGGCTCAGGATCGCCACGCCGTTGTAGGTTTTTTGTCCGGCAAACACGTTGTGATAACCAGCCGCCATCAGTTCATCGTGCGGAAAGTCGGCATCCTGCTGCTTGGTCTCCTGTAAACACAGCACCTCAATCGGGTTTTCGGTCAGCCAGTCCAGCACTTGCGGCAGGCGGACTTTCAGCGAATTGACGTTCCAGGTCGCTAATCGCATTACGCACCCTCGACCAGACCGTTATGCCGCAACAGTGCGTCGATGGACGGTTCGCGGCCACGGAACGCCGCAAACGACTGCATCGCGGGGCGCGAGCCGCCCACTGCCAGTATCTCGGCACGGAAACGCGCGCCGACATCGGGGTTGAGCACGCCGTGTTCCTCGAACAGGCTGTACGCATCGGCGGACAGCACTTCCGCCCATTTGTAGCTGTAATAACCTGCGCCGTAGCCGCCTGCAAAAATGTGCGAGAAGCTGTGCGGGAAGCGGTTATATTCGGGCGGGATCAGCACCGCTACCTCGGCGCGCACTTCATCGAGCAACTGCAAGATGGTTTTTGCACCGCCAGCCTCGAAGTCGCTGTGCATCAGCATGTCGAACAGCGCGAATTCGATCTGGCGCAAGGCTTGCAGGCCGCTCTGAAAGTTTTTCGCGGCCAGCATCTTGTCGAACAGCGCGCGCGGCAGCGTTTCGCCCGTATTGACATGGCGCGTCATGCCGCACAGCACCTCCCATTCCCAGCAGTAGTTTTCCATGAACTGACTCGGCAGTTCGACTGCGTCCCACTCCACGCCGTTGATACCGGACACGCCGAGGTCTTCCACCTCGGTGAGCAAATGGTGCAGACCATGACCGAATTCGTGGAATAGCGTAATGACTTCGTCGTGCGTGAACACGGCGGGCTTGCCGCCGACCGGCGCGGAGAAATTGCAGTTCATGTAGGCGACCGGCGTCTGAATCAGCGCATCCACGCGACGGCGGGTGATCACGTCGTCCATCCATGCGCCGCCGCGCTTGCTGCTGCGCGCATACAGATCGAAATAGAACTGGCCGATCAACATCCCCTGAGCGTTGCGAATATCGAAGAAATGCACGCTCTCATGCCACACCGGCGCGGTGGATGTCACGATGTGCAAGCCGTACAGCGTCTCCACCAAGCTGAACAAGCCTTTCAGTACCGCGTCTTCGGGGAAATATTGTTTCACTTCCTGTTCGGAGAAGGCATAACGCTGTTCGCGCAACTTTTCGCTGGCATAGGTGGTATCCCAGGAATGCAGCTCGTCCAACCCCAGCTCCAGGGCGGCAAATTCGCGCAATTCGGCCAGATCTTTTTCCGCAAACGGGCGGGCGCGGCTTGCCAGTTCGCGCATGAATTCGCCCACCTGTTGCGGTGTTTCTGCCATCTTGGTGGCCAGTGACAATTCACCGTAATTGGCATAACCCAGCAGTCTGGCCTCTTCGCCGCGCAGCTGTACGATTTCTTCCATCAGCTTGGAGTTATCCCAGTCCGGCTTGCCGAACTCCGAGGCGCGGGTCGCATAGGCGCGATACATTTTTTCACGCAGTGCGCGGTTATCGGCGAACTGCATCACCGGCATATAGGACGGTGCTTTCAGGGTGAACAGCCAGCCGGTTTTTTCCGCTGCTGCCGCCGCTTCCTGCGCGGCCTGCAACGCATCTTCCGGCAAACCCTTCAGTTCATCCCGGTTTTCGATGACCAGCGTGTAAGCGTTGGTGGCATCAAGCAGATTGTCGGAAAAGTGTGATGACAATTCGGATTGTCGTTCCTGAATTTCCAGATAACGCGCCTTCTTGTCCTCAGACAATTCCGCGCCGCCGAGGCGGAAATCGCGCAACTCGTTTTCGATAATCTTCTTGCGCGTTGCACTCAGTGCCTCGAATTCCGGGCTGTTGCGCAAGGCCTTGAATTTGTCGAACAGCGCGAGGTTCTGCCCCAGTTCGGCGTAATACTGGGTGATAACCGGCAGCGTGGAATTGTAGGCCTCGCGCAATTCGGTCGAATTCATCACCGCGTTCAGATGCCCAACCGGCCCCCAGGCGCGCGACAGGCGTTCGTGCGCGTCTTCCAGCGGCGCGACGAAATTCTGCCAGGTGGGCGCCTCTGTCCTGAGCAGCAGATACGCAACCAGTTCGCGGCATTCCGTCAGCAATTTTTCAATCGCAGGAGCGACGTGCTCAGGCTTGATCTCCGCGAAGCGCGGCAGGCCGGAAAAGTCCAACAAGGGGTTGTTAACAGTAATATTCATAATGACCTTTGGCAATTCTGGGTAGGTTGGAGTTTCAGCGAGACTACGCCGCAAATCATGCCGGGCTAGAAACCGGGTAAGGGATTCATCTATAGCACGGGGAATATTGAGTTCGCTGGGAGAAACAGACTGTCGCATTTTACTACGAAACCACGCCAGCACGACCGATACCCTTGTTTCTTCAGTGTTAATGCGGTGCCGGCTGTCAGCAGTTAGCGGGTGCAGAGGGGTGAACCCG
>Ga0209231_1000297_pt1 | contig 31399 bp, 27 predicted proteins | sample Deesub45470m_DNA_FD_188086 | JGI IMG/M metagenome (GOLD analysis project Ga0209231, IMG submission 188086) | Deep subsurface microbial communities from North Pacific Ocean - 450_OLKR46/470m Metagenome (SPAdes) (version 2) | ecosystem: Environmental > Terrestrial > Deep subsurface > Unclassified ... | reverse complement strand
GCTTGGAGTTGGAATAGATCCAGCGCGGCTTGTTGATCGGGCCGCACACCAGCTCAGAATTCTCCGGGTCGAATTCCTCGTCGTGGCACATGCCGTAGACTTCGGAAGTGGACGGGAACACCAGATGCTTGTTGTACTTCACCGCAGCACGCACGATGGGCAGGTTGGCTTCGAAGTCCAGTTCGAACACGCGTAGCGGCTGCTTGACGTAGGTGGCCGGTGTGGCGATGGCGACCAGCGGCAGGATCACGTCGCATTTCTTGACGTGGTATTCGACCCATTCCTTGTTGATGGTGATGTCGCCTTCGAAGAAATGGAAGCGCGGCTTGCCGATCAGGTCGGAGATGCGGTCGGTGCTCATGTCCATACCGTAGACTTCCCAGTCGGTAGTTTCGAGAATGCGGTTTGACAGATGGTGACCGATGAAACCGTTCACACCCAGGATCAGGACTTTCTTCATTTTTATAGCCTCAACGATTGAATTCAAATTCTTCGGTGCCGTACTTGCCGGCGAAATCTTGTGCAGTCATCTCGCTGCCGTCCAGCTCGAAACGCACCACCTGTATCGCGCCTGTGCCGCATCGCGCATACGCCTTGTCGTCGCACACATAGAACGCCGCTTTCCCACTTGTAGCGCCGTGCACTATCAAGGTCTGCAGGATGCGCATGGGCTGGCCCAGCAGTGTCGTGGTCGCACCCGGATACGGCGGCGCCACGGCGCGGACGAGATTATGAATGTTTTGGGCGCTCTGTGCCCAATCAATCTCACCGTCCTGTGGCTTGCGGCCGCCGAAATAGGCACCCTTGCTCAGATCCTGCCGGATACGCGGGGCATTTCCAGCCAGCAAAGCCGGCAACACATCGTTCAATGCCATCTCGGCCGCGACGGTCACCTTCTGGAACACTTCGTGCGCCGTATCGTCCGGCAGGATGGGCACCGCCTGCTGCGCCACGATGTCGCCATTGTCCGGTTTCTCGGTCATGTAGTGCAGCGTAGCACCGGTCTCGGTCTCGCCGTGGATGATGGCCCAGTTCACCGGTACGCGGCCACGATATTTCGGCAACAGGGAACCGTGCATGTTCAAGGCGCCCCGCTTGGGTATCGCCAACAGTTCCGGCTTGAGCATCTCGCGGTAATAGAACGAGAAATAGAAATCAGGCTGCAAGGCCTTGATATGCGCGATCACTTCCGGCGTGTTGGGATTGTCCGGCGTGATGGTCGTGATGCCATGCAGCTCGGCCAGCTTCTGCACGCTGTCGAACCAGATGTTCTCGTTCGGATTGTCGCGGTGCGTCACCACCAGCGCCACGTCCACGCCGTGCGCGAGCAATACGTTCAGGCAACGGAAGCCGACGTTGTGGTAGGCAAAGACGACCGCACGACTCATTCTTCGCCGTCCGCGAACAGGTCGCTCGGTGCGGCCCCTGCCTTGGGTTTGCGTGCGCGCTTGGGTTTCTCGTCGGTCTTTTCCAGCACCGCCTCCACCAGATAGCGCGGCCTATGACGCACCTGCTGGTAGATACGGCCGATGTATTCACCCAGCAGGCCGATGCCGAACAGCGCGATACCGATCAGGAAGAACATCAGCGCGAACAGGGTGAACAAGCCTTCCGCTTCGGGGCCGATGATCAGGCGGCGCACCACCAGGAACACGAAGAACAGGCCGGAGAACACCGAGATCAGCATGCCCAGCATGGAGAATATCTGCAACGGCACCAGCGAGAAGCTGGTCATCAGGTCGAAGTTGAGGCGTATCAGGCTGTACATCGAATACTTGGATTCGCCCGCGGTGCGCTCTTCGTGCCCCACCACCACCTCGGCCGGATTGCGCGCGAAACTGTAGGCCAGCGCCGGGATGAAGGTGCTGACTTCCTTGCAGCTGTTGATGGCGTCGATGATGTTGCGGTCGTAGGCGCGGAACATGCAGCCCTGGTCGGTCATCTTGATGCGGGTGATCTTCTCGCGCAGACCGTTCATGGCGCGCGAGGCGACATGGCGCCACATGCTGTCGCTGCGCTGGCGACGGATGGAACCGACATAGTCGTGCCCCTCATCCATCTTGGCCAGCAGCAGATGGGTGTCTTCCGGCGGGTTCTGCAGATCGGCATCCAGCGTCACCACGCGCGCACCCTTGCTCTGCTCGAAGCCGGCCATGATGGCCATGTGTTGGCCGAAGTTTCCGTTGAACAACACCACACGGGTCACGTCGGGGCGCTGCTGGAACTGCTCGCGCAGGATGGCGGCAGAACGGTCGCGGCTGCCGTCGTTGACGAATATGACTTCATACGGGATCGCCAGCTTGTCCAACGCCGGATAGAGCCGGTCGAACAAGGCTTGCAGCCCCTGCTCTTCGTTGTAGACGGGAATGACGACCGAAAGTTGGATAGCGCTCATAGGGGCGGCATTCTACCGCAGTGAGGTGAATTGCACTAAATCGACAGTGTTTTCCGTACCGCCTCAACCACCCGCTCCACATCCGTCTCGCTCATCCGCGGGAACAGGGGCAATGTGACAATACGGCTTCCAACACTCTCGGCGACCGGGAACATGCCCTCCTTGAAGCCGCGTTCGCGGTACATCTGAAACAGATGGATGGGCGGGTAATGTACGCCGCAACCGATGTTGTGCTGCTCTTTCATCACCTTCATGAAGTCTGCACGGTTCGTTCCTTGCGGCAATACCAGCTGGAACATATGCCAGTTGCTATTCCCGAAATTCGTTAACGGCAATTGCGCGCCCGTCTGCTGTTCGAAGTCCGTACCGAAGGTCTCGAAGTAATGTCTGGCCAATACATGGCGGCGTGCAGTGATGGCATCCAGTTGTGCCAGCTGGCTCAGGCCGATCACGGCGGCAACATCTGTCATGTTGAACTTGCCACCCAGCACGTCCACGTCCATGCCGTCGAAGCCGCTACGCGTCACACCCTGCAGGCGGTACTTCTCTGCTAAACGAGCCTCTTCCTCATTGTTCAGTACCAGACAACCGCCCTCGGTGGTGGTGAGGTTCTTGTTGGCCTGGAAGCTGAACGAGACAAAATCCCCGAAGCTGCCGATACGTTTACCGCCCCACTTCGAAGCTATGGCCTGCGCGGCATCTTCCACCACGCGCAGTTTGTGCTTGGCCGCAAGCGCGTACAGCCGATCCCTGTCCACAGGCAGGCCGGACAGGTCGACCGGGATGATGGCTTTCGTACGCGGCGTGATGGCGGCCTCGACCTTGTCCAGATCGATGTTGCGCGTGACCGGGTCTATGTCCGCGAACACCGGCGTCGCGCCGACTTCGAGGATGACATTGGCTGTCGCCACCCAGGAGATAGGCGTGGTGATGACTTCGTCGCCGGGGCCGATACCCGCGATGCGCAGGGCGATCTCCATGGTGCAGGTGCCGGAGTTGAAGGTGCGCACAGGACGTCCGCCGAAATATTCGGAGAGCGCTTTCTCGAATGCCTGCACCTTGGGGCCAGAAGTGATCCAGCCGGAGCGCAGCACATCGCCGACGGCGGCGATGGTCGCTTCGTCGATGTAGGGTTTGGTAAAGGGTAGGAATTCGGACATGCTTACGCTCTCGAAATGATGATGACGCCGATGATGATCACACCCATGCCGACGAGTTTGGTGACGTTGAAGTCCTCACCCAGCAGGTATTTGGCCGCGACGGCATTCACCACATAAGCCATGGATAACATGGGAAAGGCGATGCTGACCGGCACACGCGACAGCGCAAGGATCCACACCACCACGCTGATGCCATAGCAGAACAGCGCGGTGACGATGTGCCACTCGGTCGCCAGCTTCCATCCGACCGGCAAGATGTTGGCCATGCTGAATTCGAAATGACCGATGGCATTGGTGCCGGCTTTCATCAGGATCTGCGCGGCGGCGTTGAGCATCACGCCGATGAAGATGAGACTGAAGTTGAGCAGGCTCATGGTTTGATCACCACCACGAGCTGATGGTCACGGAATATCTCCTTCATGGGCAGGCCTTTCTTCTCCAGTTCGGGCAACACGCGCAGCGGCATGATCGCATAGGCTTCCTTGTCATCCAGCCAGCGCTGCGCGAACGTGGCGATATCGGGTATCCACTTGTGCGGCTCCTGCCCGATGCCGAACTCCATCTCGTCCTTGAAATCGACCAGGATGAAGGTGCGCTTCAGGTAGAACGGCAGCGTCTGTTCGTAATTCTGTATCGAATAGAACGGCACATCGGGCTTGATCTGCGCCGCGATCGCCTCGGCGATGGGGTAACCGGAGCGCTCGCGCGCGATGGTGTTGTAGCCGGTGATGCCGATCTGAGCCGCGAGCAGCGAAGCCAGCGCGAGTAGCGTCAGCCCGAGCCCCACCTTCTCGCGCCGGATGCCGACTAGCGCGGCAGCCGTCCCCACCAGCCAGATCGAAGCGGCGACTGTCAGCCAGTCGGCGTAGGCGGAATACATCTCACGCTGTACCGGATTCTCGGATTGCTGGTCCACCAGCGGCCCAAGCCCGAACAACAGGACCAGCAGCACAGGCAGCACCGGCGCGATCAGCCAGAACAAGCGACGTGAGGACATCTCCGCGACCTGCTTGCCCATCAGCAGGGCCAGTGCCGGAAACATCGGCAGTAGATAGGACGGCAGCTTGGAGCTGGAGAGCGAGAAGAATACATATACGAACACCACCCACACCAGCAGGAAACGCTCGGCGCTGAAGTGTCTTGCCTGGGATGCGCTGTCACGCCAGGTACGCAGCACGGCATCGAACATCAGCAGCGTCCATGGCAGCATACCGAACAGCAATATCGGCACGAAGTAATGCCAGGGCTGGTAACGGGCATGCACCTTGGTCAGGAAACGCTCGAAGTGCTCATGGATGAAGAAGAACTGGAAGAACTCCGGGTTGGCTTGCATCACCAGCACGAACCAGGGAGCGGCGACCGCGAAGAAAGCCAGCAGGCCGCTGATCCAGTGCATGCGCAGCCAGATGGACACATCCCGATTGAACACTGAATACAGGAACAGCGCCGCGCCGGGCAGGATCAAGCCCATCAGCCCCTTGCTCAACACCGCCAGCGCCATCGCGGCCCAGGCCAGCATCATCCAGTTTCGCCTGAAGGGGATGGCTTGTTCATTCTGTGCCAGCAACAGCGAGAAGATGCCGAGCGTGATGAAGAAGGTCACGCCCATGTCCAGCGTATTCACATGCGCCATCAACACATAGAGCGTACTGCTGCCGAGGATCAGCGCGGCATAAAGCCCTGCAGCCTTTCCGAACAAGCGCATGCCGACGAAACCAGTGAGCAGGATGCCGAGGAAACCGGTCAGCGCAGTCCACAGACGCGAGCTCCATTGATGCTCGCCGAATACCTCGTAGGCTACCGCCGTGGCCCAGTATTGCAGCGGCGGCTTCTCGAAATATTTGAAGTCGTTCAGATGCGGCGTGACCCAATCGCCGCTCGCCACCATCTCGCGGGGGATCTCGGCATAGCGCCCTTCGTCTGGCTTGATCAGCTTGCGGTATTCCAGATTGCCAAACCAGATGACGACCAGTGCCAGTAGCATCAGCCACAATGTGCGTCGTGAGAAAGGAAGGTTCATCTTGGCCAAGGGTGAAGGAATCGAGCGCGAATTTTATCCTAAACCGCTTTCGGCTCTACGGTTTCCTGTACCTGAACGCGTGCGCCACCTTGTGCGAAGGTGATGTCCAGCGCTTCACCGGCCCTGACCTGCCGACCGTCTGACACGATGCCACCCTGCGTGTTGCGCACCAGACTGTAGCCGCGCGCCAGTACCCGGTTCGGGTCGAGCAGATGGAGGTGCTGCTGTAGCGCCAGCAATCTGTCCTCGTGACGCTCAAGTTGACGCGTAATGACAGCCTGCGTGCGTTGCGAGTATGCGGTCAGCAGATTCCGCGACGACACCACATCGGGCGCGAGACCACCGAGGCGTTGCATCAATGAGCGCCAGTGCCACTGTCTTTGCTCTATGCCGGTGTTTTGAGCCAAATGAAGGCGTCGACGCAATGCATCCAATCGATCAGTCTGCAGTTGGATGCGCTGTGCAGGATGTACCAGTCTGCGCTGAAGATAATCCATTTGTTGCATGCGACGCTCGATCTGCCGCATCAATGCCTGCGTGAGTTGCTGCCCCTGCTTTCCCAGAGAGTGAAGCAGTGCTTGCCGGTCAGGGACTGCGGCTTGCGCTGCTGCGGTCGGCGTCGCGGCTCGCAGGTCGGCCACGAAGTCAGCAATGGTGAAGTCGGTCTCGTGGCCGACACCGCTGATGACCGGGATTTCGCTGGCCGCGATGGCGCGCGCCACTACCTCTTCGTTGAACGACCACAAGTCTTCGATGCTGCCACCACCGCGACAGACGATGAGCACATCGCATTCAGCGCGCTCGTTGGCGGTGTGTATCGCCTGCGCGATCTTGCGCGCCGCGCCCTCACCCTGCACGGGGGTCGGGTACAACACGACTGGCACACTCGGCATGCGGTTGGACAAAGTACGCAATGCATCACGCAATGCCGCCGCCTGCGGCGAGGTGACGATGCCGATCTGTCGTGGGAATGCAGGGAGTTCACGCTTGCGTGCCGCATCGAACAACCCTTCTTCCGACAACTTCTCCTTCAGTCGCTCGAACGCCTCGTACAGCGCACCTTGTCCGGCCGGACGCATACGCTCAAGCGTCAGCTGGAATTCGCCACGCGCTTCGTACAGTGTCGCCAGCGCATGCACCTCGACCAGCATGCCGTTGGCCGGGCGGAAATCCAGATACTGTTGCTTGTGACGGAACATCACGCAACGCACCTGAGCCTGTTCGTCCTTGAGCGAGAAATACCAGTGCCCGGAGGAAGCTGCGACGAAATTGGATATCTCGCCACGCACCCACACCAGCGGCAGGCCGCCTTCGATGAGGCGCTTGGTGGCAAGATTCAGCTCGCGTACGGAAAGTACGCTGTCGCTAGGAAACATAGATTCAGCGGCCGCGTGCGTCACCCCAGCGCAGCGGCGTACGGTCGTCGCCGATGTACCAGGTCGAGCCGGTTTTGTGTTCAACGCAGTATTTGGGCGAGACGATGGTCTCTTCGAACACCATGTCATGCGTGATGCGCGTGTATTCCAGCAGGATGCTGCGGATGACCTTGGCATTCGCACAGATATGGGAACCGCGCGTGATCCACGTCGGCCCGATGATCTCCGCCCCGTCTTCGATACACACGCCGGAGTCGATATAGACCGGTCCTTCTATCTTGACCTTGTCCCAGTTGATGCAGGTGTTGATACCCACCCATACACCCGGCTTGATCTCCTTGCCCGGCATCTGCATATGCGCGACCTCGCCTCGCAGCACGCGCTGCAGCACACTCCAATAATCAGCGATATGTCCGATGTCGATCCAGTTGAAGTGTCGTTTCTGTGCATAGAACGGCATGCCCTTCTCGGCCAGCATGGGGAACAATTGACTGCCGATGTCGAACACCTGCCCCGAAGGGATCAGGTCTATCACTTCCGGTTCGAAGATGTAGATACCGGTGCTGGCGAAATTGGAACGCGCTTCTTCCGGTTTGGGTTTTTCTTGGAACGAGATGATGCGGCCTTCGTCATCGGTTTCGACCACGCCGTAGTTGCTGACCTCCGAATTCGGCACTTCGAGCGTGACCACGCTGGCCATCGCCTTCTTGGTCTTGTGCTCCCACACGGCTGCACCGATATCGAGATCGATCAGCGCATCGCCGCACAAAACTATCGTGGTGGTATCGAAGAAACCGCCGAAGTCCTGGATACGACGCATACCGCCGGCCGAACCCAGCGATTTGGGCGTGATCTCGCCGTATTCGTACACGCCTTCGAAGGAATAACCGATATCGACACCCCAAGTGCTGCCGTTACCGAAGTAGTTTTCGATCTTCCAGTGTTTGTAGGCGACGTTGACCATGATCTCGTTCACGCCGTAGCGTGCCAGATGATCGATCAGATATTCCATCACGGGTTTGCCGAGGATGGGGATCATCGGCTTGGGCAAGTCTTGTGTCAGCGGCCTCACGCGGGTTCCCTGCCCTGCGGCTAGAATCATGCCTTTTATCTTGTCCAATCGACGTTCCTCCCTGTTTGAATGAACACGATTCTACACCGTGACAAAACAAAAGACCCGCCACAGAGGACGGGTCTAATGATATTTGGGGTGGCTGATGGGGCTCGAACCCACGACAACTGGAATCACAATCCAGGGCTCTACCAACTGAGCTACAGCCACCGTTGAACTTTTATGTTTGTTTGGCGTGCCCGAAGGGAATCGAACCCCTAACCCCCAGCTTAGAAGGCTGGTGCTCTATCCGGTTGAGCTACGGGCACCCTTCTTTCGGTATCCACAACAAACTTCTACTACTTGAACCTGGTCGGGGTGGAGAGATTCGAACTCCCGACATCCTGGTCCCAAACCAGGCGCGCTACCAGGCTACGCTACACCCCGAGAGCGCGGCATTATACAGAGCGAATCCGAAAAATCAATTTTGATTGCGGGTTTTTTCTGAAATCTGCGGAATAGCCAGCATCAGGTAATACACCATCGACCACAAAGTGAGGATGGCGGCCAGATAGATGAGCACCGTACCGACGGTATCGCACGGGATTCCGAACAGCGATTCCTGATACAGCAGGAACATGATGGCCAGCATCTGAAAGGTGGTCTTGAGTTTACCCAGCATGGAGACTGCGACGCTCTTGCTGCTGCCGAGTTGTGCCATCCATTCGCGCAAAGCAGAGATGGTCAGTTCGCGACCGATGATGATGAAGGCGATGATGGCATCCACATATCCCAGCTTGAGCAGGATCACCAGCGCCGCGACCACCATCAGCTTGTCGGCGACCGGGTCAAGGAATGCACCGAAGGCGGAGCCCTGATTCAGCATGCGAGCCAGATAGCCGTCCAGCCAGTCGGTGATGGCCGCCAGCCAGAAGATGAAAGTGCCCAGCACATGTTTGTGATGCAGCGACAGCATCTCGTCCGGAACATAGAACACGGCGATGAACACCGGGATCAGGATGATGCGGAACCAGGTCAGAATGTTCGGTATGTTGAGTGGCATGTCAGTGCAAATGGTTATAGATCTTCTCGGCAAGTGTAGGACTCACGCCTTCCACTCGCGCCAGCTCTTCGACACTGGCTTGCTGTACGCCTTTCAATCCGCCGAAGTGGGTCAGCAGGTTGCGGCGGCGTTTCTCACCCACCCCTTCGATCTCTTCCAGCGACGACGTGGTGCGCGCCTTGCCGCGTTTGGCACGGTGTCCGGTGATGGCGAAACGGTGCGCTTCATCACGGACTTGCTGGATCAGATGCAGGGCTGGATGGGCTGGCGGCAATTGTAGCGGCTTTTCCACGCCCGGTCGCAGCAATTGCTCCAGTCCGGCCTTGCGTTCTACGCCCTTCGCCACGCCGACCAGCGCGATGTCCGATAGTCCGAACTCGGTCATCACTTCTATCGCCATCGCCAGTTGTCCCGCACCGCCATCGATCAGAATAAGGTCCGGCCGCTTCCCTTCGCCTGCCTGCAATTTTTGATAGCGCTTCTGCAAAGCCTGCTTCATCGCGGCGTAATCGTCACCGGGCGTGATGCCGGTGATGTTATAGCGCCGGTATTCCTGCGGACGGATCGCCAGTTCGTCATACACCACGCAGGAGGCGACTGTCGCCTCGCCCATGGTATGGCTGATATCGAAGCACTCGATGCGTTTCAGGTCCGGCAGTGACAGTTCATTGCGCAATGCCTCCAGTCGCAGCGTCTGCCCGGCTTGCAAACCGGCTTGCTGTTTCAGTCCCAGCAAAGCGTTAGCTTGCGCCATCTCCAGCCACTGTCGCCGCTCCCCCGTCACCGAATGACGTATCTGCACCTTGTGACCGGCCTGCTCGCTCAGCAAGGCTTCCAGTGCCTCATCCTGCACCTCCAGGCTGGTGATGATGAGCGGCGGCACACTGCGTTCCAGATAATGCTGGGCGAGGAAGGCCTCCAGCACTTCACCTGCATCCTGCCCCTGTACATTTGCCGGGTAGAACGGCTTGTCGCCCAGATGTCGGCCGCCGCGCACCACAGCCAGATTCAGGCATAACGCGCCTTCCGCCTCGACCACAGCAACGATGTCCGCATCGGTATCGCGTCCGCTTTCTACGAACTGTTTTTGCTGCACGGTGTGCAAGGCCTGCAACTGGTCGCGCAGGGCTGCTGCGTGTTCATATTCCAGCGCCTCGGCAGCTTGCTCCATCGCCGTGCGCAAACGCTTCTCGACCTCGTCGAACTTGCCATTCAGCAACAAAGCGGCATTACGCACATCCGTGGCGTAATCCTCGGCGCTGATCAGTCCGACACAGGGTGCGCTACAGCGATGGATCTGATGCAAAAGACAGGGACGCGTGCGGTTGTTGAACACGCCCTCTTCGCAGGTGCGCAGCTTGAATACCTTCTGCAGCAGGTTGATACTCTCCTTCGCCGCCTGCGCATTGGGATAGGGGCCAAAGTACTGATGGCGCTTGTCGGTCACGCCACGATAGTAGGTCAGTCGCGGTGACGGGCTGCCGGTGAATACGATGTATGGATAGGACTTATCATCGCGAAACAATATGTTGTAGCGCGGTTTTAATGACTTGATCAGGTTGTTCTCAAGCAGCAATGCCTCTGCCTCCGAACGCGTGACCGTAGTTTCTATGCGCGCGATGTGCGACACCATCAACTGGATGCGCGGCGACAGGTTGCTCTTCTGGAAATATGAGCTGACACGCTTCTTGAGCTGGTTGGCCTTGCCGACGTACAGCACTTGCCCCTGACTATCCAGCATGCGGTACACGCCCGGCTGCAGTGGCAGACTGGCAAGAAAGGACTTCGAATCGAATACTTCGTCTGTCATGTTCAGATCAACGCCTGAAGACCTCTTGCGAACTCGGTAGCACCGCCGTTCGCGGGATGTCTGACTGCACCGGAGACATTCACGCCCATCTCGCTTAGCAATCCCTCCGCCTTCTTGCCTACCGCGACGATCTTGGCCTGCGGGAATGCTTCGATCAACATACGTATCGCCGGTTCTCCTAGCGCGATCTCTTCCGGCCTGGGTGTCCTGTTCGACCATAGATTGTCAGCGCGGTGCGGATGTAGCTGCAGCGCGTTCCACAGGATGGTGCGCTCGGCGACACCCAGACGATACAAGGTTTTCCAAACGATGGTGGCGGATGGCTCGGAGAAAGGCAGGCGCCGGGTCGACAAACGGTTGGGTAGTGCCGCGATGCGGGGAATAGCCCCCTCGCCCAACAAACGTTCGCTGGTGAAGGCGATGCCACTGTAGCGACAGCCTTGATAGCCGGGTGCCTCGCCCGCAAGGATGAACTCCGGTTCGCAATCCAGATGCAGAGCCAAACGTTCCAGTTTGGCAGTCGGGCCGTTCCCTTCCGCATCGTGCGGACAATGGTCCGCCCACGGATTGAACAAGCCCGGTTTGCCGGAAGGCAAGGTGGCGACCAATCTGCGTGCCAATGAAAGTCTGGATGACGGCATGTTTTTCCTTCGTCGAATCATACAGCAGCAATGAAAAGCCCCGCTCGCGGCGGGGCTCGTTCAGACAACCGGATGGCTTATTCAGCAGCCGGTGCGGCCGCAGCAGATTGCTCCTGCAAAGCCTTCATGCTCAAACGCATGCGGCCCTTGTCGTCCACTTCCAGAACCTTGACCTTCACGATCTGGCCTTCCTTCAGGTGATCGGCCACGGCTGCGATACGCTCGTGCGAGATCTGCGAGATATGCAGCAGACCGTCCTTGCCCGGCAGGATGTTGATCAGTGCACCGAAGTCCAGCAGCTTGACCACAGGGCCTTCGTAAACCTTGCCGACTTCGACTTCAGCCACGATGTCTTCGATGCGCTTCCTGGCCATTTCACCGGCATCGCCGCTCACGCAGGCGATGGTGATGTTGCCTTCGTCGTCGATATCGATGGTAGTGCCTGTCTCTTCGGTAAGCGTACGGATCACCGCACCGCCCTTGCCGATCACGTCACGGATCTTGTCCGGATTGATCTTCATCTTGATCATGCGCGGCGCGAAGTCGGAGACTTCCGGACGCACAGACGGCATCGCCTGCTTCATGATGCCGAGGATATGTTTGCGGCCTTCCTTAGCCTGGCTCAGAGCGACCTGCATGATCTCCTTGGTGATGCCGTTGATCTTGATGTCCATCTGCAGCGCAGTGATACCGTTTTCGGTACCTGCCACTTTGAAGTCCATGTCACCCAGGTGATCTTCATCACCCAGGATGTCGGTCAGCACCGCGAAACGGCCGCCGTCCTTGATTAGGCCCATGGCGATACCCGCCACGTGATCCTTGACCGGCACGCCCGCATCCATCAGTGACAGGCAGCCGCCGCACACGGAAGCCATGGAGCTGGAACCGTTGGATTCAGTGATCTCGGATACCACGCGTATCGCGTAGCCGCACTCCTCTTCGCTCGGCAGCACGGCAACCAGTGCGCGCTTGGCCAGACGGCCGTGGCCGATCTCGCGACGCTTCGGTGAACCGACACGGCCGGTCTCACCGGTGGAGTAAGGCGGGAAGTTGTAGTGCAGCATGAAGCGGTCGGTGTATTCGCCTTCCAGTGCATCGATCTTCTGCGAATCGCGCATCGAACCGAGTGTCGCGACCACCAATGCCTGTGTCTCGCCACGGGTGAACAGCACCGAACCGTGGGCACGCGGCAATACGCCGGTACGGATGGTGATCGGGCGCACGGTGCGGGTGTCGCGACCATCGATGCGCGGTTCACCGCTCAGGATCTGGCCGCGCACGATCTTGGCTTCCAGTGCGCTGAACAGATCGTTGATCTCGTTTCCGGAAACGTTCTCGAATTCGGTTGCCAGCACGGCAGCCACTTTGGCGTGGATCGCCTCCACTTGGTGGGTGCGCGCCTGTTTCTCGCGAACGGAATAAGCAGCCTTGAGGTCGTTCTCGGCCAGTTCGTTGATACGGGCGATCAATGCCTCGTTCTTGGGAGCTGGCGTCCAGTCCCAATCATCCTGGCCGACTTCTGCAGCCATCTCGTTGATCGCATTGATCACGACTTGCATCTGCTCGTGACCATAGACCACTGCGCCCAGCATCACTTCCTCGGAAAGTTGCTGCGCTTCGGATTCCACCATCAGCACCGCCTTGGAAGTACCGGCAACGACGAGTTCCAGTTGTGACTCGAGCAGTTCGTCCTTGGTTGGATTCAGCAGATACTGACCGTTGGCATAACCGACGCGTGCCGCACCGATAGGGCCATCGAACGGAATGCCGGAGATGGCCAGCGCGGCGGAAGCGCCGATCATGGCCGGGATATCGGCATTGATCTGCGGATCGGAGGACATAACGGTCGCCACGATCTGTACTTCGTTGTAGAAACTGTCCGGGAACAGCGGACGCAGCGGACGGTCGATCAGACGGCTAGTCAGGATCTCTTTCTCGCGCATCGGGCCTTCGCGCTTCAGGAAACCGCCGGGGATCTTGCCTGCCGCATAAGTCTTTTCCATGTAGTCCACGGTCAGCGGGAAGAAGTCCTGACCCTGCTTGACCTCCTTCTTGCCCACCACGGATACCAGCACCATGGTGTCATCCAGACTCACCATGACTGCTCCGCCGGCTTGACGTGCGATCTCGCCGGTCTCCAGTGTCAGTTGATGATTACCGTAGCTAAGTGTTTTTTTATAGTGGCTCAAAGTAGACCTCTCATGAAGTTGTACGGATGCGGGCGGATCGACACGCCAAAACGAAGCGGGCCGCATTTGCGACCCGCTTTATTGCAGAATTACTTGCGCAGTTCGAGGCGCTGGATCAGTGCCTTGTAACCTTCTTCGTTCTTGCTTTTCAGGTAGTCGAGCAGCTTGCGACGACGGCTCACCAGACGCAGCAGACCGCGACGGGAGTGATGGTCCTTGTTGTGCTCCTTGAAGTGGTCGGTCAGGTAGTTGATACGTGCCGTCATCAGGGCTACTTGTACTTCAGGGGAGCCGGTATCGCCTTTGGCGCGCTGATAGTCAGTCACGATCTGCGATTTTTGAGCGGCGGTAATAGACATTGACTTCTTCTCCAGTTAAAAAGGTGCGGTAATAAAAAAAGTGCGGCATTCTACACTTGAAAGGCCTAGGCACTCAAGCTGATTTCGGTACTGCTGCCATACGGGCGATGCCAGATAGAAGGCGGCTCGGGGACAGTCGCCCGGTGACCAACTCCCCCAATCCGATGAAGTCCCCCTCGGCATACAAGCGGCGCTTGCCGTCCGGATGATCATCCCGCATCGCAAGGCGCTGCCCTTGCGCCAAGCGACCGGCCTGCACTGCATCCAGCATCAAGGCCGGAAATCCCTGGGTCAGGCTGTCTACAGGTAACAACAAGGCATCGCGTGCCGCCCCGTCCAAGCCCTCGAGTTCCGGCAAGGTATGTGCCGCATCCAGCCCGAACTCGCCGATGCCGGTACGTCGCAAGGCGATCAGATGACCGCCACAGCCCAGCGCTGCGCCGATATCTTCACCCAAGGTGCGGATATAGGTGCCCTTGCTGCACAACACGTCGATATCCAGCTCGGTGGCCACCCATCGTTCCAGATTCAGCTCGCGAATGAATACCTGACGCGTCTCGCGCTCGATCACCTCGCCTTTGCGGATATATTCGTACAGCGGCCTTCCCTGATGCTTCAGCGCGCTGTGCATGGGAGGAAGTTGCGATACCTCACCGGTGAAACGAAGCAGCACTTGCCTGATCTGCGCTTCATCCACCGTAACCGGAAGTTCTTCGATGATCTCGCCTTCGGCATCCCCCGTCGTCGTGCGCTGACCGAGTCGGATCGTGGCGCGATAACGCTTGTCTGCATCAAGCAAGGCATGGGTGAATTTGGTTGCTTCGCCGAAGCAGATCGGCAGCAAACCTGTCGCGAGCGGATCGAGCGTGCCGGTATGCCCTGCTTTTTCCGCAGTGAACAGCCAGCGCACCTTCTGCATCGCGGTGTTGGAGCTGAGTTCCAGCGGTTTGTCGAACAACAGCACGCCGTCTATCGGGCGTTTGATGCGGCGGACCTGCTCAGTCTTTCTTGTCACTGGCTACCGCTTGTTCGATCAGTTGGGAAAGGTGTGCGCCGCGTTCGATGGAAGCATCGTAGACGAAATGCAGCTGGGGTGTGATGCGCAACTTCATGGACTTGGCGAGTTGGCTGCGCAGGAAACCGGCAGCACGCTCCAAACCCGTTTGCAGCTGCTCGGTCCCGCCTTCCAGCGAGGTATAGAACACCTTGGCGTGCGCATGATCGTTGGTGACGCTGACACCGGTCAGCGTCACTTTGCTCACGCGCGGATCCTTTACTTCCAGGCGGATGAACTCCGCCAGTTCGCGCAGGATCTGCTCGGAGATACGGTCGGTGCGGGAGAAATCCTTCGCCATTTAAAGGGCTCGCGCCACTTCGACGATCTCGAATGCCTCAAGGAAATCGCCCACTTCCAGATCGTTGAAGCCCTTCAGCGACAGACCGCACTCGAAGTTGGATCGCACTTCCTTCGCATCGTCCTTGAAGCGCTTGAGCGAATCCAGCTCGCCAGTATGGATCACCACGTTGTTGCGCAGCACGCGCACGCTGGAAGTGCGCTTGACCATACCTTCTGTGACATAGCAGCCGGCCACCGTACCCACCTTGGAGATGTGATAGACCTGACGGATCTCGACCATACCAATGATGCTTTCCTTCTTCTCCGGTGCCAGCATGCCGGACAACGCCGCTTTGATCTCGTCCACCATCGCATAGATGATGTTGTAGTAGCGGATGTCCACACCAGCCGACTCTGCCAGCTTGCGTGCCGATGCATCGGCACGCGAGTTAAAGCCGATGACGACAGCCTTGGAAGCCAGCGCCAGGTTGATGTCGGATTCGGTGATGCCACCCACGCCGCTGTGAATGATGCTGACCTTCACCTCGTCGGTGGAGAGCTTCTGCAGGGAACCCGAGATCGCCTCGATGGAACCTTGCACGTCCGCCTTGACGATCAAAGCCAGGGTACGCACTTCGCCCTCGCCCATCTGTTCGAACATGTTCTCCAGCTTGGCTGCTTGCTGCTTGGCCAGCTTCACATCGCGGTACTTGCCTTGACGGAACAGTGCGATCTCGCGCGCTTTCTTCTCGTCGGCCAGCACCAGGAAGTCCGCACCGGCGACCGGCACTTCGGACAAGCCCTGGATCTCGACCGGGATGGACGGACCCGCTTCGGTCACGGCCTTGCCGTTCTCGTCCAGCATGGCACGCACACGGCCGGAGACCGAACCGACCAGCACGGCATCACCGCGCCTCAGCGTACCGGATTGCACCAGCATGGTCGCCACAGCGCCCTTACCCTTGTCCAGACGCGCCTCGACCACCACGCCCTTGGCGCTGGTGTTCTTGGCTGCTTTCAATTCAAGGACTTCAGCCTGCAACAGGATACCTTCCAGCAATTGATCGATGCCCTGACCAGTCTTGGCCGAGACTTCGACGAACATGCAGTCGCCACCCCAATCTTCCGGCACCACACCTTCGGCCACCAGTTCCTGACGCACACGCTCTGCATTCGCATCCGGCTTGTCGATCTTGGTCACAGCGACCACGATAGGCACGCCTGCCGCCTTGGCATGGTGGATCGCTTCCTTGGTCTGCGGCATCACGCCATCGTCGGCTGAACAGACCAGGATCACGATATCGGTCGCCTGCGCACCGCGGGCACGCATCGCCGTAAAGGCTTCGTGACCCGGGGTGTCGAGGAAGGTGATCATGCCGCGCGGTGTATCGACGTGATAAGCACCGATGTGCTGTGTGATACCGCCAGCTTCGCCACTGGCGACGCGGGTACGGCGGATGTAATCGAGCAACGAAGTCTTACCGTGGTCGACGTGACCCATGACCGTCACGACCGGCGCACGCGGCTCAAGGATCGCATCTTCGTGCGCTACGTCTTCCATCAGGAAGGCATCGGGATCATCCGGCTTGGCCGGCACGGCCTTGTGGCCCATCTCTTCGACCACGATCATCGCGGTCTCCTGATCCAGTACCTGATTGATGGTCACCATGGAGCCCATCTTCATCAGGGCTTTAATGATCTCGGCAGCCTTGATGGACATCTTCTGTGCCAGTTCAGCGACAGAGATGGTTTCCGGGATGGTGACTTCCTGCACGATAGGTTCGGTCGGCAGCGAGAATGCATGCGCGGCTTCAGCCTTGCTGTGTTTGTCGTGACGACCGGCGCGCAACGAACCCGGACGTGCGGTCACGCCGCTGCGGGTATCCGTCGTGCGTGATGCCGGGCGCTTCTTGTGACCGGCTTCATCCCATGGACTGTCTTTGGGGGGCGCCTTCTCGGCTTTTCTGGATGGCCTAGCCACCTTGTCGCCCGGACGCAAGGCAGGCTTGTGCAAAGTACCTTCAGGTGCGGCGGCCGGAGCGGCTGCGGCAGGCACGACCGGTGTCTCAGCAACAACAGGCTTTTCTTCAGCCACCGGCTCCGGCTTCGCCTCTGCGACGACGGATTTGCGCTTGCTGCGCGCCTGCTTGGCTTCCACATCGGCTGCCTGACGCGCTGCCAGTTCGGCCAATTGACGGGCTTCTTCCTCGCGTGCCAATTTCTCGGCTTCGTCCAGCACTTGCTTGGGTTTGGCCGCCACTTCAGCTGGAGCCTCTTCGGGCGCAACAGTCGGCTTCACTTCCGCCTGTTCCGCCAGCGGTGCGATGGTGCGCTTCTTGCGCACTTCGACCTGAATGGTGCGCGACTTGCCGGAGCTGTCCGCTTTCTTGATCGCAGTCGTCTCGCGGCGTGTCACCGTGATCTTGCTCTTACTACCGCCGCCGTGCGCGCTGCGCAGGTGCTCAAGCAACTTCGCTTTATCTTGCTCGGATATCGGATCGGAGTCCTTTTGCTTGGCTACACCGGCCGACTGCAACTGTTCCAGTAGCAGTTCGACCGGGAGACCCAGTTCCCCGGCGAATTGAGCGACATTGATTTTTCCCATTACTTTCCTTCAGCCCAGAGGCTCTACTTATTCGAACCATGGCGCACGCGCCGTCATGATCAACTGGTTGGCGCGCTCACCGTCCATACCGGTCATTTCGACCAGCTCGTCGGTATCGAGGTCGGCCAACGCATCCTGCGTGCCCACCCCTTTGCCGGCCAGCGTACGTGCCGTGTCGGCATCCATACCTTCGATCTTCAGCAGGTCTTCGATGTTGTGCTCGACCTGTTCTTCGTTGGCGATCGCGGCGGTCAACAATGTATTGCGTGCGCGGCTGCGCAGCTCTTCAACGGTTGCTTCGTCGAATGCCTCGATCTCCAGCATCTCTTCCAGTGGCACATAGGCCACTTCTTCCAGCGTGTTGAAACCTTCCTGCACCAGGATGTCGGCGACTTCCTCGTCCACGTCCAGCTTGGACACGAACAGATCGCGAATCACTGCGAATTCCTGCTCGTTCTTCTCGGCGGACTGCTCGACCGTCATCAGGTTGATCTCCCAACCAGCCAACTCCGTCGCCAGGCGCACGTTCTGACCGCCGCGACCGATGGCTTGCGCCAGATTCTCTTCTTCCACCACCACATCCATGCTGTGCTTGTCTTCATCCACCATAATGCTGGTGACTTCAGCCGGTGCCAGCGCATTGATGACGAAAGTGGCAGGATCGTCCGACCACAGGATGATGTCCACGCGCTCGCCCGCCAGTTCGGTGGTCACCGCCTGCACGCGCGAACCGCGCATGCCGACGCAAGTGCCGATGGGGTCCAGACGCTGGTCGTTGGTGCGTACCGCGATCTTGGCGCGGGAACCGGGGTCACGAGAAGCGCTGACGATCTCGAGGATGCCTTCTTCGATCTCAGGCACTTCCAGTTCGAACAGCTTTTTCAGGAACTCGGTGGTGATACGCGACAGGATGATCTGCGGGCCGCGCACGGTACGGTCGACACGCAGCAGATAGGCACGCACACGGTCGCCGACACGCAGATTCTCTTTCGGGATCATCTGGTCGCGCGGCAGCAAAGCCTCGATCTTGCCGAATTCGATGATGGCGTTGCCGCGCTCGATACGCTTGATCGTACCGGACACCAGATGCTCGTTGCGCTCCATGAAGTCGGCCAGGATCTGCTCGCGCTCCGCGTCGCGGATCTTCTGGAAAATGACCTGCTTGGCAGCCTGCGCACCGATACGGCCGAAGTCAATGCTCTCCAGCGGCTCTTCGATGAACTCATCCATCTCGATCTCTGGATCGCGCTTCTGCGCTTCTTCAAGCTTGATGTGCAGTTCGGGCGTCTCGAAGGTCTCGTCGTCCATCACCTGCCAGCGACGGAAAGACTCGTACTCGCCGGTCTGGCGGTCGATGCTCACTCGCACATCGGCTTCTTCTTCCACGAAACGCTTCTTGGTCGCGGAGGCCAAAGCGGACTCCAGCGCACCGAACACGATCTCCTTGTCCACGTTCTTTTCACGTGCCAAGGCATCCACCAACAATAGAACTTCACGACTCATCGTTATTCTCCGACTGCATCAAATCAAAATACGGGCACCAAACGTGCCTTGTCCACATTAGACAGCTCGATCTCGACCGAACTGCCAGCCATATCCAGCTGCAGCACACCATCCTTGCATTCGCCGATGATGCCCACCAACTGCTTGCTACCGTTCACAGGCAGGCGCAATTTGAACTTTGCCTTCTGCCCTTTGAAGCGAATGAAATCCGCTTCTTTCTTGACTACTCTGTCCAGCCCCGGTGAAGAGATCTCAAGGCGCTCATATTCCACACCTTCCACCGTGAACAGGCGCACCAGCTGGTTGCTCACCCGCTCGCAGTCTTCGACCGAGATACCCTCCGGCTTGTCCATGAACACGCGCATCATGCCGCGCCCGGACAATTCCAGATCGACCAACTCGTAGCCCATACCGGCCAGCGTCGTTTCAACCAGATTCGCAACGTCCATATTCGATCCCACAAATAAAAAACGGGCCTGAAGCCCATCTGAAAACGGCGCGGATTGTACCAAAAGGTTTGCTTATGGGAAACAGGTATTTATGGAATATCCAACAATACAACCCGCCGCTCCCCCCGCGTGCCGCGCAAAGCACCTGCCACCATGGGCTGAACGGGGTTACGGCGTGCCGGATCAGGCCGATCCGAATAGCTTGCGTATGCCTTGCTCATCCGGGTTCAGTACCACGCCCTTCTCAGTGATCAACCCCGTAACCAGCTCCGCCGGGGTCACATCGAAGGCCGGATTGCGTATCTTCACCCCCTCCGCCGCCCAGTGATAGTCGCGGAAGCCCTTCACCTCCTCGACCGAACGCTCCTCTATGGGGATGTCCTTGCCAGAGGCGATGTTCAGGTCGATGGTCGACAATGGGCACGCCACATAGAACGGGATGTTGTGCCGCTGCGCCAGCACCGCCACCATATAAGTACCGATCTTGTTCGCCACATCGCCATTGGCCGCCACGCGGTCCGTGCCCACCACCACCGCGTCGATCTCGCCATGCGCCATCAGGTGGCCCGCCATGTTGTCGGTGATCAGCGTCACCGGGATCTTCTCCTGCACCATCTCCCACGCCGTCAGCCGCGCGCCTTGCAGAAAAGGCCGCGTCTCATCGGCAATGACGGATATCCGCTTGCCTGCCTCCACCGCAGAACGGAACACACCCAGCGCCGTGCCCCAACCTGCCGTCGCCAGCGCGCCCGCATTGCAATGCGTCAGCACCCGCGCGCCGTCTTTCAGCAAAGCCGCACCGTTCGCACCCATCGCCTTGTTGATGCGGATATCCTCGGCCAGCACTTCATGCGCCTCGGCCAGCAACCGCGTGGCGATCTGTTTTGGGTCTTGATCCGCCACACTTTCCCAAACCTTGCGCATACGCTGCAACGCCCAGAACAGATTCACCGCCGTCGGGCGGCTGGCGGCCAGCACAGAGAAGCCGGTTTCCATGCCTGATGTGAATTCTGATGTGGAATTGTCGCGCAAGCGCAACGCCTCCAGTGCCACACCGTACGCCGCTGCCACCCCGATGGCCGGCGCGCCGCGCACCACCATGCTGCGGATGCCCTCCGCTACGGAATGCGCCGTGTAGTAACTCAGATACTCGAACGCAGCCGGCAGGATGCGCTGGTCTATCATCTCCAGCCGGTTGTTGAACCAGCGCAGGGTTTCGATCTTCATCAATCCCCCTCGAATTCACACAACGCAAACACCTTCTGCCCGCGTTTCTCCAGCCGCGCACGTCCGCCGATGTCCGGCAGGTCGATCATGAAGCTGCATTCGATGACATGACCGCCCATCTTCTCGATGAGGATGACGGCTGCTTCGGCTGTGCCGCCGGTGGCAATGAGATCGTCCACCAGCAGCACCTTTTCGCCTTTAGCGATTGCATCGGTGTGTATCTCGATACGGTCGGTGCCGTATTCGAGTTCGTAGTCGTGACCGATGGTCTCGGCGGGCAGTTTGCCTTTCTTGCGGATGGGCACGAAGCCGATGCCGAGTGCGTAGGCCAGCGGTGCACCGAGGATGAAGCCGCGCGATTCGATACCGGCGATCTTGTCGATCTTCACATCTTTATATCTGCGCACCAGCTCGTCGATGGTGGCGCGCAGGCCGATGGGGTCTTTGAGCACCGTGGTGATGTCGCGGAACATGATGCCTTGCTTGGGGTAATGCGGGACGGTACGGACTCGGGATTTAATGGGCATGACTGTTTCCTTCTTCGTTGTCGTTCATCCTTCGATACGGCTACGCCTACTCAGGACAAACGGATTTCGTTTCTAACTGCGTTTCTTGTATTCGACGAATTTTGCTTGTACTTCGTGCATCTGTTGTGGGGTGAGGATGTTCGGCACCCCCACCGACAAGGTGCGCCAGTAGATCTCGCACAGGTATTCGACCTCGTGCGCAACGGACAATGCTTCGTTCAGGTCTTTGCCCAGCGCGATCATGCCGTGGTTGCCGAGCAGACAGGCTTTTCGGTTGCGTAGTGCTTCCAGCGCAAGGTCGGACAGATTCTGTTCACCAAAGATGGTGTATGGGGTGCAGCGGATGGTGTCGCCGCCCGCGATGGCGATGTGGTAATGCACGGCGGGCACGTCCTTGCCCAGACAGGCCATGGTGGTGGCGTAAGTGGAATGCATGTGCAGCACCGCGCCGATCTCGGGACGGGCGTTGAGGATGTCACAGTGGAAGCGCCATTCGCTTGAGGGTTTGCGACCTTGCAGCACTTTGCCTTCTTTATCCATCAGCACTAGGTCGGCTTCGCTCATTTCCGATACCGGCAAGGCGGACGGGGTGATGAGGATGTCTTCGCCGCAACGTACCGAGGCATTACCTGCCGTGCCGCGATTGAGGCCGAGTTCGACCATGCGGCGAGAGGTTTGCAGCAAGGCGCTGCGCAGTTGCTGTTCGTTCATTTCAGCACGCGCCCGGCGATGGCCTGCAGCTTCTTCTTCATCGCTTCATCGCGCGCCTGCGGCGCGGTGATGAGCGCGTGTTGTAGCGCGCTGCGACAACCGCATTCGCAGGCCTGCTTGTCTGAGGCGATATGCGGCACGGCGTGTCTCACCAGTGTGCGTGCCTTGTCGGCGTTAGCCAGCAGCACCTGGATAATCTGGTCCACGGTCACATCCTCATGATTGGGATGCCAGCAGTCGTAGTCGGTGACCATGGCCACCGTGGCGTAACAAAGCTCGGCTTCGCGCGCGAGCTTGGCTTCCGGCATGTTGGTCATGCCGATCACGTCGCAGCCCCACTGGCGGTACAACTCGGATTCAGCCAGCGTGGAGAACTGCGGCCCTTCCATCACCAGATAAGTGCCGCCGCGCATGACAGAGATGCCCGCTTCGATGGCGGCATTCTCGATGTGCTCACCCAATCGCCCGCACACCGGATGCGCCATGGAGACGTGCGCCACCAGTCCGTTGCCGAAGAAGGATTTTTCGCGTGCGAAGGTGCGGTCGATGAACTGATCGACGATGACGAAGGTGCCTGGGGACAGATGTTCGCGCAGTGAGCCGACCGCACTGACCGAGATGACATCGGTCACGCCCACCCGTTTCAGGGCATCGATATTGGCGCGGAAGTTGATATCGGAGGGCGGGATCTTGTGACCGCGTCCGTGGCGCGGCAGAAAAGCCAACTTGACGCCGCCCAGTTCACCGAACAGCAGCTCGTCAGACGGCTCACCGAAAGGCGATTCGACCTTTTCCCAGCGCTTGTTCTCCAACCCTTCGATGTCGTAAACGCCGCTGCCGCCGATGATGCCTATGCTTGCCTGACCCATGATTCCCCCCAAGTCCGTAATGGGCATGGATTGAAACAGGAAACAGTCATGCACTCAAGTGTGACGTTTCTCACAGACACTGCTGCACTCGCTGCCTATGATGCGCCGCATTCCACACAGGGCCTGAAGATGAAAACCAACAAGTTCGCAATATTCGCCGTTGTCCTCTGGGTCGTCAGTGCACTCGTGTTCGGCTGGTTCTTCGTAAAAGGCAACACCACCGCAATAGAAGGCCAGCGCGATGCCATCGTGCTGCAACCTGCGGAACGCGAACTGGTGTTGCTGGAGATGCGTGGCCTGCTGATTTCAACTCAGGGCATCCTGGCCGGACTGGATAAGAAAGATATGGCGCAGGTCGCTCAGGCGGCGCGTGCTTCCGGCATGGCTTCAGCGGCCGATGTGAACCCCGTGCTGATGGCCAAGCTGCCCATGTCGTTCAAGGAGCTGGGCATGAGCGTGCACCACGCCATGGACGAGATCGCGCAGGATGCCGAGGCTGGAAGATCTTCCGCCGACATCCTGAACAAGTTGAGCAACACCCTTACCAGCTGTGTGGCCTGTCATGCAGCATGGCAACTGAAGTCGGAGTAGTATTCAACAACCGTAACCCATAACTAAAGGAGTCGAAGATGAAATGCAATTCAGGTGGTATCGATCGCGGACTGCGTATAGTGGCCGGACTGGCTTTGATCGGTCTGACTTTGACCGAGATGATAGGCGTATGGGGCTGGATAGGTGTGGTGCCTCTGTTGACAGGCATCGTCGGTTTCTGCCCAGCCTATGCGATCTTCGGTATGAGCACCTGCTCGACCGAAAAGAAGTAATCGACTTTTCCCCAGACTTGCCCGGCTCAGGTCGGGCATTTTTTACGAAAGGAATACCCATGAAGAAATCCCTGCTTTTGACTTCCCTGCTCGTCCTGTCCGCCCCCGCCATGGCTGACAATTTGGATAAATACCGTGAAGAGAGCCGCGCCGTGATCGGCCCGTTCATGCAGGAACTGGTGGCCGCGAACAAGAAGGCCGTGATGGAAGGCGGACCGGAATCTGCCATCACCGTGTGCAAGGACATCGCTCCCGCGATGGCCGGTGAGATCTCGCGCAAACAGGGTATCAAGCTGACGCGCGTGTCGGACAAAGTGCGCAACCCCATGCTGGGAACACCCGATGCATGGGAACAGAAAGCACTGAAAAAGATGGAGAAGCAACTGGCCAAAGGCGCGAAGCCCGAGACACTGGAAGTGGCCGAGATTGTGAAAGAGCCGAACGGCAAATACCTGCGTTACATGAAGGGTATCGTGCTGCAGCCCGGTTGCGTCGCTTGCCACGGCAGCAAGGAAGATATTTCCCCAGCCGTTCAGGCGCGTCTCGCCGAAGATTACCCGCATGACCAGGCCACCGGCTACAAGCCCGGCCAGTTGCGCGGCGGTGTGAGCATCAAACGCCCGTTGTAAATCGTGGTAGATTCGGCGTGCCATGACTGAAAAGACAGAGCACGCCGAATTGCAGATCGCCGGGATGCGTTGCGCATCCTGCTCTGCACGTCTGGAAAAATCCCTGAATGAACTCCCCGATGTCACCGCCGTGGTGAACATCGCCACCGAAAAAGCCAGCCTCACTTACGACCCGACCAGAACCGATCTGGAGACCATCCTGGAAACGGTGCGCCACACCGGTTTCGACGCCCATCCCGCGCGCGACTTCGCCGCCGAGAAAGCGGATCGCATGGCTGTACTGAAGCATGAGCGAAATCTGTTCCTCGTCTCTCTGTTACTGACCTTGCCACTGATAGTCGAGATGGCACTGATGTTCGCCGGTGTGCATCTGATGATGCCGCTGTGGGCGCAATGGCTGCTCGCCACGCCGGTGCAGTTCTGGGCCGGTGCGCGCTTTTACACCGGTGCCTGGGCGGCATTGCGCAGCGGCGGCAGCAACATGGATGTGCTGGTCGCGCTCGGCACCAGCGCGGCCTATTTCATGAGCGTAGCGGTATGGCTGCTCGGGCTGGATCAGCCGGTGTATTTCGAAGCCAGCGCCACGCTGATCACGCTGGTGCTGATGGGCAAGCTGCTGGAAGCGGGTGCCAAAGGCAAGGCTTCCGCTGCACTGGAAGCCCTGATCAACCTGCAGCCCAAGATCGCCCACACCGAACGCAACGGACAATTGCTTGATGTCTCGGCCGGTTCGTTGCGCCCGGAGGACATCTATATCGTGCGCCCCGGCGAGAGCGTGCCGGTGGACGGCATCGTGCTGGAAGGCGAATCGAGTATCGACGAAGCCATGCTCACCGGTGAAAGCCTGCCGCAATTGAAGCAGGCCGGCACCAAGGTCTATGCCGCCACGCTCAACCAGCAAGGTTTGCTGCGCTGCCGCGCGCTGGCTGTCGGCTCGCAGACCCAGCTCGCCGCCATCATCCGCTTGGTGGAACAGGCGCAAGGTTCCAAAGCCGCGATCCAGCGGCTGGCCGACAAGATATCCGCCGTGTTCGTCCCCACCGTGCTGGGCATCGCCGCGCTGACTTTCATTGGCTGGTGGCTGTATGGCGGCGATTTCAGTCTGGCATTGATCAATGCCGTGTCAGTGCTGGTGATCGCCTGCCCCTGTGCGCTCGGCTTGGCGACGCCGACGGCGGTGGTGGTTGCGACCGGTCGCGCAGCTCACGCCGGTATCCTAGCCAAGGATGCCGCCGCTTTGGAGCGCGCGCACCAACTCGACATATTGGTATTGGACAAGACCGGCACACTGACCGAAGGCAAACCGGCGGTGACCGACGTCACCCCCGCTACCGGCATAACAAAAGGAATACTGCTGCACACTGCCACCGCACTGGCCCAGCACTCCACCCATCCGCTCGCGCGCGCCCTGCTCCAGCATGCCGGCGAACAAGCCCTCATCGAAGTCGGCGACTTGCACGAACATACCGGCCAGGGGTTAACGGCCAGCGTCGATGGCGCGACCTGCCTGCTGGGCTCGCCTGCCTTTGCGAAGTCGCAGAATATCGCGCTGGATGATGCCACCCTTTCCGTCATGCAATCTGATGGCCGCTCGGTGATCGTGCTGGCACGCGACAACGCCGTGCTCGGCTACATCGCGCTGGCCGACCGTCTGCGTGCAAGCAGTCACGAGGCGGTCGCCAAACTGCGCGGCATGGGTATACGCGTGGTGATGCTGAGCGGCGACAACGACGCCACCGCGCGCGCCATCGCGCAGCAAGCCGGTGTCGACGAATATCTGGCAGAAGTGCTGCCGCAGGACAAGGCGCGCCATGTGACTTCGTTCAAGACCGGCGGCAAGGTGGTCGGCATGGTGGGCGACGGTATCAACGATGCGCCGGCACTGGCGGCGGCCGATGTGAGCTTCGCCATGAAGAGCGGCAGCGACATCGCGCTGGAAGCCGCCGACATCACCCTGATGCGCAACGACCTGATGTCGGTGGCCGATGCCATCTCGTTATCCCGCGCCACCCTGCGCAAGATCCGGCAGAACCTGTTCTTCGCCTTCGCCTATAACGTGTTGGGCATCCCGCTGGCTATGCTGGGCATGCTCAACCCCGTGGTGGCGGGTGCCGCAATGGCGATGAGTTCGGTGTCGGTGGTCAGCAATGCGCTGCTGTTGAAACGCTGGAAGCCGGACAACGAACTCGATTGAACTGTCGACGGGTTGCACGCTCAAACCGCTTACCCCTAATTCCTTTCGATCAAGGAGCCTCACATGAACCTCCCATCCATCATTCTTCTTGTTTCCAGCGCCATGCTGCTCGGCGCGTGCGCCAGCAGCAAATCTGGTGACGTCTATACGCGCGACCAGGTTCGCCAAGCCCAGACCTTCCGCGTCGGCACCATCGAACAGCTTAAGAACGTGCGCATCGAGGGCACCGCCACCAATATCGGCACGGCAGCCGGCACCGTGGTCGGCGGCATCGCGGGCAGTTCGACCGGCGGCGGCAAAGGCAGCGATGTGATGCGCGTGCTGGGTGCGGTGGTCGGCGGCGTGGCCGGTGCTGCGGCTGAGGAAGGTTACACCCGCGAAGACGGTATAGAGTTTTCCATCCTGCTCGAAGACGGCAGCCACATCTCTGTGGTCCAGGAAAGATCGGTCAACGACGAGACTTTCAATGTCGGCGACAAAGTACGTGTGATCGAAAGCGGCGGCGTGGTGCGCATCTCGCACTGATTTTGATAGGCAAAAGAGAACGGCGGCCTGGGCCGCCGTTCTCTTTCCTCCCGAAGCAACTTGTTATTCTGCTGCAGCCACCTGCAATGCAGGCATGCTCAACTCCGTCGCGAGCTGGAAGCTGGCCAGATCTATCCTGGCTTCAGCTACCGCAGGCGCTGCCGCCTTGGTCGCGATCTGGCCGGATGCATATGCGACCGTATTCGGTGTATTCATCCACAAGCCGGCACTCAGCAGCAATGTCGCCACCAATGCCCCCTGCGACAAGCGGGCGATCCAGTTGGTGCGGCGTACCCGTGCCAACAGATGCTCTGTCTCAAGTGCCGCAGTCAGTTGCTGCATCTCGTCGCGCAAGCCTGCATTCTTGCGGGCATCGTGTTCGGCATAAGCTTCCGCTATCGTCTTCAACTCTGCCTGCAGACGTGCATTCTCCTCCGCCACGACGCGTGCCAGATGTTCGGCTTCGGCACGTTGCACACTTGATTCGGCAAGCTGCCGCTCATGTTCGATACGCGCCACCGCTTCGATATCGGCCAAACGCTCGGCCTCCTCGCGCGCAGCGCGCATGCTTTCGACCAGAGCACGGTTCTCTTCATTCTTCAGTTCGATCACCTGCAAGGCTGCTTCTTCCTGCGCGATCAGCACCACCAGATGTTCGGCTTCCTGTGATGCCTTGATGCGCTGACGAGCGACCACAACGGCTCTGGCATCCGCCTCCAACGCGGCCTGTTCGGCTTGTGCGGCTTGATTGAGCGCGTCGATCTTCATCTTGTTCATGTTCATGGCACGCAAAGCCACAGCCTCTTGGTTGCGCGCAGCTTCCAACAGCAATCTATCCTGCTCCAATTGGGCAGCCGCGACTTCTTCTGCGCGTACCTCTTGTGCAAGACGTTCGTTGTCCACTTCGATGGCGCGCATCTCTGCATCCATACGTGCAGTGATGGCATCGATAGCTTGCTGTTCGGCGATCACACGACGCAACGCGACCTGCTCCGCTTGTTCTTCCAGTTCGGCTCGCTGCTTGGCCTGACGCTCTGCTTCTGCCTCTGCTTCCAAGCGCTGACGCGCGGCGGCTTCAGCCTGCTGCTCTGCGTCGATGCGCTGCTGGATGGCGACCAGTTCAGCCATTTCTGCGGCCAAGCGCTGCTCTTCAGCCTCGCACTCGGCTATTGATAGTTGAACCCGAGTCTCTGCCGCTGCCAGTTGCTGATTGATAGCGTCCAGACGCTGCTGGAACATCAGCACTTCCTGCTTGTCGTTTGCGGCCTGCAGTTGCGCGGCCAGATACAGCTGCTGCTCGGATTCGGCTTTCTGAATAGCCAGTTCCTGGGCACGCTCGGCCATCTCGCGATGTTTGTGCGCATTGGCGATGGCCTGCTGTTCCGCTGCCAACTGCAACTCCAGCGCGCGCGAGGTATACATCTCCGCTTCGGCACGTTGCTGTGCTTCCTGCACCAGTTGATGCGCTGTCTGCGCGCGCGATTCGGCAGCACGTTTGGCTTGTTGCTCGGCCACCAGCAGGTCGCGTGCGTCGGCTTCCGCCTTGCGCAGCAACAGATTGGCGGCTTCGCGCTCGGCGGCGGCCTGACGCTCGGTCTCGGCGCGTTCAGTCAACGAACGCAGCGCTTCCTGCTCGGCTGCTAGTTTCTGTTCGGCAGCGGCACGGGCAAGTTGTTCTTTCTCCAGTGCCTGACGTGCAATCTCGGCGGCACGGCATTCCGCTGCATTCCGTGCAGCAGCTTCTTCCTGAGCCTGTTGCTCGATACGGCTGCGCAGCTCGATGCTCTCGGTGAGAGCGCGTTCTTCGTTTGCACGCGCAACGGCAGCACGCTCGGCCTCCAGTTCGGCCGCGATGCGCGCCTGTATCTCCGCCAATGCCAGCGATTCGCTGCGCTCGCGTGCGATCAGGGATTCCTGGGCGGAGCGCTCGGCTGCCAGCTTGGCATTCACCAGCGCTACGACTTCGCGTTCCTGCTTGAGCTTGTCCGCCGCAACCTTGCTCAGCTCTGCCTCGCTGGTCTCGCGTTCCTGCGCCTTCAGTGCGGCTTCATGCTCGGCCTCGGCACGGCGGCGCTGCTCATCATGCATGCGCTGCTCGGCAAGCAGGCGTTTTTCCAATTCCTTTTGCGCTTCCAGTTCCGCCTGCTGGCGGATACGCACGGATTCGGCCAGGCGTGCTTCGGCGGCCACTTTCTCCTGAGAAGCGAGGGTCAGCGCACGTTCCTGCTCAAGTCGGAGCCGGACTTCTTCCACCAACTGTGACTCGGCACGGTTGCGCATCTCGATCTGCTCGGCAATCTCGCTTTCGCGCTGGGCCTTGCCCTGTGCGATGGCTCGCGCATGTGCTTCGGCACGGGAACGCGCCTGGGCGGCGAGTTGCGCATCGATCTCGGCCTCGATGCGGCCGCGCGATTCTAAAATTGCTTCAGATTCAGCCGCTTCATCTTCGCGGGAAGAAACCAGACGGATCTTGTTGAGTGCTGACATGTTTAACCTCGCTTAAAACTTGTTTGCCGTTTTGGCACGAGGCTAAATTAACAGTTGGGGGTATTTTGTATCGGAGGAATAAAGCGGGGAAAGTGGCTTAATTCAGTGTTCATGTCTCCCCCGCACGCTTGCGGCGGGGGAGCTGATCAGGTCAAGGGGAAGCTTATTCCCACTCGATGGTGGCGGGCGGCTTGCCCGAGATGTCGTACACCACGCGGTTGATGCCGCGCACTTCGTTGATGATGCGGTTGGAGACCTTGCCCAGCAACTCGTACGGCAGATGTGCCCAGTGCGCGGTCATGAAATCGCTGGTCACCACGGCACGCAGCGACACAACCCATTCATAGGTGCGGCCGTCGCCCATCACGCCGACCGACTTGACCGGCAGAAATACGGTAAATGCCTGCGAAGTCTTGTCGTACCAGCTCTTGCCATCTTCGTCGCGCGTGGCACGCAGTTCTTCGATGAAGATGGCATCGGCACGGCGCAACAACTCGGCGAATTCCGGCTTGACTTCGCCCAGGATGCGCACACCCAGACCCGGCCCCGGGAAAGGATGGCGATAGACCATATCTGCCGGCAGTCCCAGTGCCACACCGAGTTCACGCACTTCGTCCTTGAACAGTTCGCGCAACGGCTCCAGCAGCTTCAGATGCATGGACTCGGGCAAGCCGCCGACGTTGTGGTGGCTCTTGATGGTGTGTGCCTTCTTGGTCTTGGAGCTGGCAGATTCGATCACGTCCGGATAGATGGTGCCTTGGGCCAGCCATTTGGCACTCTTGAGCTTGGCCGACTCGCGCTGGAAGACTTCGACGAACTCGCGCCCGATGACCTTGCGCTTCTGCTCGGGATCGGTGACGCCTTGCAGATGCTTCATGAATTCAGCGCTGGCATCCACATGGATGATCTTCATGTGCATGTTCTTGCCGAATGTCTCCATCACCTGTGCGCCTTCGTTCAGGCGCAACAGACCGTTGTCGACGAACACGCAAGTCAGCTGGTCGCCGATGGCGCGATGGATCAATGCGGCAGCAACGGAAGAATCGACGCCGCCCGACAAGCCCAGGATGACTTCTTCTTCACCGACCTGCTCCTTGATCTTGGCAACGGCTTCGGCGATGTAGTCCGGCATGTTCCAGTCCTGACCGCAACCGCAGATGTCATGCACGAAACGACCGATGATGGCCTTTCCCTGATGGGTATGCGTCACTTCCGGATGGAACTGAACTGCATAGTATCCGCGCGACTCGTCTGCCATCGCCGCGAACGGCGTGGCTTCATTGGAAGCGATCACGCTGAATCCGGGCGGCAAGGCGGTGACCTTGTCGCCGTGGCTCATCCACACATCGAGCAGGCCATGCCCTTGGGCATTGCTCTTGTCCTGGATGCCGTCGAACAGCTTTGAATGTCCGTGCGCACGGATCTCGGCATAACCGAACTCGCGCACCG